>Ga0209382_10012177_pt1 | contig 10631 bp, 7 predicted proteins | sample SoiMetdeltSBSDD5_FD_187599 | JGI IMG/M metagenome (GOLD analysis project Ga0209382, IMG submission 187599) | Bulk soil microbial communities from a Populus tree surrounding site in Tennessee, USA - Soil MetaG P. deltoides SBSDD5 (SPAdes) (version 2) | ecosystem: Environmental > Terrestrial >...
TCCGAAGCCGGCCTCCCAGCTCCGAAGCCGGCCTCCCAGCTCCGAAGCCGGCCTCCCAGCTCCGAAGCCGGCCTCCCAGCTCGCAGCCCGCGCTACTCTGACTTGGATCCTTAGATTCAGCCGGACCGATCCCATCGGAGCCCCCATGCGCTCGCTCGTCTGGCTCGCCCTGTCCGCCGCTCTTGCCGCGCCTCGCGCCGGGGTGGCGCAGCAACGCCTAACGGCCCGAGAGGTCGTCGACCGGATCAAGCAGAACATCGGCGTCCCGTGGGCCGAGCAAACGGTCGACACGTTCAAGGACGGGGACGTCGAGACGGGCGTGACCGGCATCGCCGTGACGATGATGGCGACGCTCGACGTTCTTCAGCGCGCCGCCGCCACCGGGGCGAACCTCGTCATCACGCACGAGCCGACGTTCTACGACCATCTCGACCGGATCGACGTCCTGGAGCGCGAGAGTGACGCGGTCACCGCGGCGAAGCGGGCGTTCATTCGCGACAAGCGGCTCGTTGTGGTGCGGATGCATGATCACTGGCATCGACGTCAACCGGATGGCATCGCCGTCGGGATGACGCGGGCGCTGGGCTGGGAGCGCTACCGGCGACCGGAAAGCGAGTTCCTCTTCACGCTTCCCGAAACATCGCTGCGTGACTTGGCGGCGAACATCCGGCAGCGACTCGGCGCACCGACGCTTCGCGTCGTTGGGGATTCGGCACTGCGGGTCACCCGGGTGGCGCTCGCGCCCGGGTTCGCCGGATTTCCCACGCACCGCCAGGCACTACGTCGCGACGACGTGGAGGTGCTCGTGATCGGAGAAGCGCGTGAGTGGGAGACCGTCGAGTACGTCGCTGACGCCATCGCTGGCGGCCGGAAGAAGGCGCTCGTCATCATTGGGCACATCCCATCCGAGCAGGCGGGGATGGACGAGTTCGCGCGGTGGCTCCGCACGATCGTCACCGAGGTGCCTGTGACGCTTGTGCCCGCGCTCGACCCCTTCTGGGCACCGAAGTGACGCGATGGTGACGAACCGCGCGAAGCGGTCCGCCGACCGCCGGATGATCGTGACCAAGGCCGCATTGCGGTGATCTCTCGTCCCGTCCCCGCATGCACACCGTCGAATCGCGGCCAATGACAATTCATCCCTGAGCCAGACGCTTCATCCCGCGTTCCGAGCGGTCCGGTCCCTGACTCCTTTCTGGTATGTCCTCCTCCATACCACTTTCGCGCGTCCTCACTTTCGGAGCCAGCCGATGCCGCCTCGTGCGCGCCGCGGCCGAATACTCGCCGTCGCGATCGACCAGAAGTCGGGGCAGCCGCTGTACCGACAGATCTATGGTCACGTCCGCCAGTGCATTCTCGATGGGCGCCTCGCGCCCGGCGCTCGCTTGCCCTCGACACGTCAGCTCGCCGCGGACCTCCGGGTCTCGCGCAGCACGGCCGTGCAGGCGTACGAGCAGCTTCGGGCCGAAGGCTACATCGAAGGGCTAGGCGGCGCCGAAACGCGCGTGAGTGGCGCGCTGCCTGATTCGTTCGTGCGTGCCGCCTCGCGCGACCTGGAGCCGGCTGCGCCGCAGCGCTCATCGCTCGTCGCGTCGACGCGCGCTCGCGCGACGCTCGCCGCGTTGCGTCGGTCTCCGCCACCGTTTGGAGCCGGCCCGCGTGCGTTTCGTGCGGGCGTCCCCGCGGTCGACGTGTTCCCGGTCGACACGTGGGGTCGGATCATGGCGCGGCGATGGAGCCGAACTCCGGCGCGCGATCTCGCGTACGGCGATCCGTTCGGGTACCGCCCGCTGCGTGAAGCGATTGCCGATTACCTGCGTGCGGCCCGCGGCGTTCGCTGCACGGCCGACCAGGTCATGGTGACAGCCGGATCACAGCAGGCCCTCGATCTCGCGGCGCGCGTGCTGCTCGATGCGGGTGATCGGGTGTGGCTCGAGGACCCGGGCTATCACGGCGCTCGCGGCGCCTTCATCGGCGCGGGCGCGACTGTCGTGCCGGTGCCGGTGGACCAGGATGGACTCGACGTGATGGCCGGGCGCACGCTCGCGCCTGACGCACGGCTCGCCTTCGTGACGCCATCGCGTCAGCTCCCCCTCGGCTCGACGATGTCGCTGACGCGGCGGCTCGCGCTTCTCGAGTGGGCAGCCGCCTCTCGTGCCGCGATCTTCGAGGACGACTACGACAGCGAGTTCCGCTACGCCTCGCGTCCGCTGCCGGCACTGCAGGGCCTCGACCGCCATGGGTGTGTGGTCTATGCCGGGACCTTCAGCAAGGTGACGTTCCCGTCCTTGCGGCTCGGCTACCTCGTTGTGCCGACGCCGCTCATCGACGCGTTCGCGGCCGCCCGCCACTTCATCGACTTCCATTCGCCGTTCCTCGAGCAGGCGGTGATGACCGACTTCATCGTCGAGGGCCACTTCGAGCGGCACATCCGTCGCATGCGCGCGATCTATCACGAGCGGCAAGTCCTCCTGGTATCGCTCGCCCGCGAGCGGCTCGGTGGATTGCTCGACGTGCGCCCGGCTGATGCGGGAATGACGGTCGTCGGCTGGTTAGGCGGAGGACTCGACGACGTCGCAACGACGCGGGCCGCCGAACGCGCGGGGTTGTACGTGCTCCCGCTTTCCCCCCTTTCCGTCCGCTCGATCCCGCCGGCCCTGCTGCTCGGCTACGCGGGTGTGCGTGACGACGAGATCAGGGAGGGCGTGAACCGCCTTGCTATCGTCCTCGAGCAGCTCGCGCGCAGTCGAATGACTACCGAGCCCACGCACCTTTTCGCGGTAGCCGGGTCTGTCGCATAGGAACTGCAGAACAGAGCTGTTTGCTGTGAGCTGCAACTGGTTGCTGCAGGTGAACATCTCGGGACGTCCCTCGCGCCGAACAAGCGGACCGCTGAAGACGCTGTGCGCGCTACGCCGAAGCCGCTGAGGGGACGCGGGGCGGTCGCCAGCGACCGCCGTCGCAGGGCCAGATGAAGAGGAGAAGAGGGGAACGGCCGCGCGGGCGCCGCCCGCGCGGTCTGTGTGCTCAGCGTTCTGCTCTATTCGCGCGACGGGCGTCCCGAGGGTTTCTGGTTTTCAGCCCGCAGCATCAGCAGCAGCTCACAGCAAACAGCGCTGGTTTGTCATCACGTGGTCTCCGCGCCTACGCGGTCGGCTCTCCACCAGGTCAGCGCGAGGATGGAGCCGATGATCGTGACCGCGCCCGCGAGCGTCCAGGCGTCGGGGATCTCGCCTAACACGAGTGCTCCCCAGATGACCGCGAAGGCGACCTGTAGGTAGCCGACCGTCGTCGCGCGGGCGGTGCGCTCCATCTGCAGACCGCGTGTCATGCTCACCTGGGCGAGCTGCGTCGTGACACCGACGCCGATCAAGAGCACCCATTCCATCAGTGTCGGCCATTGCCAGTCTACGAGCGCGAACGGGAGAGAGAGCGGGACGCTCATGAGCGGTAAGTAGAACACGATCACCAGCGAGTGCTCGCTGACGCGCATCCGCCGAACGAGGGCGTACGCCGAGCCGCTGCAGATCGCGCCGGTGAGCGCGACCGCGATGTAGGCCGGGTTCACGGCATCCGCGGACGCGCCGAACAGCACCGCGGGGCGCGCAATGAACACGACGCCCATGAGGCTCGCGACGAGGCAGACAATTTCGGCGGTGCGCAGGTGCTCCTTGAGGAACGTTGCCGCCAGCACCGTCGCGAATACGGGATTCATGTTCTGGATGAGCGTCGCCTCGCCCAGCGGCAGATGCACGATCGACGAGAAGAAGCACATCAGCGCGATCGAGCCCAACGTACCCCTCAGCAGCAAGAGCCGTCGGTTCGTGCCCCAGGGCGAGACGCCGCCACGCCGCAGGTACCCCCAGCTCAGCCCCAGCGTGATGACGCCGCGAAAGAGCACGATCTCCATGCTCCCGAGCCGGCGGCCGGCCAGCTTCACGAGGAGCCCCATCACGCTGAACCAGAATGCGCCGACCGCCGCCGCCCGGATTCCGGGCGAGACGGCGGTCAATCGAATGGCATCGTCGCGCGACGTGAGGGACACGTTGGGAATACTATGCTCGATGGAAGAACCGCCCTATGCGACGCGGCGGGGGTGGCCATGTTGGTCGCTCATAGCCGTTACAGCTCGACACTCGATCCAACGCCGAGCTCCCGAGCACGCCCGTAGACCTGCCACGCGGCCGCCAGGTCCTGAAAGGCGAGGCCCACGGTGCCGAAGATCGTGATCTGGCGATCGCTCGTGCGTCCCGGCTTCAGCGCGGCGATAATCTCGCCGAGCTCCGCGTGGATCGCCTCCGGACCGAGCCCCGCGCCGGCGATGGCACCCATGCGGGCCGCCAGGTCGCGGTCATCGCACGCGAAGAGCGAGGCGGCAATGAGCTGGGCGTCGAGCTCACCCTTGGCCGGTTCATCGGCACCGACGGCCGTGATGTGGACGCCGTCTTTCACCATGCTGCGCGTGAGGAACGGCGTCTTGGACCACGTCGCGGTGATGATGACGTCGGCATCCCGCACGGCGTCGGCAACGCGGTCCTGGACGATAACCTCGATGCCTAACGCTTTCGTTACCCGGTCGGCGTACGCGTGGGCGCGGTCGGCGATAAGGTCGACGACGTCTACGCGCTCGACCCGCCGGACGAGCTGGAGCGCTCGCACCTGGGCTTCGCCCTGGACGCCGGCGCCAATCACGGCGACGCGAGGCGCGTCGCGTCGCGCGAGCACGTCAGCCGCGAGGGCTCCCGCAAGTGCCGTCCGCTCCGCCGTGATGACGACGGAGTCCATGATGGCGAGCACGGCACCCGTCTCGAGGTCGGCGAGGTGAATCGAGCCGATGACGCTCCGGGCGGCGCCAGGGATCTTCGTGTTCACCTTCACGGTGAACGCCGGGATGCCGTCGATGAGGCCCGGGTAGACGACCATCACGGTGCGTCCGCCAGGCCCCGGGAGGGGTGACCCGGCGCGCTGGGCAGGCACGGTTCGGCGCGTGGAGTAGGCAGCGAAGGCGTCGCGCAGCGCATTGAGCAGCGCGGCCCGGTCGAGGAGACGCCGCACATCCGCGGCCGAAAGAATGAGCGTTGGCACGGACGGAAAGTAGCTAGTTGCGTGCACCGTGCGGCGGCGGGTCAGGGATCGAGGGTCGTCGGTCGTTAGCGCAGGTTAGGCTTTTCGCTATCATTCGCGGGCCGCGTGCTCAACGGTTCGCGCTTCGCGGTTCCCTGTTCCCTGATCCCGGTTCCCTGTCCCTTCGGTGACTACTCGCTTCTACTGGGAGCGTTACAGTGAAGAGCGTCTCCTCAAGGTCCGCCTCAAGGACCTGGGCGTGACGCTCGAGGGCACGTGGCTCGAGGGGTGTGTCGCGCAACTCTACGAGGAGCTCGAAGCTCGCTCGATCGTCCTCAAGCCGCACGTCTGGCTGTCGGATGAGTGGTTCTCGCCCGGCGGGGTGCCTGGGTTCGCCGTCCCGTTCTACCTCGCGCACCCGCGCCTCCGGCGGCTCGAGCGAAATCAGGTGCTCGACGTCGAGGGCGCGTCGCGCGCGGAGTGCATGCGCATCATGCGCCACGAGGCCGGCCACGCGATTCAGCACGCGTATCGATTGCATCGTCGACGAAATTGGCAGCAGCTCTTCGGCAAGTCGTCCACGCGATATCCGGAGTACTACCGCCCGAACCCCGCGAGCAAGCGATACGTGCAGCATCTGCGGCTCTGGTACGCGCAGAGTCACCCGGACGAGGACTTCGCCGAGACGTTCGCCGTGTGGCTCCGACCGCGCTCCGACTGGCGATCGCGGTACGCTGGCTGGCCGGCGCTCAAGAAGCTGCGCTACGTTGACGCACTCATGAACGAGATCTGCGACGAGAAGCCGGCAGTGTCCACGCGACGGGTGATCGAACCGCTCGACAAGTTGAAGCACACCCTCGCCGAGCATTACGAGTCGCGGCGGGAGAAATACACGGTCACGTTTCCGAACACCTATGACGCGGACCTGCGGCGGCTCTTCTCGGATGAACCGCGCCACCGCCGGCAGGAGACGGCGGCGCGGTTCCTTCGTCGTAATAGAGGGGAGATTCGGCGGTTGGTCGCGAAGTGGACGGGCGAGTTCCAGTACACCCTCGATCTCGTGCTCGGGGACATGATCGGCCGGTGCACGGAGCTGCGGCTGCGTGCCGTCGGGCCGGAGCGGCAACTGGTGATGGACTTCTCCGTGCTATTGACCGTGAAGACCATGCACTTTCTCTATAGTCAGGGACGACGGGACTGGATTGCGCTCTAGCTACCACATCTGGCAATGGGGCCTGCGTCGCCTGCTCTCAACATCCAAGAAGCGTCCGACTAGCAGCTCCGATTCCCATCTGCCCGCCGGAGGCGGGCGCCCACCGATTCCCGATTCCCGATGAAGCGCCTGCGAGTTCTCGCCCTCATGCACCCCGAGCTCGTCCCGCCGGACGACCTGGCGGAGCGCGACGAGAAGGAGCGCTTCGAGTTCAAGACCGAGTGGGACGTCTGCCGCACGCTGCGCGAGATGGGCCACGACGTGCGCCCGTTAGGCGTCCAGGACGAGCTGCTCCCGATTCGCGACGCCGTACAGGAGTTCTCCCCGCACGTCGTCTTCAACCTGCTCGAGGAGTTCCATGGGAACGTGCTCTTCGATCAGAACGTCGTGAGCCTGCTCGAGCTGCTGCGCGTGCCGTACACCGGATGTAACCCGCGCGGCATGATCATCTCGCGCGAGAAGGCGCTGTCGAAGAAGCTCCTCGTCTACCATCGCATCCGCGTGCCGGCGTTTCACGTCTTTCCGGCCGGGCGCAAGGTGAAACGTCCGAAGCCGCTCGCGTTCCCGCTGTTCGTGAAGAGTCTCACCGACCACGCATCGTTAGGTATCTCGCAGGCGTCACTCGTCAAGGACGACGACGAGCTGGCCGAGCGCGTGGCGTTCGTGCACCGCCGACTCGGGGCAGACGCGATCGCCGAGCAGTTCATCCAGGGCCGCGAGATCTACGTCGGTGTGCTCGGAAACGACCGACTGAAGGCGCTCCCGCCGCGCGAGCTGGTCTTCGACAATGCCCCCGACGGGGCCCCGCTCATTGCCACCGCGAAGGCCAAGCACGATCTCGCATACCAGAAGCGGCACGGCATCGATCAGCGTCCCGCGAAGGATCTCCCGGAGGGCGTCGCGGGAGGGCTCGAACATCTCGCGAAACGGATCTACCGGACGCTCGAGCTCACGGGGTACGCGCGCCTCGATTTTCGCCTGAGCCCGGATGGCACGCTCTACTTCCTCGAGGCGAACCCGAATCCCGAGATCGCGCTGGGCGAAGAGTTCGCGTCGGCGGCCGAGGAAGCGGGGATCCCGTACCCGGAGCTGCTCCAGCGGATCCTCAATCTGGGGATGAAAGGAACCGCCCCTGAATGAATTGCAAATTGGAAATTGGGGTCAGACTCGAATTAACGATTCATTGCAGCTGCAATGAATCGTTAATTCGAGTCTGACCCCAATTTCCCTTAACGCCGACGATCGGCGTGCTCGTTGGAGATGCTAGTCCTGGTTCTGGTTCTGACCGAGCTGACCGCGGACCTCTCCACCCGGGAAGTCGCCCGGACCGGTATTCGGCGGGGCCACACCATCGTCCGTGTGCACGTTGCCGTACGTATTCCCAGCCTCCACGGCCGCGATGAACGCCGACAACGACTGGCCCGCAAGCGCGCCTCTGAGATCGACTGCGGAGAAGGTACCCTCGACGACGAGTCGCGTGACTGGTCCACTGCCGCCCGGCAGCGCGGTCGTCGATTTCACGCTCGGATAGAGCCAAACGACGATTCCACCGTTCACACCTTTCGGCGCCATGTGAATGTGCGCCTGCGTGATGTTCCTGATGTCGTTCACTTCGAGGACGTAGTTGATCGCGCCGTCCTTGTTCATTCTGAGCACCAACTGACCGGAGGCATCGGTCGCGCGGGGTGGGACTTCCTCATCCCCGGTGAGGAACGTGACGGCCACCTTCTGTCCGCCGTGGTTGCCGTGATCGCTATTGGTGTTGGGGTCCCCCTGCTTGTCAAAGGACGCGCCGCTCACCACAGCACCGCTCAGCTGGGGCGCGGTCGCCTTGGATCCGTCGTCCATGCACCCGAGCAACAGGACTGCGCCCACAATCGAGTAGATCCTGCGCATAAGCCGTCCTCCGGAGACAAGAAAGGTTGGTAGTATCCCGCTTGGAACGAGAGCGTAGGCAAGCAGTCGCCGCAACGATGATTCGGCGAACGGCGTGATCAGGCGGGCCGATGGCGCGTACGGGCGCGCCAGAGCGTATGCCCAAGACATCGCGTTATCAATAGCACCTGGCGCTGGGCCAGTGGCGGCGGTCATCCTGACTCAAAACGGCCGGCTCAGAATCCGCTCCGCGCCAGGTCGATGTACGCCTTCGCGACATCGACCTCGACCAACGTCAGCCGAACTCGGTCACCAACGTCCATTCCCTGCTCGCCGCGAACCACACGGCCTTCCACCGGCGGATTCATGAGGCGGGCAAACGTGCCGTTCCGGTTCACTCCGGTAACGATTCCCTCGAACGTTTCTCCGATACGATGCGCCATGAGCGTCGCCGCGACGACTTTGCGCATCGCACGCTCGACCGCTCGCGCCGCGTTCTCCATCAGGGTGCATCGCCGCGCGATCGTCTCGAGCTCGGCGGCCGGGTATGGCGTAGTGCGGCCATCGAGTGACGACTTCACGAGCCGCTGCATGACGAGGTCGGCATAACGACGGTTCGGCGCCGTCGTGTGTGAGTAGTCCTCGACGGCGAGACCAAAATGACCTTCGTCGCCATCGGGCTCCCACGGACGCTCCACCGCGTACTCTCCGGCGCCAAGCAGCTTCACGACCGACAGGGACACGTCAGCGAAGGAGTCGGCGCTGGCGGTCCGGCGACGGCGAAGAAAGTCGGCGAGCGCCGTCGAGCTCGGCTCGTCAGGCAGCGCGTCACCGTAGCGCCTGGCGAGCTCGACGATGCGAGGCCACCGCTTCGGCGCTCGCACCACACGTCGAATCGACGGCACGTGACGCGACTCCAGGAAGCGCGCCATCGCGCTGTTCGCCGCGATCATGAAGTCCTCGATGAGCTCGCGTGCGCGACCCTTTCGCGTGACTTCGAGGTCCACGACCTGACCACCAGATGTCACGGGTCGCGCCTCGATGGTCTCGAGGTCGAGCGCGCCGCGCTCGTGCCGTCTCGTCCGCAGTCGTTGCGCGACATCGTCCTGAAGTCGAACCTGCTCCTCGAGGCCTGGAATCGCTGCGAACTCCTCGGGAATCGGCGCGGCGCCACCCAGCCAATTCCCCACGGGGTCATACGCCAGCTTTGCGCGGTTCACGATGAGCGCCCGGTACGCGCGCGTCTCGTCGACATCGCCCGCGGCGTCGACGACCAGGTCCACCACGACGACCAGGCGCTCCGCCCCCTCCATCAGCGAGGTCCGATCGGTCGAGAGCTCCTCGGGCAACATCGGGAAGGTCTCGACTCCGGTGTAGAGCGATGTGGTGTTCGCTGCAGCGTGCCGATCGATCGCAGACCCCTTTGCGACGAGATGATCGACGTCCGCGATGCCGAGCCGCAGGCGCGTTGCGCCGTGGCCGAGTGGCTCGCAGACCTCGACCTGATCGAGGTCGCGCGTGTCGCGGTTGTCGATGGACGACCAGAGGAGCGATCGGAGGTCCTCGACATCGCCGTGCGCGTCGCCGTCAGCGCCGATCCGGCCGTCCGAGTGATCGAGTCGCGCCGCTTCCGCGCGCGCGTCAGGCGGGATGTCTGCGACGAAGCCGTGCTCGACGGCGATCTCGCGAGCACGCGCGCGAAGATCGCCTGCTGCAACGCGGATAGCGGTGTGTGGGGCATTGGTCATTGTCGTAGAGTATACGGCTTTAGCTCGGTCCGCGGCCGACGTCATCCGCTCTGCTGGACTGCTCTCGTCACCGGCGCAATGTTTCGGTAGGCGCCTCACGGCGACCCCCCGATCGCACCAGGAGTTCCGATGACTCGACGTTCATCCTCCGCTGCCGCATCAACTGTTGTGAGCCTTGCACTGGGACTCGGCGCCATTGCCGCGCTCGGGAGCGATGCGCCCGCGCAAGGCCGAGGAGGCGCGGGACTTCCGCGGATTACGACCGCCGCTCCGGCGCCCAGCGGTTGGGGCGGGATGGCCGCTGGCCCATCCAGGCCCACCATATCGTCGCCCCGCGGCTACATCACGACGCCGGGCACACCGTCGAGGCCGGGGTATTCCGGACGCGGGGACCTTCCGGGCCTGAGGACGGCGCGTCCCGGTTACGGCGCCTACGGCCGCGGCTACGGGATGGCGTCGGCGCCGGTGGGCGGCTCGAGGCGCGCGCACGCGCCGTACACGCGATGGGGCGTCGGAGCCGGCTGCGGCTTCGGTTGTGTGAGCGGCGGCTTCGGTGCTCACGTCGGTCGATACCCGAAGTACCTGATCGGCTACCCGCTCTTCGGCGCAGCGCTCTTCTACCCGTACTACTACGACATCGGGTATAGCGCATACACCGAGTTGACCACCGATGCGTACGCAGACGACGCGCCGCGGACAGCGTCGAAGGTCATCATCGTCGGCACTGGGAG
>Ga0209382_10012179_pt1 | contig 10631 bp, 6 predicted proteins | sample SoiMetdeltSBSDD5_FD_187599 | JGI IMG/M metagenome (GOLD analysis project Ga0209382, IMG submission 187599) | Bulk soil microbial communities from a Populus tree surrounding site in Tennessee, USA - Soil MetaG P. deltoides SBSDD5 (SPAdes) (version 2) | ecosystem: Environmental > Terrestrial >...
GCCGCTGGAGCAGATCCAGCACCGGAGATCACGAGTGCCAAAACAAGCCTCGATGCGGTCCTGAACATTCATGCACCTCCGGGAGCTTCCTCCGCGTCGCACCACCCATCGGATGAACGAGCGCTGCGATCTGGAGCTGGATGTATCGAGGAAGCTTATGTCGAACCGGCGCGGGCTTCGCGGATCAGCTCAGGCGGGTGGGGCAAGGGCGGATGAAGCGCGAAGGCTGACCCATCCAGAGGGGCCAGCGTGTCGATTCAGCCCCTCCCCGTTCGTCGCTCAGGTAGAAGGAGAGACCGTCATGAAATTCACCCGTACCTTCCTCATCGCCGCGGCCTTGTTGGTTCCCGTCCCCGTCCTCGCCCAGCACGAATCGCCGGGCAAGCGCGTCGCCGTCCACGGCATGCAGATGTACTACGAGGTGTCCGGCAAGGGCGACCCGCTGATCGTGCTGCACGGCGCTTACATGAACATCCCGTCCATGGGCGCGATCCTCCCGAAGCTCGCCGCGACGCACAGGGTTTACGCGCTCGAGCTCCAGGGACATGGCCGGACCACCGACGTCGACCGGCCCATCACCTACGCCAACCTCGCGGACGACGTCGCTGCCTTCATGGACGCCGTCGGCCTACCCAAGGCGGACGTCTTCGGCTATTCGATGGGTGCCGAAGCGGGCCTGCAGCTGGCCATCCGCCACCCGAGCAAGGTGAACAAGCTCGTCGCGGCCTCGGTTGCCTACGACCTCCGCGGCTGGCAGCCGGAGTTCCAGGCGGCCATCCCGCAGATGACCGTGGAGATGATCGTTGCCATGCCGTTCGCCGCCGAATACCGCAAGCTCGCTCCGAACCCCGAGGGCTTCCCCGCGCTGGTCGAGAAGCTGATCGCGCTCGAGAAGCAGCCGATGGCCTGGGAGACGGAGGTCAAGAAGGTGAAGACCCCGGTGCTCCTCATCGCCGGCGACGCGGACGTGATGACGCTCGAGCACTCGATCGCGCTCTTCCGCCTGCTGGGCGGCGGCGTCATGGGCGACATGGGCAAGCCGCTCGCCGCCTCGCGTCTCGCCATCCTGCCGGCGACCTCGCACACCGCGGTCGTCGCCCAGCCCGATCTGCTGCTCGCCGTGATCGAGCCCTTCTTCCGGGGCGAGACGCCGAAGGGGTTCTTCCAGTAGCGGCCCCCAGGTCGAACTAGCTCCCGCCAGGCAACGAGACCCGCCCGCGAGGGTCATCGTCCGCGATGCTCAGCTGGCCGGCCTCGTCCTCGGCGATCGAGACCTGGCCCGACGAAGCGCCGGGCAGCCGCGACTGGATCTCGGCCACCGCCTGCCGTGCCACACGGCGTACGTCGAGGTTCGAGTCGGGTTCTTCCGCAACTTCCTGGATGGACATCACGACCCGCACACCAGCCGTGTGGCCCAGCGCTTCGATCGCCGCGACCACAACGTCCGGCTCGCCCCGCCTCAGCGCGGCGAGCAGCGCTACTTCGCCTTCGGGCGAGGCGACCTTCCCCAGCGCCTTGGCTGCGGCCACCGCGAGAGCGCCGCTCTCCAGCGCGAGAACTCGGGCCAGCAGCGGCGCCGCAGCCGCGCCACCGTTGAGGCCCAGCACTTGGACGCAGGCATCCATCGTGCGCGGGCGGCGGGAGCGGAGCGCTTGCCGTAGGACGGAAACGGCCAGGTCGGACGGCATGCGTGCTCCCAACGCGTCGATGGCGTGCGCGGCGGTGACGTCGTCTTCCGCCGCGGAGCAGGCGGTCTTCAGCAGTACCTCTCTCCCCTCGGCCCCCAGGCCACGCGCCGCCTGCACCCGGATCTCGGCAACCTCATCGACAAGCGCGTGGCGCAAGGCCGCCACCGTCGCCGCATCCGTGGGGTAGCTGGTCGAGAGGACCTCGAGGCCGGAGAGACGCACGCGCCACTGCGGCTCACGCTCGATGGCAGCGGCGAGCCGCGCGGCCACGTCGGACGGCCGATCGAAACGATCGGCGAGGGCGAGGAGGGCGTCCACGACCTCGCACAGCTCGTTTGCCGCGGGCGGCTCCGGACCCTCCCGCAGAACGGCGCGGAGGTGGCCGTCGACCAGCGAGACCGTACCGCCGACAGAGAGCGGCCGCCGTCCCGGCACCTCGAGGTGGCCGCGCAGCATGAGGCGCACGATGCGGCGAGTCTCGGCGTCGAGGATCGCCCGCACGTGGTCCGGCGTGCCGTGAACTTCCACCTCGGCGTCGAACGCCTCGTCGCCGAGCTCGATCTCGCGCTCCTGAGCTGTCGAGTCGCCCGTCACGTCCTCGGGCAGCAGGGTGATTCCCGAGTCGCCCTCGACCGTCAGCTCGGCAAACGTGCCAGGTGCGCGCCCGGGAGAGCGTTCGAGGGTGACGCGGCGCCGCCCGGCGATGCCGGTGAGCACCACTCCGCCGAAGTACGCGTCCACCGATTTGATGTCGCGCAGACCGAGGATCCGGGCGACGGATCGCCATTGGTCGGCCAGCGTCTCACGCGCCCGGCGGTCCCTGAGAGCTTTCACGGAAGCCAAGAGCACCACCGTCGCGGACGCCAGAACCCAGGAGCCGACCAACCACCCCATCTCAGTCCTGCGCGACACTACATGCGATCCAGGGTGGGATCGGCGCCGCCGGCCCAGTGGGCGCGGAAGGCTTCCCTGGCTTTGGCCTCGTCCTCGCCTCTCAGGTACCGCGCGACCTGCCACAACCCGAAATAGCTCCAGCCGCTGCCTGGAAAGACGTCGGACCGGTTCGTCTTGGTATCCAGGCTCATCAGCAGCTCGTCCTTGGCCTGGCGCAGCGCCTCCTGGCCCCACCATGCATACGGGTCTTGAGCTACCGCTTTACGGATGAGCATCGCTGCGTGGGACTGGTGGAGTGAATAGAGCCAGTCCGGCGGCTCGTCATAGGCGAGCGCCCTCTGCAGATCGACGGCCTGCTGTGTGAACCCGAGCGCAGCGTCCCACTCTTTCTTCGAGGCGGCGAGGCGGCCCTGAACCAGATTGTTCTCGATGGCGACGACGCACAGCCCGGTGTCGCCATTCGTGGCGATCGAGTTGCGGCAGGACTCGTTCGGATCCGACCCCATGTTGGGATAGTTCCGCACCTCGGTCTCGAACTTGGTGAGAGTGTCCGTCGGAGGTTTCCCGTCCCACAGATCGGCCATCACCTGGGTGTAGGCATAGGCGGCGTTGCCGCGCGGCTGCACGTTGCGCGGCGCATCGGGCTTCACGAACGCGCGTATCTCGGCGGGCGAAGCGAGGTTCACCCTCGCCAGGTAGTAGACCTCGCGGTACTTGTCCTTGCGATAGCCCTCGGCGTCGGGCGGCGGCGCCGCGTGAAGCCTCTTCGCCGCATCGTCCACTGAACCCTTGGAGCCGGACAAGGTCGCGGCCGCAGCGAGGAAGTGCAGCGTGTGCGGATAGTAGCCGTAGCGATAGCGGTCGCCGTCGGGATGCTCGAGCTTGTTCCTGGGATCGTTGAAATACGCTTCGTCGGCTGCCGACGCCGCCACATTGGACGCGATCGCGCCGCTCATGTCGCCGATGCGGTAGTAGATGTGCGACGGCATGTGGACCAGATGGCCGGCCTTCGGCGCGAGGCCTGCGAGTTGTCTGGCGCGGGCCTCGGCGCGGCCGGGATCGTCCGAAAGCTCCATCAGATGGATGTACCAGTGGATCAACCCGTTGTGTGAGGGATAGGAAGGCATCAGCCCTTCGAGCGTGTCGCGTGCCTCCAGGAACTTGTCCTTCTCGGGCAGGTGCCAGGGCGTGAGGTTGAGGATCGAGTCGACGAAGAGCACTCCGACGTTCGGATCGTGCGGGTTGGCGAGCCTGATCTGGCGCATCGCCTCGTAGTATCCGCGGCTGCGCCGATCGCGGCAGGCTTGTGGCGCCTCCTGGCAGTCTACGGAGCGCTTCGCGGTAGCTTCGATCAACGCGGCGAGCAGTCCCGTGGGCTTCTGGGCGCGCGCCTTGGCAAGGTACTGGTTGGCGGCCACGCGATCGAGCTCGAGCTCAGTGGACATGTTGATGTCGGTGCCGAGCGGCACCGCCGCACCCCAATAGCACCACGCGCAGGGCGCGCCCGCGGTCGCTGCGGTTTCGGCGGCCCAGCGGAAGGCGCGGTAGGACTCGCGGTTGTTGAACCCCATGTAGAACCGCAAGCCCTGGTCGAAGTAGCGCTGGATCATGCCGTCGCTGCTGACCGTGATGGTGGGGGTGCCGATCCCCTCGAAGAGCGGCGGCCTGAAGGGATCGTTGATCGTCAGGCAGACGAGCGGTAGCGGTCCGCTGGCCGTGTCGAGCATCAGCATGCCCGGCATGTGCATCGACATCGCCATGGGCGGCTTCGAAGCGGCCGCGAAGAACGGCTTGCAATCTGCGACGAGATCGGCCTGCGGGGACGGCCTTGCCGGCGCCGCCAGACCCGGGAGAACGGCCGTGGACAGCACCGCCAGCGCCGCGAGCTTGAATGACGGTCTCATGGGCTGTCTTTGTAGACGGCCGCGCTCGAGCGTTTTCCCCTGTTCGAGCCCAGGCGCCGATGGTTGGGCGGCCTAGACCTCGGACCCTCGCTCGGTGCCACGCCTACCGGGGTCAGTCCACCACGAAGGGCGGGCGGCGCGCGTCGGCGAGACAGCCGGTGTCCACCCCGTCGACCGTGCCCCGCTCGAGGAACTCGCGGAGGATGCCGACGACGCAGGGCGAACGCTCCGAGTGGCTGCCGATGGGGACCACCAGATGCCAAGCCTGGGTCATGTCGATGAATGCGTGCTCGGCCCAGCGCGGTGGAGTGACGGGATCGAGGTTTCCCGAGATGGCCAGCACCGGGATGTCCGTCGCCAGCGGGACCCGGAAGTCGGGCGCCACCTTCCGGCGCGGCCAGTTCGCGCAGGCCGCCGACTGGGCGTCGAGGCGGGTTGTCCCGAGGATGGTGCCGCGGGCGAGTCGTCGAGCCGCGGGCAGGTTGATCCAGGAGAGGTCCTCGGCGCAAGTCGAGGAGAGGTAGACGGGCGTGCTGATGTAGGCCACCGAACGGGTGCGCTCCGCGATCGCGGTGGCGAGCGGCACGAAGTCGCCGTGTGCCGCGCGGTGGAGCGTGCGGGGCAGGTCGGCGGAGAGGGAGATCGAGTAGAGCCGGGACCGCACGGCATCCGCGGCCGGCCCGTAGCGGACGGTCAGCGAACCCGGTGCGACCTCGGGCAGAGCGACCTTCACCCCCCCGCGCCGCAGTTGGGCAAACACGGCGCCGAGGTCCGCGCGCAGGAGTGGATAGGCGGAGCCGCAGGCAGCGTCACTCGCGCAGTCGTCGACCAGGTGGTCGAGCGCGGCTTCCATGTCCGGCGCGAAGGACGCGGGCATTCCCATGTCGAACGGCACGACGCTGATGAGGATCGCCTGTCGCACGCCTTCGGGATGCCGGCGCATCAGCTCCATCGCCACCCGGGTGCCGCCCGAGAACGCCAGCAGGTCGATCTCGGGAAGCCCCAGCGCCCGCCGCACGGTGTCGAGATCCCGGGCCAGCTCCTCCGTCGTGTAGCGGGTGAGGTCGGCCTGGCGGGAGAGGGCCTTCACACAGGCGCGCACTTCGCCGACGCTCCACAACGCGGCGCCGGCGAGCGGATCGCCGCTTGGGGGGCAGTCGAGGCGACTGGACTCGCCGGTACCCCGCGGATCCACGAAGACGAGGTCGCGGCCCGCCCGCAGAGGCGCCATCCACCCTAGAAGTCCAAACGCTGACGGCGTCGCAGGCTCACCGGGTCCCCCTGGTACGAAAAAGAGGGGGGGCCCACTCGTCGGGCCGGTGGCCGGCACGACGATCACCCGCAGCTCGAGCGTCCGGGTTTGCGGGGAGCCGAGGCTCTCGTCGACGGGGACCCATCCGCAGCGGGCTGGCACCGGCGCCGGCGGCCCCTCCAGCGTGCAGGGCTCGAGGCTCGCGGGCGGCGGGTCCGGATGGCTCGCCAGCGTGCTTTCGCCGGGAAGGGCGAACGCCGCGGCGAGCGCGAGGACGACGGGCCCAACCACCCTCCTCGCCTCGCTTCGCCCACCACTGGTAGACGTTCGGCGAGATCCGCCAGTCATTCAGAGAGACTCCGACCGACGCTGGGACTCTAGCACCGCAGCAGCGGAGTGCCGGGCGCGGTGGTGACGCGTTACTGGCTGGGCTCGACCGTCAGCTTCGCCGTGCCGTGGGCGCCGTAGTAGCCGAAGTCGTCGGCGATCCGGGCGTGCACGGTGTGCGTGCCGACGCCGTAGGCGCTGTCGAGCTGCACCTCGAGCACCGCGTCGCCGGAGGCGTTGGTCGACTTCGAGCCGAGGGGGGGTCCGCCGAGGTCGAACGTCACGCTGACGCCGCTGCGAGGGAGGCCGGTCGACGCATGGGTCACGTGCGCCTTCAATGCGACGGTCTGCCCGACGCGGCCGGTGAGCTCGGGCACGGTGATCCTGGTCCTGGCCAGCACCATCGACACCGGCATCTCGACCTCATCGGCGAGCCAGTCGCTGTCCTGCGTCATCCTCACGGACAACGTCTTGCAAGCCACCTGGGGCCTGCCGGAGACGTGGGCCGTCCCGGTGGCGTCGGTCACCCCCGACAGGGTCCACCCGACCGCCCAGGCCTTGCCGTTCCAGTACGTGAACGTGAAGTTGACGGTCTGACCCTCGATCCCGCCCGCAGACGACATGTGCGGACCTATCGGGGTGATCCTGGTGACCTGCGCGGAAAATCGGAGCGTCTCCCCCACCTGCCCCGACTCGGCGGTGAGGATGTTCAGGAAGCCGTGGTGCACGTGCCAGATCGGATAGGTGTGCTCGTCGGAGGAGCCGACGCTGAAGTCGTCGCCGATGAAGGCCACCTCGATATGGGCGTCCCCCGCGATATTCCTGGGTATCGGGTACTGGATGCTGGCGACACCCTTGACGGTGGTTGCCGTGCCGCCGCGGCCGTTGACCGTGAAGTTCAGAGCCCGCCCGTCGAGCTTCGCGCCATCGGTCTGCCGGGTCAGCGTCGCGCGGACGGAGAGCGTGCCGCCCGGCTGCACGCCCTTGCTCGGTGCGTTGTACCAGGTCGATCCGAGCACCAGCTTGGTGTCGGCCTTGGCCGCCAGGAACTGGGCGACCGCCTTCGAGGGCCCGAGGACGTTGTCGCCCTCGAAACGTGCCTCGAACGGCGCGGTGCCTTGTGGGATCTGCGCGATCCTCCAGGAACACGTCGCCACGCCCTGCGGGTTGGTCTTGGCGCCACATGCAGACGCCCCGGCGACGCGGAACTTCACCTCGTGCCCCTGGAGCGCCACCCCGGCGGCCGACGTCCGCAGCGTCGCCGAGAGCGAGACCTTCTCGCCCACCGCTCCGCCACGACTCTCGAGCTCGAGCCTCGTCGCCGGCAGAATGATCGAACCCGGCGTGGGCTTCTTGCCCGGGCTGACGGGCCCGCGCGGGGCCGCCTGGTCCGCGGCGTGCGTCGAGCCGGCCGTCGCGACGCACACCACCACTGCCGAGGCCACCATGCCGAGGGTGCGCATGAGAGTTCCCGGAATCTTACTGCAACGGCGAGACCGGCCAGGAGGCGGCCTCGCGCCTAGGGCTTGACCGAAAATCGCACGCGGTAGAGGTCGTACTTGCCGACCTTCGCCTCCGGTCTCTGACCGGTGAAATACAAGATCGCCCCATCGGCCCAGTCGATCGCGGGTCCGTACGTGTAGCCGCCGCTCACGTTCACCGTCGCCGGGAGGATCGTTCCCGCGTCGTAGCCCTCGGGGCCCAGCGCGGCGAAGAAGAGCTCGACCGGATCGTCCTTGATGTCCGCCGAGCGCGTGAAGACGATGGAGCGCCCATCGGGGAGGTACGTGGCGTCGAACTCATCGGCCGAGGTGTTGACGGCGCCCGGGAGGGGTTGCGCGGGCGCGAGCTCATGTCCGGCGAGTCGTGTCACGAAGAGGTCGCGGCGTCCCGCGCCGCCGCGTCCGTCAGATGCGAAGAGCAGCGCCTTGCCGTCCGGCGAGACCGCCGGCGCCCACTCGTCGCCGGCGCTGTTGACCTCCGCTCCGAGGTGCTCCACCGCCCCGAAGCCGCTCGCCGTTGCCGGCACGCGAAAGATGTCGTCCCCGCCGAGCGTGCCCGGCCGGTTCGAAAAGAAGTACACGGACTTCCCGTCCGGCGAAAACGCGGGATCGAACTCCTTGTCCGGCGAGTCGAACGACGCGGGCTCCGGCGCGGACCATCCGTTCGTGCCCTTGCGAGTGAGCCAGATGTCCCATCCTCCGGGTCCGCCGGGGCGATCCTTGCTGCCCCAGAGCATGGTCTTGCCGTCGGGACTCACGGCCAGGCGCACCTCCGAGAATTCGCTCGAGGCGATACCCGGCAAGACGAGCTCGGCGGGGGAGGTCACCGCGAACACCCGCTGCGAAGCCGGAACCGCGGCGGCCCGCGCCTCGGCCGCCACCGCGGGCGCGACCTGCGGCGTCGTGGCGAGCGCGAAGAGGCAGAAGCAGTGAACGAGAGATCTGGGCATGGGAGGAGCATGCCGAACCGGGGGCCCACGGCCTAGATCCACTTCCGACGTGGCGAGGATGACCACTTCGGAATCGCCAAGGCGATTCGCGGATCAGTCCCTTGGCACCTCCTCGCCGACCTCTTCGCCCGATCGCGGAGCGGTCGCTAGCCGTCCCGCAGGGACTCCGTCGGGTCGACCCGAACAGCACGACGGGCCGGTCCGGCCGCGGACAACAGGCCGATGGTCATGATGACGATGGCGGCCGCCGGGAGGATCCCCGGGATGTGCCACCCGCCCTCGACCTCGATGTTCAGCTTGCGATGAAGGACGAGCGCGACCGTGACGCCAACGACGACGCCGGCGGCGATCTGCCACAGCGCGCGGGCGAAGATGCTCGCCAGCAGTAGCCCCGGCCGCGCGCCGAGCGCCGTCCGAATGCCGATCTCGCGGCGCCGCCGGGTGACCGTGAAGGACATGAGGGCGTAAAGCCCAGCAGCCGAGAGGACGAGCACGCTCAGAGTCACGATGGCAAGGGCGTAAGACGTCAAGTTGCTGGACACCTGCGCCGCGCCGAGGACCTCATCGAGACGGCGCACATCATCCAGACGCAGAGTCGGATCGAGGTTCGTGACGATCTCTTGAAGGCGACGCGACATCGCGGCAGGATCGGGCCCGGCACGCAGGGCCAGCTGGATCGAGCTGGCGGCTCCACCCGCACTGGACAGCGCCGGAAGCAGCGCCGAAACATACATTCGTCCCTGGGATGTGTTCGCGGGGCGGTCGGGAACGATCCCGACGATCTCGTACCAGGGCCCGGCCTCCGCTCCTGGGGTAGGAACCGGCCTGACCCGGCGGCCAATGGGATTGGCGTCGCCGAGCACCTGTCGCACGAACGTCTGGTCCACGATCGCCGTCGCCCCCGCGCCGAAATCCCTGCCGTCGAACGTGCGGCCCGCCAAGGCCGAGACGTCGAATACCGTGAAGAAGGCACGGTCGACCTGATTCGCTCTGACGTACCGTCGGATGCGTTGGTCGCCGGCGGCCCCGTCGTTGTCGATCTCTGCCATCTCGACGAGCGCCAGAGGCTCCGCGCCGGGCAATGCCGCGGCGAACGTCACTGCAGATGTGCCGAGCTCCGCTTCGATCTGGCGAAGGACCTCGGCCTGGAGGTCTCGGACGCGAGAAGCGGACGACGGCAGGTCCGCCTCCGCGGTTCGCACGCCCTGGGAATCGACCACGAGCCGCGCGGTAAGGAATTCCCCAGTGGCAAATCCGGGGCCGAGAACGGCGGGCCGCAGGTGCCCCCACGCCAGCTCCATCGTGGACGGCAGCCCTGCCAGAACCAAGCCGACCTGCGCGACGATCAACGCAGTCCACGTCGCGCCGAGCGGTATTCCCGTCCGGCTGCCCAACGAGCGGAGTGCGACGGGCAGGACTCGGCCGGTGGCCTGCAGAGCAGGTACCAGGCCGGCAATCAGCGCGGCCAGCACGGAAAGGCCGGCGACGAAGAGCGCGGCGCGCCACGAGAAGTCGAAGTCCACCCAGAACGGGAGCGAGCCGCCCAGATCCGGGAACCGCCTGATGATCTCCCCGATCCGGGTGAGGATCGGGCGTGTCATGGCGAGCGCCACGGCTCCCGCCGCCGAAGAGAGCACGAGCACCTCCACGCACAGCTGCACCACGATGCGACCGCGGCTCGCGCCCAGCGCGAAGCGAGCGGCGAACTCCTCCTGGCGCGTGACCGTTCGTGCGTAGATGAGGATGGCGATGTTCAGGCATGGCGGCACGAGCAGCAGGGTGACGAGAAGCAGGATGAGGCGCTGTTGCCAGGCCAGTTCCCCGCGCTCGACATCATCCGTAAACGCAAACGTATAGGGCACGACACGTGGGCGGCGCGCGTCGATATCGCTGACGCGCTGACGCGCGTGCCCGCTCGTCGGTCCGGTCGCCGGCGGCAGTAGCCCTCTGGTCGTCAGCTCCGCCTGGGCGACGTCCAGCGAGACGCCGGGGGCGAGCCGGGCGAATACGGCTCCTTCGGGCGCGGCCTTCAGGGAGCCCACAGGATCCGATCGGAGTGGGATCCAGTAGCGGTGGTTCACCGGGAAAGCAAAGCCCTTGGGCATCACACCGAC
>Ga0209382_10012180_pt1 | contig 10631 bp, 6 predicted proteins | sample SoiMetdeltSBSDD5_FD_187599 | JGI IMG/M metagenome (GOLD analysis project Ga0209382, IMG submission 187599) | Bulk soil microbial communities from a Populus tree surrounding site in Tennessee, USA - Soil MetaG P. deltoides SBSDD5 (SPAdes) (version 2) | ecosystem: Environmental > Terrestrial >...
GACCTCGCAGTCCACTGCCTGGGCAATACGGTCTATATAGCGTTTGGCGGCATCAGGGAAAGCGTTGTACTCGGTCAGACCAACAGTGCTCTGCTGCCAGCCAGGCACCTCTTCATACACCGGTTCAATCTGCTGCAACACCGCAGCGTCACTCGGCATCTCACGTAAAATATCCCCTTTGTAGCGATACCCCGTACACAGAGCGAGGTGCGGCAGGGGGTCCAGGACATCAAGCTTGGTCAGGGCCAAGCTGGTGACACCGCTATGCCAGAGACTATAGCGCAGGCTCACAGCATCAAACCAACCACAGCGGCGCACCCGCCCCGTGGTGGCGCCAAATTCTTGGCCACGCTCTTGCATGAGCTGCCCGGTATCGTCGTGTAATTCGGTGGGGAAAGGTCCCATGCCAACGCGCGTCGCATAGACCTTGGCGACCCCCAGCACGTGCGTCACATGCGAAGGAGCAATCCCGGCACCAGCGCACAGGCCACTCGTATTTGTATTGGACGATGTGACATAGGGATACGTCCCATGGTCGAGGTCAAGGAGGGAGGCCTGCGCACCTTCGAGCAGAATATGATCACCGCGCAGTACCGCTTCGCGTACCATGCTGTCCGTATCCTGCACAAACTCCCGTAAGATGTTTCCGTAGTGGGCATATTCATGGCACACCGCATCTAGGTCAACGGTGGGCAAGTGAAAAAAGTGCTCCAACAGAAAATTGTTCTCTTCCAGGTTGGCCTGAACTGCGGCACGAAACTTATCCGGTTGGATGAGTTCTTGGATGCGCAGGCCACAACGCGCCGCTTTATCAGTGTACGTCGGGCCAATACCCCGGCCAGTGGTGCCAATCCTGTTCGCCCCGCGTCGGGCCTCCCTGCCTTCGTCCAGCAAGCGGTGGTATGGCAAGGTCACATGTGCTTTCGGGCTCATGAAGAGACGGCCCCGCAAATCAATGCCACGGACGTGGAGGTGCTGGATTTCCTCGACAATGGCCCCTGGATCAATGACAACTCCGGCACCGATGACACAGCGCGTGCCTGGATGCAGCACACCCGACGGGATCTGGTGAAAAACGTATTTCTCCTCCCCCACGACCACCGTGTGACCAGCATTGGCGCCGCCTTGACAGCGAATGACCATGTGCACCCGTGACGTGAGCAGGTCGATAATCTTGCCCTTGCCTTCATCGCCCCATTGCAAGCCCACAACGGCCACGACGGCCATAGTATCGTCTCCCTTCATACGAACAGATTAAGCCCCTTACCTCCTGGGAGAGAGCCAAGAGTGTTCGGCACAAACTTGTGCTATCAGGGCTCCAACAAGTCCCCTCCCCCTGAGACGGGGGAGGGCCAGGGTAGGGGTGAAGGCCGGTGGAGCTTCCACGCCACACTTCTCCCCCTATCCCCACCTTGGCGCGACTGCGTCGGCGCAGGGGCCTCTTGGCCCCGTTCCCCGCGACTGCGTCGGCGGAGGGGGCACAGTTTAACGTGCCCCCTTCCTCCGCCAGGGGGGGAAGGGGCAAAATCCCTCTCCTGCCCATCTTGTTACGTCTGCATGCCCTGGTGCAACCGCGAAATCGCCGCATCCACATAGTCAACGATGTCGGCAAGCGCAAGGCGTTCGGCGGTGCCGGCCACCACATCATGCAACATCGCCTCATCATCCGTAAGCGGGGCGAGGCCCATCAGTAAGCCATAGCGAATACCCGTGCGCTTGGCATAGTCGAGCGACCCCTGTAAGTCCCGCGTGATAATATCCCGTGCCACCCGGTGTCCACGCCGGCGCAATTCCCGACTGATGCGCAACGCGTCGCGCTTGTCTTTGCGAAAGTCCATAAGCAAGCAGTCGGCGCCACTGCGGGCCGGCAGAGGATTGGCATGCTCCAACGCTTCAAGCAAAGCCTCCAGATCAATGGCGAAACCCGTAGAGGGATCGCTCGGACCATAACAGCCAAGCAGATGATCGTACCGTCCGCCGCTGCAAACCCCGTAGCCTAGGTTAGAGGTGAAACCCTCAAAGGTAATGCCCGTATAGTAATCAAAGCCACGGATATCGCTCAGATCGATGAGCACCCGGTCCTCCAGACCGTACGTTTTCAGCATATCATACACCTGGGCGAGATTGGTCAAGGCGGTTTGGGCACCTCGGCTCTGGCTCAGATTGGCAGCCCGGTGCAAGACTTCGGTTTTGCCAAACAACGAGGGAATCTGCAGCAGCACGTGACGGTAGTGATCAGTAATGGGACACTGCGTGACCAGGGTTTCAAGAGTCGAGGTATCCTTTTTCTGCAACGCGGCTTGAATGAGCTCGCGCTCCTCCTCGCGCAGCCCAGCTTCCGCCAGGACACTGCGATAAAATTCGAGCTGACTGACCGCCAGACGAAAATCCTGCAGGCCGACCTCCTGCATACATTCTACGGCAATCGCGATCATTTCGGCGTCAGCCTCTGGCGAGTCAAGGCCAATGAGTTCGACTCCGGTTTGATACAATTCCTGGAGATTGCGGGTTTGTGAATCGTTGTGCCGAAAGATATTGGCTACATAGCAGAAGCGCAGGGGGCGCGGTTGCTCCTTGAGCAGCGTGGCGGAGAGTTTGGCAATCTGGGTCGTAAGATCAGGACGCAAGGACAGCATACGTCCGGTGCGGCGCTCCTCCAGCTTAAACATGCGCTCTTTGTAGGCCTCACCCAGCCCTAAAGTGAGCACGTCCATATACTCGAAGGTGGGCAGCACCACTTCCTGAAAGCCCCAGCGGAAAAAGACGGTGAGAAGCAATTCTTCCAGGCGCCGCTTTTTGGCTGCCATAACGGGCAGTAAGACGCGTGTGCCGCGTGGAATTTCTGAGCGTAACATAGCGCTTAGCCAAAGTTATATTGTAGGCGCAGCATAAATTGAAAAATATCGTTTGGATTGCCGCTGCGCAAGCCTAACGGGTCGGGGAACCCCTGAATCCGCACATCCGAATTATTCTTCCACCAATCCCCCGTGAGCATATACGCTCCACCCACCCGCAACCAGAGTTTGGGAAAAATATCCCAGTGAAGGTAGGAAGAGAACTCGATACCGCGATCGCTGTCACCATTAGCGTTCGGCTCCGCAGCCCGATCCAGGCCCGCAGCAACGTAGACAAACAGTACAGGAGTAGCATAGAATTTGGCGCGCGCTACTGCCAGGAGGCGGCCGTTATAGCCACCTCCAAAGTAGGGTGAGACTGACACGTTGTTCAGGCCGGACGTGGAATCGTTTAGCTGCCCCAGCGTGATGAGTTCCAGGCCACCGCCTTCGGTGTAACGCGAGGCGCCAAAGCCGCTATATTGCGAGTTAAACAAACTAAGGAAAGCATGAATATCTTTCCCACTCCCGTCTAACGCCAGACGGCTGCCGCGTTCCCCGGAGATGTATTGTACCGTGGCACCAACCCAATGCTTCCCGAGCGGATAGTCAAAGTGCAGATTGGCCATGAAGCCATGGTTGGTCGAACCAGCTAGGCCACGGCGGACAATGCCGGCAGGTCCGGAACGCACGTTTTGCCCGAGAAACTCCTGCCCTGCATTGTAGACCCCGGACACTTCGAGTAAGCCCCTATCAAATAATACAGTATTCAGTTTCAGGCCGGCATAGAGCTGGTACGCACTGCGACCGGTGACTGGATTATCATTGTCATTATCGTCCCAGAAATAGACACTGCCGGTCAGGGCGGTCTTGGAGGAAAGCCCCAGGCGTGTATCCAGGGCATACCAGTTCGAATCATCGGCATTGGTGCGTATGCTGCCCTCAAAGAGCTTTAAGTATGTAAATTGCGCCCACAAGGCCTGGCGCTGGTACGTCAATTGGAAACCAGTAAAATCAGTAGCCATGATGGTCCAATCGAACTGATCACCCCAGCCGATGATGCCCCCGCGGAACGACAGACCAGGCACCCATGGCGCCTGGAGATCAATATAGGCGTTCTTCGTTTCAACATTGACCCCGTCCGAGCCGGGGGCGCCGCCAGAACCGCGCCCGACATTCGGCAGCCGCCGCCCATCGGCGTCCGAGATGGGCGGATTCGCCGCGCCAAAGGTAATATCGCCGATTTCCATCTTGTAGTTGACCAACACATATGGGTTCGGACGGAAGTCAAAATACAGACGCAGACGCGTGTCCATGAAGACATCCGACTCGTTGGCGCCGCTGACCGGGGGAGCGCCAAAAAACCCATCCTGCATATTATGGAAGGTCGTTTGTATGCGATAATTCCCTCCGATCAGGAAGATCCGCTCGCTTTGTCCGGCCGCAACAGGGACCAAACAGCACAGCGTCAGCAGTGCACTCCACGCGCCAAAGAGGAGACGTTGCATGCCAAATGACTCAAACTATGAAGGGGTAAACATACCGCCTTGCTAGCGTCCAAAGACCGCCGGCACAATATCAATAAAGACTGTCACTTCTACATCTTCAACGGCAGCAACCAGAAATGCGGTGCGTGGGCTGTCGCTGCCTGAAGCCGCAACAAAGGTCCCCACCACGGTCCCACCGCGGGTCCGACTGCTGCTGGTGGTGAACGTGCCTTCTGAAGGGGTAAACGTCACGAGCACGTCCTCCACCGGTTGCCCGGTAGCATTTTCAACGGCCACGGTTAGCTGTGGGCGTTGTATGTTCGCCATCGTTATTGCGCGGGGTTCCACGCGCACATAATAGCCACCCGGAGTGGTAGGACCATAGCGGTGCCCTGCGAGCTGAGACCCGCGTCCCTGGCTCGCACTAGGAGCGATACTCCAGGCCAGCCATCCTAGACAGACCAGCGTACCAGCAACCAACAGCGGCAGGGGCTTAGCCGAAATCATATTGTAACCGTGTGCCAAATTGCCAGATGTTGTCAGGATGGGGGACACCAGGGCCGCGGCCGGTAAAAGAGGCATCCGGATTATTCTTCCACCAATCGCCCGTAATGTAGTAGCCCCCACCGAAGCGGAACCACAGTTTGGGGTAGATGTTCCACTGCGCCCAGAGGTCGAATTCCACTCCCCGGTTGTAGTCACCATTGGCATTGCCGGCAGCCGCCCGATCATAGGCGCCAACGGCATGGAGACTGACGCTCGGCAGTACTGGGAAGGCGCTGCGCGCAATGAAGAGCAAACGGCCGTTATAATCCCCATTATAAAAACCGTTTCCTGTACCCCACTTACTGCTAAAACCGTCCCCCACGTCAATAATCGGTCCGAGTGAAATGATCTCAGGCCCCTGGTACATACGGTTGAAATAGCCCAACCAGGCACCGATATTTTTACTATCCTTGGAGCCGCCTTCAAGCTGCAGCTTACTGCCCTTTGTCCCTGTAATGTACTGCAACTGTAAGCCCACCGTACCAAAGTTCAGCGACACATCGCCGGATAGACTGACGTTCGCACCGCTGTTCTGCCCATGGCGCCGGCCAAAATAGCCCTCACCATGATTATAGATGGCATAACCTTTGACCTGGACTGGACCAAGACCTGAGGTCAGGCGTGAGGTCACCTCACTCGCTATCCAGTATTGATACGGTGTGAAGCCGAGCGTACCCTTATGCTCTTGATCTTGCCAGTAATAGAATGTTGCCGCCGCTCGCGTGGCCTCACTGATCTGGAATTGCCCGTCGATACCAAACCAATTACCATCATCGGCATTATCACGCGTGTCACCCTCGAAAAATTTTAAATAGACGAAGTGGGCTTCCACATCGCCGCGCTTGTAGAGCAACTGAAAGCCAGCGAAATCGTCGGCGATAATATTAAAATCGTATCGATCGCCATAACCGAAGATCCCACCACGGAAACTCAGGCCCGGCAGGAAAGGCATGGCGAATTCCAGGAAAATGTTTTTGGTCTCGACATTCACGCCATCTGCCCCAACCCCTCCTCCAGACCCAGGTCCAATCACTGGCACCAGGTTCCCCGTCACATCACTGCCATTTTCCGTGCCGCCACCAAAACGTACATCACCGATTTCCATGCGGTAATGCACGCGTAGGAGGTCGCTGGGGCGGAAATCCCAATATAAGCGTAACCGGGTATCGAAGAAGGACTTGGTGGCGCCATCCTGGGTAGGAAAACCACCGCTTTCTCCCCCACCGAGGAGATTCGCGCCGGCCATGTTGCTGGTCACACTGCGCAGGCGGAAATCGCCGCCCACGAGGAGGATTTCTTCTTTGGGAAAGACCGACAGATTTTGGCTCCACGCCTGGCTGACGAGCAGTCCAAGCACGAGACAAAGCACTACAATGGGATATGTCTTGCCCGCTGTCATCAAAGGGATTCTCTCTGGGGAAATATCTTAGGATACTTGAGGCCAGAGGCCGCCTACAAACACGTGCTGCCCTGGCAGGAGACTGTCCGGGCTCTGCAGGAGTGTTAGGCTGCGAGCCCGGCGCATGGTACTCTACGTGTGCTGATCCTGTCAAGCGACTTTCTCAGACGGTGGCTGGGTACGTGCGGCGCGGGCTTTACGTCGATAATTCTGGACGAACTCGACTACGAGGGGCAGGAGTGAGATGACAATAATCGCCAGGATCACCAAGGTGAAGTTCCGCTTCACCAAGGGCTGATTACCGAAGTAATACCCTCCGAAAACAAAGAGGACGGTCCACAGGAGCCCCCCGAGGACGTTATATGTCACAAATCGCCCATAGGACATGCGACCGATGCCGGCAACAAAAGGCGCAAAGGTACGGATAATGGGGATGAAGCGTGCGAGCACAATCGTCTTCCCGCCGTGGCGCTCGTAGAATTGATGCGTGCGGTCAAGATGCTCCCGCTTGAAAAGACGGTTCTGGCCGTGAAAGGCCCGCGGGCCGACGAGGTGGCCAATGCTGTAGTTCACCGTATCGCCAAGTACTGCTGCGAGCCACAGGAGCACAAACAGCCAACCTACCGCCAAATCCCCCCTGGCGCAGAGGGCTCCTGCAGCAAACAGGAGCGAATCGCCAGGCAAGAACGGTGTGACGACAACGCCGGTTTCCAGAAAGACGACCACAAAGAGGATGACGTACATCCACACCCCATACTGTTGGATGACGGTATCGAGGTACATGTCAAGATGCAAAAAGACATCGATCAGGTGCGACATCCATTCTCCTAGCTATGCAAATGATATGGCACATTAATGACCACGCGAGGGGCTCCATTATGCTCCTGGCGAAACAGTAATACGGCCTTGAGCATCAGGGTCGTCTGGTTGTGCAGCAGGTTTTGCCACCAGCGTGCTGGCACAATCTCTGGCAGGATCACGACCGCCGTACCGCGCTCCGGCTCCCGCCGGTCAGTTTCTTCGAGGTACGCCAGGAGAGGCCGGACCACCGAACGATAGGGGGATTCCAAGACCACCAGCGGGATCTCGAACCCCCAGGCACGCCAGTTCTCTCTGAGCCACTCAGTCGCCGCTGCATCCACATCGACTACGACGGCCGTCACATCGTCCGACAGCGAACACGAAAATTGCAACGCTGCCAGGGTCCCACGATTCAGCCCGGAGATAGGTACCACGACTTTGTGCGGTTTTGCAGCCTTATAATGCCACCGCTGGTCGATGTCTCCCTCGTGCAGTGATATCTGCTCGCGCATGTCGATGTAGTGCTGGTGCACAGAACGGAACAACACCACCAGAGCCGGAATAAGCAGGACAATAATCCAGGCACCCTGCGTGAATTTGCTTTCCACCACGACACAGAGCACCACTCCGGTTGCCACCGCGCCAAATCCATTGATGGTGGCTTTGGTGCGCCAGCCCCGCTCCTGCGTTTTGAGCCAGTGGCGTACCATGCCCGCCTGCGATAGCGTAAACGACAGGAAGACGCCTACCGCATAGAGGGGGATGAGCCCGTGTGTATGTCCACCGAAAATGATGACCAGTGCCGCCGCGAGGACCGCCAGAGCCACAATCCCGTTGGAAAAAACCAGGCGGTCCCCCAGGTTCGCCAGTTGCCGCGGCGCATAGCCGTCACGCGCCAGGATGGACGACAGACGGGGAAAATCGGCAAACGCCGTGTTGGCGGCCAGGACGAGAATGAGGGCCGTGGCTGCCTGGAAAGCCAAATAGAGCGGTCCGGTCCCGAACACCTGCCGGCCAATCTGCGACACCACACTCTCGTGTTCAACCGGGATAATACTCAAGGCGCGTGCCAGGAATGTGATTCCAAGGAACATCACGCCCAGAAGCGTCGCCATCACAACCAGGGTCTTCCCAGCATTGTCCGCCTCGGGCTTCTGGAAGGCCGGGACGCCATTACTGATCGCTTCAACGCCTGTCATGGCGGCACACCCCGACGCAAAGGCACGCAACACGAGTAGCGTGGTCAACGCTTTAAAGCCATCGACCCCTTCTGGGAACGCCGGGGCAGACACAGCGCTGAGCGAGCCAGTGACCAGGCGGGTCAACCCAACCAGGATGAGCCCGAGGAAGAGGAAAAGAAAGGCATAGGTGGGGATGGCGAATATCGTACCAGACTCGCGGACGCCACGCAGATTACCCCAGACGATGATCAGAATCGCCAGCAGACACAGGTGGACCCGCCAGGGCAGCAACTCAGGGGCTGCCGAAATAATGGCGAGAATGCCGGCGGTGATACTCACCGCCACGGTCAGGACATAGTCGATCAGCAGGGCCGCAGCGGCGACTAACCCGGGCCACACCCCGAGGTTTTCGTGCGCCACAATGTAGGCCCCACCCCCGGAGGGATAGCCATGAATCGTCTGGTAATACGAGATTGCCACGATCACCAGCAGCCCGGTGATGGTGATCGCAATGGGCATGGCCAGATGCAAGGCTGCCGTGCCGACAGCCACGAGTACGAGCAGGATCTCCTCGGTGGCGTATGCCACTGACGACAGCGCATCCGAGGAGAAAATCGCCAACGCTTTCGTTTTTGTGAGGCGCTGATGCACTTGCTCCGCAGTGCGCAGCGGGCTGCCAACGATGAGATTACGCCACGAAATGGCCATAGCAACTCCCATTGTGCTGGAGGAGACTGACGGCGTGCGGCCCGCTGCAGAGCGTCACCCACGACGCCACTGCTAGAGCCAGTACAGCCGCACAGCGCTTTCCCCGCTTAGAGAAACAGCGGCGCCAGCACCAGGGTAATTGTACTCAACAATTTAATGACAACATGTAGCGATGGCCCAGCCGTATCCTTGAACGGATCGCCAACCGTATCCCCCACCACTGCCGCTTTGTGGGTCTCTGAGCCTTTGCCACCTAAGGCGCCCGTTTCGATGTATTTTTTGGAATTGTCCCAGGCCCCGCCGCTATTATTGAGCACGGTGGCCATGAGAATGCCAGCAATGGTCCCTACCATCAAAAAAGCGGCCACGGTTTCGGCGCCAATGCCGAGCTGTTTGAAGACGAGACCCACGACAATCGGCATACCGATGATGAGCAAACCCGGCAGTACCATCTGCTTCAACGCCCCGGCGGTCACAATGTCGACGCACTGCCGGTAGGAGGGTTGCTCGGTGCCTTGCAGGATACCGGGATGCTCGCGGAATTGCCGACGTACTTCATTGATTACGTAATAGGCTGCTGTACCAACGGCCCGCGTCGCCATAGCCGCGAACAGAAAGACCAGCATCGCTCCCAGCAGACCACCGACAAAGACCTGGGGCTTGGAAATGTCCACTGCTGTCAAGTGGGTACCATAGGCACGCACTTCGTCGAGATACGCCGCAAAGAGCAGAAATGCCGCGAGGGCAGCGCTGCCGATGGCGTAGCCCTTGGTGAGCGCCTTGGTGGTGTTGCCCACCGCGTCCAGGCGATCGGTTTTCTGGCGAATCTCATCGGGTTGCTGACTCATTTCGATGATGCCGCCAGCATTATCGGCAATGGGTCCGAATGTATCCATAGCCAGGATGTAGGCCGCCGTACCCAGCATGCCCATGGTGGCCACCGCGGTGCCGAACAGGCCAGCCCCAAGCGGGTTGCTCGGAATCTCCACGCCACTACTCCTTCCCAGGGCATAGGAGGCAATGATGGCCACAGAAATCACGATGACTGGGAGCGCCGTTGACTCCATGCCCACCGCCATGCCGGCGATGATGTTGGTAGCTGGGCCGGTTTGCGATGCATCAGCAATGGAACGGACAGGACGATACTTGTACTCCGTGTAGTACTGCGTGATGTAGACAAATGCCATGGCAGTCGCCAGACCAATCAAACCACAGAGCCAGAAGTTGAACCAGGCGTGCGGCGCTTTCGACGAGCTCAGCAGCCATAGACAGCCAATACCAAAGCCAACGGCCGCCAGCAGTGTGGTCAGATAATAACCTTTGTTGAGTGCCTGCATAGGATCGGCATCTTCCTCAGTGCGCACCACCCAGATCCCCGCCATGGAGGCGAGCACACCGAAGGCGCGTACCACCAGGGGAAAGAGCACGCCCTTCAGGCCGAAGTAGGGATATAGTGCCACCCCAAGGATCATCGCGCCAATATTTTCTGCCGCGGTCGATTCAAACAGATCAGCCCCACGGCCGGCGCAATCGCCGACATTATCTCCCACCAGATCAGCGATGACCGCCGGATTCCGTGGGTCGTCTTCCGGAATACCCGCTTCAACTTTGCCGACCAGGTCTGCCCCCACATCAGCGGCCTTGGTATAGATGCCACCACCAAGCTGGGCAAACA
>Ga0209382_10012181_pt1 | contig 10630 bp, 8 predicted proteins | sample SoiMetdeltSBSDD5_FD_187599 | JGI IMG/M metagenome (GOLD analysis project Ga0209382, IMG submission 187599) | Bulk soil microbial communities from a Populus tree surrounding site in Tennessee, USA - Soil MetaG P. deltoides SBSDD5 (SPAdes) (version 2) | ecosystem: Environmental > Terrestrial >...
TAGAAGACGCAGAGAATACTCGATGACAGATGCTGAGATTTTTGAGACCACCTCGGCCCCGTGAGGTTATGTGTCCCTCGAATGCGAACGGGGAGCGCTGTCCTTGAAAGACTCAGAGGGTGTCCCTCGGTAACTGGATCACCAAAGAGCTTTAGAGGGTACGGTGAAGTTGGAGTGTCCGCAGTTCAGGGCTATTCGGCCCCTTGCCAAAACATGAAACCCCTGCGAATTCTGGTCCTCGCGGCCTATCTTCCAGCCCTTGGGGCGCACGGCGGGGCCAACCGGATGTACTACAACCTGAGGATTCTAGCGTCCCGGCACCGTGTCACTCTTATTTCGTTTATTGAAAGCGAAGGGGAGCGGGAGCAGTTGCGTCAGCTCGAAGATTTTGGCGTTGAGGCGAAAGCTGTGCTTCGCCGGGCGGAGCGAACCGGCGATCTTTGGATGCCAAAACCGCGTGAACACTGGGAGTTTGCCTCACGGGAGCTGCATGCACTGGTGTGCCAGACCTTAGCGGAACATCCCTTCGACGTTGTTCAGGCAGAGTTCCTTCAGATGGCGCAACACGTGCCGAAGGAGCTTCCCCTCCTCAAAGTCCTCAACGAACAAGAGATCACATACGATAACCTCTATCTAAACTATAAGCAGGAAGCAGGTTGGTGGCGCAAAGCTCAAAGGCTTTATGAGTGGCTAGTCCAGCTGAATTATGAAGTTCGAGTTTGCCGTCAGTTTGACCGCATTGCTTGCATGACGGACGAAGATCGCACATCTCTGAGCCGCTTTGTTTCTCCAGAAAGACTGCGAACTGTACCGATCGGTGTTGACAGCGAGTATTTCGATCCACAATCGATCGAGGGGCATGATGACGATGTTCTCCGGATGCTCTTCGTCGGCAATTACCGACACACTCCCAACCGAGACGCCGTGCATTTCTTCGTGAAACGCATTCTGCCCAGCATTCACCAGGAAGTCCCGAATGCGCAGTTTTGGGTAGTGGGGGGAAATGCGCAGATGTTGGATCAAAAACTCCTGCAGGCCTCAAACAGCGTTCAGGTGGCTGGATACGTGAATGACGTGCGTTCCGCCTATGGGAAGTCGGCAGTCTTTGTGGCACCGATTCTGACAGGAACCGGAATGCGAGTGAAACTTCTGGAAGCCCTTTCGATGGGAATGGCGGTGGCTGCCACGCCGCTAGCTGCCCAGGGCTTTCATTGCGAAGCAGGGGATGCTTTGTTAGTGGCCGACACGCCAGAGCGCTTCGTCGCAGCAACCGTCCGCTTGCTGAAAGATCTCAAGCTGAGAAAGACTCTGGGAAAGAACGCCAGACGCATGATCCAGGAAAAGTACGACTGGAAGGTGATCGCGCGGCAGTTTCTGGACCTCGTCGAGGTACAAAATGCCTGAGAAAGTCTTGCTGGTTTGTACCTCATCTCCAGCTAACGTTCGCAGGGCGATTGAGCGGTTCCCGCGCGACCCTGTCTTGGTCGACTACCAGCTCGACTTGCTTTGCAAGGGAGGCGAGTTGCCGGACTATCAGAATTGGCCATCTGTCCGGCAGGTGGTGCCTTTTCCAAAGCGGACAGATTACTTAGCCGCCTTCCGGTTTTGGCTGAGGATGGTTCGCGAGCAATATGCGGTCGTGGTCGTCCTTTGGTGCTTAGATCCGGGCCGAGGATTACCCAAGTTGTTCGCTTTGCTTTTTAATGGACGCCGTATTCTCGTCTTCAATGAGAACCTGGACTGCGCGTTCCTAAGCTCTCGTTTCATGAAACTGTTTCTGCGTGCCCGACTGCAGGCTGGCGCATTCAGCGGCAGCAAACTGGGGAAGGCGCTGTTCAGTCCACTGAAACATGGGAGTCAAGGGATAGTGCGAACCCTGCTGTTTCCGATTCGTCTGCTTAGTGTAATGGTTTTTGCTGCGACTCTGTTTTTCAGCAGAGACTTCCAGTCGACTGACTCCGGATCCGGAATGGCCTTGACGATGAATCGAAACCCGATGCGCAAACATCTTCGAGAAAACCTGGTCGGATACCTCGTTGCGGTCGGGGCGACTGCGTTGGCTGTGCTGATTCGCTTTGGCATAAACCGCTGGCTTGGTGAGGACTCGTCGTTGCTGCCTTTCGTCATTGCGGTGCTGGCGGCCGCCTGGCACGGTGCACTATTACCGAGCCTGCTGGCCACCTTCCTCAGCGTTCTTGCCAGTTTCTTCTTTGGACCGGACAGCTTGAACGCCGAAGGCACGAACAGTCAAGTGGGGATTTTCTTATTCGTGGTAGTAGGCGTGACAATTAGCTTCGTCAACGAGAGCCGGCGGAAAAACGAGCGCCGCCTCAAAGCAGAGCGACTACGCCTGGAACAGAGAATCACCGACGGACAAATGGAAGTTCAAAGGCTCGAGGGTCTCAAGGTCGAATTGCAGCGCAAGGTTCGGGAACTGCAAAGCCTGGTCGAGGTCGCCCCCGTGCCGGTAGCATTCGCCGAGGACCCCGAGTCCCGTCGTGTCTGGCTTAACCCTGCCTTCGCCCGGATCCTGCAGCTGCCTCCGGGTACCAGCACGTTGGCGTTTCCTGCGCCCGGGGAACATCTTCCATTCCGGATCTTCCGCAACGGTCAGGAAGTCCCACCTGAACAATGGCTGATGCAATCATGGGCCGCTGGTGGCGTCCCCGTGCGGGACGTTGAGTTGGATTTCGTGCGAGCGGACGGTGATAGCTTCACCCTAGTCACCGATGTCGTGCCCCTCTTCAGCGAGCAGGGCAGGGTCCGGGGATGCCTCGTCATGTGCTTTGACGTCACGGAGCGCAAGCGGTCTGAGGCAAGGCTTCGAGAGCGGGAGAGAAACCTGCAGCTGATCACGGACCATGTGCCTGTGCTTATCGCTCAAGTCGATGCGGCAGGCCGCTACAAGTTCGTAAACAAGCCCTATGCTGCCTGGCTTGGTCTAGACCCGAAGGAGATCATCGGCCGAAGCGTCCCCGACGTCTTAGGGGAGGAAGCGTTCACCCGCATCAAGCCATTCGCAGACGCCACACTTAGTGGCCGGCATATCCAGCATGAGGCGGAGATCCCACTCCGAAACCTGAGCACTCAGCTCATGTGGTGTTCCTACGAGCCGCAACTCGACACGTCTGGCAGGGTCGTTGGCTACGTCGCAGCCGTGCTCAACCTTACTGAGCAGAGGCTGGCCGAGAAGGCGCTGCGGGCGAACCAGGAGCGGCTCAAAGAAACAGACAAGCTAATCCTTGCTGTGGGTCCGATTCTGCAGCACTTCCAGTGGGCCGATAAAGAAATCAGAGCAAAAGTTCAGCAGTTTGGCGTCAATGTTCTGCCGATCAACTTCTACAGCAACACACCCTCTATCGAGGAGATCGAAAGCTCCTACGAATACACAACAGCCGAGCCACCCTATTTGAACCTAAATGTCTTTGAACAAGAAACCATGCAACGAACGTTACAGCAACTGCTTCAATTTGCGCCGGAATTCAACCCCCCAGTGGAGGGAGATGAGGAGAACTGTCAGCAATTCTTCTGGAAGAATAGTCAATTTAGCTACAGCGATGCCATGGCCTACTATTGCCTGCTTCGACTGAAACGGCCGTCGACGATCGTCGAGATAGGAAGCGGGTTTTCTACACTGGTCGCCCTTGAAGCTGTTACGGCGAACAGAGCCGGTATCGTTCATTGTGTCGAGCCTATGCCTCGTCCGTTCCTGAAAGGGAACGATCAAATCATTCTCCACGTCGCAAAAGCACAAGACATCCTTCCCGAGTTTCTCAACGACACGTTGCATGATAACGACGTTCTCTTTATCGATTCAACACACACTGTCAAAACAGGAAGCGACTGTCTACACATATACTTGCGTCTGTTGCCGAAACTCAAGCGCAACATCTTCGTACACGTTCATGATGTTTTTCTACCTTTTGGTCTGCCCCAGGAGTGGTTGCTTAAACGGCAAATATTCTGGACTGAGCAATACTTACTTCTCGCCTTTCTGATGGACAATCCCAAAGCTTCAGTGCTGTATGGCAGCAACTATAACGCGAAGTGGAACCCGTTCTTGATGGAAGATCTCATGGGCGGTAAGTACCCATTCGGCGGGGGCAGCCTATGGTTCAAGTATGATGGTGTTACGCATGGCAAGGTGAATCCATAAACCTATTTGATGTTTGCAAATCATAGTGACATTTCTTTGGGCTTTCTTCGATTGAATGGGAGAGGGATCGGGAGTGAGGGGTTTTTGTCGCTATATTCGGCAATCATCGGTAAAGCATGGCGACTAACTACCCGGCTGCCGGCAGAGCCAGCCAGATAGATTCCGCTATGACAATTGAGCGAACAACAAAACAGTCATCTGATCGAGGGCAACAAAACGAAGGCCGCCGGGCGCGCTCGCGCTTAGTGGGCTGCTGATTCCCACGATGTCTTGGTCGTTTTGTGGGCCGTGTTTCGACTCGATCTTGCCTGCCAGGAATCTCAGTTCATGAGCCAAGTCAAAATGGTGGATCTCCACCGCCAATACTTGAGTATCAAGCAGGAGATCGATGGTGCGATTCAGTCTGTCCTGGAAGGGACGGATTTTATTCTAGGGGGCGCCGTCCGCAAGTTTGAGCTCGAGCTCGCCGAGTACCTTGGCGTAGCTCACGCCATTGGCTGTGCCTCGGGAACGGATGCTCTCCAGGTCGCCATGATGGCTCTGGGCATCGGTCCTGGGGACGAGGTGATCACTACGCCATTCACATTTGTAGCCACTACCGAAACCATCGTCCTGCTAGGTGCCCGTCCCATCTATGTCGACATCGATTCCCGGAGCTATAACCTCGACGTCCGAAAGATCAGCGATCGCATCACTGATAGAACCAAGGCGATAATCCCGGTTCATCTTTATGGCCAGCCAGCAGACATGGCCCCATTGCTGAGATTGGCGAGAGACAAAGGACTAAAAGTTATTGAAGATGCGGCTCAAGCTATTGGCGCGCGCTACCACGGCGCTTCTGCCGGTACGCTCGGAGACATCGGCTGCTTGAGCTTCTTTCCGAGCAAGAATCTGGGTGCTTACGGGGATGCTGGGGCTATGGTGACGAACGATCCTGTTCTGGCCGAGCGTTGCCGCATGATAGCCGTCCACGGCTCGAAAAAGAGATATGAGCATGAGGTTCTCGGAGTGAACAGCCGTCTGGACACGCTGCAAGCGGCTATCTTGAGAGTAAAACTGCAGCATCTGGAGAAATGGACTGAGGCCCGCATTCGCATTGCCAATCGATATAACCAAGGCCTCCAAGCCTTGGATGTTGTGACTCCGTGTTGCTCTCCTGGTGTCCGGCATGTCTACAATCAATACTCAATCCGGACGGCGAAACGCGACGAGTTGGCGGAGTTCCTGCGCGTGCGGGGAATCTCGCATGCCATTCACTACCCCGTTCCGTTGCATCGACAGCCCGCGTACCAACACCTTGCGGGACCTGAGTCCAGTTTCCCCATTGCTGAAGGAACGGCTCGCGAGATTCTCTCCCTGCCGATTTTCCCGGAAATGACCAAAGAGGACGTCGAAAAAGTGACCGCTGCTGTTCGCGAGTTCTTCGGTTGAAGCATTCAGAGAATCGTAGTGCAAGCGCCCGGCATCGTTTGGTGCCTGGAGGCCCTGTCTAGCGCTTCTCAGGTCTCAGCAGTCCGCTATAGAGCAAAGCTGCGACAATGGCGCCCAGGATAGGACCGGCGAAGTAAAGCCAGAGGTTGGCGAAATTACCGCTTGCGACGGCCGGGCCGACAGTGCGGGCGGGATTCAAAGAGGCACCCGTGAGTGGGCCACCCATCAGAATACAGAACGCCAGTGTTAGGCCAATGGCGACCGGGGCAGCATTTCCTGCTTTCCCGCTGACCGCCGTATTGAAAATGGCGTTTACAAGGAAGAACGTCAGGATGGCTTCGACCACAAATCCTTGAACAGGGCTGACGTTGGCCGCCAAGGTCGTCGCACCCAAACCGGTGGAGGTTCCGCCCAATACGAACCGCAACGCCAACGCGCCCAGCGTGCCCCCGATCAATTGCACGACAATATAAGCCACTGCTGAGGCAGCATCGATCTGCTTACCTACCCAGAGACCAATGGTCACCGCGGGGTTGATGTGGGTTCCGGAGATGTGACCGTACGCATAGGCGAAAGTTAAGACCACCAGACCGTGAGCAAGCGCGACTCCTACCAAGCCGCCGGTTCCGATGGCGCCAGCCCCTGCCCCAATGAAAATGAGAGTGAAGGTTCCGATCAACTCTGCAACGAGCTTGCGGCTGTCCATGTCCGTCTCTCCTTTTTGAGACTGTCATCCGAGAACTACTGAGGGGTGTGAATCTCGCGCAGACTAGCATTAGCGAATTCCGAAGTCAAATCCTGCTGATCCTGAAAAGGAATAGCTTGGCAGAACCAGATTTGGTATTTTTTGAACGTCGTCATCCTGTCTCGAGTTAGGAGAATGACAACAGATGGACACGGAGCAGGCAATCTCTCTCGCCGAACTACCGGAAATGGTGACACGCACCGTCAACGAAACGCCCGTCGTGGACATGCACACGCATCTTTACAGCGAGCAATTTGGCGAGATTGGCCTCTGGGGATTCGACGAGCTCATAACCTATCACTATCTGATTGCTGAAAACTTTCGCTTCTCTCCGACGTCGTACAAGGCCTTCTGGGCACTGGATCGAGCCAGACAGGCGGAGACAATCTGGAAGTCGCTGTTTGAGGAGAACTCGCCTCTCTCGGAAGCTACCCGAGGGATCCTAACTGTCTTCCAGATGCTTGGCCTCGACACTAGCAAGCCCAACCTGGAAGCCTTTAGGGACTATATCAGGCAACAGAACCGGAGCGACTATACGAACAAAGTCTTAAAGCTGGCCAAGGTGAAGAGCGTCGTAATGACCAACGACCCGTTTGATCCCGCCGAACGAGTGGTCTGGATGAAATCGCCGGACGTCGACCCGCGCTTTCGGGCGGTGTTGCGTCTGGATCCATTGCTGATGAAATGGGAGGAAACGCACCGGGATTTGTCAGCCTGGGGCTATGATGTTCAACTCAATCTTGCAGGAGAGACTCAGCGTGAGGTACGCCGGTTCCTGGAAGACTGGGTCAAGCGAATGCGTCCGGTGTACATGGCTGTGTCACTGCCCCCGGATTTCCAGTTTCCCGAGGAATCTCCACGCGGCAAGTTCATTGCCCAGTGCGTGTTGCCAGTTTGCCGGGAGCATGGGCTGCCCTTTTCCATGATGATCGGTGTGCGAAAGCTGGTCAATCCGGAGTTGCGCCTCGCCGGCGACAGTCTGGGTCAGGCAGACACGAAGGTTGTGGAGCGGCTCTGCGCGGACTTTCCGGAAAACCGCTTCCTGGTCTCGATGCTGGCGCGCGAGAATCAGCATGCTTTGTGTGTCGCGGCCCGCAAATTCAGTAACTTACTTCCCTTCGGTTGCTGGTGGTTCATGAATAATCCAAGCATTGTTGAAGAGATCACACGGGAGCGACTGGAGCTGCTGGGCACGAGTTTCATTCCGCAACACTCCGATGCCAGGGTACTCGACCAGCTTCTCTACAAGTGGCCCCATTCCCGCGCCATCATCAGTAAGGTGCTGGTCGAAAAATACTCAGACTTGATTCGAACGGGTTGGACGTTGACTGAGGCGGCCCTGCGAAGGGATATCAAGAAGCTGTTCGAAGACAATTTCAACCAGTGGATTTCTAGTGTTCATTAGTGTTTCTGGGTCGGCAGCAAGGTTCATCATTCCCGACAGATTCAGACCGATCACGCCCTTTCAAGCTCCTTCTTGGCTGGGGAGCTGGGGGAGGGCAAGAGAATCCTTTCCATGCAATCATCTCAGCAAGCCTTTCGGGTCGCCCAATTCCAGCCCAAAGGTGATCAGGTCCAGGCCATCGAACAACTGGTCAGGGGACTGAGAGACGGCGAAAAGCATCAGGTCTTGCTCGGCGTCACTGGATCGGGCAAGACGTACACCATGGCCAAAGTAATCGAGGCGGTTAATCGCCCGACGTTGGTTTTGGCGCACAACAAGATTCTTGCCGCCCAGCTCTGTCAGGAATTCCGGACGTTTTTCCCGGACAATGCGGTGGAATACTTCGTCAGCTACTACGACTATTATCAGCCCGAAGCCTACATCGCCGCGACCGACACCTACATCGAGAAGGAAGCGACTATCAACGACGAAATTGACAAGATGCGGATGTCGGCCACCCGAAGCCTGTTCGAGCGTCGTGACTGTCTCATTGTGGCCAGCGTGAGTTGCATTTACGGCATCGGTTCCCCGGAAGCTTACTACGGGATGCTGCTGATTCTGGACAAGGCTCAGCGGGTGAAGCGTGAGGAGATTATCAAGAAACTCGTCGAGATCCAGTACGAGCGGGACGACGGCGACTTCCGGCGCGGCACTTTCCGGGTGCGCGGTGATTGTCTTGAAGTGTACCCTGCCTATGAGGACTTGGCTTACCGGATTGAACTCTTCGGCGACGAGATCGAGCTGCTGGCTCAGATCGATCCCCTCTACCGCGAAGTTAAGATGACTTACGAACGCTTGACCATCTATCCAAAGTCCCACTATGTGACGCCGCGCAGCACGGTGTTGAAGGCGATTCAGAGCATCAAGAAGGAACTCGAATGGTGGCGACCTCAACTGGAGGCACAGGGAAAATTGCTCGAGGCGCAGCGGCTGCACCAGCGCACGATGTTTGACCTGGAAATGATGAAGGAGATCGGCTTTTGCCATGGCATTGAGAACTATTCAAGACATCTCTCCGGGCGCGAACCCGGCCAGGCGCCGCCGACGTTGCTGGACTACCTGCCCCCTGACCATCTGATGATGATTGACGAAAGCCATCAAAGCGTTCCACAGGTACGGGGGATGTACGCGGGCGACCGCTCGCGCAAGGAAAACCTGGTGAACTATGGATTTCGCCTTCCTTCTGCTCTGGACAACCGGCCCTTAAAGTTCGAAGAATTTCAGCAGAGACTCAACCAGGCGATCTACGTGTCGGCAACGCCGGGACCCTATGAGCTGACCAAATCGGGTGGCATCATAGTCGAACAAATCATCCGGCCGACAGGGTTGGTGGATCCTCAAGTCGAAGTCCGTCCCGTCAAAGGTCAAATTGACGATCTGCTTCACGAGATCCGGCTGCGCGAAGCCCGAAGCGAGCGAGTTTTGGTGACGACGCTGACCAAACGTATGGCCGAGGATCTGGCGGAATACTATCGGGAAGTGGGAGTGCGCTGCCGCTACATGCATTCCGAAATCGAAACGCTGGAGCGCATCAAGATCATGCGCGACCTGCGCCGGGGCGAGTTCGATGTCTTGATTGGAATCAATTTGCTGCGGGAGGGCCTGGATCTTCCGGAAGTTTCGCTGGTAGCGGTGCTGGATGCCGACAAAGAAGGTTTCCTAAGGTCGCGAGATTCGCTGATTCAGACGATCGGGCGCGCTGCCCGTAACGTCAACGGACGCGCGATTCTGTATGCCGATGTGATGACAGAATCGATGGGGAATGCTATTCACGAGACGAACCGACGGCGCGAACGCCAAATCCATTACAACGAGGAAAATGGCATCACTCCTGAGACGATCGTTAAGCCCATCGATATGAGCCTGGTCGCGATGAGCGAAGCAGATTATGTCGAGCTACCTCAAGAAGAAGTTGTCGCCGAGTTCAAAAGCACCGAAGAGTTGGAGGCTCAGATTCTGAGGCTTCAAAAGGAAATGCGCGAAGCAGCCAAGAACTTTGAGTTTGAAAAGGCTGCGCGACTCCGCGACAGAATCAAGGCGCTGAAGGAGAAGGAGATGACAGTGATGTAGAACGCCCGGCGTGGTGCTCCCCTGGATCGGCCGGAAGCTGTGCTGCTTGGAGGCTTTCCCGGCCATCGGGACCGTGGCTCCAGCGAATCGAGCGAGAGGTAAAGGACCATGTGCAGAAACATCAGAACGCTATTCAACTTCGAACCGCCGGTCACAGATGAAGAGATTCGGGCGGCGTCGCTGCAGTTCGTAAGAAAGATCAGCGGGTTTAACAAGCCATCAAAGGCGAACGAGGCCGCGTTCCTCTTAGCGGTCGATGACATTGCCGGCATCTCAAGCCGGCTTCTCGCGTCGCTCAAATCAGCCGCGCCGCCTAGGGATCGGCAGGAAGAGGCTGGCAAGGCGAGGGCACGCGCCTTGCAGAGATTCGGCACGTGAATCCACCGTACTCGAAACCCGCAGAGACTGACTTCACCCTAGCGCCCGAACTTCGAGCCGGCAGAGCAGCAGAAAGACAGAGTTACCAGATATAACCTAGCACCTACGAACGAAACCGGACGTTGAACCGGGGAGGGCATCTAGTTAGCCCCGCAACCTTAGGAGAGGCGGGTAAAGGTCCTCGGCTTTTCGACTGGCCAAATCATTAGCCTCTTCAAGGAGCAATCCAGGCCGGTCAATTACTATGGCGGTCTCCCTCAACGGCCGGAGGATACCTTGTCCACGTGTGGAGCACGAAGTAAGCGACCTCATGCTGGTGGAAAACTTCCACTGAGTCTCGTTATTGATCCGCCCTGCAAATCACACTTAAAGCGAGTGTCCCGCCATGAATAGATTGTCTTCCAGA
>Ga0209382_10012183_pt1 | contig 10630 bp, 7 predicted proteins | sample SoiMetdeltSBSDD5_FD_187599 | JGI IMG/M metagenome (GOLD analysis project Ga0209382, IMG submission 187599) | Bulk soil microbial communities from a Populus tree surrounding site in Tennessee, USA - Soil MetaG P. deltoides SBSDD5 (SPAdes) (version 2) | ecosystem: Environmental > Terrestrial >...
GCGATGATCTGGCCGCCGAGCTGCCCAGGGTCGTAGCCGACGCGCACGCAAACCCATCTCGCTGACCGAGAGCACGTCATGCCATCAGTGTATTCGATCCATTCACGCGCGTTGGCTCTGGTATTCGCCGCGGTCGCCTGTACAGGCGGGTCTTCCGAGAAGGCCGAGGCCACGAAGACCGCAGCCGACAGCCAAGCACGCGCCGAAGGAATGGCCGGGATGGCGATGCCATCCGGAAAGGACTCGGTCGCCGCACGGGGTACCGAGGTCATGCTGACCGCGGCGCAGATCCGGCACGGCGGCGTCGCCTGGCAGTCTGTGACCATGGGGATGGCATCGGCGACCGTCTCCGTCCCCGGCCAGCTCGTACCTAACGAGGACCGCACGGCACGGCTCGGAGCGCCCGCAGGCGGCCGAGTTGTCACCGTCCCGGTGCGTCCGGGCGACCAGGTCGCGCGTGGCCGGGTGCTGGTGACGCTGCACAGCCCCGAGGCTGGCGCCGCACAATCCGACCTCGCCAAGGCGCAGGCGGAGCTCGGCTCGCGCCGCGCGCAGGCAACTTACGTGAAGAGCGCGCGTGACCGCGCCGAGCGTCTGCTCGCGCTCAAGGCGATCCCGCGGCAGGATTACGAGCGAGCGATCGCGGACGACGAGCTGGCGCAGAGCGCCGTGAAGCAGGCGGAAGCCGAGCTCACGCGCGCGAGAACATCGGCCGAGCAGCTCGGCGCGGACGCCGCTGCGAGCGGGGAGATCGCCCTGCGTGCGCCGTTCGCCAGTGTCGTGCTCGCGCGCACGGCAATACCCGGATCGGTCGTGGACGCGGGCGCGCCGCTCGTCGTCGTCACGGATGCCGCTACTCTGTGGCTGACCGCGAACGCGCCGGAAACACTGGCGGGCGCATTCAGGACCGGCGCGACCGTCCGGTTCTCGGTGCCCGCGTACCCGGGCGAGACGTTCGCGGCTCGTGTGGACGCCGTCGGTGCGGGCCTCGATCCCGGCACACGCACGCTGCCCGTGCGCGCCATAGTAGACAATCGAACGGGCCGGCTCAAACCCGAGATGCTCGCGACGGTCGTCGCGGACGGGGGCCCACGCGTTGCCGCCGCCCTCGTACCCGACGACGCCGTGCAGACGTTCAAGGGCAGGACGGTCGTGTTCGTCGCACGGCCGCTGCCTAACGGCGATGCGAAGTTCCTTCGGCGCGAGGTCGAAGTCGGTTCCCGAACCGGCGGCCAGGCAGCCATTCTCCGCGGGCTTTCCGCGGGCGACGTCGTCGTGACGAAGGGCGCGTTCGCGGTGAAGGCGGAGCTCGAGAAGGGCAGCATGCCGAAGATGGAGATGTGACGATGAGCGCCCCGCGAAGCGTCATCGAGCGTCTCATCGACGCCTCCATCCGTCACCGGGCAGTAGTCGTGGGGGCGACACTCGTCCTCACTGCCGCCGGCGTCTGGGCGTTCGCCACGCTCAAGACCGATGCATTCCCGGACCTGACGCCGAACCACGTGCTCGTAATGACCGAGGCGCCCGGGCTCTCGCCGGAGGAGATCGAGAATCAGGTGACCTACCCACTCGAGGTCGCAATGCTCGGGCTTCCGCGCACGACCGACGTGCGGTCGATCTCGAAGTCGGAGCTCTCGGTGATCACGGTGACGTTCGAGGATGACGTCGATCTGTACTTCGCGCGGACGCAGGTGCAGCAGCGCATGCAGGACGCGATGGCGTCGCTCCCCGACGGTGCAGAGCCGATGCTCGGGCCGCCCGCGACCGCCATGGGTGAGGTGTTCCAGTACCTCGTGGAGGCGGACGGCGCGGCGCGCGACAGCCTGACCTTGCTGCGCCTGACGAACGTGCAGGAATACGTGATCGCGCCCCTGTTGCGCACGGTGCCTGGCGTCGCCTCGGTGAATGCGTGGGGTGGCCTGGAGCAGCGATTCGAGGTGCTCGCCGATCCCGCAAAGCTCGCGGGGTTCGACCTCACGCTCCACGACCTCGAGACCGCGCTCGCCAACAACAACGCGAACTTCGGTGGCGGGTACGTGGAAGACCGCGGCGAACGCCTGACGCTCCGCGGCCTCGGGCGCGTGGTCGACACGACGGACATCGCGAACGTCGTCGTGAAGACGCAAAACGCGACTCCCGTGTACGTGCGAGACGTCGCGCGCGTCACGATCGCTGGCGCGCCGCGATTCGGCGCCGTGACGCGCGACGCTCGAGGTGAAGCGCTGTCGGCCGCGGTGATCATCCTCAAGGGCTCGAACGGCCGCGATGTCGTGAACCGGGTCCTCCAGCGACTCGAGGAGATCAAACGCGTGCTTCCGAAAGGCGTCGTGGTGCGGCCGTTCTACAGCCAGGGCGAAGTCGTGGAGCGCACCACACACACGGTGTTTCGGAATCTGGTGGAAGGAGCGCTGCTGGTCATCGCCGTGCTGTTCGTCTTTCTCCGCACGTTCCGAGCGTCGCTGCTCACGGCTTCCGTCATCCCGCTCGCCCTCCTCATTGCGTTCCTCGCGATGCGCGAGCTGAACGTCTCGGCGAACCTCATGAGCCTCGGTGCGCTCGACTTCGGGCTCATCGTCGACGCATCCGTGGTGATGGTCGAGAACTTCGTGCGCCGTTTGCACGGTGCCGTCGGATCGACGGCCGCAGCGCGTCGGGATCTCATCCGCGAGGCGGCGTTCGAAGTCGGCCGACCAGTCGTGTTCGGCGTCGCGATCATCGTCGCGGTGTACCTCCCGATCTTCGCGCTCGAGGGACTGGAAGGCCGCATGTTCCGGCCGATGGCGTTCACCGTGTGTGCTGCCGTCCTCGGGTCGTTGATTCTCGCGCTCACCTATATCCCCGCCGCGTCCACGTACTTCTTCGCCGACGCTCCCGCGCGCGCGACGCGCCACGAGGGCGAAGAAGCAGGTTGGCTCCGACGCCTTCACGTTCGCTACGAGCGAGCACTCCGCTGGTCGATCGCGCATCGGGGCACGGTGGTAGGAGGAGCCCTCGGACTGCTCGCCGTGTCGCTCGCGTCCGTGCCGTTCCTCGGCACCGAGTTCATGCCGAAGCTCGACGAGGGCTATCTCCTCATCGAGACGCGCCGCGCGCCGAGCACTTCGCTGCCGCAGGGTATCATAGTGTCGGAGGATGTCGAGCGGGTGCTCAAGTCATTCCCCGAGGTCGCGAATGTGGTGACGAACCTCGGCAGACCGCACGAGGCAACGGAAACGATGGCGCTCTACCAGGCCGACGTATACGTGACGTTCAAGCCGAAGGGAGCTTGGCGAATCGGGTCGATGGACGAGCTGGTCGTCGCCATGGACTCGGCGCTGGCCGAGATCCCGGGGCTCGACTACGAGTTCAGCGCGCCGATGCGCATGCGGCTCGATGAAGTCATCTCAGGAGTGCGCACGGATCTCGGCGTGAAGATCTACGGCGACAGCCTCGAGCTGCTGCAGGAGAAGGCGGCCGAGATCGAGCGCCTCGTCGTCCGGATTCCCGGCGCCGAAGATGTCTCGGTCGGAACCAGCGCTGGGGCGATGCGGCTCCAGGTCGAGCTCGACCGGCCCGCGATCGCGCGCTACGGGCTTAACGTCTCCGATGTCCGGGAGGCCGTGGAGTCCGGCATCGGCGGCGCCGAGGCGACGCGCGTCGTGGATGGACGGCGCCGGTATCCGATCGTCGTTAGGCTCGACGCGCCGTACCGCTCGACGCCGGATGCCGTGGGGCGCACGCTGATCCGAACCCCGGCGGGCGGAGTGATCACGCTGTCGCAGGTCGCGCACCTTCGCACGGTCGAAGGGCCTGAGGTCATCGAGCACGAGGGTGGCCAGCGATACGTCGTGGTCAAGAGCAACGTGAGGGGGCGTGACCTCGGCGGCTTCGTGGGCGACGTGCGTCGGGCCGTCGCCAGTGGGGTGAAGATGCCCGCGGGGTACTTCACGACGTATGGAGGGCAATTCGAGAATCAGGAACGCGCGACGCGCCGCCTTGGTCTCATCGTGCCGCTCGTGCTGCTGCTGATTGCCGGTCTGCTCTACGCGAGCTTTGGCAATGTCAGGCATGCGCTGCTCGTGATGCTGAACGTGCCGTTCGCGGTCGTCGGGGGCATCGGAGCGCTCTGGTTGCGTGGCCTCACGCTGAATCTGAGTGCGTCGGTCGGCTTCATTGCCCTGTTCGGTGTGGCGGTGCTCAACGGTGTCGTGCTCGTGTCGTACATGAATCAGCTCCGCACAGCGGGCAAGGCGTTAGGCGACGCCGTTCGCGAGGGCGCCGAGGTTCGGCTTCGCCCGGTGTTGATGACGGCGCTCGTCGCCGGAGTCGGGTTCATCCCGATGGCCGTGTCGACGAGCGCGGGCGCGGAAGTGCAGCGGCCCCTCGCGACCGTCGTGATCGGCGGGCTCGTGTCCTCGACGATCCTGACGTTGCTGGTGCTCCCGACGGTGTACGCGTGGGTGGAAGAGCGGGTGACTGTCGCGGAAAGTCGGAGGCGGATGGGCGCGTTTGCTGCCTCCACGAACTGAGCTCGGTTATTGAGACCCACCAGTCAAGCCGGCATCGGGCGCGACCTCGACCGGGAAACGCCAAGCTGCGTCATCCATCACCATCTGAATGAAGTCGAGTAACTCGCGCCGTCGCGTGAACGGATTCTGATTGGAGCGGCCGGAAGACGCTCGGCGGATGCGGAGACATTCCATGACGAGGCGATGCCAGCGCGCCCCGAACGCGTCGAGTGCGTAAACACCGGCGCCGTCCTTCGACGTGATTCCGCCGGTCGCAAGCGTGAAGTGTAGACGACTCACGCCTAACACACCCCAGGCGGCAGCCGATGGGCTGAGCGCAATGATACCGTTCCGTGACGCCAACCGAATGCTGCGCTCGCGCCAGGCGCGCCAATACGTCTTCAGGTTCCGAGTCACCCACGAGCGTAGCGCGGCGTGGTCTGTCCAGATGGAAAGGCGCTCTCGCATCGGCCCACGCACGGTGACACCGTGATGGGCGAGGGTGTGCCACGCGACGGGATGACGTTCGGCATGGCCTCCGCGATGAAATCGACCTGCGTGGGTGTGCGGTCCCTCCCGACTTGGCAGCGGGCTGCGCCCGAGCTCATCCGACGTGACGTAGATGCCGTCGAAGAACGGACGCTTGTGTTGCGCCCGTAGCCGCGCGTGCGCTCGCTCCAGACTATCGAGAACTCCGCCCGCCGTCCCGCCGGAGATGACCGCAATGAAATCAATGTCGCTCGTGTGAACACGGAAATCGCCTAACGCGACAGAGCCCACGAGGTAGAGGCCTTCGATCAAGCCGGGCTGCTCGGAATCGACCGTGCGGAGGTAGTCGTGGACTACGTCCGTGACGATGGGGTGCGGAAGGAGCCCGGGTGGAGGTTCCGATGTTGTCATCGGTAGCGTTCATGCGACTAGCGCCGCGTTCGTGTGGGGAGTTCCCCCGTCACTTCTTGCGACAGCTCCCCCACCGCCGTCGTCGTCACGGCGGTAGTGTTCATGCGGCCTTTCCTCGTTACGGTACCTTGGCTTCGAGCATCCTTCGTGGCGTTACGACGCGCTGGTCACGGCGCTGCTCCTCCTTCACCAGCTCACGTTGGTGGGCGGGATGATCTCGAGCACGGTGCTCACGCTCGTGGTGATTCCCGCGGTCTACTCGCTGTGGAAGGCGGCCTCTCACGCACAACCTTGGCCGGACGGTGACGCCGCATCAGTCGCCACACCGTCGAGCGTGCGCCGCAGGAATGCACTGATGCGACGCTGATACTCCGCGGGCGCGTAGTCGTACAGATCCACATGCGCGGCCCCGTCCACAGCCCAGAACTCCTTCGGCGGCGCGAGCCGCTCGAAGAGCGCCTCCGACTCGCCCATGGGCGTGTACGGATCGGCGCTGCCGGCCGCCACGAGCACGGGCACGCGGACCTCGGCGACGTGATCGATGGGACGCAGTTCTGCGGGATTCACGCCGACGGTCGGGAGCGATCGGACGAGGCTGGGCGCGAGCCAGGAACCGATCGGGCCGAACCAGGTGCGGAGACGGTTCTTCGCCGCCTGATCGATCGTCGGATAGACCGACTCGAGCACGAGCGCATCGACCGGCAGCGGTTTCGGGCCCAGAACCGCCGCGGCGCCGCCTAACGAGACACCGATCGCCGCAATGCGCTCGTGAGGTGCCAGGCTGTGTAGCAGACAGGCCGCCGCCTCCGCGTCGCGGCTCTCGAGCGCGCCGAGCGTGGTGTGGATGCCCGAGCTCTCCCCGTGTGCGCGGAAGTCCGGCATGAGCACGGAGTATCCCAACGCGTGGAGGAACCGTGCGCGAGGCAGCATCGCCAACCGGTTCGCGTGGACGCCGTGGAGGAGGAGCACGGCACCCGCGCCAGGGCGTCCCGGAACGAACCAGCCGCGGAGCCGGCTGCCGGAGGTGCTCGCGAACGCGACGTCGACAGCGCCGAGGCCGGTAGGTGCCGGACCTATGACGTGCGGCGACGCAGCGGTGAAGGCGCGCGTTACGACACCGCAGGACGTGAGGATGCCGAGACTCGATGAAAGCACCACAATGTTCCGAATCCAACGCCGCGACCGCACCACGCTCCACTCCCTTCCCGCGCGGGCGCTCGGCGCCCTGGCTCTGATCGACAAACCCAACCGCGTTCAGAATGTGGCTCGCGGTCCGCGAGCCAACCAGTGCAAGCTCGGGACCTATCGTCGAGCGGGCGCTCACCATCAGCGGTCGAGTTGGATTCGGCTGAAACGCTCGCCTCATCGCGTGGCTCACCGCGCTGAAGATCGCCGCGCTGCTCTTCATCGCCGTGATGGCCGTCGCGCTCGGCGCCGGCCACTGGTCGAATTTCGCCCCGTTCGTCGCACAGCGCGTCGGCTCTGATCCGTTGCCGGGAGCGCTCGCCGCTGCCTTCGTCGGAGCGTTCTCGCGCTTACCGCGGCGCTGCTGATCCTCCTCGCGGGTCACGACCCGCTGCAGGCGGCGCTCGGCGTCGCCATCGTGGCGCTGGGCGCACCGATGTATTCGTTGACGTTTGGACTCAAATACAGGAAGGCGAGACTCCATGACATGGATCCGAACCATCCCGCTGTCTGAGGCGGACGAGAAGCTCCGTCGAGCAATGGAAGCGCAACGTGCGCTGTATCCAATCGAGTATGCCAGCCCGGTGCAACCAACAGCCGACGGAACGTCCGGCATCGTCGCGTCGCACAGCCTGATCCCCGATGCGCTGTATCACGCCTTCTCGACGTTCGGCGTGCTGATGTCACCCGAGCTTCCGCTCACGCGGCGCCAGCACGAGATGATCACGACGATGGTGTCCGTCACCAACCGGTGCCGGTATTGAATCACTTCGCACGCAGAGTTTCTGCGTCGGGTGACGTTGGATGAGGCGCTCGTCGCGGCGCTGGAGAACGATTACGCGCAGGCTCCGATTTCGGCACAAGACCGCGTGATGCTGGACTATGTCGTGCAACTGACGCGTGACGCGACGGGGATCGGTCGATCGGACCACGAGGCGTTGCGCGCGGCCGGATTCGACGACCGGGCGATCCTCCAGATCACGCTGATCGCGTCGTGGTTCAATTACATCAACCGCGTGGCCGACGCGCTGGGGGTGGGCCGCGATTGAGCCGTGGTCAGATCATACTGCGCGCGGTGTGAGCCCGCGTGCCTGCGCATGACGCACGAGCTGCAGCAGCCGGCGCATCTCGGCCCGCGCGACCGCGAGACCGAAGCTCGTGATCCGATAGTACCTCCGACGCTCGTCGTCGGCGCGCGTGCGGCGCTTCTCCACTTCGACGATCAGCCCCTGCTCGACCATCCGCGCCATCGCCCGATAGAGCGTGCCGGCGCTGAGCCGCAGCTCCCCGTCGGTGCGCGCCTCCACGTCCTGCATGATTGCGTAGCCATGGCGGTCCGTCTCGGCCAGCGCCAACAGGATGTGCAGCGTTGCCGGGGGAAGCGGGAGCAGCGCGTCGGGCGTCGGATCGCTGGTCATGGCCTGTGTGCCTGGAAAGTGTCGCGGATGGTCTACTACCGTCGTGTAATATATCCACTGTGGCTATACGCGCCATAGCCCATGCGCGCGACCACAGACGTCGAAAGCGGCGACGTGGCCTCTATGTGCATTGACAATATAGCCACAGAGGATATAGTGGAGACGGCCCGGCGCACGAGCCGAGGAGCGAGTGCTGGACCTCAACTTGGGAGCCGTCTCCATGAGCCTGTCGTTCTACAAGGCCCTGTTGCGCCTCTATCCGGCGTCCTACCGCGTCGAGTACGAAGCGGAGCTGTTCCGCACCTTCGCGGAAGCCACGCGCGGGCGGGGGCGCCTCGCCGCCACGCTCGCCGCCATTGGCGACGTCGTGCCTAACGCGCTTCTCGCCCACTGGGAGATCCTGCGACAGGACCTGACCTACACGGCGCGCACCATGGGCCGCTCGCGCGGCTTCGTCACCACCGTGGTGCTCGTGACCGCCCTCGGCGTCGGCGCCAACACGGCGACGTTCTCGGTCGCCGACGCCGTCCTGCTGCGGCCGCTGCCGTTCCCGCGGCCCGAGGAGCTCGTCAGGCTCTGCGAAGGACCGAAGGACGGAAGCGGCTGGGGGTGCATGAACGAGCTCTCCCCGGCGAACTTCCGAGACGCTGCCGCCATGGCCACCAAGACACGGGGATGGGGTGCGTTCACCTGGGCCGAGGGAAACCTCGTCGGCATCGGCGAGCCCGTGCGAATCTCCGGCATCGCCGTCACGCCGGAGGTGTTTCCGGTCCTCGGCGTACGGCCGTTGCTGGGCCGGGTCTTCGACGGCGCGGCCAACGACCGCGACGAGGGATCGATCGTGCTGTCGTACGGCCTCTGGCAGTCGCAGTTCGCCGGCGACCCGGGAGTCATCGGAAGGGCGATTCGGCTCGACGACACGCCGCGCGTGGTCATCGGCGTCATGCCGCGAGCCTTCAACTTCCCGATGCCTAACGTCCAGATCTGGACCCCGCTCGTGCTGCGTGAAGACGACTACGCCGATCGCGGCGACACGTATCTCCACGCGATCGGCCGGCTGGCGCCCGGCGCGACCTTCGAGCAGGCGCGGTCCGAGCTTGCGGGCATCTTCAAGCGGCTCGCCCAGGATCATCCCGAGACCAACGCCGAGACGGGATTTTCCTTCTTCCGGCAGCGCGATTTCGTGCTGCCTCGCTACCGGATCATGCTCCTCGCCCTCTGCGGAGCGAGCCTGAGCCTCCTTTTGTTGACGCTCGCCAACCTCGCGAACCTGCTGCTGGTCCGCGCGGCGGGGCGCGAGCGCGAGCTGGCCGTGCGTGCGGCGCTCGGGGCCGGGCGTGAGCGGCTCGTGCGGCAGATGCTCACCGAGAGCATCATGCTCGCGCTGGTCGGCGGCGCGGCCGGCGTCCTCGTGGCGACGCTCGCCGTGCCCCTGCTGGCGCATCTCGTTCCCACGTCGCTGCCGCTGGCCGAGCAGCCGCGGGTAGATGTTCGCGCGCTCGGAATCGCCGGAGTGTTCACGGCGCTCACTGGCATCGGCTTCGGACTCATTCCCGCCGCGCTCGTCGGACGTACGGGATTCACGGCCCTTCGGGAAGGGACGCGCGGTGGCGGCGGGCGACGTCAACGGCTGCGAACGGTGCTCGTCACCATGGAGGTCGCGGTCTCCGTCGTGCTGCTCATCTCGTCGGGCCTGCTGATTCGCGCTGTGTGGAAGGTGCAGGGGGTGGACCCCGGCTTCGCGTCGGAGCGTGTGCTGACGCTGCGCACCGCGCTGACGGCCTCTCGATCCGCGGACTCCGTGCGGCGCACGGACTTCTACGATCGCGTCCTTGCGGGCATCGAGAGCCTGCCCGGCGTTCAGGCAGCCGCGTACACCAGCGGACTCCCGATGGTGCTGACCGGTGGCATCGCGGGCGTCGAGATCCCCGGCGCCGAGGTGACCAACCGGAGAACCAATGGCGTGAGCCTCCGGTACGTCTCGCCGCAGTTCTTCTCGGTGTTAGGCATCCCGGTCGTCGAGGGCCGTGCCGTCGAACCGGGAGACCGCATGGGCCGGACGCGGATCGCGGTGGTGAGCGAGTCGTTCGTGCGGCGGTTCTGGCCTAACGACAACCCCCTCGGCAAGTCGTTCCGGGTGCGCGGGCTGGAGCCGACGGTCGTCGGCGTCGTGCGCGACATCAAGGTGCGCGGGCTCGAGCGCACGAACGAGCCGCAGCTCTACATGGCGGCGGCCCAGGCGCCCGGCGCCCTCGGCGGCCTGTACATCCCCAAGGATCTGGTCATCCGCGCCGCCGTGCCGGGCGAGACGCTCGTGCCCGCCGTACGCGACGTCGTCCGCCGCGTGGATCCGGAGCAGCCGATCTCCAACGTGAAGCTCCTGAGCGACGTCGTCGCCGACCAGACTGCCGACCGCCGCGCACAACTGAACATCCTGAGCGCGCTCGCGGCCGTCGCGCTCCTCCTCACAGGGATCGGGATCCATGGGCTGCTGGCGTTCATGGTGGCGCAGCGCTCGCGCGAGATCGGCGTCCGGCTCGCGCTGGGTGCCGAGCCGGCACGGGTGGCGCGGATGATCGTCGGCGAGGCGGCGCGGCTGGCGCTACTCGGGGGAATCCCCGGCGTGTTCGTGGCGTACGC
>Ga0209382_10012185_pt1 | contig 10629 bp, 8 predicted proteins | sample SoiMetdeltSBSDD5_FD_187599 | JGI IMG/M metagenome (GOLD analysis project Ga0209382, IMG submission 187599) | Bulk soil microbial communities from a Populus tree surrounding site in Tennessee, USA - Soil MetaG P. deltoides SBSDD5 (SPAdes) (version 2) | ecosystem: Environmental > Terrestrial >...
TGGCGCAACCCTGGTCGTTCGGTGCCGACCAGGTGACCGCGGCGGCGCCGTCGCCGCGCTGGGCGCCGACGTTGGCCGGTGCGTCCGGCACCCCGCAGGGGATCACGGGGCTCGACGCGGCCGAGTAGGCGCCCCAGCCGGCCCGGTTGCGGGCCCGCACCTGGAACTGCTGCGCCTGCCCGTTGGGCAGGTTCGACCAGCGCAGCGAGGTGCCGGTCGACGTCGCGGACGCGCCCGTCGACAGGATCTGCACCTCGTAGTCGAACTTCTCGTCGAGCACGCTGGCCGCCAGGGAGATCAGGCCCGTCGGCGCAGCCGTGATCGGATTGCCGAGCGTCAGCTGGTTGCCGAAGCCCTCGGCGATGTTGTCGGGCGGGCCCTGCGTGAACACGTAGTCGCGGCCACCGAGGGTCGACTCGGTGAGCGGGTTGGTGCCGAAGCTCCACACCGCGCCGAGCTCGCGCGAGAAGTCGAGGCTCGCCTCGACGATCTTCGCCTCGATCATCACCTGCGGCGTCATCGTGTCCACGGCCTTGACGAGCGCCGTGGCCTCGTCGATCACCGAGGGGATGTCCTTGATGATGAGCGTGTTGGTGCGCTTGTCCTTGTTGACCGAGCCGCGCTCCGTCAGCAGCTTGGTCACCATGCCCGCGACGTCGTCGACGCTGGCGTAGTTGACCGGCTGCAGCTTCACCACGAGATCCTCGAGCTTCTCCTTGGCGCGGCGCTCCTGCAGGCGCAGCTCCTCCTCCTGGGCCAGCACGTCGTTGGCGGCGATGCGCAGCACGTTGCCGATGCGCGCGAAGCCGAGGCCCTTGGTGAGCAGGATGACGTCGAGGGCCTGGTCCCAGGGGACGTCCACCAGGCGGATCGTCACCTTGCCCTTCACCTCGTCGCCGGCGATCACGTTGAGGTCAGAGACCTCGGCGACCAGGCGCAGCACGTCCGCGATCTCGACCTCCTTGAAGTCGAGCGAGATGCGGCGGCCGACGTACTCCTTGCCGTCCATCAGACCGCCCTCGTTCAGGATCTCGATGGCGGCCGGCGGGTCCATCGACGCGGGGCCGGCCAGCGTGCGCCCGGCCGGCGCGATGGCCGCGGGCGCAGCGGACGCGAGCGGCGCGCTGCCGCTCTCGGCCAGGGTCGCGACGGCGCTGCCGAGCGTCGGCGCGGGCATCCCCGCCGCAGAGGCGCTCGAGCCATCGGTGAGCGCGAGCACCGGCGGCGGCGTCGCCTGTCCGCTGTGCGGGAACTCGACGATCAGGCTCGAACCCTCGCGGGTCACGGCCGGCTTCAGGTTCGGCGCGCGCTTCATGACGACGCGCACCTCGGGCGTCTTCACGTCGGGCTGCTCGAAGGCCGTCACCAGCGAGACGGGACCCACCACCTCGGGTGCGATACGCACGGCCGCCTCGGGAGCCAGCGTCGCACGCGTGATGCTCAGCACGACGGTTTCGGGATCCGGCTCGTAGATCAGGTAGTCCACGGCCTGCTCGCCGCGGATCCACACGCGATCGTGGTCCGGCTGCGATTCGAACTCGACGGACTGGATCGACGCGAGGCCGGTGTGCGACGGCGCGACGGTCTCGGCGGGAGCGTCCGCGAGCAGTGGCTCGTCCTGCGCCAGCGGCGCGGCGCTCGGCATGTTCGCCGAGGCGTCCGCGAGCGCCTGCTCGATCTCGTCGCCCTCGCCGAGCGCGATCACCAGACCGCTCGGCACGGGCATCACGCGGCGACCGTCGAAGGGATCGGTGCCCGCAGGCGCGCCGTCCACGACGACGCGCACCTTGTTCTCGTGCGCGCCGACGCGCACCCGCTCCACCAGGGGGCCGCCCACCTCGACCTTCTGCTTCGGGACGACGCTCTTCACGTTCTCGAGGTCGATCACGAGGCGCGGCGGATTCGCGAGCGTGAAGCTCGCGGCGTTCTCGACGCTGCCGTCGGCGACCAGGTGGATCACCACACCCTTCCCGGCCTGGCGCGCGTCGATGCGCTCCAGCTTGGACGCGGGGCGCGGCGTCGGGCCGACCGGCTCCTCGCTCGCGACGACTTCCGTCGACTCGACCCCGGTCGGCTCGAACGGCTCCGTCTCCTCGGCCGGCTCGGAGGGCGACGCCCACGGATCGTCACTCGCCATGGTGTCGCCGGTCGTCGGCTCGTCCAGCGCGCCCATCTCGGCGAGCGGAGAGACCTCGATCACGAGACCGCGCGGACCGGGCCGCACGTCGTAGTCGGAGGCCGTCACCAGCGCGAGCTCGACGCGCATCATCGGCTCGTCGGCGCCGGTCGCGAACGGCGCGACCGTGACCTGGTGGATGGTGCCGTCGTCGACCGTGATCGGGTCCTCGGACGCCTGCCAGTCCACGCCGGCGAGGTCCACGATCAGCCGATCGGGGTCCGCCTGCTGGAACGCGGTGAACACCGGCTCCTCGAGACCGACCAGCGTGACGCGCGAGAGTCCGGCTTCGGACTCGACCACCACGTCCTGAACCTGCTCGGTCCCGGCCGCAGACGACTCCTCGGGCGTCGAGGAACCGGCACACGCCAGGATTCCCCACGCGATGGCGGCGGCGCTCCACGCCCCCGCGACCAGGATTCGACCGTTGGCTGCCATGGAACTCATCCCCCCTCGTTCCGACGCATCCGCATCTCGATGTCCTTGGTCGTCTCGCGACCGAGGTAATCGACGTACGTCTCCTTGACCCGGACCATGTTGTCTTCGATCGCCATCACGCGACCGTCGTTCTTCCCGATGCGCGCACCCTCGGCGACGATGTAGGTCTCACCGGCGGGGTCGGCGATCAACGCGCGCGCGTTCCCCGTCTGCCAGACCACACCCTCGAGCGAGAGCTGCGACAGGTCGAACTGCTCGAGCGGGCCGCGAACCTGCGTTTCGAGCGCCATCCGCTCCGCGCGCTCCATCAGGAAGCTGCGGAACGGATCGCGCTTGCCCGTCTCGTCGTACGTGTATCCGACGTCGATGACGCCGAGATTTCCGGCCGGCTCGCTCGGCGCGGCCGCCGCCGCCTTCGGTGCCGGCGTAGCGGTCGCCTGGGCTCCGCCGCCCTTCTGCTTCTGCTCCGCGACGCGGTTCTTCATGGCCTCGCGGCCCTGGTTGAACTCCGCGGTCGTCGGACCCGTCGACTGCTCGCTGCAGCCGATGGCCGCGAGCACCGCGAGCGACAGCGCGATGTTTCCGATCTTCACGGTTGCCCTCCCCGTGGCCACCGCTCAGCCCTGACCGTTGCCGACGAAACGGAACGCGGTCGCCTTCCCCGTGACCTTGAGCCGGGTCTCCAGGGTGCTCTGGCTCGCCACATTCATCTCGATCGATCCCAAGTTCACGATCCGCGGCAGTTTCGCGACCAGGTCGAAGAAGCGAGCGATGTCGTGATACCTGCCCTCGAAAGCGACCGAGATCGGAACCTCGGCGTAGAAGTCGTGAACCAGCTCGTCCTCGCGCTTGAACGACTTGATCTCGATGCCGGCCGTCTTGCCGAGATTCGAGATGTCGGTCAGCAGCGCGTCGAGCTGCTGCTCGTTCGGCAGCTGCCGTAGCGCGGCGGAGAGCTTCACCTCGAGCTCCGCGATCTCGGTCTCGAAGGCGGCGATGTTCGCCGCGATCGAGCGGACCTCGGTGAGCTTGCGCTGGAGCTCGAGCTCCTTGGCGCGCAGGCTGACCAGCTCCTCGCTGCGCGCCTGGTAGAAGCCGAAGAAGTAGCCAGCGCCGAGCAGAGCGACGATGCCCGCGAGCGTCCCTACGCGCGCTGCGCGCGGGAGCTTCGCGAACTGCTCGAGCCTGGCCTGGAGTTCCGGTGAGACGATTTCCATGTTTCCTCCGGCTCAGCTCGGCTCGCCGGCCTGGGCGCCCTTGGCCGCTCGGGCCGGACTCGCAGCCGGCTTCGGCGCCTCGGGCTTCGCCGCCTTCGGCGATACCACCACCGCGTCGACGTTGAACTTGACGAGCTTGAGGCCTTCCTTGCTGTTGCCGAGCTCGGTGCCCCGCAAATCGACCTTGTCGAAGTAGGGAGACTCGGTCAGCGCGCGCATCAGCACGGCGACCAGCTCGTTGTCCATGCCCTCACCGCTCAGCGAGATCGTGTTGCCCGAGGTGCTGAGGCGCGTCAGCCAGACGCGATCGGGCATGTTGGTCGCGAGCTCGTCCATCACGCGGACGGGGCCGCTGCGCGCGCGGTCGAGGTCCTCGATCACCTCGATCTTCTTCTCGAGGCTCGCCTTCTTCTTGCGGAAGGCCGCGACCTGGTCGAGCTGCGGCTGGAACTGCTTGATGTCCGCCTCCATCTGGCGGATGCGGTGCTGGGAATCGCTGATGCGGCTCACGATGTTCGAGTGCGTGAAGCCGATTCCCGCCGCCGCCATGATGAAGGCGAGCAGGAACTGCATGCCGAGCTGGCGAACGTCGGCCTTGCGACGCGCCTCGCGGACCGGAAGTAGATTGATGTCGATCATCTAGCGGCGCTCCAGCTTTCGCAGCGCGAGGCCGACGCCCACGCCGAGCGAGGGGGAGACCTCGTCGAGGTATCCCTGCTCGAACTTGTTGGTCGGCAGCATGCGCGACAGCGGGTTCATCACCTCGACCGGCAGACCGCTGCGCTGCGCGAAGGCGTTCTTCAGCCCCGACACCCGCGCTGCGCCGCCCGAGAGGAAGACGCGCTCGATGCGCGTGTCGGAGGACGTCGCGGCGAAGAAGTCGAGCGAGCGGCTGATCTCGCCGATCACCGTCTCCGTCACGCTCTGCATCGCCTGCTCGACTTCCTGGGGCACGACGTCCTGACCGCTGCCCCCGTGGCCGCCGAGCTTGATGCGCTCCGCCTCGTCGAACGAGATCGACAGCGCCTTCTGGATCTCCTCGGTGTACTGGTTGCCCGCGGTCGTGATGTCGCGCGTGAAGCACGGCACGCCGCCCGAGATGATCGAGATGTTGACGACCTGCGCGCCGAGGTTGACCAGCGCGACCGTCTCCTGCTTGCCGACCTGGTAGTTCGCCTCGAAGGCGTTCTCGACCGCGAAGGCGGCCACGTCGATGGCCACCGGGATCAGCCCGGCCTCGGTGATCACCTGCACGTAGTCGTCGATCAGGTCCTTCTTCGCGGCCACCAGCAGCACGTCCATCTGGCCCTGGTCGTCGGCCGAGTCGAGGATCTGGAAATCGAGGTTCACCTCGTTGACGTCGAACGGGATGTACTGCTCGGCCTCCCAGCGGATCTGCTCGTCGAGCTCTTCGCGGGTCATCACCGGAAGGCTCACCTTCTTCACGATCACCGAGTGCCCGCACACCGCCGCCGCGACGTTCTTGTTGCGGATCTTGGCGTTGTCGATCGCCTCGCGGATCGCCTCGCTGATCGCCGCCGCGTTCAGGAACGCGCCCTGTACGATCGCCTCGGCCGGCACCTTGGCCACACCGAGGTGCGTCAGATCGAAGCCCCGGTTCCGGCCGCGCTGCGTCAGCTCGACGGCCTTGACCGTGGCGGACCCGACGTCGAGCCCGATCACCGATTTCTTCGAGGAGAAGCTGGGAAGAGAGAATTTCACGTCATGGGCCTCCGCCGGCAGGAGCCGGCGTCAAGACATCCGCGCGCCATCGGCGGCGTTCGCCCCGAACACCCGATCCTTGTCGGATACACGCATGCCGAGCGCGAGCAGCACCTTGCGCTTGGTGTCGAGGCGGCAGGGGCGGCCAGCCTCCAGCCGGTCGATCGTCAAAGTGGAGAGCCCGGCCTTCCGGGCCAGCTCCGCCTTGCTCATCATCTGCGCTTCGCGAAAGCGCTGGACTTGGTTTGCCACGCCTCGCCCCTCCCGAAAACACCCCGCGCGGTGACGCGCGAGACCTCCTGATTGCGCGATCGCAAGTATCGGCGAGTGGTTATGGGGACTTGAGGGATGCCGGAAGCCGCTTCCCGCGCGCGCGGGTCATACGCAGCTTTGCGCTCCGCGAGGTACACAAGCCCGGGCTCCGCGGTCATGCGCAGCTTCAAGCCCACGTGACCCCGGCCGATGGAAGCCGCGATGCCTCGCGCGCTGATCGCCGCCGTCGACCGCGAGCTGGCCGACGCCCTCGCCACAGCCCTCACGGAGCGCGGCTGGGAGACGGCCGTCGCGCGCGACGCGGACGCGGCGTTCTCCGCGGGTCAGGACGCCGAGCTCGTGTGCTGGGCCCTGCCCCGCCCCCCCGGCGCCTCGCCCGGCGCGCGCCTTTCCGGGGCGCAACTCGTTGGTGTCGCGCCGCGCGGACACGGCGCCGCCGAGGCCGCGCTGCTCGGCGCCGACGACTGCCTCGAGCTGCCGCTGCTGCCGGCGGAGCTCGCCTTGCTGCTCCGGCGCGTCGGCGAGCGAACGCGCGAGCGCCGCGCCCGGCGACTCCAGGGCCGCGAGCTGCGGCGCGCCGTCGGCGACCGTCCGATCGTCGCCGCCTCGCCCGCGATGATCGAGCTGCTCGAGGCGCTCGAGCGGGTCGCGCCGCTCGAAGCCGGCCTGCTGCTCCACGGCGAGCGCGGCACCGGCAAGGAGACGCTCGCGCGCGCGCTGCACGCGTTCTCGCCGCGCCGCGCCGAGCCCTTCGCCGCGCTGCCCTGCGCGGAGCTCGGCGCACGCGAGCTCGCGAACGAGCTGTTCGGACGCCCAGCCGCCACGCCGGGCGACACCTCGCGGCCGGGCCTGCTGCAAGATGCGGACGGCGGCACGCTCTTCCTCGACGACGTCCACGCGCTGCCCGGCGCGCTCCAGGACCAGCTCGCGCGCGTGCTGCGGCGGGACACCGACACCGGCACGCGCGTCGCGCTGCGCCGCCCCGACCTGCGCGTCCTCTCTGCCACGTCCGCCGACCTCGGCGCCGAGGTCGCCGCCGGCCGCTTCCGCAAGGACCTCTTCGAGTGCATCGCAGCGCTCGCGCTCGAGGTGCCGCCGCTGCGTGCGCGCAGCCTCGACCTGCCGCTGCTGCTCGACCACCTGCTCGCGCAGGCGTGCCGCCGCAGCAACCGCGCACCACTCGCCGTCGGCGAGGAGGCGCTCGCCCGCATCGTCGCGTACCCCTGGCCGGGCAACCTGCCCGAGCTCGAGAGCGCGGTGGCGCGCGCCGTGGCGCGCGCGTCGAGCGGGCGCATCGGGCTCGAGCACCTGCCCGCCGAGGTCGTGAACCCGAATGCGGAGCCCGGCGAGGGGCTGCGCGCCGCGCGCAAGCGTTTCGAGGTGGAGCTGATCCGACGGGCGCTTCGCGCCACCGGCGGCAACCGCACGCACGCCGCGCGCCTGATGCAGATCAGCCACCGCGCGCTGCTCTACAAGCTGAAGGAGCACGAGATCGACTAGCAAGCGCGGCGGCGGGAGCCGCGCGCGCAGCTCTACTCCTCGTCGCTGCCGCCGTCGAGCCCCAGCTTCTCGAGCCGGTAGCGGAACGAGCGGAACGTGATGCCGAGGCGCGCCGCCGCACGCTTCTTGACGCCGCCCGACTGCTCGAGCGCGTCGAGCAGCAGGCCGCGCTCGTAGCTGCTGACGAGCTCGTCGAGGTTTGCGCCGCGCGACGCAGTCGGAGACGGGCGCGGCACGCTGCGGCGCTCCATCAGCGCCGGCGGTAGCAGGTCGAGGCCGATGCGCGGCCCGCGGCAGAGCGCGACCGCCCGCTCGATCACGTTCTCGAGCTCGCGCACGTTGCCCGGGAAGGCGTGGCCCTGCAGGCGCCCCAGCGCATCGGCGTCCATGCCCTCGACGGTCTTGCCGAGCTCGCGGCTGTACTTCTCCACGAAGTGCTCGACGAGCAGCGGGATGTCGTCGCGCCGCTCCCGCAGCGGCGGCAGCGGGATCTCGATGACGTTGAGCCGGTAGTAGAGGTCCTCGCGGAAGCGCCCCTCCCGCACCTCGTCGGCCAGCTTGCGGTTGGTGGCCGCCACGATGCGCGCGTCGAAGCGGACGTCCGACGTGCCGCCGACCCGCCGGAACACGCGCTCCTGGATCACACGCAGGAGCTTCACCTGGAGCTGGAGGCCGAGTTCGGCGATCTCGTCGAGGAAGATGGTGCCCGACTGCGCCACCTCGAACAGACCCGACTTGTTGTGTACGGCGCCCGTGAAGGAGCCCTTCACGTGACCGAAGAGCTCCGATTCGAGCAGGTTCTCCGGAATGGCGCCGCAGTTGAGCGCCACGAAGGGGGCGTCGCGGCGCTCGCTCGCGCGGTGGATGCTGCGCGCCACGACCTCCTTGCCGGTGCCGCTCTCGCCGCTGATCAGCACGTTCGCGCGCGTGTCCGCCACCTGCGCGACGAACTCGAAGACGCGCCGCATGGAGGGGCTGCTGCCGACCACCTGGCGATCGCGCCCCTGCGAGAGCTCGCGCCGGAGCCGGCGGTTCTCGCTGGAGAGGAGCTTCTTCTCGAGCGCCTTCTCGACGACGACCCGCATCTCGTCGACCTTGAACGGCTTGCTGACGTAGTCGTAGGCGCCGGCCTTCATCGCCTCGATGGCGGTCTCCGTGGAAGCAAAGGCCGTCATCACGATCACGACCGTCTCGGGCGACTCGGCCTGCACCAGGCGCAGCAGGTCGAGCCCGGTGCCGCCGGGCATCTGCACATCGGTGATGACGACGTCGAAGTCGTCGGCCGAGAGCTCCGCGCGCGCGGCGGCCAGGCCCTCGGCGGTGCGCACGGCGTGGCCCTCGCTGCGCAGGAAGATCTCGAGGAACTCCCGCATGCTGCGCTCGTCGTCGACGACGAGGACCCGCGCGCTCATGGCCGGAGCTCCGCGGACGGGAGCAGCACGCGCACCACCGTCGACCACGGCGCGCGGCCGCGCTCGACGCGCACGCTGCCGCCGTGCTCCGACACGACGCGGTGCACGATCGCCAGGCCGAGGCCGGAGCCGGTGGGCTTGGTGGTGAAGAAGGGATCGAAGACGTGCTCCAGAGCATCCTCGGCGATCCCCACGCCCTGATCCATGACCGCGATCTCCGCGCCGGCGGGCTTCGCCTCGGCCTCCATTCGGCCCGCTCTCCTGCTCCCTTGAGGCGGCGCGGGGTGCTGCGGCGCGGCGGAGACGCGCAGCACGCCGCCCTCCGGCATGGCCTGGCACGCGTTGATCACGAGATTCCAGAGCACCTGCCGCAGCTGACCCGGATCCGCCTGCACCACCAGGCGCGTCTCGACCGCGCGCTCGATGCGCACGTTGGCCGGCCGCGCGGCCTCGAGCGCCTCCAGCGTCTCGTCTACGACGGCTGCTAGCGACACGCTCTCTGCGCGCAGCGGCGCGCGGCGCGCGAAGGTCAGGAAATCGGCGATCAGTCGATCGAGCCGCAGCGTCTCGCGCAACGCGATGTCCATCAGCCGGTGCGCCTCGTCGCCCAGCGCGCCCTGTGTCTTCTGCAGGATCTGCACGGAGCCGGAGATGGCGGCCAGCGGGTTGCGGATCTCGTGAGCGATGCTCGCCGAGAGCTCGCCCACTGCGGCGAGCCGCTCCGAGCGGCGCAGCTCGCGCTCCATCTGCACCACCGCGGACACGTCCTGGAAGATCACGACCAGGCCGGCGCGGTCGGGCGAGTCGCCGCGCAGCAGGTAGGCGCCGACGCCGAGGTGCCGCTCCGTGTCGCAACGATCGACGAAGCGCATGCGGATGCGCGAGCGCAGGTCGCTGCCCGGCGCACCCGCCGCGCCGATCAGCGCACGCAGGCCGGGCAACACCTCTTCGAGATCCCGCCCGTGGGCCTCGGCGCGGGAGAGCCCGGTGATGCGCTCGGCCTCCAGGTTGAACGAGGTGATGCGGCCCTCCGGATCCGTGGTCAGGAGTCCGCTCATGAGGCTCTCGACCGTGCGCTCGTGGAGCGTCTGGAGCTCCACCAGGTCGCTCGTGCGCTGCGAGAGCGCCGCGCCGGTGCGCTCGAGCTCACCCACCAGCCGGGTCGCCAGCACCGACACGAGGAGCAGCGCGCCGCCGTGCAGGACCCAGCGCGCCAGCAGCAGGCCGCCCGGCTCGACGGACGAGCCCGAGGCGATGCCGGCGTGGTCGGCGAGCAGCACCGCCCCGTAGGCCGCGGCCGCCGCGAGCGCCGAGACGATCGCGCCCCCGCGCTCGAGGAGCATCGCCGCGTACGCAATCACCGCGACGTACAGGAAGGTGAAGACCGACTCGCCGCCGCCGGAGAAGAGCACCAGTGCCGACACCAGGGCGATGTCGGTCGCGATGTTGACGGCGGCGAAGCGCCGCAGGTCGCGCGCGCGGTTCTGCAGCGGCCAGTACACGAGGGTCGCCATGAAGGCGACCACGACGGCGCCGTAGAAGCCGTTCCACTCGGTGATCGTGATGTGTCCGCCGACCGACTCGAGCGCGAGGCCCAGCACGAGGCTGCCGCTCGCCAGCGCGAGGCGCGCAGCCATCAAGATCAGGATCTGTCGCTCGATGCGCGTCTCGCCGCGAGCGCCGCGCACGGCCGGCTCGCTGTCCGGCGCCATCGCCACGTTTTCCACGTCGCGCTTAGCCGATCGTCTCCGCGATCTTGAAGATCGGCAGGTACATGGCCACGAGCAGGCCGCCGACGGTGCCGCCGAGGAAGACCATCATCAACGGCTCGAGCATCGCGGTCAGCGCCTCGACTGCGGCGTCGACCTCCTCGTCGTAGAAGTCGGCGATC
>Ga0209382_10012186_pt1 | contig 10629 bp, 10 predicted proteins | sample SoiMetdeltSBSDD5_FD_187599 | JGI IMG/M metagenome (GOLD analysis project Ga0209382, IMG submission 187599) | Bulk soil microbial communities from a Populus tree surrounding site in Tennessee, USA - Soil MetaG P. deltoides SBSDD5 (SPAdes) (version 2) | ecosystem: Environmental > Terrestrial >...
TCGAGGTCGCGCTCCGCACGCTCGTGGATCGCCTCGACGTCCTGCGCCGTCATCAGACCGCGGGCGACACCGCGCTGATTCGTGACGACGAGGACCAGCCATCCCTCGCGGTTCAGGCGCCGCACGCCCTCGCGCGCGCCCGGGAGCCAGGCGAACTCGGCCGGCGACTTCACGTAGTCGTGCTCGGGCGCGCGGCGGTTCAGCACGCCATCGCGATCGAGGAACGCAGCGCGCCGACGCGGCTCAACCAAGCTTCGCGAGCCGCTCCCGCAGGAAGCACATCGCCGCGTGGAAGACGACGCCGTGGAGCGCCTCGCACATCCCCATGTCCTCGATCGGGATGTGCACGCTGACGTCCGACTGCGCGCGCAGCTTGCCACCGTCGTAGCCGGTGACGCCGATCGTCGTCATCCCGATCGAGCGCGCGTACTCGACGGCGCGCAGCACGTTCGGCGAGTTGCCGGAGCCGCTGATCGCGACCAGCAGGTCGCCCTCACGGGCGAGGTTGCGCAGCTGCTGCTCGAAGATCGAGTCGTAGCCCTCGTCGTTCGCGAGCGCCGTGATGAAGCCGATGTTGTCGGTCAGCGGGATCACCTTGAAGCGGCGCTTCGCCTTCATCGAGGAGAGCGTGCCCTTCGCCAGGTCCTGCCCGAAGTGCGAGGCGTTCGCGGCGCTGCCGCCGTTGCCGCACAGAAAGATCGTCCGCCCCTGCTCGAAGCCCTTGTAGAGCGCGTCGACGAAGCGATCGGTCTGGGCGTCGAGGCCCTCGAAGAGCGCCGCCACCTGACGGAGATACGCCGCGCTGCTCGGATAGGTGGGGTAGCCCTTCATTTCCACGAGTCCCTTCGGTAGTTGAAGATCACCTTGGAGCCGTCCGGCTCGAGCCGGAACGGCATGGCGCGATAGTCGCGCATGCCCTTCTCGAGGCGCTCCTGCCGCTCGAGCGGACAGTAGACGAGCAGGAAGCCGCCCCCACCCGCGCCGCAGATCTTCCCGCCGAGCGCGCCATGCGTGCGCGCCAGCGCGTACATCTCGTCGATCGGGCCGTCGCTGATCCCCGCCGCCAGCTTCCGCTTCAGCTCCCAGTTCCGGTGCAGCAGGTCGCCCAGGACGTCGAAGTCGCCGCGCTCGAGCGAGGGCACCAGCTCGAGCGCGAGCTGCTTGATGCCGTCGAGCTCGGCGCTGCGGTCGCCCGTCTTCGCCTTCTGCTCCGAGAGGATCACGTCCGCCTTGCGCGTTCGGCCGGTGAAGTGGAGATGCAGGCGGCCGTCGAGCTCGCGCAGCTGCCTCGCGTCGAGGCGGATGCGCGCGACGTCGACGGCGCCGTCGCGCCGGAAGCGGAAGGTGCGGAGTCCCCCGTACGCGGCGATGTACTGGTCCTGCTTGCCGATCGGCTTGCCGAGCCGCTCGATCTCGATCTCGCAGGCCTCGCGCGCGAGCTGCTCCGCCGTGACCTGCTCGCCCTGATACATGTGGAAGGCGTTGAGCAGGCCCACGGTGAAACTGCTCGACGAGCCGAGCCCCGCGCCCTCGGACGGGATGTCGGAGAGCAGGGGCACCTCGACGCCGCGTTCGACGCCGGTCACGCGCATCGCCTCGCGGATCAGCTCGTGCTCGATCTCGGCGACGTCGGCGCGGATCTCCTTCTTCATGTAGTTGAGGAAGATCTGGTCGTCGAAGCGCTCCTTCACGATCACGTAGGCGAACTTGTCGATCGCCGTCGAGACGACGAAGCCCTCGCGCTCGGCGTAGTAGGCGGCGAGATCCGTGCCGCCTCCCGCGAAGGAGATGCGCAGCGGCGTCTGCGTGATGATCATGCTGCGCTCCCGAGATTCGCGAGGTCTTCGCAGGCCTGCCGGTAGCTCTCGGGCGTGCCCACGTCGCGGTGATAGCCGTCGATCTCGACCCCGCGCATGCGCCCGACCAGTCGCGGCAGGACGTCGTGTCCGAGGTCGCAGGGGGTTCGATCCGGAATGGCGCCCATGACCTCCGGCGTGGCGACCAGCAGGCCCGCCCACGCGAGGTTGCTCTTCGGCCGCTCGGGCTTCTCGGTGAAGGCGGTGACGGTGCCCTCGGGGTCGAGGTCGACGATGCCGCGCGTGTGCGGATCCGGGACGCGGAAGAGGCCCAGCGTGCCGGCGCTGCCCGGGCGGTGCGCAGCCGCGAAGGCGCGCAGGTCCACCGTCGACGCGTTGTCCGCGTAGACGACGAGGAAACGCGCGTCGCCCTGCGCGAAGGCGCGATTCTCGCGCAAGGTGCCGGCGCTCCCGAGCAGCGCGGGCTCGTGCGCGAGGGTCACCGCGAGGGGAGGGCGGCACGACGCGACGTAGGCGCGCACCGGCTCGGGCAGGTGGTGCGTGTTGACGAGCGCATGCGTGACACCCGCCTGTGCCAGCAGGTCGAACCAGCGCCCGAGCAGCGGCTTGCCCGCGACGGGCAGGAGGCATTTGGGCGTGGTCTTCGTGACGGCGCCCATGCGCGTGCCGAGGCCGGCGGCGAGGACGTAGGCCTTCATGCCTCGACCTTCCGCAGCACGTTCATCTCCTTCATGGTGCGCTCGGCGTAGGCGAGCACATCCTCGATGTTCTCCTGCCGGCGCAGCCACCCGACGTACTCGGCGACGCTCTCCTCCGGCCCGCGGCGCGGCGACCAGCCGAGCGCGCGCAGGCGCGAGACGTCGGAGCAGATGTGGCGCGTGTCGCCGAAGCGGTAGAGCCCGGAGGGCCGCGGCTCGATCTCCTTGCCGAAGGCGCGCCCGGCGATGCGGGCGAACTCGTTGACGGTCCAGGCGCGCCCGCCGCCGACGTTGAACACCTGATAGTCCGCGCGCGGATCCTCGAGCGCGAGCAGGTTCGCGTCGACGACGTCGTGGATGTTCACGAAGTCGCGCACCTGGAGGCCGTCCTCGTAGATGGCCGGCTCGTGGTCGAAGTGGAGCGCGAGGCAGAAGACGCGGCAGGCGCCGGAGTAGGCGTTGTAGAACGACTGCCGCGGACCCTGCACGATCGAGTAGCGCATGCCGACGGAGGGAATGCGGTAGCGGCGCCCGAGCTGGATCGCGATCTGCTCCTGCGCGTGCTTCGACAGCGCGTACTGGTTCTGCGGATTCACTGTCGCCTCGTCGGTCGGCTCCCACTGGGTGTCTCCGCCTCCGTCGGGGCAGGGGACCTCGAAGCGGCCGGCGCGCAGGCGCTCTTCGGCGCGCATGCCGGGATGGACCACGTGGCCATCGGGGCAGCGATGGCGTCCCTCGCCGTAGACCGCCTGCGACGACGCCACCACGACCTTCCGCACCGGCAGCTTCTCGCCGACGATCAGCTCGTAGAGCAGCGCCGTCCCCATCGCGTTCACGCGGAAGAACTTGCTGAAGTCGGGCAGGTAGTCCTGGTAGGCGGCGAGGTGGATGACCGCGTCCACGCCGTGCAGCGCCGGGCCGAGATCCTCGCGGCGCGTGACGTCGCCGAGCCGGAACTCGGCCGCCGGGTTCAGGTAGGACGGTTTGCCCTTCAGGTGGACCGGCTTCTCGAGGCTGTCGAGGATGCGAACCTGGTGTCCTTCCGCGATCAGGCGGTCGACGGTGTGCGAGCCGATGAAGCCGGCGCCGCCGGTGACGAGAACTCTCATGCTGCGAGCTGCACCTCCGCTCCGGATGATCGGCGCCGCGACGAGCGTCCCATGGTACTCGCCCGGCTCGTCAGAGCGGCGGCGGGAGACGGCGTGGGGTGGGCGTGAGATAACGCACGAGCTGGTGGATCAGGATCACGGGCGTGATGCTGAACACCACGCCGCTGGTGACGCCCAAAAGATCGCCTCCGATATTGGGGGCGATCGTCATGATTGCCACGACACCCGCCAGCATCGCTGGAATGGTCGAATCCATGCGCAGGAAGGAGTCCTGGAGGAAGCGGAACCACACGCCGAGCAGACCCATGCCGACGAGGAGGCCGGTCCAACCAAAGTTGAAGTAGAGCTCCCCCAGCCAGGTGCTGCCGGTGGACGACTCGATGTGGGGCCCGTAGCCGAAGTTCGAGGTCACCCATATCCCGGTGTCGAACTTCGGCTTGCCCGGCCAGAGGAGCCGCGGAACGTACGAGAGGGGGATGTAGGCGACGCTCCAGCCGGACTGGAAGGGCACGCGCGTGCCGGAGTCGCGCAGGATCACGCTCAGGATGCCGAGGCCGTCGAAGCGGCGCGCCGTCGAGTCGATTCCCGTTCTCATGTATTCGACGGGATCGGCGTTCGAAAGGACGCTCGCCATCAGGCGGGCGGCGATTTGCGGGCTCGCGATCACTCGAACCGCCGTCAGCCGGTTCTCCATCATGTAGTTCCGGTAGGCCATCGACACCGGATAGATGAGCGCCGCCAGCGCGATGAAGCCGGCAATCCACCAGATGCGCAGGCGACGCGTCGCCATCACGTGGACGACGGCGATCATCACGATCGGCCGCAGGAAGAGTCCCTTCGAGGACGTGAAGAAGTTGAAGAGCATGGTCGGCGGGATGACGAGGCCGAGCATGATGAGCGCGGCGCGCGAGCGGTAGCGCTGGTAGCACAGCGCGATCAGACCGATCCCGAGCGTGGTGCCCCATGCGATCGTGCCGAGCACGCCGCTTCCGGCGCGCTCCGGGATCAAGCCGAGCTGGCCCCCCAGCGTGACCGCCCAGCCCATCGGGATGGTGACGAGAGCGACACCGAGCGCCGTCTCGACGGACCACTCCCGCCGCATGCGGGGCACGACGTTGGCCACGATGCCGCCGAACGGGAGCACGAAGCCTGCGAGCAGCATCGCGTAGCCGAGGAACGCTGCCAGCATGCCCGTGGTCACGACCCGCGGCGTCAGCGGAATGGGGTTCGGTGACGCATCGGGGTGATAGCCGGCCTCACCGAGATAGAACACGAACACCGGCACCACGAAGAAGACGACGTACGCGAAGGAGACGAGCGAGAAGAGCAGGTTCCGACGCTCGCGGGGCCGCGTGCGGTCGACCGCTACGACGGTGAGTGAGAGCGTCGCGGTCAAGACCGCCAGACCAAGCAGGGCGATCCGGTTCGACGGGATCCCGAGGGCGAGGACGACGAAGAAGCACACGAATCCCAATACCGGGACGATGAACAGCCGCACCAGCAAGGGCAGGCCAGCAGGCGCCTCCGCCGGGCGTACGAGCGCGCCCTCGCTCAGACTGCGAGCCTCCAGACCGGGACGTCCCATCGAACCCTGCTGCACTGCCCGTGGATTCCTGTCGGAAGACGGTTCTTCTCTATCGGCGGCAGGGTAGCCGTCCCTTTGCGGCTTCGTCCGTCGCGGTTCAGCGTCCGATTTCCCTGTGCCGCGATGCGCGGGCGCACGATAGACTGCCCAACCCCCGACGCAGCGAGCGGAGGAGACATGACACAGCGGACCCGCACCCGGGCTCTCGTCACTGGCGCCGCCGGCTTCATGGGCCGCCACGTGGCTGCCGCCTGTCAGAAGCTCGGCATGGAGGTGGTCGGGCTCGACGACCTCTCGGGCGGCTTCCGCGAGAACGTCCCGGACGGCGTCCGCTTCGTGGAGGGCAGCGTCAACGACGATGCTCTGATCCACCGCCTGACCGAGAGCGAGCCCTTCGATTTCATCTACCACCTCGCTGCCTATGCCGCCGAGGGGTTGTCGCACTTCATCCGGCGCTTCAACTACACGAACAACGTCACGGGCTCCGTGACCTTGATCAACGCGGCCGTGCGGACGGGCGTGCGCTGCTTCGTCTTCACGTCATCGATTGCGGTCTATGGCAAGAATCAGCTGCCGATGACCGAGGAGCTCGTGCCGCGCCCCGAGGATCCCTACGGCATCGCCAAGTACGCCGTGGAGCTCGATCTCGCCGTGGCACACGAGATGTTCGGGCTGCCCTATGTGATCTTCCGACCGCACAACGTGTACGGCGAGTACCAGAACATCGCGGACCGCTACCGCAACGTCGTCGGCATCTTCATGAACCAGACCCTGCGCGGCGAGCCGATGACCGTCTTCGGTGACGGCCTCCAGACGCGTGCCTTCTCCTACATCGACGATGTGGCCCCGATCATCGCGCGGGCGCCGCTGGTGCCCGCGTCGTACAACCAGGTGTTCAACATCGGCGCAGACCGGCCGTGCTCGGTGATGGAGCTGGCGCACGAGGTTGCGCGCTCGTTCGGCGTCGCTCCCAACATGAAGCACCTCGATCCGCGCAACGAGGTGGTGCACGCCTACAGCAGCCACGACAAGCTTCGAAGCGCGTTCCCGGAGCTCACGCAGCCGGTGCCGCTTGCCGAGGGCGTGCGTCGCATGGCGGATTGGGTGAAGCGGGCGGGCCCGCGGCCCCCGGTCGAGTTCGAGAACATCGAGATCACGAAGAACCTGCCTCCGAGCTGGGCGAAGCGCGCTTGAAGCGCCCGGGATCCGCTCCAGGGCCACCACGCCGTGTCGGTTCCCGTCAGCATCTGCCTCACGACCTACAACCGGGGACACGTCCTTCCGGCCACGATCGACAGCCTGCTCGCGCAGAGCTTCGGCGACTTCGAGCTGATCATCAGCGACGACTGCTCGCCGGACGAAACCGCGGAGATCTGCCGCGCGTATGCGGCGCGCGACTCGCGCGTCCGGTATTTCTGCAACGAGCAGAACCTCAAGATGCCCGGCAACCTGAACGCGGCGATCCGCCGCTCGTCGGGGGCCTACGTCGCGAACGTCCACGACGGCGACGTGTACCGGAAGGATCTGATCGAGAAGTGGAAGGCGGCTCTCGACGCGAAGCCCAGCGCGGCCTTCGTCTTCAACCAGTACGAGTTCCTGGACGGCCGCGGGAACAGCCGGATCGACCGCGCGCCGCTCGAGCAGGTCCCGCATGCGCACGAGATCGCGCGGCACTTCTTCCGCACCTTCACCTCGTGCGTGTGGGGAACCGTGATGGCCCGCCGCGAGGCCTACGCGAAGGTCGGCCCTTTCGACGCGAGCTACGGCTTCATCAGCGATGTCGACATCTGGCTGAAGCTGGCCCGCGACCACGACGTCGCCTACATCGCGGAGCCGTTGATCACGCTCACGCCCCGGGAGCCCGACCACCCCTACGCCTTCGTCCACTGGCGGGTCTGGTTCTGGACCCTTTCGATGTACGTGGCGCACCTCGACTACTACCGCGAGGCGATGCGCGAGGAGGTGGCGAGCCTCCGCGCGACCTACCCGCGCCGCCGGCGCGAGCGCCTGCTGCGCGACCTCCTGATCTGCATCAAGCACCGCAGATGGGATCGCCTTCGCGAGGGGCTTGCGATCTGGCGCGATAGCAGCGATCCGCTGCTGCGCGCGCTCGGCCGCACGTTCGGAAGTCCCGCGAACGTGCCCGCCTGGTACTCCGCCGCGCAGTGGCAGGCGACCGACCCGACGTAGCGGCCCCTCAGACCTCGCCGATCCTGCGCATGAGCTCGCGCACCGTCGCGGTGCGCGGTCCGAGCGTCTGCCGGCTGTCGCTCAGGCTGCGGAGGCGCGCGCCGGGAATGGGTCCGCCATAGGGCACGGGCGGGCGCGCGGGCGGCGCCTCCAACGCAGCGATCTCGGCCTGCGCCTGCCGACGGTGGTGCCAGCTCATCGCCCGCATCTCGAGACGCGGGAAGCGCGGCAGCACGTATCCAGTTGCGAGATCCCGGTAGCGAACCGCCAGTCGCCTCCCCTGCTCCAGCGTGGCGCGCGCCACGCCTCGGGCCTGCGCGGTCGCCGCGCGGGGTGCCGATCGGGGCACGCCGGCAAGGTCGCAGTAGTAGTCGTGCACCTCGCGCCAGGTCCAGGTGGGAGATGACACCAACGTGTAGGTCCCGGGCCGCTCGAGGCCCTTGGCGATGCCGACTAGAGCCTCGGCGATCGTCCCCGCGAATACGGTGTAGGACGCCGCGTCGGAGATGGCGACGGGTCCGTCGGGCAGGGACTGGAGCCACATGCGGCTCACGCCCTGGAGCTCGCCGTGCACCTGCACGATCCGCAGCGCATAGATCGGCCGGCCGGCGCGCCGTCCGAGGCGCCGTGCCCGGGCCTCGGCCCAGCGCTTGTTTGCACCGTAGACAGTGCGAGACAGGAGATGGTGGCGGAACGTGCGGCCATCGATGGGCATGCCGAACGCCATCATCGTGCTCGCATAGACGAAGGGCGCGCCCGCGGGTCCGTACTGGATGGCGTGCTCGAGCGTACGCGCGGAGGCGCTGCGGAACTCCGTCGCCAGGCCGCCGGGGAGGGAGAAGTCCGCGATCAGGTCGCATCCCTCGAGCAGCGCGCGCGCTCTCTCCGGCGAGCCCACGGTCCCGTGTCGGCACTCGAGCCCGGCGCGGCGCAGCAGGGTCGAGCCGAAGGTGTTGCGGCAGATCGGGACGACTCGGACTCCGGGCCAGGTGGCCAGGAAGAGGCAGACCTCCGATCCGACCTGCCCGTTGGCCCCGATGACGCCGATCGTCGTGATCACGGCGCGCCCGGCTCCCCGTGGAGTCCCGCAGCCGCATAGCATTGCTCTACGATCGCAGTCGTGATCAAGGCGTCGCGCGCGGACGTGTGGTTCGCGCGGCCCTCGCGCAAGCCCCCGAGGAAGGCGCACCAGTGCGCGTAGAGCGCCTGGGCATGGGTGCGCGCGTATCCGCGCGCCACGGCGGGCGCCAGCTCCAGCTCCGCGCTTCCGCTATCGAGCGAGAGCCGTCCGCTCGCGTCGAAGAGGGAGAAGCGCAGGCGCGCACGCTCGAACACGAGCTCGATCCGATTGCTGGTGTCGCGGAGACAGCTGATCTCGAGCGTCGCCTCGACCGCAACGCCGTCTTCCGTCAGAAGCTCGATCTCCGCGTCCGTGTGCAGGTCCAACCCCGCTTCCATCAGCATTCGAGCCCGCTTCACGCGCGCCGCGCTCGCCCGGGACATGTAGACGAGCGCGTCGATCCCGTGCACGCCGGTCTCGAACAGCACGCCGCCGCCGGAGAGCTCGGGCGTCGAGTAGTAACGGCCGCGCGTGACGGCGCCGGGCGCACCCATTCCGAAGTGCGCGCTTCGGAGCGGTCCGAAGGTTCCGCGCTCGATCAGGTCGCGGCAGGTGCGGACGACGCCGAGCGATCGCCGCTGGAAGCCGTGCGCGAGCGCATGGTCCTGCCACGCGGTGCACAAGCGCTGGTGACGCTGGACCGTACGGAAGAGCGGCTTCTCGACGAAGAGTGCCGTGCCTCGCGTCTCGAACGCCTCGTAGTAGCTCCAGCGCGCGCCGTAGGGAATGCCGAGCAACACGACGTCCGCCGCGGGTAGTGCGGCCGGGTCGGCGGGGAGCGCAGCGAACGGGATGCCGTAGCCGTCGGCGACGGCCGCCGCGCGCGCGTCGTCCCGGTCGCAGAGCCAGGCGATCTGCACGTCGGCCATGTTCGTCAGGACGGGCAGGTGACTGCGGGAGACGATGTCCCCTGCTCCGACGATGCCGACGCGGATGCGATCGGGCCCCGCCATTCAGACCCGGGGCTCTGCGCGATGGACCGTCGGGGAAGTCCACACGCTACGGGTGCCGCCCCTCGATGTACACCGTGGCTTCCTCGCGCCCTTCGCCGGTCATGTCGATCCGGGCGAAGTGCGCGGAGGTGCTGTCGTTCGCCACGCCGCGGCGCAGGTCGACGAAGCCCGCCTCGTCCAGCAGGTACGCGAGGGTGTCGAAGTCGAAGAGATACTTGTGCTGGCTGCTGCGGGCGATGTGATTGATCCACATCATCGGGAGCATGCCGCCCGTCTCGCTCAGATCGCGATCCGGCATGCGCCCCTGACCCGGGCGATAGCGGCTCACGTAGTACTCGCCGTCGGGCACGCCGATCCGGATCTCGCCGCCGGGCGCGAGCGCGCGGAAGCACTCGGGCAGCAAGGTCCTGCGCACGATGACCAGCGGCACGTGCTCGAAGAAGTGCTCCGAGTAGATCGCTGCGACCGAGCCGTCCGCGCAGGGCAGCGGGCGGCGCATGTCGACGACGACTCTCTCGATGTGGGCGGGCGCCGCGGGCGGGTAGCAATCGAAGTTGACCCAGCCCGCCATCGCATTGTTGCCGCAGCCGAGGTGGAGCTTGAGCCCGCGACGCGCCCGCAGCGCGCGCATCGCTCGCGCGTGGCTCGGCGAGAGGGCGCAGCGCGTTCGCAGGATCGCCATGTCCAGCTCGTAGCGGGCGATGGTGCCGAACTCTTCCGAGAAGCCGATCCGGTCCCAGAGCCGCTTGAGCCGCGCACGGGCGCCGGAGGAAATCCGGTGGTACGGCGACCAGGTGGTCTCGACCGTGTGCATCCGCGGCTGCGGCGGATCACCTCGAGCCTTGGCGATGGCGCTTTCCTCGTTCACCGCGAGACTCCGACGGCTTCTTCTCGCGCGCAGTCACGCGAGGACGAGGGCCAGTCTAACCGACGGCGTATGCGTCGCGATCGCCGTGGCGCGCGGTGGCCGCGCTGTTAGCGTCCGACGCGTGGAGCTGGCTCCGTCGCTCGTCTGCCCGTCCGACCACGCCGCGCTCGCGTTGGCCGAAGATCGCGCGAGCTACGGGTGCGGGCGCTGCGGACAGAAGTACCCGGTGCAGGACCGCGTCGTCCGATTCCTCGCCGAAGACGACGCGTTCTACGAGGGACGCTATTTC
>Ga0209382_10012187_pt1 | contig 10629 bp, 10 predicted proteins | sample SoiMetdeltSBSDD5_FD_187599 | JGI IMG/M metagenome (GOLD analysis project Ga0209382, IMG submission 187599) | Bulk soil microbial communities from a Populus tree surrounding site in Tennessee, USA - Soil MetaG P. deltoides SBSDD5 (SPAdes) (version 2) | ecosystem: Environmental > Terrestrial >...
GGCGAACTGCGCGACCGTTTCGTGATCGATCATGATCAGGCACGAGAGGTACTTGCGCTGGTCGCCGATGACGACCGCGTCGGAGATGTAGGGCGAGAACTTCAGCTGGTTCTCGATCTCCGACGGGGTGATGTTTTTGCCGCCGGCCGTGATGATGATGTCCTTCATCCGGTCGGTGATGGTCACGAAGCCGTCGCCGTCCATGCGCCCGACGTCGCCCGTGTGCAGCCAGCCGTCGACGATCGTCTGCGAGGTCCGCTCGGCGTTCTTGTAATAGCCGAGGAAGACGTGGGGGCCTTTGAGGAGGATCTCGCCCTGTGGCGACACGCGAACCTCCGTGTCGGGGCGGGCGACGCCGACCGTCCCGAGCTTGATGCGATCCGACGGCATCGCGGTGGCGAGGCCGCAGTTCTCCGTCTGGCCGTAGACCTCGCGCATGTCGATGCCGAGCGCCATGCACCACTTGATCAGGTCGGGCGCGATCGGTGCCGCGCCCGTGGCCGCGCCGCGCACGCGATGCAGGCCCATCGAGCGCTTGAGGTTGTCGAGCACGGCGAAGTCGGCGAGCCGATAGAGCAGCCGCAGCCCGAGCGTCGGGCGCCGGCCCGCGATGCGCCGCTCCGCCATCCGCATCCCGACGCCGAGCGCCCACCGATACGCGACGGAGCCCAGCAGCGTCGCGTCGCGCATGCGTAGCGCAGTGCCGGAGTAGAACTTCTCCCAGATGCGCGGCACCGCGAAGAAGACGGCCGGCGCCACCTCGCGCAGGTTGTCGGGCACCGTGTCGATGGACTCGGCGAAGTTGACCGTGGCGCCCGTGCGCAGCGGATAGAAGACGGTGAAGGTCCGCTCGGCGACGTGCGAGAGCGGCAGGAACGAAAGCTGCTGATCGCCCGGCCGCGGCTCGGCGATGAAGTCGGCATAGCCGAGCTGGAAGAGGATGTTGCGATGGCTCAGCATCGCGCCCTTGGGCGGGCCGGTGGTGCCCGAGGTGTAGACGAGGATCGCCAGGTCTTCCGGCTGCGCGATGTCCACCATGCGCTCCCAGGCGTCGGGATGCTCGGCGTCGTAGCGCGCGCCGAGATCGAGCAGCTCGTCGAACGTCATGACCTGCTCGTCCTTGAAGCCGTGCAGGCCCTCCGTGTCGAACACGATGATCTTCACGAGCTGCGGACAGCGCGCGCGCACCTCGAGGATCTTGTCGAGCTGCTCCTCGTCGCCGGCGAAGAAGAATCGCGTGCCGCTGTCGTTGACGATGTACTCGACCTGCCGCGGCGCATCGGTGGTGTAGATGCCATTGGTCACGCCGCCGACGGAGAGCGTGCCGAGGTCGGTGTAGAGCCACTCGGGCCCGTTGTCGGCGATGATCGACACGACGTCGCGCGGCTGTAGGCCGAGGGCAACCAGGCCGAGCCCGGCTCGCCGGGCGCGCTCGCCGTACTGCCGCCAGGTGACCGCGCGCCAGATCCCCAGGTCCTTTTCGCGCATGGCCACGCCGTCGCCGCGCTCGGCCACCACGTGGCGGAACAGCGTGGGCAGCGTCGCCTGCCCGTGAACGGTCCAGCGTCCCGTCACCGCCACGTCTTTTTCCGCTTCCAGCGGCGGGTGCCGCGCACGCTTTCTTCCTTCATGCCCAGGTAGAACTCCTTGATGTCGTCCTTGTCCCGGAGACGGGCGCACGTATCTTCCATCACGATGCGGCCGACTTCCAGTACGTAGCCATAGTCGGCCGTGTGCAGGGCCATGTTGGCGTTTTGCTCGACCAGCAGCACCGTCAGGTGCTGCTCGCGGTTGATGCGCACGATGATGTCGAAGATGTCGGTGACCAGCTTGGGCGCCAGCCCCAGCGACGGCTCGTCGAGCAGCATCATCTTCGGGCGCGCCATCAGGGCGCGGCTGATCGCGAGCATCTGCTGCTCTCCGCCCGACAGCTGCCCCGCACGCTGGCGGGCGCGCGATCGCAGGACCGGGAAGTAGCCGTACACCATCTCGAGATCGCGCTCGATGCCGTCGGCGTCGGTGCGCATGTACGCGCCCATCCCCAGATTCTCGGCGACCGTCAGCAGCGGGAAGATCTCGCGGCCTTCAGGGACGTGGCTCAGCCCCAGGCGCGCGACACGGTCGGGGTCCATGCCCTGGATCTCGCGGCCGTCGAACGTGACCGTGCCCTTCTGCGGGTCCATCACGCCGGACACGGTCTTGAGCACGGTGGTCTTGCCGGCGCCGTTCGCCCCGAGGATCGTGACGATGCCGCCCCGCGGAACCTCGAAGCTGACCCCGCGGATGGCCATGATCGGGCCGTAGTAGGTCTCGAGGTTGCTGACTTGAAGGAGCGCGTCGGCCACGCGTCAGCCTCCCAGGTACGCCTTCACGACGTCGGGATGCGCTTGCACCTCGCGCGCCGCGCCGACGGCGAGGACGCGACCGTAGTTCAGCGCGAGCACCCGGTCGGACACGGCGCTCACCAGGCTCATGTCGTGCTCGACCATCAGCACGGTGATGCCGAGCAGCGTGCGGATGTCCTGGATCCAGAACGCCATGTCCTCCGTCTCCTCGACGCTCAGGCCCGACGACGGCTCGTCCAGCAGCAGCAGCGTCGGCTGCGTGCAGAGCGCGCGGCCCATCTCGACGACCTTCCGCACGCCATAGGGAAGATTGACGATGAAGCTGTCGCGATAGGCCTGCAGGTCCAGGAAGTCGATGACCTTCTCCACCGCCTCGCGGTGCTCGACCTCGAGCGCGCGCACGCGCGACGTGAAGAAGAGCTCTTGCACGAAGCGCGAGCGCTTGTGGGCGTGGCGGCCAAGCAGGAAGTTCTGCAGCACCGTGGCGTGCTCGAACAGCTCGATGTTCTGAAACGTGCGCGCGATGCCCCGCCGCGCGATGTCGTGCGGCGGCACGCGCGTGACGTCCTCGCCCTGGAAAACCATGCGGCCGCGCGTCGGATCGTAGATGCGCGAGAGGAGGTTGAAGATCGTCGTCTTGCCGGCGCCGTTCGGTCCGATGATCGTGAACACCGAGCCCGCGTCGACGTCGAAGCTCACCCCGGCCAGCGCGCTGATGCCGCCGAAGTTGATGGCCAGCTCCTCGACGTGCAGGAGGCTCACCGCAACCGCTCCGAGCGCATGTACGCCTTCTGGCGCCGGAACGTCGCGCGCTTGTAGAGGGGGAACATCGCGAAGTAAAGCTTGATCTTCGCCCAGCGCCCGTAAATGCCCAGCGGCTCGAACAAAATGAACAGCGCGAGAATCAGCCCGAAAAGGCCGGGCTCGAGCCCCGGCTGCTTGACGAAACGGTCGAGCCCTCCCCACGCCGGGACGGCGTCGCGCGCCTGCGAGATGAGCACCGGCAGGATGGCCACGAAGACCGCGCCGTAGAGCGCGCCGTGCAGGCTCCCCAGGCCGCCGACCACGACCATGAGGAGCAGCTGGATCGAGAGCAGCACGCTGAAGATGTCGGGGGCGAGGAAGCCGACCTTGTGCGCGAACAGCGCGCCGGCCACGCCCATGAGCGCCGCGGAGTAGCCGAAGGCCATCGTCTTGTAGACGGCGAGGTTCACGCCCAGCGACTGCGCGGCGATCTCGCTGTCGCGGATGGCGACCCAGGCCCGGCCGGTCGGCGCGCGCAGGATGTTCAGCGTGATCCACAGCCCGCCGATCAGAAAGGCCAGGCACAGCATGTAGAAAGCAACGTCGTTGGCGAACGACACGCCGAACAGCACCGGCTTGTCGACCGGCTTGCCCTTGAGCCCGCCGGTGACGTGCTCCCAGCGCGAGAACACTTCCTGGATGATCAGCGCGAAAGCCAGCGTGGCGATCGTGAGGTAGACACCCGTCATCCGCAGCGCCGGCAGGCCGACGACGACCCCGACGGCGGCGGTGATCACGCACGCCAGCGCCACCGACACGATCCACGGCAGATGCAGATCGTGAACGAAATAAACGTGCGCGTACGCGCCGATGCCGAGAAACGCCGCATGGCCGAGGCTGACCAGCCCCGTGTAGCCGGCGAGCACCATGAGCGAGATGCCGCAGAGTCCGTAGATGAAGACGAGACTCAGATCGACGGTGTAGTCGGGCAGCACGCGCGGCAGCACCAGCAGCCCCGCGAGCAGCGCGATGTACCAGTTGCGCTGCACGCCGTCGCGGAACACTGTCAGGTCCTGCGCGTACGAGGTCTTGAAGAGGAAGCGCACGCCTCAGACTCGCTTGCGGCCGACCGCGCCGAACATGCCCTGTGGGCGGACGGCGAGCACGAGCAGGAGCACGACGTACGCGGCGACGTCCTTGAACCCGTGCGGCAGGTAGGCGCCGGCGAACAGCTCGATGAGCCCGATGGTGATGCCGCCGACCAGCGCGCCCGGGATCGAGCCGAACCCGCCCAGCACGGCCGCCGCGAACGCTTTCAATCCGATGAAGCCCAGGTTGATGTCGATCAGCGACACGGGCGCCAGCAGCACGCCCGCGATGGCCGCCACGCCGGCGGAGATGGCCCAGATGAGCGAGAACATCCGCTTCACCGGGATGCCCATGTAGTACGCGGCGAGCTGATTCTGCGACGCCGCCTGCATGGCCACGCCGAACTTCGTGTAGCGGAAGAACGCGTAGAGCGCGCCGCACAGCACGATGGTGCCGACGATGATCGACACGTACTCGTGGCTGATGGTGACACCGCCCACCCGCGTCGCGCGCGCGCTGAACGGCGTCGGCAGCGTGTAGATCTCCGAGCCCCAGGTGATCGACGCGAAGCTGCGGAAGATGGCGCCGAGGCCGATGGTGAGCATCACGACGGCGAACTGCGGCTGGCCGATGACCCGGCGCAGCACGGTGGCATCGAGGGCGGCACCGAACAGCGCCACGATGGCGATGGCGAGCGCCAGCGCGGCCCAGTACGCGAGCCCGTACCAGACGACGAACATGTAGCAGGTGAACGCGCCCAGCATCAGCAGATCGCCCTGGGCGAAGTTCACCAGCTCCGTGGCCTTGTAGATGAGGACGAAGCCGAGCGCGACCAGGCCGTAGATGCAGCCGACGGCGAGTCCATTGAGCACGAGCTGCAGGATCGTGTCCACGTGGTCGTCGTCTCTCTACGCGGGCCGTCGCGTCATTGCAGCAGCCTCCCCGGAAGCTCGGCGCGGTCCATGCGCCGCCGGATGTTGTCCACGTAGCGTCGGTACGCGGTCGTCGTCACGCCCGGATGCCACGCGCGCGGCCGCGGAAGACCCGCGGCGAGCTGCGCGGCCTCGTCGGCGTTCACGTCGGCCGGCGGCTTGCCGAAGTAGTGGCGGCTCGCCGCCTCCGCCCCGTACAGGCCGGGGCCGAATTCTACGACATTCAGGTAGCACTCCAGAATGCGGCGCTTGGACAGCGCGCGCTCGAGCTGCCACGTCATCACCGCTTCGCGTGCCTTGCGCAGGGGACTGCGGGAGGGCGAGAGCCACAGGTTCTTCGCCAGCTGCTGGGTGATCGTCGAGGCGCCGCGCGGCGCCCGGCGCTCCTCGAGCGCCTGCGTCATCGCCTCGCGCATGGCTTTGGGCGCGAAGCCGTGGTGGTTGAAGAAGTCGATGTCCTCGGCCACGAGCACCGCGCGCTTGAGCGGGACCGAGATGGCCGAGGTGGACACCCAGCGCCACTCGACGTGCGGTTTGCGACCGGCGGCGCGCTCGCGCTCCTTGTAGCGCTCGATGAACGCCGTGGTCGTCGGCGGACGCGAGGCCAGCGCGCGCACGTCCGGCCAGGTGGCGGCTTCCCAGACGAGCCAGAGGATGATCGCAATCGCGACGGCCGCGATGGTGCGACGAATCCAGAGGCCTCGCGCGCGGCGGCGCGCGGTCACGGCGGGTCAGAGCGCCAGCAGCTCGTGGCGCAACGCCTCGTTGTCGCGCAGCGCGGCGGCGGTCCCGCTGAACCGGATCGCGCCCTTCTCGAGCACGTAGACGCGATCCGCCAGGCGCAACGAGAAGTCGGTGTTTTGCTCGGCGAGCAGGATCGTCAGCCCTTCGGCTTTCAGCCGAGCGATCTGCTCGCCCAGGTGATCGACCACCAGCGGCGCCAGCCCTTCCGATGGCTCGTCGAGGAGCAGCAGCTCGGGGTTGCCCATGAGCGTGCGCGCGATCGTGAGCATCTGCTGCTCGCCGCCGGAAAGAAAGCCGCCATGTCGGCTGGTTAGCTGCCGGAGGGTGGGAAAGAGATCGAAGACCTTTTCGATGGTCCAGGCGCCGTTCCCGCGTTGCGCCACGTCGAGATTTTCCCACACGGTCAGGTCGGCGAAGATTCGCCGGTCCTCCGGGACGAAGCCGATGCCGGCGCGCGCGACGCGATACGGCTCCCAGCCCGTGATGTCGCTGCCCTTGAACGCCACCCGTCCCGACTGCGGCGGCGTCAGCCCCATGATCGAGCGCATGGTGGTGGATTTGCCGACGCCGTTGCGGCCGAGCAGGCAGACGCATTCGCCGGCGTGGACCTCGATGCTGACTCCGAAGAGCACGCGCGAGAGCCCGTAAGCGGTGTGGATCTCGCTGACGTCGAGCAGGAGCGGGCTCAGTGTCGCTCTCCGAGATAGACGCGGCGCACCTCGGCGTCCGCGCGCACCTGGGCCGGCGAGCCGTCGGCGATCACGCGGCCCTGGTGCAGCACCGTGATCTTCTGCGAGATGGAGAACACGACCTCCATGTCGTGCTCGGTGAACAGCAGCGTCAGGCCGCGCTCGCGCGCGACGCGGTCGATCAGCCGGATGGTCTCGCGCGTCTCGGTGGCCGACATTCCGGCCGTCGGCTCGTCGAGCAGCAGGATGTCAGGCTCGAGCGCCAGCGCCAGACCCAGCTCGAGCTGCTTTTGCGCGCCGTGAGACAGGAAGCCGGCGACCTCGCCGGCGCGACCCGCGAGTCCGAGCGAGTCCAGCAGTTGCAGCGTCTCGTCGCGATAGAGATCCCGCACCGGCGTGAAGACGTTCCAGCCGCGCCCGCGGTGCGAGACGAACGCCGCCTGGACGTTCTCGTAGACCGTCAGCTTCGCGAAGATGTTGGTGCGCTGGAACGAGCGGCCGACGCCGATGCGGCACAGCTCGTGCGGCGGCACGCCGGTGACGTCGCGCCCGTTGAGCACCACGCGCCCCGTGTCCGCGCGCAGGTGGCCGGTGATCAGGTTGAACAGCGTCGTCTTGCCCGCGCCGTTGGGACCGATGATCGCGCTCACGCTGCCCTTCGGCACGTCGAACGACACGCGCGACACGGCCACGAAGCCGTCGAACGCCTTGGTGAGATCGCGCACCTCAAGCACGCCGCGGTCTCCAGAGCCGGCGGCCGAGCAGCTCGGCGGCGCCGGCCAGCCCGCCGGGGAAGCCGAACAGCAGCACGACGAGGATGACGCCGAGCACGAAGGGCCAGTACTCCGTGTACGAGACGATCTGCTGGTTGAGGAGAATCAGCGCCAGCGCCCCCACGCTCGGTCCCCAGAAGGTGCCCATGCCGCCGAGCAGCGTCATGATGAGGACCTCGGACGACTTGGTCCAGTACGCGAAGTCCGGGAACACGCCGCGGTTGAAGATGCCGAAAAGCCCGCCGGCGAGCCCGGCGAAGATGCCCGCCAGCACGAACGCGGCCAGCTCGTAGCGCCGGACGTGGACGCCGATGAATTCCGCGCGCTCGGCGTTCTCGCGGATCGTCGTCAGCATCCGCCCGAACGGCGAGCGCACGATGCGGTGCAGGCTCCAGAGGCACACCGCGACGAGCACGACACTGAGCAAATAGAAGTGGTCGCTCGTCCGCAGATCGCGCACGACGGGCAGGCTGCCCATCCACGCGAGATCGGGATAGGGGACTTCGGGCATGCCCTGCTCGCCGCCCGTGACCTCGTTCCACTTGAAGCAGATCGCCCACACGATCTGGGCGAAGGCCAGCGTGAGCATGGCGAAGTAGATCCGCGTGAGCCGCACGCAGAACGTGCCGAACAGCAGCGCGAAGGCGCCGGCCACCAGACCGGCGGCCGGGAACGCGAGCACGAACGGCAGGGCGAGCTTTTTCATGAGGATGCCGGTGGTGTAGGCGCCGATGCCGAAGTACGCCGCGTGGCCGAAGGACACGAGCCCCGTGTAGCCGACGAGCAGGTTCAGGCTCGTCGCGAACAAGGCCCAGATGATGACGTCGTTGGCGAGGAACGTATAGAAGCGCGAGCCCGCCGCGGGCACGAACAGCGCGGCGATGAAGACGAGAAGCGGCCAGGGAATCTTTCGAATCATCGCAGCGGTCGTCCCAGCAACCCCCAGGGCCGGACGATCAACACGGCGGCCATGAGCGCGAAGACGGCGAAGATCGAAAAGCGCGGGAAGAAGAGGATGCCGAATGACAGCACCTGGCCGTAGATGAGCGCGCCCAGGAACGTGCCCCAGAACGAGCCGAGGCCGCCGATGACGACGACGACGAAGGCCTCGACGATGATCTCGGTGTCCATGCCGGGCGTGGTGGCCCGCATCGGGCTGATGAGCGCGCCCCCGAGGCCCCCGAGGAACGAGGCGAGCACGAACACCCAGGTGTAGAGCGCGTCGACGTTGGTGCCGAGCGCACCGAGCGTCTCGCGATCGAGCGCGGCGGCGCGGATGTAACGGCCCACGCGGGTGCGCTGCAGCACCAGCCAGAAGCCCAGCGCGATGGCCGGACCAAGCAGGATGATGAACAGGTTGTAGGTCGGGATGATGGCGCCGAAGAGATGGAGCGCGCTCGTGAGCTCCGGCGGCCGGCTCACGGACTTCTGCTGCGTCCCCCAGAGCATCTTGGCCACGTCGCCGAGGATGAGCGCGAGCGCGTAGGTGAAGAGCAGCTGGTAGAGCTCGTCCTTGCCGTAGAGCCGGCGGAACAGGAAGCGCTCGACCAGCCCGCCGAGCGCAGCGATGGCCAGCGCGCCGCCGACCGCGGTCAGCCAGAAGCGGCCGCCGGACACGCCGAGCCACTGGACGAGCTGGAACGTGGCGTAGGCGCCCAGCATGTAGAACGTGCCGTGCGCGAAGTTCAGCACGCCGAGGACGCCGAAGACCAGCGAGAGCCCGGCCGCGATGAGAAAGAGGAACATCGCGGCCGTGAGCCCGCTGACGCTCTGGGCGAAGACGAACGAGGGGTCAGGCAGCGGCTAATCCATGAATTTCGTCGGGTCCACGTACGTGACCGGCTTCATGATCGCGAACGGGTACTTCGGATCCTTCACCGTCTTTCCATACAGCTGGCCGCGGTTGGCCTGGTGATCCTTCTCGCGGATCGTCAATGCGCCCACCGGCGTCTCCACGGTCAGGCCCATCAGCGCCTTGGACACCTTGTCGGAGTCCGTGCTGCCCGCTTTCTTGATGGCCTCGGCGAGGAACTGCAGACCGATGTAGCCCTGAATCGCCCACGACGACGGATACTCGTCCTTCAGATACTTCGACAGGCGCGCGACGTAATCCTTGTGCGCGGCCGTCTCGCCCCAGTAGAAGGCGTCGTAGGAGTTGCCCCAGATGCCGACGGGATAGTCGGCGCCCATGGACTTGGTGGTCTCCGGCGTCGCGGCTTCACCGACGCCGATGAAGTTGTACTTGATGGCGTCGAACACGCCGAGCGCCTTGGCCTGCTTGGAGTACGTGACGAAGAAGCCGCCCCAGATCGACGAGAAGATGGCCTCGGGCTTCTTGGCCATCTGGGCGTTGATGAACGGGTTGTAGTCCTGCTCGCCGAGCTTGGGCCACTGCTGGTCGACGATCTCGACGCCCGGCTTGACCTTCTTCAGATGGTCGACGAACGCCTTGGTCACGTCCTGGCCATAGGCGTAATCGAACGAGATCGTCGCGACCTTCGTCACCGGCCACTTGGCGACGATCTCCGCCGCGCTGCGACCCTCGATCGTGGTCGTGGACGCCACCCGGAACACGTAGGGGTGCAGCTTGTCCTGCGCCGTGAGCTGGTCGGTCTTGGGAATCGGCGCGATGAAGACGATCTTGTTCTCCTTGGCCACCACGGACACGGCCGGCCCCTCCGCGGAGGTGAGCGTGCCGACCAGGAAGTCCACGTTGTCCTTCAGGATCAGCTCGCGCGCCTGGCGCACGGCCTCGTTGGCGTCCGCCTTGGAGTCGCGCGTGATCAGCTCGAGCTTGCGGCCGAGCACGCCGCCCTTGGCGTTGATCTCCTCGACGAACATCATGGCGCCCTTGCTGGCGGGCTCGCCGAACAGCGCGGGCGGGCCGGACAGCGGCATCGGCATGCCCACCTTGATGGGCTTCTGCGCGTCAGCCGCGAGCGGCACGACGAGCACGGCGAGCAGCACGATGAGCAGCATGCGTCGGTGCATGGAAGCCTCCTTGGTGATCAAAAAACCGGGAAACCCGGGATCGTTCGTCGGATGCGGTACAGCGAGGTCGAGGCGGTGACGAAGAGCGAGCGATAATCGTCGTCGCCCCACGCGAAGTTGGCGGTGTATTCCGGCGTCTCGATGATCTCCAGCAACCGCGCGTCCGGATCGAACACATGGATGCCGCCGGGGCCACAGCAGTACACGTTGCCGGCGGAGTCGAGCTTCATGCCGTCGGGGGCGCCGGGCTTGTCGCCCTTCGTCTCGGCCCAGACGCGCCCGTTGCTGACCGCGCCCTTCGGCGTCACGTCGAAGACGCGGA
>Ga0209382_10012188_pt1 | contig 10629 bp, 10 predicted proteins | sample SoiMetdeltSBSDD5_FD_187599 | JGI IMG/M metagenome (GOLD analysis project Ga0209382, IMG submission 187599) | Bulk soil microbial communities from a Populus tree surrounding site in Tennessee, USA - Soil MetaG P. deltoides SBSDD5 (SPAdes) (version 2) | ecosystem: Environmental > Terrestrial >...
TCGGGCTGCTTTGTGTCGCGCACGCCGATGAAAATTCCGTGCGTGACCATCAGGTTATCTTTGTATTTTCCGTAAGCCCCCTTCGGCGCGAAGATCAGTTCGGATTCGCTCGTCTTGAGCGCGTCCCAATTCGCCGGGACCTGGACGGCGAACGATCGGTCGTTCGGCTGGTATCCGTTGGATTGGGCCGACGGGAGCGGCGGGCGGGCGCCGAGTTCGATGTCGGTCGGGTCCTCGCCGATTCGCCGCAACCGACTGCCCTCGCTCAATGACGACTCGCGCCCAGTCAAACGCGCCTTGACGGCCTCGAATTCGCGCGTAGTGTGAACCGGATTCGAGGAGACGGGCAGCCGGGAAATCTCTTCGGTGATGTATTTGACGCGGTTGCCGGGGTCGGGATGATCGCTCAACATTTCGGGCACGCGCTGCCCGCCCTGCGCCTCAAGCGTATTAAAGAAGTTAGCCATGTCGCGCGGGTCGTATCCGGCTTCGGCCAAAATCCGCGCTCCTTCCAGGTCGGCCTCTTTTTCGGCGGCGCGCCCGTATTTCAAAAAGAGCATGTTCGCGCCGAGCCCGCCGATTGCCTCGACGGCCTGGCCCAGATCGGAACTATCGCCGGCCCCCGCAATGCCACCCAAAATACCCAGCCCCGCTTGCGCCAGTCGCGCTTTCGACGCCTGGTTGGTTCCGTGACGCAGGGCCACGTGCGCGATCTCGTGCGCCATCACGCCCGCCAATTCGCCTTCATTGTGCGCGGCCGCAATCGCGCCGGCGTTGACGAACAGAAATCCTCCGGGCAGGGCGAAGGCGTTGATCTCGCGCGTCGCGACGACTCGAAATTGATAGGGGAATCTTTCGCCGGCGGCTTTCGACGCCAGTTTTGCGCCGAGTTGTTCGACGTAACCTTCGATCTCAGGGTCGTCGAGCATCGGCGTCTCGGTCAGAATCTGCTGAGACGATTGGCGGCCTATCTGAACGTCCTGCTCCGGGCTGAAGAGATTGAAGCCGGGCTTGAAACGAGGCTGCGAATGTGAACCAGGCGGCGCTTGCATCCCGCCTTGCCGCGACCCGTTACAATTCAACTGTCCGACGAGCAACGAAACCGCCAACAGCGACAGTGCTATTCTGCGTCCGATCATACTTGGGGCCTCCTTGATTGCGGATTTCGGATTTCGGATTGCAATGCTTAGCCACAGAGACACAGAGACACAGAGCAGAAAGAGAAAAGAGGCTTTCTCGGCAATATCTTTTCCTCTCCTTCTCTGTGTCTGCGGTGGCTCTGTGGCTATCCGCAATCCGCAATCCCACGCCTACTGCTTCACGAACTTCAGCGAGACCGAATTGATGCAGTAGCGCAACCCGGTGGGCCGCGGCCCGTCATCGAAGACGTGGCCGAGGTGCGCGCCGCATCGGCTGCACATCACTTCGATGCGGCGCATGCCGTAACTATTATCGGTTTCGGTCTCAACATTCTCCTTCGTCACCGGCTCCCAGAAACTGGGCCAGCCCGTGCCCGAATCGAATTTGGTTTTCGAGCTGAAGAGTTCCTGCGCGCAGGCGGCGCATACGTAGACGCCCTTCTCGTGATTATCCCAGTATTCCCCGGTGAAGGCGCGCTCGGTCCCCTTCTTGCGCATCACCTGGAATTGCGCCGGCGTCAGTATCTGCGCCCATTCCTCATCAGTCTTGACGACCTTTTCGACCTTCTTCGACTCCATCTTCTTTCCGTCCTTCCCTTTCGCTTTCGGCGGTTGGTTCGGCGCTTGCGCGAGGCAGAACGCGCCGAGTAACAGACATCCGGCTAAAATAGAAATAGCCTTTTTCATAATCTATTCCTCCTAAAATGTTAAGCCTCCGTACTTCAACAGCAATTTAGGATTTTTCGTACTCCTTTCGCAACCGGCGGGCCCCATAATTTCCACGCTGACAGAACGGGCAGCCACAAGGCCTCTTGCCGTGCGCGCCTGGGTAGTATCGCCAACCTACTACTTGCGGGAGAATTCTTGCCCGATGAATTTCCGTCTTCCCGATGCGCCTTGGAATAATGACCTCGTATCCTTCCTGGCTTTCGCTTCCGGACATCAACGCCGCGGCTTCGGCGGCAGTCATTTGCCGGTGTGATTGGTTGTAATGTCCGACCCAGACAATCTCCTCGTCGGGGATACGAAAGTATACGCCCGCTACCGTACCAGGCCCACGACGCTTTAGCTCGCGCAGCCATTGATGTGAAATGAAAAAATTTCGAGTGACAGGCATAGCGTAGATGCCATGCGGGCGCCCGGCCTGCTTCCTGAGTCGTGAAATGCCATTGCGAAGAATCGCTTTTATGTTTTTCTCCTGAGTGAGATGTACAAACATTGGCATTGTGGTCACAGCGGCCTGCAAGATAAAAATCTCCCGATCATGACTTGGCTTCACTCGCGGCCAGGTGTTTTTCGTAGGCCTTCGTATTAAGGATGTTTTCGATCTGGTCAATAATCTGTTCGATTTCTTCGTCGGTGTTGAAGAAATGCGGGCCGATGCGGATGCCCGCGCCGGGACGATAATCAACCAGAACGTCGCGCGCCGCCAATTCTCGGACTACCTCGCCCGCGTGCGGAACATTAATGATAACCGAACCGCCACGCTTCGACGAATCCCGCGGAGAATTGACGCGCCATCCATGTTCGTCGGCCAACTCGATCAGGCGCCCGGTCAGGCGAAGCGATTTCGCGCGGATGCGTTCGACGCCGATTTCGTTGATGATGTCATAACCGCTTTCGGCCGCGTAGAGCGCCGGAATCGCCGGCGAGCCATGCAGGAAGCGGTGAATGTCGCCGGCGTAATCGATCTCGCCCGGCTCGAACGCGAACGGCGCGCGGTGAGCCATCCAGCCGGTGACTTTCGGTTCGAGCTTGTCGCGCAGTTCAGGCCGCACGTAAAGATAGCCCGCCCCCGGCCCGCCGCACAGCCACTTAACCGACCCGCCCGTGGCGAAGTCGACGTCAAGCTCTTTGACGCTGAACGGGACCGCGCCCGCCGATTGATAGGCGTCGAGCACGACCAGCGCGCCGACGCGATGCGCCTTCTCGACGATGGCCTTGACGTCTTGAATGTAAGCGCTCTTGAAGAGGACATGCGAAATCGGCACGAGCAGCGTACCCTCGTCAATCGCGTCGACCATCCGCTGGGTGTCAATGGTGATCCCGTCGTCGCTCGGGACCTCGACGACGCGGGCGCCGGCGGCGTGGGCGTGGGCTTCGTAAACGTACATCACCGACGGAAAGTTCATCGCCTCGTAAACGATCTTGTTGCGTTTTTGCGAAAGATCAAAGCACGAGATGATAATCGATTGACAGACAGAGACGTTCTGATGCATCGCCACCGACCCCGGATCGGCGCCGATGATCCTCGCTATCTTGTCGCCGGTGGAGACCGGCATCTCCCACCAACCTTCCTCCCAGGCGCGAATCCCTCGCGTCGCCCACCTGTCCGCGTAATCGCGTAGCTTGTCGTAGACGCGCTCGGGCATCGCGCCGAGTGAGTGGTTGATCAGGTATAGAGTCTTTTCGAGAATCGGAAATTGCGAACGGTAAGCAAGAAGTTCGTCCATAAGAACCTCACATGTTGTCCTCAGATCACATTGGTGATTTTCACCGAATGCCGACGTTATGAATTCGCCACGCCAAGAGATTGCTTAATGTCATGCGTGACCCAGATTCCGCTGCCAACAGGCACGTCTTCTTTTGAAGCGTTAGGAAGACTTACAACAATACGCCAACAACGACTGATGTCAACGCCAGGTCCTCTGAAGTCGAAATGCCATCTTTGAAAGTCGGCCTGGAACTCCTTTTGTTCCCCGTTCGGCGTAATGACCAGAACTTGCGTGTTAAAGTTATTCCACTTGTCGTAATGGGGGACTGGGAAGTCTGGGACGAGCGTCAACTCATGATGTTTCAAAGCAAAGCGTTCCTACACTTGCATCAACTCAACGTGATCCGCGCTCACTAGATTTATCCCCCTCTGCGCGCCATATAATCTGAGGAATAACGATAGGCTATAGGCCTATTTGGGCGCCTGGCGCAGCTATGCGGTTGTAGTGACTGGCGCTTCGGCGTCTTCCAAACACTCGAAGAAGCGATCGGCGTCCTCAAAATCAGGAATGACATGTTTTGCCCCGGCCTCGCGCAACATCTCGGCTCGCGCCCCACTTGCGACGCCTATGAAGGCCAGTCCGAGCCGCGCCGCCGTCCTGACGTCCCAGACGCCGTCGCCCACCGAAACGATGCGGTCGAAATTTTCATGCAGGTAATGATTTCGCGAACGCGAGATGGCAGCGCCGACGATCGATTCGCGCGCGACACCGTCTTCGGCGAAGCCGCCGGGAACGCCTTGATAATTGATGCTCGCGGCGCGCAGTTTCATTTCTGCGGACGGCTGCCAGCACCCGGTGGCGATCGCCTTCGCCCAGCCGCGTCCCTCCACGAGCCGATTGAACGTCTCGGCCGCGCGGGGAATCTCCGCGAAATACGATTGGTCGAGCCGGTGGTGCTCTTCCAACAAATCGACCAGGCGCTGTTTTATTACACCTGATTCGTGGTCATGCGGCTCTCGCCCGAAATAATACTGGAACAAATGCTGCGTGACGCCAGAATCGCTGACGTGCGGGCAATCTACCCAGTGATCTGCCAGGACCTCTAGGCCGTGAGTGTCGGCGAAAGCGCGAGTGAAGCAGATTTCGTCGACGCGGCTGGTTTGCGTAAGGGTTCCGTCAATGTCGAAGATTACGAGTTTCATTTATCCGATTTACTTTCTGTTCGTGGCCAATCAGGTTTCTGTCAGCAGCGATCTGGCCGCCCACAACTCGGGAAAGAATTTTTTGTCGAGCGTCATTTTCAGGTACGGAGCGCCGCTGGTGCCGCCGGTGCCGGCTTTGACTCCGATCGTCCGCTCTACCATCTGGATGTGGCGCAGACGCCAACCGACGATCAGCTCGTCAAATTCGGTCAGCCGTTCGCAAACGTCAATCCAGTCGCGATGGCCGCGTTCGTCACGGTAGACGGCCAGAATGGCCTCGGCGCGGGCCTGGAACCGCTCTTCATCCGTCGCGTCAGGCCGCAGCGGGGGCATTACGCCGAGTTTTTCCAGAGCGTCGAAGAAAACGTCGCGTAGCGAAGGTTCGCGTAAACGCCGTTCGAGCTTGGCATGCATCTCCGGCGTCGGCTCGTGGTAATGGAGCATCTTTTCGTCCTTCAGGCCGCACAGGAATTCTATCTCACGAAACTGTTCGGATTGAAAACCGCTCGCCGGGCGCAGCCGCCCGCGAAAGGCCAGAAAATGGGTCGGCAGCATCGTCTCCAGAATCGTGAACTGTTCGACCAGCACGCGCACGATCTCGGTACAGCGCCGCAGCAACCGCGCGGCCTCGTAGATTTCATCGCGCGACCTGGGATTCGTCGCCGCGTCGCGCAGGTTGACGATCACCGCGTCGAGTTCGTGGAGCAACTGCTTGAACCAGAGTTCGTAGGTCTGATGGATGATGATGAAGAGCATCTCGTCATGGTGCTCCGGCTGCGATTGCGGATGCTGTAGGCCGATCAAATCCGGCACGCGCAAGTATGCGCTGTAGGTCAACTGGTCAGCGGTCGGTGTGGTCGGAGTTGTAATTGCAGATCGAGAATTCATATCGTTATATTTGGCGGCTATTGTTTATCGTTCCCCGCTTAATGCGTCAGATAGCTTTCCGTTTCGTTCATCGGCCTCCCGCCACGTCGATAAGCGCGCCGGTTGTGTATGAAGCCTCATCTGAAAGCAACCATAGAATCGCATGAGCGACCTCCTCTACTCTACCGCCACGTCGCATCGGTATCGACGCTTTCACTCGCTCAACACGATCCGGCTCACCGCCACTCGCGTGAATGTCCGTGTAAATGACACCCGGCCGCACTCCGTTCACACGAACGCCTTCAGTAGCCACTTCCTTGGCCAATCCAATGGTGAAGGTGTCGATCGCCGCTTTCGACGCGGCGTAATCAACATACTCGCCCGGCGCCCCCAAGCGGGCCGCGGCCGACGATACATTGACAATGGCCCCACCAGCGCCGCCATATCTGGTCGACATCCGGCGCACCGCCTCCCTGGCGCACAAAAAAGCTCCGGTGACATTGGTCGCAAAGATGCGATTTAAACGCGCCGCGTCCATCTCTTCCACGCGGACTTGACGTTCCAGGATACCTGCGTTGTTCACCAGGTCGGTCACCCGTCCAAACGCTTTATCTACACTCTCAAATAGACGGACAACTTCTGGCTCTGAACTTATGTCGCAATCGACCGCAATAGCCTGCCCACCCTTCTCTTTAATTTCATCAACGACGTGTTGAGCCGCCATTCGGTTGTGAACATAATTGACGCATACCGCATAACCTCGTTGAGCTGCGAGCCGCGCTGTAGCGGCGCCGATACCGCGGCTACCGCCAGTAACGATGAGTATTCTTTTCACGATTGTTACATTCTCCGCGGAGTTTCACTTCTGACGGCCTTCGATTTGTCCATACTTGAAAATCGCGCCGCTCGTCCCGACGACCCAGCCGCAATCGGGCGCGGCGAAAAATAATCTCAAAAGGTTCGCGCGCGCGCCGAGTTCGACGTTCTCCCACGTCGCGCCGCCGTCAGTCGTGCGCAACAACAGTCCGCGGTCGCCTGCGATCCAACCCTCCCTCGGGCCTTCTCCCGGGCCTCCTTTCGCCTTCAGGAAGACCACGTCGTTGAGGTTCAGTTCTACGCCAGACGTCTGCCGCCGCCATCGGGCGCCGCCGTTCGCCGTCGAGATGATCGTTCCCTTCGCCCCGACGGCCCAGCCGCGTTGTGGGTCGACGAAATGAACGGCGCGTAGAGCCTCGGTGACTCCCGATGATTGTTCGCCCCAGTTCCGCCCGCCATCGACGGTACGCAAAATGGTTCCGACAGCTCCCACCACCCAGGCATGGCTATCGTCAATCGCGGCCACGTCGTAAAGCAGCTTGCGCGTCGGCGCATCTTGCAGCGTCCATGCGCCGCCGCCGTCAATCGTGCGCTGAATCGTTCCCGACTCACCGACCGCCCAGCCGAGCCGATCGTTCGCGAAAGACATTCTCAAGAGGATGGAGTCAGGAGGGCGCCGCAGCGTTCCCGCTTCCCAATTCGCGCCGCGATCTTTGCTCATTAGCAGAAAGCCCCTTTCACTCCGATCAATGTCGCCCATGCGGTTGAACAGCCCATATTCACCCAACAGCAGCCCGCGACCGGGATTAAAGAACCAGACGTCATTCAGCGCTTCGCTCCTCTGGCGTTCGGGCAGCGTTTGGCGAAGCCACTTCGCGCCACCGTCTTCGGTCGCAAGCAGCGTTCCGTTGCTACCCACTATCCACCCGTGATCGCGGTCAATGAAGAAGACGCCGGAGAGCCTCGAGAGCGCGCCGCTCGATTGCGCGCTCCATTCGAGCCGCTGACCCGACGTGGGGAGACGGAGAGACAGAGAGGCGGAGATACAGAGAGATAGAAAGACGAAGAGACAAAGCGGCCGCCATCTCCCTAACCTGCCGCCCCTCCGTCCCTCCGTCTCTCTGTCTCTCAATCTTTCCATCTCTGCAGTTTCTCTAATCGGGGAGCCTTGAGCGCGATGGCGCGCTGAAGTACGATGGTTACTTTACCAGAAAACTTCTGAGAGCATCTATGTCTAATGCTATTTCAGTCGATCGGGTCAGCAAGAGCTACGGCGATTTCGTGGCGGTCAACGAACTCTCGATCGAGGTTAAATCCGGTAGCATCTTCGGCCTGCTTGGGCCGAACGGGGCGGGCAAATCGACCACGATCCGAATGATCGTCAACATCGCCATGCCTGATTCCGGTCAAATCACGCTCTTCGGCCGGCCGATTAGCGCGAAATTGCAGGAGCGCGTGGGCTATCTGCCCGAAGACCGCGGCCTCTACAAGAAGATGAAGGTCGGCGAACAGCTCGCCTTCTTCGCCGAATTGAAGGGCCTTCCGCGACAGGAGGCCCACAGGCGCATCGACGCGTGGCTCAAACGCATTGAGATGACCGAATGGAAGAACAAGAAATGGGAGGAGTTGTCGAAAGGCATGCAGCAGAAGGTCCAGTTCGTCTCCACCATCCTGCATTCGCCCGACCTGGTCATTCTCGACGAGCCGTTCTCCGGCCTCGACCCGATCAGCGCCGGCCTGCTCAAAGAGATCGTCCAGGAGTTGAAGGAGAATAACAAGACCATTATCTTTTCGACCCACCTCATGGAACAGGCCGAAGAGCTTTGCGACGAAATCTGCCTGATCAGCCACGGGCGCAAAGTCCTGGAAGGCCAGGTGCGCGAAATCAAACGCGGCTTCGGATGGCGCTACGTCGCTATCGACGGTGAGAATTACGAACCGACGCTCAGCAATAATCCCCTGGTCAAAGAGTTCACGCCCAACCGCGATCACACGGAGATCATCCTGCAAGACGACGCCGATCCGCAGTCGCTGCTCCGGCAATTGGTCGCCGGCGGGGCGCGCCTTACAAGGTTCGAGATGGTCGCGCCTTCGCTCAACGAGATTTTTATTGAGAGTGTGAAAAGGGCGAATGAGCAATAATTGGGCGCCTGCGATCAGCCCAATGAACCTGTAAACGAACAATATAGCAGGGTGGGAACAATGTCATCGCGATCAACCATTGCCCGCGTATTATGGCCGGCTTTAGCCATTGTTTTCCTAGGCGCCTTCACCGGATCGACCGCCGGGACGAATCAAGATATGTTCTATCTGAGTGTCCGGCTTCAAGACCCGTATAATTCCGATCTTGAGACGCGTATCCCAATAAAAGTCGATAAACCATTTCAGATTACGACGGACAACGGGGAAATTAAGAATACTATTTCAGGCCGACTTCACGCTCCAAGCGGGACCAAATATCCCTTGACCCTGACGGTTTCTGAATGGATATCCGAGAAGAGCAACATGAGCGATTCATGGGAATTGCAATTGGAGATTGACAAGCCCTGGAGCGGAGGCGTCCTCGCGTCGTTTGTATATGGGCGCACAGTAGTCCTGTCGAAGAAGAAGGAGTCGGCTACCAAACCATGAAACGCAAATCAAAACGAGAACTGGTTCTGGACATATACGACAACGAGGCGATGGGTGAAGTCACCGCGCGCGAGATCGCCGTCATCAACCAGGCCTTGATAGAAGAGTACGGCGAGGGCGGCGCGATGACGCCAGCCGAGATCGCCCGCATCCTGCACGACGAGGATTTGCCCGTCCGATTCGATCAGGTCTTTAGGATGATGACGACGACCGAGAAGTACGAGAACGCCTTCGCGCGTTTCCTGGAGAACGACGACTTCACGGAGGCGGAGAAATCGATTCGGGGGATCGATGAGTTGTACCGGAAATTCAAACAGGCGGGCGATAGAGCTGGCGTGCGCTTCTCGTTCGAAGCGGCCCGGGCGGCAAAGCAGAACGCGACCGAGCTTTCGCAATTGCCCGATCTCTCGGCGGCGCAGCGGCGGGAACAAGCTGAGATCGCCCAGTGGTTCGCCGTCTGGCTGCAAACGCCCGACCTCTTCACCGAATGGGTCGGACTCAGAAAAGCTTCGGCCGAATTCAAGAACTTATTTCACTAGAATAGCCGTCTCTGCTTTAGGTCATTAAATTCGCCCTATTGATTCGTCTGCGCCGACTGAGATAGCGCGGGACTAAACCGAAATAATTGTGACCAGAGCAGACAGCGGTAGGGAGTTTGCTGTAGTATGGAATCAGAGGAGCGAGGAGAAGCTCGTCAACCAGGAATAAGAAACACTGGTTGAGAGGAACTCCTCGCTCCTCGTCGTTTTGTATACCCTCAAAACCGGCGAATCGTAGCGGGCCGTAGCAGGTTTTGTCTGTGTCTATTTAGCATCTGATCCTCTCTATCACCGCGTCATTCAAATTCGCCTCATTCAGAACGTAAACGCGCGCGTAATCTTCGAAGCGCAACCTCGCAATCGCCCACTGGAACCGCGCGGCGTGCAAGGCGATCACGTCTTCACCCACGAGGCGCTCGGAGCGCGTGAGATTTCTCTCCAGGCACTTTTCCAACGGGACGTCGAACGCGATGGCCACCGACGGGACGCCGTTATCGCCCGCAATACGCAGCAAGCGGCGGCGCGCCCGCGTCTCGAGGTTTGTGGCGTCAATCACCGCCAACCGCCGCGCCGCGAGCCTGACGCGCGCGATGTGATGCAACAGGCCGAACGCCGCCCCGTTGAAGTTCTGATCACTTTCGTCGTCGCAAACCATTGCTCGACACCGGTCGGAGGAGATGATCTCTGTCTGCTTGAAGTGGCGAGCCGCGAAGGTCGATTTGCCCGCGCCTGACGGGCCGATGAGGAGGATCAATGACGGGTCTGGAATTTGAAGCAACAACCCCTCAACTTACTTACGCGCGGCGACGCTGCTCACTTCCAAAGTCTTCACATCGGCGTCGGCCATTTCCCTTTCGACCTCTCCGATCGTCTTGCTGGGCGGGTTGAACCCGGGATAGCTGATGCGCTGGTGGTAGATGTTGATCAGCGTGTTGATGAGGCTTTCGCGGATCGTCGTCAGTTCGCGCATGGTGACGGTGCTTTCGTCGAGTTGGCCGTC
>Ga0209382_10012190_pt1 | contig 10627 bp, 11 predicted proteins | sample SoiMetdeltSBSDD5_FD_187599 | JGI IMG/M metagenome (GOLD analysis project Ga0209382, IMG submission 187599) | Bulk soil microbial communities from a Populus tree surrounding site in Tennessee, USA - Soil MetaG P. deltoides SBSDD5 (SPAdes) (version 2) | ecosystem: Environmental > Terrestrial >...
CGACGGCATCGAATTCTTTCCCGGCGTGAGCTATCGGCATCTCATGGTGTGGCGCAACGGCAAGGAAAAGATGGAGACCACGCCGCCGCACGATATCACCGATCAAAAGACCGCCGGCTACATGCCCAAGGGCGATGGCGCCGAGCGTTTGCTGCAGTTGATGAAAGCATCTCAGGCGATTCTCGCCGCGCATCCGATCAACCGGAACCGCCAATCCGAGGTGCATAGGCAAGCGACGAGCATTTGGCTTTGGGGGCAGGGCAGGGCGCCTCAACTGCCGCCGTTGACCAAGCGTTTCGGCATTAAGGGCGGTGTTATTTCGGCCGTCGATATTATCCACGGCTTGGGCGTCTACGCGGGGCTCGAGCGCATCGACGTGCCGGGCATCACCGGTTTCCTCGATACCAATTACGTCGGCAAAGGCGAGTACGGCGTGCGTTCGCTGGAAACAAACGATTTTGTCTTCATTCACGTCGAGGCAACCGACGAAGCCGGGCACATGGGCGACGTGGAAAAGAAAATCCAAGCGCTGGAAGACTTCGACGAAAAAGTCGTCGGCACGGTGCTGAAGGGTATGGCGCACCGGAAAGATTATCGCATTCTGTTGATGCCCGACCATCCGACGGCAATCGCTCTTAAGACGCACGTATCCGACCCTGTGCCATTCGTGTTGTTTTCCGCCGACACGCCGCAGAATAACGGCAACGTTGGATACAATGAAAAGGACGCAAGAATGACGGGTATCGTGGCAAAAAAAGCCCATCGCTTGATGGATGCGCTGATCGAAGGGAGGCCAACGTGGACCGAAACTTAGCACTGGAGGCTGTTCGTGTAACGGAAGCGGCGGCGCTGAACTGCGCGCGCTGGACCGGACGCGGCGATGAAAAAGCCGCGGACCAGGCGGCGGTAGACGCCATGCGCAAAGCTTTCGATGCGTTGTCGATCGACGGCACGGTCGTGATCGGCGAAGGCGAGCGCGACGAAGCGCCGATGCTCTATATCGGTGAAAAAGTCGGCTCCGGCGGGCCCAAGGTCGATATCGCGCTCGATCCGCTCGAAGGCACGACGATTTGCGCCACCGGCGCGCCCAATGCCCTCGCGGTCATAGCCATGGCCGACGGCGGCAATCTGCTGCACTGTCCGGATACTTACATGGCAAAGATCGCCTCAGGTCCGATCGGCAAAGGGGTCATCGATCTCGACAAATCACCGACCGAGAATTTGCATCTCTTGGCGCGCGCCAAGAGATGCAACGTCGAAGATCTTACGGTGATCATCCTGTCGCGTCCGCGCCACGAAGCACTTATTCAAGAAGTGCGCAAAGCCGGCGCGCGCATCCGCTTGATCGGCGATGGCGACGTATCGGCCGCCATCGCCACCACTAAGCCGGAAACCGGCATCGACTTGCTCATCGGCATCGGCGGCGCCCCGGAAGGGGTGCTCGCCGCCGCGGCCTTGCGCTGCGTCGGCGGCGAATTTCAAGGGCGATTGGCGCCGCGTAACGAAGAGGAAATCGAGCGGGCCAGGAAAATGGGCGTGACCGACATCAAGAAGAAATTCCTGATCGACGAACTCGCCGCCGGCGACGTGATGTTCGCCGCCACCGGCGTCACCGACGGCGACTATCTTCAGGGCGTGCATTCCTTTCCCGGCGGCGCGACCACGCAGTCGGTCGTGATGCGCTCCAAGAGCAAAACCATTCGCGTCATCAACGCGACCCATTATTTCGAGCACAAACCTTCTTATTGAGCCGGCTGGATTCGCGCCGGTTGTGATGGGCGCGCGCTTCGAGAGCCCTGCTGGAAAGAAGGAAGTACTCTGAACGTTCTATGGCGCGGAAAAAGCAACACAAGAAGAGCTGGCTGCGAGTGCCTGTGTTGTTTTTGGTCATCCCGCTGGCCGTCTGGTTGAGCGCTTTTTTGGTTTGGTTTTACTGGCACGATCTCAGCAACCTCTTCACCAAAGACGCGCCGCGCCGGGTTAGTCCTAAGCCGGCGCGGCAGATCGAAAAAGACGATCGGCGTGAGCGAACACCGGCGCCGCAACCGCGGGAAAAAATTCTCGAGGAGGATCGTAAAAAGCTCGAAGACGTGCTCAAGCGGCGCAATTGAGCAGCGCGTCAAACACAGCCGGCAAGGGAGACCTTGGACGGCGCCTAAGCCTCTGATAGCCTAACCGTCAACGCAATGAATTTTTGGCACAACATAGCCAAGCCGATCATAGGGCTCGCCCCCATGGACGGCGTCACCGATGCGTCTTTCCGCCACATCACGGCGAAGCACGGCGGCCCCGATGTTACCTTGACCGAGTTCGTCAACATTCAATCCGCTTTGTATTCTCCGCACACTCTGCTTAAAGACTTCACGTACTCAGCGATCGAGCGGCCAATCGTCGCGCAGATTTACGGCAAAACACCGGAGCTTTTCTACAAAGTCGCGCACATCGTCTGCGAGCTTGGGTTCGATGGTCTGGATATTAACATGGGCTGTCCGGCTAAAAAGGTTGCGGCATCAGGCTGCGGCGCGGCGCTGATCCGCACACCTGAATTGGCGCGCGCGATTATTCGCGCCGCTCGGCGGGGGATCCAAGATTGGCACTGCGGGCAGACCCTAAGGGACGTTGGCTTTGACAGCGCGATGATCGAGCAACTCCAAGGGGCAAACCACGAGCGAAACGACCGGAGCGTGAACCTGGAGCGCCGGCTCATCCCGATTTCGGTAAAGACTCGACTCGGGTACGATCGCATCGTCATCGAGGACTGGCTCGCGACGCTTCTGTCAGAAAAGCCCGCCGCTATTTCTCTGCACGGGCGCACCCTCGAGCAGGGCTACAAAGGCGAAGCGAACTGGGAGGCGATCGCTCGTGCCGTTGAAGTTGCCGCCGGAACGGGAACGTTGATTCTCGGTAACGGCGATGTGCGAGATCTGCGCGACGTGGGCGAGCGCGTCCGTCAAACTCGCGTCGATGGCGTGTTGATCGGCAGGAGCGCGCAGGGCGATCCCTGGATGTTCCGCGACAAAGGCGCGCTCAAGCAAGCGCTGCGCTGCGCCGGCGAAGCAAGACTTGGCGATCCCATCGGGATGGAAGAACGTTTTCGCGTCGTCGTCGAGCACAGCGAGCTTTTCGAGCGGCTCTGCGGCGGCTCAAGATTCGTGGCTATGCGCAAGCACCTGACCTGGTATTGCCGGAATTTCCGCGGCGCCGCCGAGCTGCGCGCGCGCATGACGCGGGCCAACGGCGCCGAGGATGTGCGGCGGTGTCTGGCGGAATTTTTGGCGCACGCCCCTGGTGCGGCAGAGCCAGGCGAATCTTCACACAGTCACGGGCGCGCCGAGGAAGTCGCTCTCCCAGCCTGTTAATCTTTCATGCGAGTGATTCTTGCCTCAACCTCGCCGCGACGCCGCGAGCTTTTAGCGCTGCTCGGCGTGCCGTTCGAGGTGATGGCGCCGAAATTCGACGAGCGGGTTTCACCCCATTTAACTGTTGAGGAGGAAGTTCTCGATTTCGCCGCCGGCAAAGCCGCGTCGGTTGCAGGTACCAATCCGGGCAGCATTGTCATCGGCAGCGACACCATGATCTTTCTCAACGGAGAAAAAATCGGCAAGCCCTTTGATGAAGCGGATGCGCGGCGAATTCTTGGAATACTTTCGGGGAAGACGCACACGATCTATACGAGCGTGGCGATTATCGATGGCGGCGGCGGACCCGGCCTGCGAGATATCGAAACCGTTGACGTTGACATGCGCGGCTTCACCGCGGAGGAAATCGAGCGCTACTTGGCGACCGGCGAGTCGGCGGATAAAGCGGGAGGTTATTCGATTCAGGGCGAGGGCAGGAGCTTAATCGCGGGGATTCGGGGCGATTACCTCGCCGCTGTGGGCATGCCTCTTAGAGCGATCGCCGGTTATCTAAAAAGCCGTGGCGTCAAGGTGCCTTGCGATGTCGACAAGATTTACCAGGATAAGACCTTCCCCAATTGGCGCAACTTCGACTAGCGTTGATTCGACGTGGCGCGTTTTCGAGGCGCCAATACACAACGAGAACGCGCCTATTGCTGGGCGGCCCGGATAGTAATCTGAGTCGCCGCCAGCGCGCCATCGGCATTGCGCGTTCCTTGGACTGAAACCTCGGCGCCGGCTTTAAGCGCGCTGCGGTCGCTCACAATCCGGTTGACGACCGGAACGTCCGGGGGGACCAAGACCTTAACCTCGCCGCCTTTGTACTTGAGCGTCATCAACCGCCCTTTAATAGTCTGCACGGCCACATCCTCGACCCGCTCAACGTTCGCGTTGGTCATGGTCGCGCCGCTTTGAGGGGCCGATCCGAGAGGGCGGTGTCCTTCGCCGGTGCCGCGCTGGTCCTCGGAAAAGACATGGACTTCCGAGGCCAGAAAGTTGCCATCGGGTTGTTTCGTTGCAGTGGTGCCGAGATACATGCCGGGAAGGATTTCGGAAAACTTGATCCGTTGCTCGGCTCGGACCATGGTTTGGTCACTGAGAACCGCTTTCACGTCGCCGCTCGGGGTGGCCACGATCAGTTCTGGGCCCTTCAGCGCTGTAACCTTACCCCTTATGGTCAACGCCTGAGCATGAACTACGACATTCCATGCCAGAAGCAGGGAGGCACAGCCTATAACCTTTAAAGTTCTGATCATCAGATGCTTCATCGTGTTTATCCTCAAGACCATCCTATACGCGAGAGCCGCTCAAGCCGCAACGCCACGAGAGCGCTGGCCGTGTAGAATTGATCAGCCGACGATTTCTGGACGAGGGCGACGGATTTTGTTCGAACCGCGGCGTTTCTATCATCCGAAATGTCGGAATATTCACTCTTTAGAAATGGTACGGCGCTTGCTCTAGATTTGCATAGGAACTTTATGAAACCGATGACGGGTTATTCGAATCACGACCAAAACTGGCACTGGCCGGAGAAAACCTGGTTCCGTGAGCGCCTAAACGCTCTCAAGGCCCGCGAGAACGAACAGCGCAGAAAAATCGTCGGCTCGACTAGGCCGGACCGGGTTGTTGCCCCAGCCAGCAGCGACAAAGACGAGTTGAAAGTCGGCTGAGCGGCGAGCATCTCGTCGCCGGCAACCTTTCGACTTTCTTTGTCTTTCAGGCAATTCTGAACCCCCCTCGAAGCCAAATCTCATCGCTCTGCAACGCTTATTCGCTGCCTCGGAGAAGCGGCTTTCCCCCTCCGGGAACGGGAACTTCAAAGGCATTCAGCGTCATCGCCACCATTGCGTAAAATCCGATCGAGCTGACCAGCTCGACCATCTTCTGCTGCCAAAGAAATCGAGACCGTGACGAAACGTCGGTTCACCGACCGTAGGTCATATTGAGTTCGGTCGTGATGTCGTCAACAAACCGTTCATCTTCGCGCGCAAATCGCGGCGCCCGCCGGTTGCAAATCGCTTCGATGATCTCCGATGAAATGCCAAGCTCGCGCGCATGGGGTTGTGGACGAACCATGCAAACTGTGCTGACCATACGGTGACGGCGCCAAAGGAATTTCCCGGCAAGGATTTGATCATGGTGAAAAATTTGAGATTGATGTCGCATCTGTAAGTAAATGCGGCTTTTTCACTTGTATTTTGTCTGTCGCGGTTATAAGCGATTCTAATTCACAACTCACCAGGGAGGACAGATGTCACAAGCAGCGACGAATGATCAGAGCTGGGATTTAGAAGCCGATGTGGTTGTTATCGGATCCGGCGCCGCCGGGCTTCCTGCGGCGATTAAGGCAGCCGAAGGCGGCGCCTCGGTGCTGGTCGTGGAAGCCAATTACGACATCGGCGGGCACGCGATTATCAGCGGCGGCAACGTGCCGCTCGGCGGCGGCACCAGCGCGCAGAAAAAGTACGGCATCAACGACTCCCCGGACATCGTGTTCTCAGATCTCACCGACTGGACCATCGTACAGAACAACGGCTGGCCGGATTACCGTTATAACGACCGTGCGGTGATGCGCGCATTTGCCGATCACTGCGCCCCGACGTTCGAATTTCTGCTGGCAAACGGAGTCAAGTTCAAGGAAGTTGCGCCTGACAACCAGGGCGGGCACAACCTGGGGAATTCAGCGCCGCGGGAAAATCATGCGTTTTGGACCAAAGGCGCGGGCTATGAAAGTCCCAACAATAGAGCAGGGACGGGCGTAATCAGGCCATTGGAAAATAGCGCTCGCGCCAAGGGCGTCAAGTTTTTGCTGAACTACAAAATGACCAGCCTCGTCCGGGAAAGCCCGAGCGCAGGCCGCGTCGTCGGCATCACGGCCCAGTACACGCCGCGAATCATGCCGGGGCAGTCGACGCCTTTGAAAAGCTTCCGCTCCGACGGCAATATCGACAGCACGAAACCGGCAATGAACATTCGCGCCAAGAAAGCCGTGATCGTCGCCACCGGCGGCATGACCAGCCATCTCAATTTTCGCCGCATGTTCGACCCGCGGCTAACTGATGTATTGACTGTGGCCGGTGAGCCTTACAGTTATCAAGACGCAAGCGGCGAACTTGCCGCCATGGCCATTGGGGCCTCGCTTTGGGGCTTGGTCAACCAGACGCTGGAAAACGGCGATAACATTCGCACGCAACGCGTGCTGGCGACGAAATGGAACTACATGACCTGGGAGCTGGAAAGTCCAATTTTTCCGCTTGTCCGTTCTACCGGACTGAGCGTCAAAGACTGGCACGATCTGATACTGGTCAACCAGGTCGGCAAGAGATTCTTCGACGAGACCAAAGGCGACTACCCGCACGGCAATGTCTACAACGACATCAACCCGTACACGCCGAACGACTATCGCAACAATGAAAAGATTGACTACCACCCCAATAAGTACAATTTTTTTAACGCCGCCGTGGCGATGAATGAATACTCGGAACCGCCCGACTATTCCGCGGGGCCGATATGGGCGATCTTCGACGCCGACGCCGTCAAGCGCGAGGGCTGGAAGGTGACGCCGCCGTATGTCGATCCCGACGGCTATTTTTTCAGCGGCAGTACTTTGGCCGAGCTCGCGGCCGCGATTAAGAATGAATATCAGGCCAAGCCGATGAAAGGCGAAACTTTGCAGGCGACCGTGGTTAAGTACAACTCGTTTGTCGATGCCGGCAAGGATAGCGACTTCGGCAAGCCGACGCCGAAATTCAAAATCCAAACAGCGCCTTTCTATGCCGGCTGGGCAACGCCCAATGTCCACGACACCCGGTCGGGGCTTCGAATCAATGCCAAGTGCCAGGTGATGGATCTGAACGCCGAGGTCATCCCCGGCCTTTATTGCGCCGGTGAATCAGCCGGCGGCTTCAACCAGCACGGTTTGGGGCGTTGTACGACCCAAGGATTCATTGCCGGCGTGAATGCGGCTGCCGAACCGAAGCGCGACTAGGCTGGTTTCAAAATGGAAAGAGGGGCGCGCTTCGTCGCGCCCTTTTTTTTAGCGATACAGCGCTTCGATAAAGTCGCTAGCCTGCAACTGTCGAACGAAGCGGTCATCGAAAAATTTATTCGGGTCGAGATCTTTAGCTTTGGGATTGCGATCAGAGAGTTCCTCGAGAACCGATCGCACCGCCTCGGCCGTCGGGAGAGGCGTCTTCATCATGTATTTAGCGATTTGCACATCGTAAGACTCGGTCAGTAAATCGGCATCGGTCGTGCGCAGGTATTTGGCCAGAACTTTCATCGCAAACCCCCGGTCTTTCTTCATCAGCGCGATCGCTTCGACCTGGGCCGAGAGATAACGCCGGACGAGATCGGGATCGTCGCGAATGAAATCGCCGCGGGTCGACACGCCGGTTGAAGCATAAGGAATATTGAGCGACGGAACATGCAGCAGCACGCGATTGCCGAGCTTGACCGCGCGACTGGTAGCGGGATATCCGAAAACCCCGCCCTGGATCCGATTTCCCTGCATCGCGCCGACGATCCACTCGCCGGCGCCGATCTCGACGATGTGAACGTCTTTCCCTGGTTCGAGCCCAAGGTGTCTGGCCGCCAGGCGTGCGCCGGTGTGAAGCGAGGTTCCAAAGCGGCTGATGCCGATGCTCTTGCCGCGCAGTTGCTCGGCTTTTTCTATTTCAGGGCGAACGACCAGATTCAACACCAGGGTGCCAACCGTCGTGGCGACGATCTTCAAGTCGGCGCCGCCCACGGCCGCTCCCGTGGTCGTGCCTCCGGCGATTTGCACAAATGCCACTTCTCCCGCGATGAGCGCGTTGGTGCCCTGAATGCCGCTCGGCGTGGCGATGACTTCGACCTGTAAGCCGTACTTTTTGAAAATGCCCGCTTCATGGGCCGCCCAGGGGGGCGACATAGTGCCCGAGATCGACGTGATGGCCACGCGGATCTTTCGAAGCGGCGGAGCTTCGGCGGTTTCAGCTCGTGGACTTACAGCGAAAAATCCCGCGACGATGAGGATCCAAATCAGGCATTGTTTCATTGGTTACCTCCGTGAAGCGCCGCCGTACGCCACAGATAGCCGACGGGGTCGCGGCGCGTCAAACAAAGATTTCCATTGATGCGGCCGCCCGAAGGTGTCTGCTCATCTCTGGACAAGGGCGATGAAGCGTGGATGTCAAAGACGTTGCTTTTCTAATTATCGCCGTGGTAAGCGGGAACCCATGAGGCGCGAGCATTGAGTGCGCAGCGGCGGTTCATTTGCGCCGATTTTATTTGCTTAAAGGAGAAATGATGAAAGACGCCAAAGTTATCGACGCCGACGGTCATGTGCGCGATCGTGATGTGGAGATTCGCGCATTCATGGATGAGCCGTATTGCAAGCGTCAGGGGACGCTGGTGGCGCGGGACAAGTGGGACAGCAGCCTTTACGGAAAACTCGGTGGCCGCGACAGCGACTTGACAAGGCGACTAAGCGACATGGATGAGGAAGGAATCGACACTTCGGTTCTCTTTCCCACCAGCGCCTTCGGCATCACGCAGAGTCCGGAGAAAGACTACGCCGCGGCGTTTTGCCGGGCCTACAACGATTGGATCGCGAGCTTCTGCAATGAGAGCCCGCGGCTCAAGGGCATCGGTCTGGTGCCGTTCCAGGACGTTCCATCAGCCGTGGCCGAAGTGAACCGCGCCGTGACTAAACTCGGACTCGCCGGCATCACCATCGCCTCGTTCGGTCTCAAAGATCACCTTGGCACTCCGACCTTCTGGCCTATCTACGAAGAGCTTGAAAGACTCAACACGCCGCTCCTGGTGCACAATTCCCGCCAGGGACCCGCCGGGGAAATGCGTTTCGATACATTCCTCCTTGCGCATACCGTCGCACGTCCCGTGGAAACGCTTATCGACTGCGCCTCGTTGATGTACGCCGGTGTTCCCGAGAAATTTTCCAAGCTGCGCATTGCGTTTCTCGAGTGCGGCTGCGGCTGGGTGCCTTACTGGATGGATCGGATGGATGAGGAGTGGGAAAAGCGCCAATGCGAAGCGCCTTTGCTTAAAGCCAAGCCGAGCGAATATATGGTTAACGGCAACTGGTTCTTCGCCGCCGAACCGGAGGAGAGCACGTTGGCCTACGTCATGGAGCGCATCGGCGATAACAAAATCATCTTTGCCTCCGACTATCCGCACTGGGACGGCATGTTCCCCTACGTCGTCTCGACCATTCGCGGGCGCAAGGATATTTCCGATGACTCCAAGCAGAAATTTCTCGGCGATAACGCCAAGCGGCTTTACGGCTGGGATTGAACCGATTTCTTGTCAAGCGGGATGCGATAGCCGGAGAGAAGGCAGACAAAAACTCTCATTGCCCTAAGAAGGCAGCGTTATGCTGTTAAATCGACGCCTGCATTGGCAAACGGTTCGCATCCTGTCTACTTTGTCGCTTCTCCTGGCCTCGACGGTTGCCGCCCAATCACAACCGCGGACATTGACGCTCGCTTCGAACCCGCCGGGCACGGTATTCTATGCTCTGGCCAGCGGGCTCGCGAAGTTTGCCAGCGAGGGCGCGCCGTTCCAAATGGTTGTTCAGCCCTATTCCGGCACAAGCACGTTCTTGCCGCTGCTCGACACCGGCGAGATCGACTTCGGCGTCAATAATGCGGTCGACATGGCGCTCTCTTATCAAGGACCGGAACGGCTCAAGATCGGCGGCCGCAATCCGTTCCAGCATACGCCGAACGTTCGCTTGATCATGCGGGGATCCGTTTTGATGACCGCGCTGCTCGTGCGCAAAGATTCGCCGATCAAGACAATCCACGATATCCGCGGCAAGAGACTAACCGGAGAATATCCGGCCCAACTGGCCAATTGGTATAATTTGTTCGGCTTTCTCACCGGCGCCGGCATGAAACGGGAAGACGTAAAGATCGTTCCGGTTCCGGCGGTGAACGAGGGAATAGACGCGCTTATTCAGGGCCGGGCTGACGTAGCTTATCCGCAATCGATTCGGCCAAGGTCAAGGAGGCGGATGCCGCCGTCGGAGTCCGGCACATCTCCCTGGACTGTTCCGGGGAAGGGGAGAAGCGTTTGCGCCGCGCGGTGCCGGGTTATTATCCGCACTGGTTAAAACGCGGCCAAGCGACAGCGATCGTGGAAGATACCTGTGTGAACGCCTACGATATTTATTTGACCAGTCACAAGGGAGCATCCGACCGAGTGGTGGAAGCCGTTCTCAAAAA
>Ga0209382_10012192_pt1 | contig 10625 bp, 9 predicted proteins | sample SoiMetdeltSBSDD5_FD_187599 | JGI IMG/M metagenome (GOLD analysis project Ga0209382, IMG submission 187599) | Bulk soil microbial communities from a Populus tree surrounding site in Tennessee, USA - Soil MetaG P. deltoides SBSDD5 (SPAdes) (version 2) | ecosystem: Environmental > Terrestrial >...
CCGGCGGCAAACAAACCCTTGTGGCCGCCGGCTCCGTCCGTGCGGAGCTGGCCTCCGGTGGCCTCCTGATGAACCCAGGAGGTTCGATGAGACGACTAGCTCGTCTGCTCGTTTTCAGCGCCATCGCGGCGCTCGTAGTGCCTTCGGTGGCGCAGGCAGGTCATACGACCGATCCGCGCACCTCGAACATCAATCCGCTCGGCCACATCTTCGAGCCGGCGATAACCGGCGGCCTCGGCGGAGATCCAAACATCCACACGGACATCGCGTTCTGGGGCGACCGCGCGATCCAGGGCAACTGGGACGGCTTCAGGATCCGCGACATCTCGGACCCCGACAACCCGACGCCGGTGTCGTGGACTCGGTGTCCCGGGAACCAGGGCGACGTCCTCGTGTGGGACAACATCGTGGTCCGCTCCTGGAACACTCCGGCGGGAACGCCGGGAGTGTTCGGCGCGGGTACGACCTGCGACGGCGTACCGGTTCCGCCCGGCGCGGTGCCCGGCGTGGGCTTCGAGGGCCTGCATGTGTTCGACATCTCGAACGAGGCGAACCCGGTGCTCAAGGCCCAGATTCCGCTCGCGTGCGGCTCCCACACGGCGACCGCCGTGCCGGATCCGGACAACAACCGGCTGCTCGTCTACAACAGCTCGTCCGCACATTCGAACACGAACCCCAACCCGCCCGCGACGTGCGACTGGTTCGACATCGTCGAGGTGCCGCTGGACGCGCCTGAGAACTCCCGCTTCCTGCGGGCCGAGCCGAGCATGCACACCTGCCACGACATCGGGGTCATCCTCGGCGACGTGATGCGGGCGGCTTGCGCCGGCGGCGAGGGCTTCCGGGTCTTCGACCTCAGCGACTCGCTCACCGATCCGGAGCTGATGCATCACGTGACGGTGCCGACCGTGACCATCGGTCACTCCGCAGGGTTCTCGTGGGACGGCGAAACGATCGTCTTCGGGCACGAGCCCGGCGGTGGTCTCGAGCCGGAATGCACCGCTGAGGACGCGGACGAGAAGAAGAGCTTCTTCTTCTACGACACCGAGACGGGCGAGGAGCTCGGCAGGTGGACCCTTCCGCGACCGCAGGGCGCGCACGAGAACTGCACGCTGCACAACTACAACATGATGCCGCTGAAGAGCGGCCGTGACGTGCTTGTCAGCGGCAACTACCAGGCCGGGATCTGGGTGGTCGATTTCACCAACCCGGCGAACGCGAAGACCGTCGCCTGGAGCGATCCGCCTCCGGCGCCGGTGCCGCCCGGCTCGCCGTTCTGCGGATCGAACGGACCCGCGGGTCCGCGCTGTGCGCTGGCGGGGGCCTGGTCGGGCTACTGGTACGACGGGTTCATCTACGAGTCGAACATCGGTGAGGGCTTGAACATCTTCGAGCTCACCAACATGCGCGGCGGGAAGAGGATCTCGCTCGGACACCTGAACCCGCAGACACAGGAGTTCTCGCTGAAGCACTAGCGGGCTCCCAACAGCCGAGTTGAGGTAGAGAGGGCGGCTCCGGCCGCCCTCTCTCGTCCGGCGAGGGTCTGAATTTCGCCGGTGCCGGGTATTGGCAGACCAATGCGTGGGAGACGGAATGCCCACGGGGTCACCATGACGGGAGGGAACACCCAATGAGACGGCTTGCGCTGGGCGCCGTTACTGCGTGCGTGTGCGCGCTGCTCCTGCCGGCGGTCGCTTCTGCACAGAAGCCGAGCGTCCGCGAGGCGGTGTCGACGTACGACTACACGAAGAACATGCACCCGCTCGGCTATTCGCCGTTCGGCAACACGCCGAATCTGCCGGGGCTGACGTTCACCGCCAACTCGGACCTGGCGTTCTGGGGCAAGTACGCGTTCCAGGGTCATTACACGGGGTTCCGGATCATCAACATCGCGTCGTCTGCCAACCCGCGCGAGGTCTCGTTCACGGAGTGCAACGGCAATCAGGGCGACATCGTCGTGTACGAGGACATCCTTGTCCGGGCGTGGAACTCGCCGGCGCCGGCCGGATCGACTTGCGACGGGCAGCCGGTCCCGACCGGGTTCGAAGGCGTCCACATCTTCGACATCAGCGATCTCGAGAACCCGGAGCTGATCGGCAGCGTCGAGATCAGCAACCGGGCTGGCGCCGACGCAATCGGGTGCGGCTCGCACACGATCAGCGCTGTTCCGGACCTCGACGCCGGCACGCTCGTGGTCTACAACCAGTCCGCGGGCACGTGTGCAACCGGGGAGCAGGAGGCGTTCCACGTCTTCGAGATCCCGCTCGATGACCCGGCGAGCCCGACCACGCCGCAGACGATCGATCTGACGGATGCGATGGGCTGCCACGACTCCGGCATCGTTCTCGGCGACGCCAACTTGCTCGCGTGCGCCAGCCACTCGCACACGAACGTGTTCGACATCGGCGACAACGAGTTCCCTGGCGGGAGCCTCACGGAGCCCGTGTTCCTGTACACGGTCGAGGCGTGCGAGGGATCGCTGTGCGTGGGCACGGGCGGCAACTGGCACTCGGCCGCGTTCACCTGGGACGGCGAGGTACTCATCCTCGGCTGGGAGCCAGGTGGCGGCTCGTTGCCGGAATGCGAGGCCACCGACCCGGACCTCAAGAAGAGCTGGTTCTTCTTTGACGCCAAGACGGGCGAGGAGCTGGGCCGGTTCGTGCTTCCACGCGACCAGCTGTCGACGGAGAACTGCACCGTCCACAACTACAACGTGGTGCCCACCGACAAGCGATACCTGCTCGTCGGCGGCAACTACCAGGCGGGCATCAGCGTGGTCGACTTCACCGACCCCGCTAACGCCTCCGAGGTCGCGTATGCCGATCCGGCGCCGCTCGTCCCAACCCAGCTGGGCGGTGACTGGTCGACCTACTGGTACAACGGCCGCATCTACGAATCGGATATCACCCGCGGGCTGATCGTCTGGAACCTGTCGGGCAAATGGGAGGCGGGAGCGCGCAAACTCCCGTACCTGAACCCACAGACGTCCGAGTTCACGCTCGGCTCACCGTAAGGACCGCGGCAAGACGACACTGAGGGAGAGAGGGCGGCTCCGGCCGCCCTCTCTCGCGTCCCGCCATGCGTGCCTTGCGTGCGTCCTGGGTAGGTATTCCCTGCTTGGAGGGACGGGGAGATAGGACATCTCCGGCTGCCAACCCGACGCGGCCCACGCGGGTATGGGGTTATCCCTCTCCACCAGAAACCGTTATGGGGAGGTCATACATGAGACGGATTTCGCGCCTGCTGCTCCTTGCTGCAGCGGGCACCGTCGCCATGCTCGCAGTACCCGCGGTCGCCTCGGCTGAGCACGACACGAGGCCCGCAACGCAGAACCTGAAGGCTCTGGGGCACAGCCTGAACCCGGCCAGCTTCCTGGTCGATCCTCCAGGCCCGGCCCCGACGCCGGCCAATTCCGACCTGGCGTTCCAGGGCAACCTGGTCTTCAACGGCAACTACGACGGCTTCCGAATCATCAAGAAGTCGCCGGGCAACCCGAAGCAGATCAGCTGGACGCGCTGTCAGGGCAACCAGGGCGACGTCGTCGTCTGGGGCGACTTCCTCGTACGCGCGTGGAACTCCCCGGCTGCCGCCGGCGCGACCTGCGACGGCGAGGCAGTGCCGACCGGGTTCGAGGGGATGCACATCTTCGACATCAGCAATCTCGAGGACCCCGAGCTGATCGGCTCGGTCGAGCTCAGCGCTCGGCCGGAGGCCGACTCGCCCGGCTGCGGCACGCACACGCTCACCCTGGTGCCCGATGCGGCGAACAACCGCGCGGTGATCTACAACGCGACGTCTGGCGGAAACACGGCGTTGCCGGCTGGCCAGCAGGATTGCGACTGGATCGACATCGTCCAGGTTCCGCTCGACGATCCGGGTTCGGCGAGTCACGTGCGCCGCGAGCCGCTCGAGGGCGGCCACGCCGCGCATGACAACGGCGTGATCCTCGGCGACGTGAACAAGCTCGCGTCCGCCTCCGGTCACATGTCGAACGTGTTCTCGATCGGCGGCCCGGGCGGCGGAAGCCTGACTGATCCGGAGTTCCTGTACACGATCGAGGAGCCGGGCGTCTGCAACACCGGCGGCCCGCTCTGCAACGGCAACTGGCACTCCGCTGCCTTCACCTGGGACGGCGAGGTCGTCGTCCTCGGCTGGGAGCCGGGTGGCGGTACCCAGCCCGAGTGCGAGGCCACCGATCCGGCCGTGAAGAAGAGCGCCTTCTTCTACGACGCGGACACGGGCGAGAAGCTGGGTCAGTGGACGCTGCCGCGGCCGCAGACCGCAGCCGAGAACTGCACGATCCACAACTACAACATGGTGCCGACCCGAAACGGTCGCTACATCATGGTCGGCGGTCATTATCAGGCCGGCACGTGGGTCGTGGACTTCACCGACCCGGCCAACGCGGAGGCGATCGGCTGGTCCGATCCCCCGCCCGTCGTGCCCACGCAGCTCGCGGGCGCGTGGTCTTCGTACTGGTACAACAATTTCATCTACGAGTCGGAGATCCAGACGGGGCTCAACGTCTTCCGCTTCACCGGGAAGGCGACAGCGGGAGCGCTGAGGCTGCCGCACCTGAACCCGCAGACGCAGGAGTTCTCCCTGTCGTCGACGGCGAAGGGCAAGGGGCGGAACTTCGCGCCAGGCCCCGGCAAGGGGAAGGGTCGCCCGTAAGGCGACATGCCATAGACCGAGTAACGGAGACGGAGGGCGGCTGCGGCCGCCCTCTGCTTCCCTCACGACCTCGGAGGAGGGAGACACATGAAGAGACGCTTTGCAGTGGCGGGGGTGGTCTGCGTGGCCGCTGCGCTTCTCGCGCCGACCACCGCGGGCGCCACCCATCGGCACGCGTTGCAGACCGGCAACGGCGCTTGTGTCGTGCTCGCGCAGAGTGGCGGTGAGCGCTTCGTGACGCTGCCGCAGTACGAGGGAACGACGAACCCGCATCCCTTGCATGTGTTCGTCCACCTCGGTGCGCCTGGCGAACGGGTTTCCATCGGGGTCTACGGCACCGCCACCGACCCGTGCGCCTCGACGGGCGACTACGTGAACGTGCCTTAACTTTCCGGCGACGCTTCGTCCGGGTCCCTATGGGGTAAAGCGAACGCACAGGAAGGAGTACCTGTCCGTCTGATGAGGCGAAAGAAAGTTGCGTGGCTGATCGCGCTGCCGATGGCGTGCGCGTCCTGGCTCAGCGCTCATTGCCTCGCCTACCTTCTCGTCCCGCCGGCCAACCCCGGCGCGATGCACGAACACATGGACGAGAGCCATAACTGGTTCGCGTCCATGCCCGTGCTAGTGGCCGCCGGCATCACCGTTCTCGCGGCAGGACTCGTGCTCTGCATCGGCGACGGCATGCGGGGCGGCAAGGCGCGTACGCAGGCGCCCGTGCCGCTCTTCGCGCTCATGCCGCCGATCGGCTTCGCCGTGCAGGAGCATCTCGAGCACGTGCTCGCCTCCGGCTCGGCGCCCTACACGGTGGCGGTCGAGCCGACCTTCCTGACCGGCCTTGCGCTTCAGCTTCCGTTCGCAATCGGGGCGCTGCTCCTCGCGGGCGCCCTGTACGCCCTTGGGCACCGTTTCGGATGCCTGCTTGCGCAGGCGATTCCGGCGGTGCGAGCCGTGCTCCGCCGACCGCTCCCAGTGGTCGGCCTCACCGACGTCACGCGCGTGACGGTGTCGTCCGTGCTTGCGCCGGCCCACGGGCCGCGCGCTCCTCCCGCCGGCGCCTGTCCGTAGGCCTCGGAGGGCGCGCCGGGACGCTGTCGCGGCGCGCGGAAGGAAGGTTGATCCCGCTGTCTTGCCTCGCAAGGAGGTGCCTGTTTGCGGCCGCCGTCATGGTCGCGATGCTGGCGCTCGCCCCCGCTGCTGGGGCACATTCGACGTTGATCGCGACCGACCCGGCCAGAGACCGGGTCGTCGAGGAGTCCCCGAAACACGTGGAGCTGCGCTTCGACGAGCCGGTTGAGACCGCGCTCGGGTCGATCGCCGTCTACGACGGCGAGGGCAATCGTGTGGACGGCGAGACAATTACCCGGCCCAAGCCGAGCGAGGTCCGTGTGGCCATCGACGGCGAGCTCGAGCAGGGGACCTACACGGTCGCCTGGCGCGTGATCTCGGCCGACTCGGATCCGATCAACGGCGCCTGGGTGTTCCACGTGAAGGAGCGCGGGCCCCAGCCCGCGGGCGTGGCGGCCCAGGTGCTCGAGGACACGCCCTTCACGACGTCGGTGTTCTACCTCGGCGGTCGCTTCCTCGACTTCACGCTGCTGCTCGCGTGCGTGGGTGGCGTGGCCGCCCTGGTGTTTGCGCTCCGGGCCGCCGCGGCGCCGGTGCGGCGGAGGTTGCTGGCGATCCTTGCCGGTCTTGCCGCAACCCTCGCGGTGGTGTCGCTCGTGGAACTCGCGCTTCAGGGCTCGGCGGCGGCGGGGGAGGACCTGGCATACGGCTTCCAGTGGGACGTGATCTCGTCGGTCTCCGGTACGCGCTTCGGCGACTTCGCCTTGGCCCGCGCCGGGTTGGCGTCGGCGCTCTGCGTGGTCGCGCTGGTCGCGCGCCGTCGGGTGCGAGCGGACCGCCGTGAGAGCGGGAACGGCCGCCCGGACGACGTTCGGTTCCAGCCCCGTCGCGGCGAGCCCGTGGACCGCCCGACGGGCTCCCCGATCGCCGGCCGCCAAGGCGGCAGCGGGGGCCGCGGAACGAGCGCGGTGGCCGAGAGGTCCCGCCCGGTTACCGGCGGCGATCTCTCCCGAACCGTGGTCGCCCAGCACGCTACCGAGACGGATGGTCGTTCGAGCCGCGTGCTGGCGACGGTGATGGTGCTGCTCGGGCTGGGGATGGCATTCACCCCGGGACTGTCAGGCCATGCAAGCGTCTCGGGCGTGGGGTCGGTCATCGCGGATGCCGCGCACGTACAGGCTGCGGCCGTGTGGACCGGGGGTCTCGCGTTCCTGGTCGCTGGGCTGGTGTTTGCCCGGGCCGATCGCTGGCCGCTCGCCGCCACAGCGGTGCCGCGCTTCTCGACCACGGCAGTCGTCTCGGTCGCCGTGCTGTTGGTGGCCGGCGCCATCAACGGCTACCTGCAAGTGCGCGCCTGGCGCGGACTCTGGGAGACCGAGTACGGCGTCCTGCTCCTGATCAAGATCGGGCTCGTCCTTCCGCTCCTCGCCCTCGGGGCCTACAACAACCGCTTTGCCGTCCCACGGCTGCGCGAGCAGGTCGCGTCTGTCGTGGAACGGCGCCGTTTTCTCCGTCTAGCTGGTGTAGAGCTCGCGATCGTGCTCATCGTCGTGGGCGTCACGGCAGGGCTCGTGAACGCCCCGCCGGCGCGCACCGAGATCGACATGCACGAAGAGATGACGGAGGAGCTCAAGCTCGGTCCGATGCGGGCCACCCTCGCGGTGGAGCCGGGATCGGTCGGGCGCAACGAGATCCATCTCGAGTTCGAGAAGGGACGACCTGACGACGTCAGGGTCTCGGCCGTGCTCGAGGAGCGGGACATCGGCCCGCTGCGGTATCGAGCCAAGCGCGGCATGGAGCCGGGCGCCTACGTCGTCAAGGAGGCGAACCTCGCCCCCGCCGGCGAGTGGGAGCTCCGGATCGAGGCACGCCGCGGTGAGTTCGACCTGTACACCGAGAAGGTGATGATGATGATCGACAAGGAGATGTGAGCGAGTTGAAAGCCATGGGTCGTGTAGTCGGTGTCTTCCTGGCGGCGGCGTTGCTGGTCGCGCCCGCCGCGGGCGCGCATGTAACCGTTCAGCCCGAGGAGCTGGTGGCGGGTGACTTCTCCCGCATCGACGTTCGGGTGCCGAACGAGCGCGACAACGCCAGCACCACGAAGGTCGTGATGGAGATGCCGCCCGGATTCCTGTTCGTGTCGAGCGAGCCGGTGCCGGGTTGGAACATCGAGATCGAGAAGCGCAAGCTGGACAAGCCGGTCGAGCAGTTCGGCGAGAAGATCACGGAGGAGGTCGGCACGATCACCTTCTCGGGAGGCGAGATCGGTCCGGGGCAGTTCCAGGACTTCGGCCTGTCCGTCGGCGTTCCGGACAAGTCCGGGTCGCTCACGTTCAAGGCGGTTCAGACCTACAGCAACGGGGAGGTCGTGCGCTGGATCGGCCCGCCGGACTCCGAGTCGCCGGCACCGCAGGTCAAGCTCGCCGCCGCCCCGGCGGAGGAGGGCGGCGCCGCCGCTCCCGCCGACGACGAGGAGCCGGCAGCTCAGGCACCAGCGTCCGACGAGTCCGAGGACAGCGGCTCCTCTGACACGCTCGCGATCATCGCGCTCATCGTCGGCGCCGCGGCGCTCCTGGTGGGCCTGTTCGCGCTCTTCGGCCGTGGCAAGGGCCGCGAGAGCACGCCGCCGCGGGAGAAGCAGCTGGCCAGCTAAGGGAGGCGTCAGCACCGCGAGCCGGGCGCTCCTCCAGAGCCGGGGGAGCGCCCGGAGGCGGGCTGCCTACTCGACGCCCGGGAACCAGAGTCCGAACCGGCTGCACAGCCCGGGCACGGTCTCGGGCTGCATGTCCAGGGCGTAGCGCTCGCAGAGCTCGCCGAAGGCGTCCGGGTCGGGCGCCCCGCCCGCCGCGACCGGCGCGAGCTCGGCGAAGAACTGCTCGAAGCCGGCGGGGGAGATGATCTCGAGGATCCGGGCCGGCTCGTCGCCCGCATTCCAGAACGTGTGCCACTGCCCGCGCGGCTTGTAGACCAGGTCGCCGGGGCCGGCCTCGACCACGTCGTCGCCGAGCAGCGCGCCCATGCGGCCCTCGAGGATGAAGCTGTACTCGTCCTCGCGGTTGTGGCGGTGCAGGGGCGCGGCCAGGGCGCGCGGCGGCATCGGGTGCTCGACCAGGCTGAAGCGGGTGTCGCTGTCGGCGCCGGGGATCATGAAGCGGACGCCGATGGTCTGCAGGTTCACGGACTCGCCGTCGCTGGGGCCAAGGATCTTCGGGGCGGCGGTGGTGGTCATCGAAAGGATCTCCTCTATAATCGTTGAACAGTGGTGTTCAGCGAATATCTCATGTCGATCCCCATGTGTCAAGATTGGTTGAACACGAATGACCACTGAAACCGCATCCACCACCAAGCGCCGCTACGAGAAGCGAGCGCGCGCCGCGGCCGAGCAGGCCACGCGACTGCGCATCGTCGACGCTGCGGTCGAGCTGCACGGCACGGTCGGCCCGGCGCGCACGACCATCTCCGCGATCGCCGAGCGCGCGGGCGTCCGGAGGGCGACGGTCTATCGCCACTTCCCCGACGAGCGTGCACTGTTCCTGGGCTGCTCCGCCGCCTTTCGGGACCGCAACCCGCTGCCCGATCCCACCGGATGGGAATCGATCGCGGATCCCGCCGCTCGCCTCGAGGCGGGGCTCGATGCGATCTACGTTTGGTACGAGCGGGTCGAGCCGATGCTCACCGCCGTCCTGCGCGACATCGACACGATGCCGATCATCGGGGAGCTCCAGGCGGGGCGCCTCGCGTACCTCGGCGAGGTGGAGGACGGGCTCGCGTCGGGCTGGGGCGCCCGCGGGAACGCGGCCAAGCGACTGCGCGCGACGATCGGACTGGCCCTGGACTTCCTCGCCTGGCGGACGCTTCACGAGCGGGGGCTCGGCCGCAGGGAGGCCATCGCGGTGATGTCGTCTGCTGTACGCGCGGCGGCGGCCGGGGTCGAGTGAGCGGCCCCACCGGCCATCGGCTCCCCTACCGCTGGGTGGTGCTCGGGGTGGGCGCGGGCGCCACCGCCTCGCTGTCCGCCGTCCAGGGCGGCCTTCCGGCGCTGAGCCCCGCGATCCAGGAGGCGTTCGGCCTCTCGCTCGTGCAGGTCACGGGTGTTTTCACGGCCTTCGCGCTCGGCACGGTGTTCACTCTGCTGGCTTGGGGCACGCTGTCCGACCGGATCGGCGAGCGCTTCGTCATCGCCGTCGGCCTCGCCGCCGGCGCGGTAGCGCTGGCCGTCGTCGCGGCTGCCGCCGACGACTACTCGACCCTGTTGGCGGGCGTGGTGGTGGCGGGCATGCTCGGCTCGAGCGCCATCGCCGCCAGCGGCCGCGCCGTGTTCGGCTGGTTCCCGCGCGACGAGCGCGGTCTCGCGCTCGGGCTGCGCCAGACCGCCGTGCCCGCAGGGGCCGCGACCGCCAGCTTCGCGCTGCCTCCGCTCGCCGCCGCCGCAGGTCTCGACGCCGCTCTCTACGCGCTCGCCGGGGCGATGCTGGTGGCGGCGCTCGCCTCGGCGATATGGCTCCGCGAGGGGCCACGCAGGCAGTCGGCAGCGCCGCCGGCGCCCGACGCCATGCGCGATCCGCGCATCTGGCGGCTGAGCGCGGCGTCCTCGCTCATGATCATCGGCCAGATCGGGGTCACCTCCCTGCTCGTGCTGTACCTCTACGGCGAGCGAGGCTGGTCGGCGTCCGAGGCGGCGCTCGCGCTCGGGGCCGTCCAGATCGGAGCTGCGCTGGCGCGGGCGGCGGCGGGGCGCTGGTCCGACCTGCGCGACGAGCGCATCGACCCGTTCCGGCGGCTCGCCGCCACGGCGGGCGGGCTGCTGCTGGCGGCCGCAGCGCTCACACCCGCGCCGGCCGCCCTGGCCGTGCCGGTCCTGGTGGCCGGCGGGGTGGCTGCGATGA
>Ga0209382_10012193_pt1 | contig 10625 bp, 8 predicted proteins | sample SoiMetdeltSBSDD5_FD_187599 | JGI IMG/M metagenome (GOLD analysis project Ga0209382, IMG submission 187599) | Bulk soil microbial communities from a Populus tree surrounding site in Tennessee, USA - Soil MetaG P. deltoides SBSDD5 (SPAdes) (version 2) | ecosystem: Environmental > Terrestrial >...
AGGATCCCAGCGGTGAGGAAGCCCCGGTTGATCGGCGCCATGGCCGTCCGGTCGGAGTCCTTGGCCCGCACCCTGAACACGCCCACGATCGACGCCAGGACGCCGATGGCCCGGGCGGCCAGCGGGAACAGCGCTCCCGCCGCCCACAGCTCGGGCCGGTCGGGGAAGATCCGCTGGAAGGCCGGGACGCCGAGGATGATCGACGCCACCAGCGTGACCTCGTACGACTCGAAGAGGTCCGACGCCATGCCGGCGCAGTCGCCCACGTTGTCGCCCACGTTGTCGGCGATGGTGGCCGGGTTGCGGGGGTCGTCCTCCGGGATGCCCGCCTCGACCTTGCCCACCAGGTCGGCGCCCACGTCGGCCGCCTTGGTGAAGATGCCGCCGCCGACCCGCAGGAACAGCGCCAGCAGCGAACCGCCAAACCCGAACCCGATCAGGATCGCCGAGCTCGTGTTCTGGAAGATCATCATGATCAGCGACGCGCCGAACAGGCCCAGGCCGACGCAGAACATGCCGGCGACGCCGCCGGTGCGGAAGGCCACGCTCAGCGCGGGCGGCATCGAGCCGGTGCGAGCGGCGGCGGCGGTCCTCACGTTGCCTCGCACCGCCAGGCTCATCCCGATGAAGCCGGTCAGGCCGGACATGAAGCAGCCAGCCAGGAACGCCAGTGTCCGGAAGGTGCCGGACTGGGCGAAGGACAGCGCCTCCGTGCCGTTGGGCTTCTCCACCGCCACCGACGTCACGAACACGATCAGCGCCAGCGGCACCAGGATGTAGCCGATGGTGCGGAACTGGCGCCTCAGGTAGGCCAGTGCACCCTCCTGGATGGCTTTGGCGATCTCGATCATGGTCGGCGTGCCCTGGTCCTCGCGCAGCACGCCTTGCATGAGCACGAGGCCCACGGCGAGCGCAAGGAGCGCAGTGAGTGCCGAACCGATCAGCACGAACCACTCGCCGCCATGCAGCGTGAATTCCTGGAAGCCGCCTTCGCTGGCTAGCAGTACGGACATAACGTGTTCTTCCTTTGCCTTCCCCGCCCTAACTCCCGGTCGAGCTGGTCGATCCGGTAGGCGTGGTCGAGTGTGGTGATCCCGCCTTGGCCTTCGCTGTGGATCCCACGGACCCCGTCGGGTCCGAACGTCCGTGCACCGTACGCGTTACGTAAACCTGACGCGCCACGCGCTCGCCCAAAGTGCGGGTTTGCCCTCCGACCTCCACGACCAGCGGTCCGTCGAAGGGATGCTTCTCGACGACCCGCACCTCGGCCCCCGGGATGACACCGAGATCCTGGAGGAAGCTCACGATGTCACCGTCAGTGCTGCCCGACACTGCGACCCGGGCCACGTCGCCCGGTTCCAGGGAGTACAGCTGCGGTGTCGCCGGGAGGTCGTTGTCGGCGACGTCCGGGATCGGGAACCCGTGCGGGCAGGTCGCCGGACGGTGGAGGGCCACGAACAGCCGGTCGACGACCTCGCTCGGCAGCTCGTGCTCGAAGCTGATGGCCAGGGCGTCGGCCTGGTTCCAGGCGTAGCCGAGCATGTCGGCCAGGAACCGCTCGACGATGCGATGCCGCCGTATGGCTGCGATCGCAGTGCTCCGGCCGCGGGTGGTGAAGCTGACCCCCTGGTAGGGCCGGTGGTCCACCAGACCCCGGTCGGCCAGCCGCTTCACGAGGGTCGTGACGGTGCCGGGCGAGAGCCCGAGCGAATCGGCGAGCGCACCGGTGTGGGCCTCGGATCCGTCGCGGGTGAAGCGGTAGATGGCCTTGAGCGCTTCGCGCTCCGACTTGGTCAGCCCGTCGAGCATGGGTGTTTTCGTGTCCTCAAAACCTGAGATTCGGCGCGGAGTCAGACTGATTTCCTACCAGCACCGCCCAGCTCGCTCCAAACCGGGCGGGTGTGCGACACTGATCTGACACACCGTCAGGTTCTGGGGAAGAGGGAGGGCTCGTGACCGCTACCACAGTCCCCGCGATCGAGGGCTGGTTCACGACCGGCGAGGAGCCCACCTTGCTGGGGACCCGCTGCCGGCGGTGCGGCACGGTGTGCTTTCCCCGGCAGGAGGTCTACTGCCGGAACCCGGGCTGCGACGGCGAGGAGCTCGACCCGGTGCCGTTGTCGCGGCACGGGCGGGTCTGGTCCTACACGGACGCCCGGTACCAGCCGCCGCCGCCCTACATCCCCCGGACGGAGCCGTACGAGCCGTTCGCCATCGCCGCGGTGGAGCTCGAGGCCGAGGGCATGGTGGTGCTCGGCCAGGTGGCGGACGGGTTCGGTGCTGCGGACCTGTCTGTCGGGGCGCTCGTCGAGCTCGTTGTCGAGCCGTTGTACCGGGACGGTGATGCGGACGTTTTGATCTGGCGGTGGCGGCCTGTGGATGGTCCCACCAGTGACCATGCGGGCCCGCCGAGCGCCACGGGGGCTGGTGCGTCCGCAGCACCGAGCCCTGGTGGTGGGATTGGTGGTTGGGGAAGTGCTGGTGGGGTCGTGGTGGCAGGGGTGGGGATGCATCCCTGGGGCAAGTGGGGGCGGAGCTTCGTGTCCTACGGCGTCGCCGCGGCGCGGGCCGCACTGGCCGATGCAGGGATCGAGTGGTCCGAGGTCCAGCTCTGCGTGGGCGGCGAGACCGTGCGCAACGGCTACCCCGGCTACGTCGCCGGGGCGACGTTCGCGCAGGCCCTGGGCTGGAACGGCAGCCGCATCGCCACCAGCTACGCCGCCTGCGCCAGCGGCAACCAGGCCCTCGACGTGGCCCGGGCCCGCATCCTGGCTGGGCTGTGCGACGTAGCCCTCGTCGTCGGGGCGGACACGACGCCCAAGGGCTTCCTGGCGCCGACCGCCGGCGACCGGCCGGACGACGCCGACTGGCTGCGCTTCCGCCTGCTCGGCGCCACCAACCCGGCCTACTTCGGCCTCTACGCCCGGCGCCGGATCGACGTGCACGGAGCCACGGCCGAGGACTTCGCCCGGGTGAAGGTGAAGAACTCCCGCCATGGCCTCGCCAACCCCAACGCCCGCTATCGCAAGGCGGTCACGACCGAAGAGGTGCTCGGCTCGGCGGTGGTCGCCGATCCACTCCACCTGCTCGACATCTGCGCCACGTCCGACGGCGCGGCCGCCGTGGTCCTGGTGTCCGAGGACTACGCCCGGCGCCGAGGACTGACGCAACCCTCGGTGCACCTGCGGGCGGTCTCCACGGTGTCCCCCACCTTCCCCAAGACCGTCGTCGACCTCCCGGACATCGCCACCGACTCGACGGTCGCCGTCGGGTCGCCGCCGGTCGGCTTCCGGCCGGCCATCGCCCAGGCGGCCTACGAGGAGGCCGGCCTCGGGCCCGAGGACCTGTCGTTGGCCGAGGTCTACGACCTCTCGACGGCCCTCGAGCTGGACTGGTACGAGGACATCGGCCTGTGCAAGCCGGGCGAAGCCGAGCGGCTGCTCGACGACGGGGACACGACCCTGGGCGGGCGGATCCCGGTCAACCCGTCGGGCGGTCTGGCCTGCTTCGGCGAGGCCGTGCCGGCCCAGGCCCTGGCCCAGGTCTGCGAGGTGACCTGGCAGCTCCGGGGCCAGGCGGGCGAGCGGCAGGTCGCGGGCGCCCGCGTGGGGCTCACGGCGAACCAGGGTCTGTTCGGCCACGGCTCCGCCGCCATCCTCACCACCTGACCCGAGGCGATAGGTCCCAGATCCCGCCGGCCGAGGCGATAGGACCCGGCCCCCCGGGACCCATCGCCTCAGCCTCGGCGGATCGGGACCTATCGCCTCGGGTTGACGGCCGTGCGCCGGCCTAGCGGCTCGGGTCGAGGGCCGGGTCGGTCGCCGGGCCTAGCGGCTCGGGTCGAGGGCCGGGGCTGCCGTCGCCGTTGCGGTCGGCGTCGGGTCCGCGGTCGCCTCGAGAGTGGTGCGGATGGCCTCGAGGCCCTGCTCCATCAACGGCGCCACGTAGGCGGCGGCGTCGTCCGGGAGCAGGTCGATGGTCCAGACGAAGCGGGTGGCATCGCCGTCGGCGCCGGCCGGGTCGACCCGGGCTGCGGCGTTGTAGTGCGTGAAGCCCAGCGCCGACTCGACGACGGAGTAGACCAGCCGCCGCTCCGCGTCGTCCACGGCCACCAGGATCTCCCGCGCCACGGCGCCGTTGAAGAAGGTGATGACGCGGGCGCCCTCGCCGTCGGGGCGGGAGTCGACGACGAAGCCGGCGGCCAACCGCTGGTGGACGGCCTGGAAGTCCTGCAGCGCCGCCCAGACGTCCTCGGGACGGGCAGCGATCAGGGTCTCTCGGGTGACGGAAGCCATGCTCGTGTCTCCTGTCTCAGGAAGGTCGGTCTATCGATCGGATGGGCCAGCAGATCTCCGTGCGGAGCTCGTCGGCATCGTCGGTGTCGGGCGGGCCGACGAGGTAGAGCTCGCGCACCGGCAGGTCGACCGGTTCGGCCTCCGCCCCGACCCAGGCGCCGAGCGTCCGGTAGCTGTCCTCGAGGTCGTCGTAGCCGCCCTGGTGGACCAGGACCGCTACCGCCGTCGCCGGCAGCTCGCCCACCCGCACCCCGGCCGAGCGCTGTCCCTCCGGCAGGAGCGGCGGATCCTCCACGGGGAGGAAGGCCACGACCTCCTGGTGGTCGTCGTCCATGAGCGGCGGGTAGCAGCCGCCGAAGGGACCCGTGACAACCGCGCCGGACGCCATCGCCGCCTCGCGCAGCCTCGCGCGGGCCTGGTCGAGGAACGGCAGCCACTGCGCCTCGCTGACCGTGCCCTCCAGCGTGAGCACGATGCGAGCCGGCTCGTCCCGGAGGTGCACCGGGGTGTGCCCCGCCGGCGCATCGAGGGCGGCGTAGAGCTGGTCGATGGTGTTCTGCATGGCCGCCAGCCGCTGCTCGAGCGCGGCACCGTGCTCGGCGAGGACCTTGCGGGTGACCGCCGGGTCCCGGGCGTCGAGCACGTCGCGGATGGCGTCGAGGGGCAGGTCCAGCTGTCGGAGCCGGCGGATGACCGCGGCATCGGTGAGCTGGGCCACGGAGTACGAGCGGTAGCCGGTCTGGGGATCGACAGCGGCGGGCACCAGCAGCCCCGCCTCGTGATACGCCCGGAGGGCCTTGATCGAGAGGTAGGAGGCCCGGGAGAAGGGACCGATGCGGAGCAGGGACGGGCCGGACATGGGGCCATCCTCCGGTCTCCTCCTATGGGAGAGTCAAGTGGTCGGCCGTAGGCCGACACCGTCACGGGGTGGTGGGCGGGGGTCGGGCCGGAGGGTCAAGCGGTCGGCCGTAGGCCGAGGAAGCCGGGCGCAGGATGAGCACGAAGGACGCTCGCTCGCCTACCTTTGGTGGGTCCTGTGGCCGGGGTCACAACCGGTGGCCTATTGTTACCGGACGTTAAATTTCGTCGAAGGCGGGGTGGCGCCGTCGACTCGGACCCGACCGGACACCTTCTGGGGGATTCCCGCATGGCAGACACCGCCGAGGCCGCGGGCCTACGGGCCCGGCCAGCGACCTACGCCGGCCTGTTCGTGACCACCCTCTCGACGCTGGCCTACGAGATCGTGCTGACCCGCATCTTCAGCGTGACGATGTGGTACCACTTCGCCTTCGTCGCCATCTCGGTCGCCCTGTTCGGCACGACGATGGGTGCGCTGATCGTCCACCTCCGGCCCCAGTGGTTCACCGAGGACCGGGTGAAGGGCCAGATGTGGCGCTTCACACTGGCCTACGCGGTGTCGGTCGCCGTCGCGTTCGTGGCCCAGCTGGCGATCCCCTTCCGGGTCGAGCTCGATGCCACCGCCATGTTCTCGGTGGTGTTCACCTGCGTCGTGATCTCCATCCCGTTCGTCTGCGCCGGCGTGGTCGTCTGCCTCGCGCTCACCCGCTTCCCGGGCCGGGTCAACCGCCTCTACGCGGCCGACCTGGTGGGTGCCGGCCTGGGCTGCCTGGTGCTGGTGGCGGCGTTCCGGTTCTTCGACGGTCCCAGCCTGGTGATCCTCATCGCCGCGATCGCCGCGCTGGCGGCCTTGCTGTTCGCCGTGGACGCCGGCGAGCGGCGGGGCAAGGTCCTGGCCACCATCGCCCTGGTGCTGCTGCTCGGCGGTGCGGTCGGCAACGCCTACCAGCACAGTCGCAACGCCCCGTTCCTGCAGATCTTCTGGACCAAGGACCAGCGCGACCACCCACACATGTACGACCGCTGGAACGCCTTCTCGCGGGTGACGGTCGACGGCAACCCCGATGAGCTCCGGGCCCCGTTCGGCTACGGGATCAGCCCGCAGTGCCCGCCCGAGGACCTGCAGGCCTACCAGCTCGACCTGCTCATCGACAGCACCGCCGGGACCGTCGCGACCCGCTACAGCGGCAACCCCGCCGAGACGGACTTCCTGCGCTGCGACATCTCCAACCTCGTGTACCACGGTCTGGAGGGTGACGACTTCGACCGGGCCGCGGTCGTCGGCGTCGGCGGTGGCCGCGACGTCTTGTCCGCCCTGGAGTTCGGGGCCCAGGACGTCACCGGCATCGAGATCAACGGCAACATCCTCGACCTGGTCAACGGCACGCTGGGCGAGTTCACCGGCCACCTGGACCAGGACCCGCGGGTCCACTTCGCCAACGACGAGGCCCGGAGCTGGCTGACCCGCACCGAGCAGCGCTTCGACAGCATCCAGATCTCGCTGATCGACACCTGGGCAGCCACCTCCGCCGGCGCCTTCGCGCTCACCGAGAACTCGCTCTACACCACCGAGGCATGGGACACCTTCCTCGACCGCCTGCAGCCCGGCGGCATGCTCTCGGTGTCCCGCTGGTTCCGGCACGAGAACCTGCAGCCCTTCGAGGTCCTGCGCACGACCGCGCTGGCGTCCGAGGTGCTGACCGAGCGCGGGGTGGAGAACCCTCGGGACCACATCCTCATCTACGAGGGTCCACTGGTGCCGCCGTACGGCCAGAGCGTGGGCACCGTGCTGGTCAGCGCCGATCCCTTCGACCCCCAGGTGCTCCAGCAGATCGAGGCGGCAGCCGAGGACCTCGGCTTCTCGCCCATCCTGACCCCGGAGCAGGCCACCGATCAGTGGGACTTCGCCGGACTGGCCGCACCGGGCGGCCCCGGCCCGGCGCTGGCCGAGTTCGACGCCGACCTGTCGGCGCCCACCGACAACCGGCCGTTCTTCTTCGAGATGGCGACGCTGGGCGACGTCCTGACCGGCGACGTGGAGAACACCCAGCTCTTCAGCCCCATGATGACCCTGGGCTCGCTCGGCCTCACGGTGTTGCTGATCGCCGGGGTGTGCATCGGCGGTCCGCTGGTGAAGCTGGGCCGTGAGACCCGCCACCGGGGCCGGACGCCGTACTACCTCTACTTCGCCGGCATCGGCCTGGGCTTCCTCATGGTCGAGATCTCGCAGCTGATGCGGCTCAGCATCTTCCTCGGCCACCCCACCTTCGCCCTGACCGTGGTGCTGTTCACGGTGCTGCTGTTCAGCGGGATCGGGAGCATGCTGGTCGACCGGGTGTCCTCGCCCGAGCGGCCCCGGTCGGCGGTGGTGCTGCTCGGCGCTCTGCTGGCCGTGGGCGCGGTCTTCGGCGCGGTCACCCCGGCCGTGATCCACGCCACGGCGGGAGCGACGACCCCCATGCGGATCGTGGTCGCCATCGGTCTGCTGGCGCCGCTGGCGGTGCTCATGGGGATGCCGTTCTCGCTCGGGATGCGGATGGCGACCACCGACGGCGCCGGTGACGCGCCGACGGCCTTCCTGTGGGGGATCAACGGCGCGATGTCGGTGGTGGCGTCGGTGTTCGGCACCGCGATCGCCCTGTTCTTCGGCGTCCTCGCCACCTTCACCGTCGGGTGGCTGGCCTACGCCCTGGCGGCAGGGTGCATGGTGGTGCTGGTCCGGCGGAGGGCTGGTTCCGCGGAGGGTTCAGCGACCACGGAGGTCAGGGCGGTCACCGACGGCGACGCCGAAGCCGCCGTTGCCGAGGGCGCCGACGCCGGGGCCCCGGTTCCGGCGGCGACCTGAGCCCGGCCCCGATCAGGCGGCGGAGGCCGAAGACGACGAGACGACGAAGCAGCGGTCGGTGAGGTCGCCGAACGCGTAGCTCTCGTAGAGGCCGGCATACATGTCGCGGGTCTTCTCGCTCCACGCGAGCGCCTCGGGAGCCGAGATCCGGCGGAAGACCTGGGTGATGCCCCCCTCGTAGATCCGGTACTCGGCCCAGGCCCCCGGGAAGTCCTTGACCGCGGCCACCTCGACCCACGGGACCTCACCGGTCGCGCTGAACCGGCGGACCCGGTTCCGATGGGTGTGCCCCGCGAAGTAGCCCACGATCCGGGGCCGCCGGGCCACCAGCTCGACCAGCCGCTCGGAGTCTTGGGGGTCGATGCCGAAGTACGCCTCGGGACGGACGCTCGAGTCGGGGTTCCACACGTGGTGGTGGCCGAACAGCAGCACCGGCCGGTCGGCTTCGGCCGCCAACTGGTCGAGCCAGGCCATGGTCTCGTCGGACACGCCGCCCGAGGCCAGCGCGGGCAGCGCCGTGTCGATGACCGCCAGCGTCACCCCCGGCAGCTCGACCGCGAACGGCGCGTCGGCGGCGAAGGTCTCGCCGTAGTACGCGTCGTGGTTGCCCCGCACGTGGTGGAGCCGCTCGCCGAACGCCGGCTGGTACAGGTCGAGGAACTCCTGGTACTCGGCGTTGGTGCCGCGGGAGGTGAGATCGCCCTTGACCACCACCGCATCGGGCTCGATGGCGGCGATCTCGGCCACCGCACAACGGTTCATGAGCGTGGGGAACGGCTCCTCTCCCGGGGCCGACCGGTAGATCGGACCATCGGCGAAGCCCTCGAGCACCCCGCACTCGACCTCGCCGAAGTGCACGTCGTTGACCGTGCACACCGTCGCCAGGCGCTCGCCGAAGCGAGGCAGGGTGTGGACGCTGCGGCCCTGCAGCTCGTAGGCCGTGTCGGGCTCGAGGTCGCCGTAGCGCCGCACCTCGAGCCCGTCGTGGAACACGACCTCGTCATCGGCCACCGTCGTCAGGTCCATGGCTCGAACCTAACGCCGATGGTCAGGTCAGCAGGGCGCGCAGCAGGGTGTCCATGGCGTCGCGGGCCTGCTCGATGTCGGCCCCCTGGCGCCGGACGTCGTCCCACGCCGAGGCCGACGTCGCGGCCAGGAGCGGCGTCGCCAGTGCCTCGCGCTCGTCCTCGGGGACGGCGGACAGCTCGGCCACGAAGGTCTGCTCGACGGCATCGCGCGCCAGCTGGCGGGTCCGGTCCAATGTCGTGCTGACCTGGTTGGAGAAGGGCTCGTGGAGCGCGGCGGCCCGGCGCAGGGGCTGCAACGCTTCGAGCAGCAGTGTCCACTGGCCCACGAACCAGTCGATCCGGTCCTCGACCGGCAGGTCCTGGCCGGGTGGATCCCAGCCGGCGAACACCTCGCTCACCCGCCGCTCGGTCGCCGTGGCGAACAGCGCCTCGAGACTGTCGAAGTGCAGGTAGAGCGCGCGGCGGGAGACGCCGGCGCGCCGCGCGACCTGGTGGGCGGTGGGACGGAGGTCGCCGTCCCGCTCCAGCAGGTCGAGGAGGGCGAGGATGATGTGCTCGATCGTCCGGTGGGAGCGGGCCATGCGCCCGTCGGTGGGCGGTTCGGCGCTCGGCAGACGTGGAGGGAACGGTGTAGGTCGGATGGGTCGGGCCGGGGGAGTGGGCGGAGTGGGGGCAGTCGGAGTGGTCGGGGACAAGGTTGAGGCAACATCCGGGACATGGACTTGCACGGCTGGGGGGCTCCCTTCTTGCGCGTCGAGGGGAGGACGCAAGACAGGTAGGGACGCTGCCATTCACCAGGGGCGTGGACGGAACGCCGTGCGGGCAGCGGGTGCGTCAACGACGGGAGATGTCAACGAGGTCGTCTAATCCGTACCTCCCCGCCGTCTCGAGCGCCGGTCACGATCAGCAGCAGTCCGCGCGCGGACTGCCCCGGCCATTGTGTCAGTACCCACAGGCTTAAGGAGGCGTCACGCGGCCGTTGGGGCTCGTGCCCGCCTCACTCACGCCCGTTCACACCCGTGAGGAGGTCCGGGTCGATCAGGTCCGGATGACGACGCTGGACGCCAGCTTGTCGTGCCAGGTCTGCCGCTGGGGGTCCCAGAGCATCCAGGAGTGACCGAGGTAGCAGAGAAGGGCCGACAGGTTCGCTCACGCCGGAAGCATGAGCGAGGGGCTGCGGCTACCAGGGGCGGTTGCGCCGCAGCGGCACCGGCTTCGACCACCAGCGGCCGGAGAACCGCCAGCGGGGCGCCTCGCTCGGGTGACCGGCAGCCTCGGGGCGAGGCCAGGCGATCTCGATGGCCGCCACCATGGCCGCGACTTCCTCGTCGCTCGGCTCGCCGCCGGCCCGGATCGTCACGTCCGCCGGCGTCGCGGCGTCGCTCACAACGGGACGTTCCCGTGCTTGCGCTGGGGCAGCTCCTCGCGCTTGGAGCGCAGCAGCTCCATGCTGGCGATCAGCTTGACCCGGGTCTCGGCGGGGTCGATCACGTCGTCGACGTAGCCCCGCTCGGCGGCCTGATAGGGGTTCGCGAACCGCTCGGTGTACTCCTCGACCAGCTCGGCCTTGCGGCTCTCCGGGTCGGCCGCGGCCGCGAT
>Ga0209382_10012194_pt1 | contig 10624 bp, 9 predicted proteins | sample SoiMetdeltSBSDD5_FD_187599 | JGI IMG/M metagenome (GOLD analysis project Ga0209382, IMG submission 187599) | Bulk soil microbial communities from a Populus tree surrounding site in Tennessee, USA - Soil MetaG P. deltoides SBSDD5 (SPAdes) (version 2) | ecosystem: Environmental > Terrestrial >...
AAAATGACCCTATTATTAATAATTTAAAAGAAAGCGAAATAGAGTTGTATTGTTTAATTTTATTCTTTCTTCTTAATATATAAGAACTCACCCCAGCAGAAATTGCTATTAATCCTATTCCAGTATAAAGCATAGCATGGGATGGAGTAAAAAACGAATCGGGCTGATTTAAGAGATGAGAAGTTATATCCCAACTTGCCCCAGAGATTTGCATAAAAGACCCTAAAGTGGAAACAATTAAAATAAATAATGATACCTCTAAATTTGAATAGTCTAAGAATTTTAAATTCTTGTTATACATATTCACAAATATTGTTTGCCAATATAACTAATAAGTATAACTAATAGTAGCAAATTAAAGCAAAAAGTTAAACACACTAGAAGGTGAAGGTGATATTTTGCTTAATTACTAGGAAATACTAAAAATATATAAAAAATAATAGGATAACCAGCTAAAACAGTATAATATAAAAATAATACAATACATAACTTTGTATAATCAAACTTAAAAGAAACATATAGAAATAACAAAAATACTTTAATGTTTCAGATGTCAAAAATCATAATCAATAGATATAAAAGTACTATTGTTTTAATGCTAGTATTTTTAGCCAGTGGTACATTTTTCGGAGTAGCCAATGCACAAGAGTTGAATGAAACATCTAACAATAACAACAATAACGATCTATCCTTAAATGATCTCTTTGAATTGGTAGAAAACTCAATAGTTCAAGTAACAAAAACGATGCCTCCTGCTAACCCTTTCGGGCCGGATAAGGAGAATACTACATCATTAGGTTCTGGATTTATTTATAATAATAAAAGTTATATTGTTACTAATAATCATGTTGTAGAAAATGCAAAAGTCGTTGATGTAACTTTTATTAACGGAGATAGGTATACAGCTAATGTAACTGGAACAGATGCTTTTAGTGATTTAGCAGTTATAAAGATCAATGAAAATACAACTACCATACCTAAACCATTAGTAGTAGGAAACTCATCTGAGCTTAGGGTTGGTGATCAGGTAGTAGCTATAGGTAATCCATTTGGATTAGAAAGTTCAATGACAACAGGAATTGTTAGTCAGATAGGTAGACTCTTATCTATAGATGAAAGAGGGTTTTCAATACCCAATGCTATTCAAACTGATGCTTTAATCAATCCTGGCAATTCAGGAGGACCACTATTAAACATGAAAGGAGAAGTTATAGGAGTTAATACCGCAGGTATTTTTCCTGGTGGAATAGGTTTGGCTGTTCCCTCCAATACTGTACTGAGAATAATTCCTATATTGATGGAAGAGAAAAATTATACTCATCCCTGGCTTGGTGTAACTGGAAACACGTTAACTGCGGACATTGCAAAGAGGGAAAAATTAGATAGGACTCAAAAAGGTGTTATTGTAGACACTATAGTTAAAGACAGCCCTGCAGATTTAGCTGGATTGAATGGAAGTAGTGTAAATCAATATGGTGAAAAGAGAGGAGGAGACCTTATTACAGCCTTAGATGGTAAACCAATAATCAAGATGGAAGATTTGATCTCATATTTAGAATTGAACAAGGCTGTAAATGATAATGCAACATTATCAGTATACAGAGATGGAGAGATTATAGATAAAGAAATTACTTTAAAGAGCAGACCAGAAGCTCCAGTGACAAATCAAACACAGAAGTAGATTTTCTCTCCTTTTTTCTCTCCTTTTTCTATTCTTTATGAATAAATAATTTGTTATATTAACGAATTCTCTGTTAAAAAGGTAACCCAGGTTAACATTATTTGCTAATATGAATTCGTACAGAGCAAGGAACATGTAACAACTGATGATATTTCACAGTATCTTAATGTGAGTTCTCCTAGTCTTACTGAAATGATACAAGGACTTGCTGAAGGAGAATGCTTATTTACGAAAAATATAGAGGGATCAAATTAACTGATAAAGGAATTTCGATAGCGATTGTAATAAGGAATCGCCATGGCCTATTATTTGAATTCTTTAAATTAATTGGAGTTACTGAACAAACTGCTGCTAACAAAGATACAGAAGGCTTTAAACATCATCTGCATCCAGAAAGCATTAAGAAAGTTGAAACATTGGTTAGTATTATCAGAGAAAATCCGAGTTTATAATGCTGGAAGATATTAAAAGAATAGAAGAGAATAACTAAATATTATCAATTTTAAGATTCTTATTGTTTATATTTGCTATCATAATGATGGATCATTTCCTTAAAATTTTTATATATTAGTTTACATAATACTGAAAGATTTACAATCTGCTTTTTTTGGTGAGACATGATATTAGATTTGTCTAAATTCAAACCAGATACTTCTTTTGAATAAACTCTTAGCCATTCATCTATCATAGATTCATCTACTTCGATATGAAATTGGATTCCTATTGCAGTCTTTATACGAAAAGCTTGTATGTAGGTATTAGATTTAGCTAAAATGATTGCAGATGCAGGAAGCTCAAACGTATCTCCATGCCACTGAAAAACAGTATGTTTTAAGTTTGCAACTCCATTAAATATCTCTCTATTTCCATTTTCAGTAATTTCAATATCATACCAACCTATCTCCTTTAAGTTGCCTGGATAAACTTTTCCACCCATTGCTTGGGCGATTAATTGAGAACCAAGACATATCCCTAACGTAGGTATATTCATGTCTACTGCTTTTTTAATTAATTTTTGTTCATTTTGTAAGTAGTCATAATTATCATAAACTGACATAGGTCCTCCCAATATAATGATGCCTGAATAAGAAATGAGATCTGTAGGAATCGAATTATTCTTAGAGTTTAATATTGTTACATTAAATCCATCTAAGTCAAACAGATTAGCAAGATTACCTAAATGTTCACATGTAATGTTTTGAATAACCAAAATATTCTTAGACAAGATAAAAATTAAATTTTCGCTAATTCAATATAAAGCTAATATTTAATGAATAATTAACATCTATGACAACCTTTGAATTAGATTATCTCTCTAATATTTTTGCTTGATTAAATTTATACATAAATTTATAATAAATGAGGATATCGAAAAAGTATGGGAATTTTATACTGATATTAGACATTTAGAAATTATTACTCCAAAAAACTTAAATTTGAAAATAATTAATACTACAAATCAAAAAATTATCCTTGGTCAAGAAACGATTATTTCAGCTAAAATAATAATTATCGAGAGAATATGGCGTTCAAAAATAACTTTTTTTCAACAATATGAATATATAGATGAAATGGTAGAAGGACCCTTTATCAAATGGAAACATACACATAAATTTCAAAGAATCAACAAGAATAAAACAGAAATTATCGATAAAGTCGAATTTAGTTTACCATATGGAATTTTTGGAAAAATTGGTTCGATATTTTTTACTAAATTATTAAGCCAACTCTTTGAGCATAGAAAAAATGAAACTATTAAATACCTAAGTCTATAAACTTTAAAACTAATTTGACTTTACATTTCTAATATAAAATATATCTATGGAGATAATTATGACAATAGTTTATTCTGAATATAAAAGAAATAATTTAAAAGTTAATTCAACAACAAAAGAAATTGATTTTTCTTTCTAGAACTTCTATTTGTTTAATTTAGATTAAAGTAATATCCAGTTAGTCTCCAACAAGTTGTTAATTGTAAGATGTTGAAAGTATGGACACAAAAAAAATTTAATATTAGTTCAGAGAATTATGCTATGCTACTAATTCTAGGTAATGATGATTGTTTATTTTTCTTTGCAATTTTGCTAAATGAGCTTTCGAAATGTTTCATAGATATTGCGAGTTCTTCTTCTTCTTTTTCTTTTAAATTGCTCTCTTTCTGTTCATTAATTTTAGATATATCTTTAATATTATAATCTGTTTTTTGATCATGATGCATTTCTTTCTGTTCTTTCGCTATAACATGTTCTTTTACTGCTGCAATAGCTGAAGCATTAACTAAAGATTCTATCTCTGCACCTGTGAAGCTGTCGGTTAAAGCTACTAGTTTATCAATATCTACATCAGAAGCTAATGGTTTCTTTTTTAGATGTATTTGCAAAATTTGTTTTCGAGTATTATTATCAGGTATTGGGATTTCTAATAGACGATCAAATCTTCCTGGTCTTAGCAAGGCTTCGTCAATAATATCAGGCCTATTCGTTGCACCAATAATCACTACTCCTTTGAGATCCTCTAATCCATCTATCTCTGTTAGCATTTGGCTCACTAATCTTTCAGTTACATGTGAATCGCCAGCATCATATCCTGATCTTCTTGGTGCAATAGCATCTATTTCATCAAAAAATATCACGCAAGGTGATGCTTGTCTAGCTTTTCTAAAGATTTCACGGATGCCTTTTTCAGATTCTCCCACCCATTTTGATAACAGCTCAGGACCTTTTATACTAATAAAATTTGATTCAGAAGTTGATGCAACGGCTTTAGCTAGTAGTGTCTTTCCGGTTCCAGGAGGTCCATATAATAATATTCCCTTAGGAGGTTTTATTGCTGCTTTGTTAAAAAGATCGGCATGTTTAAGTGGCCATTCTATTGCTTCCTTTAATTCTTCTTTAACATTATCTAGACCTCCAATATCTTTCCATTCTATATTTGGTTTTTGTACTAAAACTTCCCTCATTGCAGATGGATGAACCTCTTTCAAAGCACCATCAAAATCTTGGTTAGTTATTTTTATTTTATTTAGTATACCTATGGGAATTTTGGATTCTTTTAAATTTATTTCAGGTATAATTCTACGTAAAGATCTCATTGCCGCTTCTTTTGCTACCATTTCCAAGTCAGCACCTACAAATCCATGGGTAACTTTAGCATAAGATTTGAGGTCTATGTCTTGTTCCAATGGCATTCCTCTAGTATGAATTTGAAGAATGTCATAACGCCCCTCTTCATCTGGAATACCAATTTCTATTTCTCTGTCAAACCGACCTGGTCGCCTCAAAGCAGGATCAATTGCATTTGGTCTATTGGTAGCCGCAATTACAACAACTTTCTTTCTTGTTTTGAGTCCATCCATTAATGATAAAAGCTGAGATACGATTCTTTTCTCAACATCACCAGATACTTCATCTCTTTTTGGTGCTATTGAATCAATTTCATCTATAAATATTATACTAGGAGCCTTTTCTTGTGCCTGTAAGAATATTTCTCTTAACTTTTCTTCGCTTTCTCCATAAAATTTGCTCATGATTTCAGGTCCGCCGATAGAATAGAAATTAGCGTTTGTCTCATTAGCAACTGCTTTTGCAAGCAAGGTCTTACCTGTACCTGGCGGTCCATGTAAAAGTACACCCTTTGGTGCCTCTATTCCAATTTTATCAAAAAGCTCTGGATGCCTCAATGGAAGTTCTATCATTTCTCTAACTTTTTGTACTTCATTTTTGATTCCTCCTATATCCTCATATGTAATTCGATCAATCTTTTTGTCTTGAACAGAAATACTAGATTTAGATCCAATATTGAACTTAGTATCTGAATTTATCAATAATGCTGGATTTTGAGGTTTTGTAGATACTATTATGAAACCTATGCGTTTCCCCATTATATTAAAGAGTATTACATCATCTTTGGAAACAACTCTTCCATCTAATTTCTCTGACAAATAACCTTCTAATCCGACTATATTAAGATCCTCAATAGGAGACATTTTAATTTCTTCTGCATTTTCAACATTGACCTTTTGTACTTTTACTTGATCGTCTATTCCAGCTGAAATATTTTCTCTTGTGTAACCATCAATTCTAATTAATCCCTTACCGTAATCATTTGGATTACTGGACCAAAGTAAAACATAACTTTTTTTAGATGTATGGTCGTTAGTAAGCTCCAAAACATCACCTGTTCGAAGATCATATTCTTCAATAATTCTTGGATCAATAAGTGCAATCCCTCTTCCTACAAATTTCGAAAAAGTTTCTGCAACTTTTAATGTAAATATATTATTATTATTACTGGAATTAATATAATTATTCATTTTTCAAATTACCTCATATATATTATATTATTAAACTTAAAAAATAAAAAAATCAGGATTTTATTCAACCTTTATCTCTTTAGATTTGAGCTTTGGCTGATCCTTTGTTTTTATTTTTAATTCTACTATTCCATTTGTATAGGTAGCTTTGGCGGAAGCACCATCCAATTCTACATCTAATGGAATTTCAGCAAGATATTTTTTCCTTCCATGATCTGCCCTTATTGTAACAGTTTGTTGTGAAACACTCACTTTGATATCTTCTTTAGATACTCCTGGCATTTCAGCTGTAATTACATATGTATTCTCTTTTTCATTGAAATTGGTATCAATCAATGGCTTCCTAATTTCTGTTTGTTCTACTAATCCTCTCCTTGTAGGTCGAACATTTCCAAACTCTCTTACATGAGGTTTACCATCAGGTCCTACATTGATCTGATATCCGTAGTAATAGGGTAAATTACTTGTCAATGGTTGAACATCTCCTTGAAGGATTGTCCTAAACATTCCGCTTAACATCTCTTCTGCTGTTGAAAATTCTCTATCCAGATCATCAAATATTTTTTTAAAATCAATCGATTCTTTCCACATATATATCACCTTACATTATGTAATACTTATGACAATATATAAATTTTTCTTACATAAATGCCGAAGGATTGTAAAATTAGAATAGTTCAACATGAATGTTGATATATAAATTTATTAATGATTATAAATATTCCAGACCTACTTTGACAATAAAACAAGATAGAACAATTGTTTTCAAAACACACTAAATAATATCGATTACGATTTTTTTGATAACACTACCTTGATGTTTGTTATTATATCAGCAAGATTTTCCAAGTCAAGATAAACTTTATCATATTTTTGTAAAAGCTGAATTTGAGATTTTGTTGCATATTTTAATGCATTACCACCTACCATTATAGATATCTGCAAAGATTTACGAATTTCTTGTACTAGTCTAACGGCAGAATTGATATTTTCCTCTAAAGTTACAGATATGAGAACAACACCTGGATTGATATTATCCAAAAAAGATTCAATAGAATTTGTTGGAAGGGCTGAAGTAATATTATAAACTTCGTATCCTTTTTCCAGTAACAAAGATTCAATTATTTTACAACCTATACTATGAAGCTCTCCTTCTGGAGTACATAATACAATTGATTTCATATCTTCATAACTTTTCGAAATTTTTTTTATATTGTTTTGATTAATTAAATCAATTAGTGTATTTACTGCATTACTACATACATGTTCTGTTGCAACATCTATTTCTCCATTTTCCCATTGATCCCCTATCTTATATAATACAGGTATCAGGATTTTCTCATAAAAGTCTAATGATGTATATACGGATTTTGTATACTCATGATATATTTTTATCAATTCATTTATTTCATAACATTTCAACTTTTCCATTAAATTCTCTTGTATTGATTCATTTAATTTAGTCGATCTTGAAAAATCAAGATTACGTTTTGCTAAAAATTTTATAATACTTGTTTTGTTTCGATATTCTTTGGGAATTTTATTAACATTTATTTGAGCTGCTGGACCTAAATACTGTTTTATGATTTGTTGAGAAGTATGTTTTTCTTTGTTCCATTTACTTTCAACAAGATAAGCATAACCAATATTTTTTACTTGTTTTATTCTAATATATACCATATAAATTATAAATTAACAAGTCCTTTATTTATTTTTAGTGCCTAAGATTAGCTATAGTGCTAATAGGGTAATCATACCAGTAATTAAAATATTTATAATTATATTCCAAAATTTCAATTATGCCAACCAATTTTCACTACTATTTAAGTTTGGTAAAATAAGATGATTAAAAAATATCGAAAATTTTGAATTTTAACTTTGTTGAGTCACGCACTCAAATTTTCTTTTGAAACCATTCGTATAAAGTTAGCACTATAAAAATCCTTACCACTAGTATAAATAATAGTTGAATAATATATAATAATATGAAACAATATATAAAATATTTAAAATTTAAAATTATTGTAACATGCATATTAGCTTCTTTAGTATCTATCGTACTGTTTGTTAAGTTTTTAAATTTCGAAAATACTTTAGCATCTTCTCTACTAGTTATAGGTAGTATTATTATTATTGGTTATACCTATTCAAGATATAACTACTATAGGAAAATCAATAAACTTGATAAAGAAGTTCTTGAGAGTCTAAAATAGAATTCAATATAGTTTTCCTATAAAAATAAAAAATAAATTGAAATGTAATATGTAGATCGCGGTTTATCTCTCTTTTTGCTAATAATTTAACATTTTTAATTCATTATTATATTTTTTAGAACCTTGTTATTAATATCTCTCCAACTCATTGTAAAAATATAATAATACCTCTTCTAGTTACAGATAGAATAAGACTTAATGTGTCTCAATATTTTTATTTAAAATTAAATAACGCAAAAATGAATTAATATAGTTAATAAATATTTTCTAATATATCAGAGTAAAGAACAACAATAAATTAACGAAAAGTTTATCGATTACATATTAAATTCAAATTATAAGTGGAAAAAAATTGAAACAAGTTGCAATAATTACTGGTTGCTCTTCCGGTATAGGCTACGAAACTTCAATTTTATTAGCTAAAAATGGCTTTAAAACTTATGCTACTATGAGAAATACCGATAAAGGCAATAAATTAAAAGAAATAGCTGAAAAAGGAAATCTAGATCTTAAAGTCATTAAACTCGACGTTACTAATGACCATTCAATAAAGAGTGCAATAAATGAAATAGTTCAAGAAACTAGTAGAATTGATGTTTTAGTTAACAATGCCGGTAACAATATTGCAGGATCTGTTGAAGATCTCTCAATAGAAGAATTTAAGGAACAATTCGAAACTAATTTTTTTGGGTTAATTAGAGTAACAAAAGAAGTTTTACCCATAATGAGAAAACAAAGGATGGGTATTATAGTGAATTTAAGTTCAATAGTTGGTAAAATGGCTATTCCTTTGAACTCAGCATATGTAAGTAGTAAATTTGCAGTAGAAGGCTTTTCCGAATCTATTAGATATGAACTAGAAGATTTTGGTATTAGGGTAATCTTGATAGAACCAGGTGTAATAAAATCAAATTTTTATGAAAATACAAAAATGTCTAAAAATTCTCTAATGGATCCAAAATCTCCCTATCACCCAATTGCACAGAAAATATTTGATGCATTTTTGCCAATGTTACAATATGCTTTTCCTACGAAAAAAGTGGCTGATGTAATTTTAGAGGCAGTAACCTCCGAGAATCCAGAAATAAGATATGTAGTAGGAAATGACGCCAAATCCATCGATGAAACCAGAAAAAAAAGATCAGATAAAGAATTTGAAAATTGGGTTAAAGAAGCATTCTTTGAAAAAAAAGGATTTGTAAGATAATCAAAAAAATTTAGTATAATTATTATAAATCATAATTAAAATGATTTACTATTATAAATAAGAAATAACTCAAGTACTCAAAATTATAGTAGAGCATGATAATACTATATTAGTATACTAGTTTAGTCATTATATCTAATCGTATATACTCTTCTTGCCTTATTATAATAGCAAAATACACTACATCATAAAAGTTTAACAATATGTTCAAACAAAAAAAATACTTTTAATACATTAAATTTTCATTCGAATTCTGCAGCAGAAGGGATCTCAAATATTTATAAATAATAACTAATGTCATTGCTCTTAAATTTCCTTCTATTATATGACCAAATATAAATAAACTAATTGCGCTCATATATAGAATGATACCGTGTAATATAGGTTTATTCTGATCTATAAAGTAAAATATTATAATATAGATTCCAATAATATAGAGTGGTAATCCAATACAATGTAGTATAATATTAATTGGATGTCTATGTGTATTTTTAATAGCCTTGAGTAAATTAAATTTCAAATTCTAAAAATTAGATAATAAAAAAGATAATTTTAATCTTATGAAATATTATGAAATTATCAAAGTTCAATTAAAAAGTTAAAAAATATTTCTAAACCTTAATTATTCTTAATTGATTCATACAAAGGTCATATAAAATGAAGATCCTAATTAATCTTTATTTCTATTATATTATTATAATTATGTATCCTTATATTTTATACACTAACTCATCCAAGTAAAATATTTTCAAAATAGTCGCATCTTATTTAATCACAAGCAATTTAGAATTTATTGTATATTGAGTATCATCTAATAAAACTGATCCATTTTGTATTTTGAAATATCTATCGAATCTAAAATTCATTTATTAATAGAATTAAGTGATAGAAGTTAGCAAAATTTTTATAATAATCTTCTATAGTATTGGTAATGATAAAAACAACTAATGTGGTAGTAGTAGTATTACTCGTCAGTACTGTATTTTCTTTTTCCTTCGTAGGATATACGAATGGAATTAATTTTGTTGTTGCACAGTCTGCAAATAATACAGACTCCGGTCCTGAGACACTTCAAGATTTCGAAAAAGAAATAGGAGATAATAATAGTGCTATTATAGGAAATGATACAAATATCAGTAATCCAAATAATACTCTTCTTGATTCAACAGAAGTTAATATGGAAGAGGATTGTATGGTATTAAAAGATG
>Ga0209382_10012196_pt1 | contig 10623 bp, 19 predicted proteins | sample SoiMetdeltSBSDD5_FD_187599 | JGI IMG/M metagenome (GOLD analysis project Ga0209382, IMG submission 187599) | Bulk soil microbial communities from a Populus tree surrounding site in Tennessee, USA - Soil MetaG P. deltoides SBSDD5 (SPAdes) (version 2) | ecosystem: Environmental > Terrestrial >...
CGTGCTCCTTGTCCCGGTACGTGAGCGCCACCGTTTGCGCCTTGATCATCATTTCCAGGAACCACCGCTGTTGCACGGTGCCACCTGACCCGCCGCCGCCCAGCTCCTCGACGTCGCTCGCCGCGCCATCGTTTTCCACGTACCCCAGGATCGCGCCCGACTTGTCGAGCAATTCGCACTTGACCCAGGGCCGCCCCTCGATTGTCTCGATCACCTGAGACCAGCGCTTGCGGCGATTCGGCACTGCCACGTCGCGATGATCGTCGGAGTTGTCGTAGACTCGCACCTTGTGCGGCGCGAGCTGGCGCAGCTTGGAGAGCAAGCGATCTGCTATGGCGTCCATTGCGACCTCCCCCACATGGGCATTACCGGCTCGGGGTCTACTGCGTCATCGTTCGATCCCCCCTTGTACAGGGCTTCGAAATGCAGGTGGCGTATCAACTGGTGATCGACGGCCCCCTTTGCGGGGTCCGTGTTCGGGTTATGGCCCATGGTGCCGATGCGTTCCCCTGCGAGCACGATCGTCGCCGGGCCTCCATCGTTGCGCTTCCCCCGCGTGTGCAGCGGGACGTCCACCGTTGCGAGATGAAAGTAGCGAGTCGCCCACGGCTTTCCGTGATCGAGAACTACCATCCATCCGGTTGGATGCCTCGTGACGCCCCACACCCGTGCGTTCTTTGCCGCGAGTATCGGGGTCCCGATCGGCGCGAAGTAGGTGGCTGTTGCCTTCGCGCCTCCGGCGTCGAGCAGACCCTGCGGCCACTCGGCCTGCATGTCCGCCGACCCGTGCCTGTGATACATGATGTCCGTTCCCACGTGACGGATCGACTTGAATTCTTGCGACACCTCCGCTTGATAGAGCCTACCATCTGGCAGTTTGAGATCAGGGACCGGGAAGTGCCAACCTTCCCCCCATGCCTTCGCGTCAACTGTCTTGCTCAGCATGCGGAGGAGTATAAGCACGCCTCCGACAGTCAGCAGCTCGCGAAGGTCCCGCGCGTTCATCGGCGCCGCTTCCCCGACTCCGACAGCACAGCGAGCACGAGCAACGCGATGAACAGCCCTGCCCCCATCCCGCCACCTGTCTGCACGGGGTCCGGCGACGCGCGCACACGGAGCACCAGGTTGCCCTTTGCGAGCGTCGCGAACCGATCGATCTCGGCTTGCATCTCCTGGGTTGTAGTGATCGCGCCCGGCTCGTTCGCCGCCTTCACGATCTCCGGCTCCTCGGACTCGCCCGCCGCGCTCATGTCGTACGTGCGCGCGGAATCCTGTGGCACCGTCACGCGCCACACCTGATTGACCCGCGAGGTATCGAGCGCCACGCGCCACGTGACGCCATTCTTGTCTACGAGCAGCTCACCGTCTCTCAGCGTTGCCATTGTCGATCTCCTTTCAGAGCTGTGTCTGGAACCGCCACCACGTGAAATCGACGCCCACGGCTGCGGCGTTCACAGGCCCGGTCGAGCGGTGCGCGTTCGGCGTGAGCGAGGCGAGCGCGGACAGTGACCCCGCCGCCGCCGCGATCACCCCGCTTGCCTGGTGTCCCGTGTTGAGCCGCTCGACAGCCCAGTGCACCTCCGCGTTTGCGCCTGACTGCCCTGGCGGACACAGCAGCTGAAACCGCCAGAAGGCATCCACACCCGTCACGTTTGTCGGGAAGTTGGCGCCGAGATCGATGTCGATGCTGTTGCCGCTCGCGTCGCGCGAGTACACGTGCAGCGTCGTCTGACCCTGCTGGCAGCCGAACCCATACCCCTGGATCGTGGTTGGATTGACCGTTGTGGGCGCCGCCACGCTGTTGCGCATGCCCAGGAACATGCTCGCTTCGGTGTTCAGCACTGCGTCACTGATCGCGGCTTCCCAGAGCGTGAGCCATCCGGCCCCCTTGAAACGCCCCGTCCCCGGCGTCACGAGTCCGCTGATCACGTGGAGCGTTGCTGACCTCGGTCCCGCCACGCTGTTGATCGCCGCCGCTGACACATAGGCCGCGCGACGCGCCGTGGTAAGGAGATCCGTCGACGCCAGGGCGCGCGCCGTGAGCGTACCGCTCGCCGTCGGGGCCGGCACGCCATCCGCGAGGGGTGTCGTGGCCGCCCCGGCGATCCACGACCAATACGTGAGCTGGCCGGCACCGAACGAGGCCGCGAGCGGCGCGGGCTGACACTGGCAGGTCATGGCGCTATCCTCCAGTGCACGATCACGGCGAGATCGGTGAACGCCTCGCCACAGTCCAGGTTCGGCCCCGGCGTGCCGATGCGGAGCATCGTTGCGCGCGCCGGCACCGGGTACCACGCTGGCGGGATGCCGATCGATGATCCCTGGGAGTCGACATCGGCCGGCACCGTGCTCCCGGCCGGGAGATCGTCGAACCACTCCAGGTTGAGGCGCGGCTGCCCGAAGTCGAACGGCCTGAACGTGTTGGGATCGAGCGCCGTTACCTTCACGCGCCTGGCGAAGTCTGGAACGTACAGCACTCCGGGATCTCCGGGGTTCGTGTACCCGGTGTTCACCGATACGTCGGTAGTCGCCGACAGCTCATCCGACGCGACCGCGTGCTCGCTTCCCGTGAGCGGCACGATTGACGCGGCTAGCCTGGGGAGATCTTCCTGGCTGTTTCCGCCGTAGCTCAGGAACGTTCCCGCGAACACTTCCACGAAGTTCCCGAACACGGTTACCGTCGCGCCCGCCATCGGCCAGTGCGCGATCAGTCGATTTGCGTTTGCCTCCCCGGCTCCCCACGCCAGCTCCACGAACAACGGATCGCAGTCCACCGAGCCGCCGCCGGTGCCGCCTACCCCCACGCGATTCGATCTCCGAGGCGGGCTTAGCGTCGGGTTGTTCTGCACGCCCAGCAGATACGCGTACGACTGCGAGACGAAGAGCGGCGAGTCAACTGCCGCGTTGAGGAGCGCGTTGCCGTCCTTGCGCTCCGCTCGCGAGAGCGTGATCTTCCATCCTCGCGCATCCGACACCGGGACGGATACGCGCGCGAGCGCCGTCTCACGGCGAGAGCCTTCCTGGACGACCACCGACTCCGCGATGCGCGACTTCGCGAGCGCTTGTGGGTCGATCGTTCTCATTCGAACCCCTCCTCCTGGTACTGGAGCAGCTCATCGGCGCTGTCGCCGTAGTGCTGATCTTCGTACGCCTGGAAGTAGTCTTCCGCTTCCTGCTGCGGCGCCATCTCTTCCAGCTCTTTCTCACGCTCGAACGCCTCCGGCCCCCACGCTTGCATCGCCGCAGCGTCGAGGGGGTCCAGGGGGTTCATCCCTGGCACCGCCTGCTGCCCGTAGGGCGCGCCGGGCTGCGTCGGCTGCCCGTACGGGTCCATCGGCGGCGGCGGCAGCTGGGCGGCCTGGGGACGCTCCCAGCGACCATCGACGAGCACGAACCCCTGCGCCGCCGGGTCGGAGTGCATCGTCGAGCTACGCGACGTCGGCCCCGGAGCGACGACCTCGCCGCGCCTCACGGGCCTGCGCTTGCGCGCGAACATGCCCGTACGGCCACGGCGATGCTCGCGCGGCCCCGACACCTCCGCCGCCGCCTCCCCCTTCGCCGCCGCTTGCTCCTTCTGGAGTGCCTTGAACAGCTTGATCGCGAGCTTTCGCGTCGCGGGAGACTCCGCCTCGATGGCAACCGTCTTGAGACCGTCCGGTCCCATTTTCGACAACGCGCGCGCGATCTTTGCTGCCGCCATCACCTGCGGCGGCAGGAAGGCGGCGATCGCTGGGTCGTTCGCGATTTGCATGATGGACGACGCCGCTCGTTTGAGCGCGGACATCGGATTCCAGCCCAGCGCTTGCACCCGGATGCTGCCCGCGTGCATGGGCACCTCGATCTCGCCGAGGTGATGGTCCCCTCGATCAACGAGCCTGATACGTGGCTTCTTCATACGATCACCTCAGGATGGATGCACCATGCTCAAGTGCGAGCAAGATGCGGCTTGGGTCCTCGACCGTGCCATCGGCACGACGTACGACCGCGTGATACGATCCTCTCTTCGTGCGCTTGATGGCGACCGTTGCCGGCTCGCCCTCGCAGCGCAACTCCGCCGCTCTGTACGCGGCGAGATCCTCACAGTCGCCCGCCTTCGCGCGGAGCAGATCGATTGCCGACTGCCACTCCTCGCGACCGGGCTGCTCGCGCCGGTAGACCACGCCGCTCCGGTACAGCGAGGGGAACCCACCGCCACCGAGGCGCGCGGTGTGCATCAGCGAGTAGTTTAGGGCTGTCAGCCCCTCTACCGCCGCCTCGATCGCCCCGATGTCGGCGGGTACCCTCAACTGCACCGTGAGCGGCATGGCGTCAGCCCACCGACTCGCCGAAGATCGTGGACGCGATGTCCACGCGGTCCGTCATCGTCGGCGCCGCGCTGATCGCGTACGAGACGCGAACATCGAGCGCCGTCGTGCACGCGGCCAGCTCCAGGTTGACATCGAACGCCGTGGCGGCGAAGGCGCCCGCACCGATCGGATCGCTCGACACGAACTGATTGTTCGTGCCGACGAACAGCCCGGTGATCGTCACGAGCCCCGTTGCGCTCGCTCCCGTGCGCGCGATGTCGCACACGAGCCGCTTGCCCTTGAAAGGGCGTTGCGGCCGCGTCGTCGCGTTCAACGCCGTGCCCGACGTCGCCGTGAAGGCGACCGTGCTCAAGCCGAGTGGCTGGAGACGGATGCCCACCGCCGGCGCCCCCGGCACCTGAGGAATGATCCGCCGCGCCGGGTACCCGTAGGTTCCCGGGCGCGCCGGCGCATGCCCGTACGCCATCCGGCGGCGCGGCAACGCGCCCACGTCCGCCAGGTCATCGATCAACTCTGCATCACCGATCAGCAGACTCATGTCTGTATCTCCTTGTTTGGTTCATCACCAGACCCCGCGCCCCGGAGCCTCCGGGACCGAGCACCCCCGAGCTCACTCGACATCCATCAGATCGCCGTCGTCCTCCTCCCCTACGAACTTGAACGACGTGTTATCGGTTCCGAGCTTGACGGCTGCGAGTGCCAGGCCGACCAACCCCGCCGCCTTCATCCAGGGCCGGAAGCGCCCCCCGAAGTGCGTGAAGTGATGCACCGCGCCGATCGCCATGCCTGCGATCGCCGTGTTCCCGAAGGTCTTTGAACCCGGGATCTTCTGCACCACCGCCTTCGCCTGAGCGGGCGCGATCGAGCTGTTCTCGCCGAACACTGCGCCCAGCGCGAGCCCGGCGATCGCGAGCTTTCCCATGGAGACGCCGCCGCTCGCCGCGCCGCGCCGGCCCCGACGGCGATGCTTGACGTGGCGCGTTCGATAGCGAGTGACCACGAGCGGCCGACTCGGCCGGCTCACGACCAGGGCGCCCGAGCGCCGACTGCGGCGGCGCGTGCTGCCGCCTTTCACGAAACGACCCTTCGAGTTACGAGACCTCTTTGCCATGATCAGTATCTCCTGCGCCGACCACGGCGCGGTGTTGCGAACACTGCCGCCGCGATCACTATGAACGCCAGCGGCACAGCGAATTTCCCGATCCCGCGGATGATTCCGCTCAGCGGATCATCCACGGTCGCCGGTGCGCAGTCCCCAGGCTTGTCGCACGGCATGCGACGCCCAGTGATCGGTTCAACCGGCCCCTTGCCGTCCTTGTCGCACGGCGGCCTGGGTACACGAAGCTTGCCCGTTTTCTTGTCCTTGCACACGGGCAGCGGGATCTCGAATTGCGGCCGCACACCATCCGCGTGCAGCGCGCGCGCGACCTCTCCCTGGAAGATCGGCTCGTCGAACATGTCCTTTTCCAGCTCCAGGCGCGGCGGCACGTCTGGATGCCTGTCTCGCATGTCGATCAGCGCGCTGTTCACGGCGCGTTGCAGCTCGAACCCGGCATCCGGGTCGTACAGCTGATCGGCTTGCTTCTGCGTAGCGTCGAGCTTGTCGACCCCCGGGGTCCATCCGTATGCGACGGCGGCGAATTGATACCAGAGCGGGAAGCCGTGCTCCAGCATTGGCGCGAGTGCTCTCGTCGCGTTGATGATCGCGACAGCTTCCCGGTTGGTCATCTTGTAGGACACCAGACCGAGCATGTTCTCGGACGTGCCTCGCTTCTTTCTGAGATCCTCCCAGAGCGAGACGCCCACCGTGTTCCATTTACTCGCCGTGATCACCGGCGGCAGGATGAAGCGTTCACCCATTGTCGATCTCCCCGGTGGCGTATGGCTCCAGGCACCACTCCCCGATCCCGCTGGTGGTAGCGTTGCGCCTCCACCACAGCACGAGTTTGCGCTTCGAACGATCGCGGAGTACCACGACGTTGATGCATCCGTTCGCCTTCGTCGCGGTTCCGATCACGACGCAGCCTACCAATCCCTCCGGGACCGGTGCCACGTATCACTTCCCCCGCTTGCGCCTGGTAGTCTTGCGAGACGTGACCGGCGGCGCGTCGGCAGGCTGCGGATCGTGGAGCGGCTGAACTCCCGCCGTCAACCTGAGCTGCTGACAGGCGCCGCACTGGCAGAATGGTGCATGATCGGACATGGGGCTAGCTCCTTGCTCTCCCCAGGCACCTCAACCTGTAGCATCACGCACTGTCATCGAGCAACAGGCACTGTTCGTCCCGACGACGACCTACCGCCCACCACCCCCGCGGGTACAGCTGAACGCCTGGCGCGACGCTCGCGAGCCCCGGCGGCGCACCGAGCGCGACGCAACGCTCGCCGCACGTCGTGCACCGCACCTCCCGGTCGCGGATCGGACGCCAAAAGTAACGCGACGTGCTGACCTTGCGTAGACCCCTGAACGCGACCAGCAGCTCGCCCGCCTTTTGCGCTGTGAAAACCGCGGGATCCACGCCTTTCGTCACATACTTTGAGAGGTAATCCGCCGCTGACTGCGCCGGTTTGCTCGATCTCCTGGGGGCCTGGACGTCCACCGACGAGCGTTTGTTCGCGCCTGGCATCACACGTTCCCATGCGTCCCGCAGCTCACGGTACGGCACCCAGCATGAGATCACCGCCACGTGCATGTGTACGTGACCATCTCCGGCCGTACCGGGCGTCACCTCCCAGGCGAGCGCGTACGTGCTCCACCACCTCCCGGCATGCGCCGCCTTCGTCAGCGAGCGCCACGCCTCCCCCATGACGCGGCGATCTCGCGCGATGTCGCCCGAGTGTGGCATGGTGAACGTGATCATGTAGACCCCGGGGAGCATGCCGCGGCGATGCCTCGACCAGTCTCGCCGCGCCGCCGTGAGGTGTGCATCGAACGAGCGTGTGATGCGCTTGCGCCACCGTCGCCAATGCTGCTTCCGGCATGCCTCGCACAGCTGGGTTTGATCGCATCCTACCGGGACCTCTGTCGTGCCGCATCCGCAGGCGACCTTCCTCCAGCGTTTTCCGCACGTGGCTACCAGGGCCGATCTCGGCATCGCAAGAGCCTGCGCCCGATGCTCATGCCACTCCGCGGACCTCGCCAGTCGCACGCGATCGGTCGGACGGTCCGCGCGCCTTTCCGCCCGCCGCTGCACACGCGCCCGAGCGTCGAGCCTCGCCAGCTCGGGCGCCGTCCGCAGGCGCCACACGTAATCGAGATCTCGGGACCACTCCGGATTCCGGAGTGGTCCCGGGAGCTTGGCAGTTGTTCCCAGCTCTTGGACACTACTGGGAGTGCCCCGCCGCTTGACGGGTACTAGGTCCTCGTTGTAGTGTAGATTACGAATCGCGGACTCCTCACCAGACGCGATTAGCTGCCCTGGGTTCGCATCCCAGGGCAGCCCCCTCTCTACACCCCCCCTTGACTCCCGCGCAAGCCTGAGCGAGCGTACAGGGGTCCAGACCCCTCGCCCCGGGCCTCCGGGGCCTCGCCCGAGCCGCCAGCCTCCCCAGGCCGGTCGCGGGGGAGGGGCCGGGCACCCCTATCCGTGATCACGCGCCTCTCCCTCCAGCTCGCCGCCGCCGCCCTCCGCCTCGCGCACGTCGCCGCCATGCAGCGCTACCGCGCTACCGGGGATGATCACTGGCGCCAGCTCGCGCTCGCGCTGATGGTCAGCGAGACGCAGGTCCGCATCCGGGCCTCACGCCTCACCACCTGACCAACCCCGCCGGTTCGCAGGGGAGGGGCCGGGCACCCCTCAGAGCCGGCGCTCGAACGATCGCGTCAAGTGCGACCATGCGCGCCCAGCTCGCGCTTACTACGTCAGTCGCCTGACCCCGTACGATCCGGGGGAGCCTTCACATCGAGCGCCGCCGTGAGCTGCTGAATGCAGGCATCGAGCTGGGCGCGCGCCTCGATGGCGTCCACCAGGTTCATCCCGAGCGCGATGGCGTACGGCCGCTCCGTGCGGATGCACAGCCCGCGCTTGCGCGCTCCCCTGAGCTGCTCGGGCGACCCGTCGTCCATCACGAACCACTGCGGCAGCAGCAGCTCGGGCGCCTTCACGCTCACAGCGGCCACCCCGCGATGACACGAGCGAGCGAGCGGAACACCTCCGCGGCGATCGGGATGCGCACCTGGCGGATACCCTCACAGTGCGGGTAGCTCGTCCGGTCCGCCGGCTGACACCCCGCGCAGTGCGCCGCATCCGGGGGCAGCTCCACCGCGACGAACGCGCACCGCTTGTCGGAGTCCCATCCGATCTCGACTGGTCGCCCGAGCATGTCCACCACGGACACCGACCACATCACGACCCACCCCCGCGCTTCCACGCGTCGTGCATGAGCGTGTAGATGTCCTGCCATCGCAGGCCGGCACGCTTGCATGCCATCAGTGCCACCGCGATCGCCACGGTCGCAGCATCCGCTTGCCCCGGCACACGCTGCAACAGCGCAGCGAGCGCTACCGTCCCCTCGCGGTGGAGCACCTCCGCGGGGGTCAGCGCTTTCTCCTTCACTTCCGGCCTCCCTTCGTGCGGCTATGTCGCTCTTCGATCGCGGACTGGTATCCGCAATACCACGCCATCGAGATCCAGCTCTTGAGCACGTCCATATCCTTCGTGATCGTCCTCTCCAGCATGCCGCGCCACTCCGCCAGGTCGGCCTCCAGCTGCCCCGCGAGCGCCGGCGGCGGCGGCGGCGCACCCAGCTCCTTACGCGCGCGCTCCACCGTGACGCTCGCATGCACCATCCGCAGCAGCTCTTGAGACGGCAGCAGCTTCCCCTCCAAGATCATTTCCGCGTACGTCTCCCCGCGGTCCATCGCGTCCGACACCCCCGCCATGGCTACTTCGCCTCCGGCGTGCTCGCCACCGCGGCGCGCTTGCCCGCCTTCGCCTCCGCCTTCGCCTCCGCCTTCGCCGCCGCCTCCGCCTCCGCCTTGACCCAGGCGAGGAACTTCGCCTCGTGCGCCACCGCGTACGCCATGGCGGCCCGGATACCGAACCCCTCCGGGTGCTCCTTGCCCGCCGCCTTCGCGAACACCTTGGACCACTCGATCGGCCCGTTCGCCTGGAACTTGCGCGTACCCTTGTCCGTGTAGTGCCCCGGGGTCGCGCTCGCCTTCGCCTTGCTCTTCGCCTTGCTCTTCGCCATAACGCTTTCTCCTGTTGTGTTTCCCTCGAAACGATCGAGGCCCCACGAGCGTAAGCCCTGGGGCCTCGACGGTCAACAGGATTTTCGATCGATCTCGTAAGTGCCTGAGATCTCGATCTTATTTCAGCTCCTCCAGGTCGATTTTCAGCTTCGGGACCTTGTTTGACCCGTTGAGCACGAACTTGTCCTTGACCTTCGCGGCCTCCGATGCGACGCGATCTACCTGCGCCTGGAGCAACGCCTTCGCTACCGCTTCCTTCGCGTCGTCCGTTTGATTCGGATCGGCGAGGATCGCATAGGCGAGCTTGCGAACCATCGCCCACCATTCGCGATCCCCCCACCATTTGCGCGCGAGCCATCCGATAAACGTCGCCACCGGCGGCGCCCACACGCTGAAGTTATCCACGAGAAGAGCGATCAATGCACCCATGCTACAGCTCCGCGTTGAGCACGACCTTGTGAACACACCCGGTCCGCCGGTGCTCCTTCGCGGCCCGGATCGTGGCGTCCTCCTGACAACCGAACACTTCGATCGGTTCGCACAGCTCGCCACACACATAGCACAGCTCGCCGTCGTCGATCCTTGCTTGCAAGGTGGCGACTTGCCCCGGCGATGCGCGCAGCATCCAGCTCGCCACAGCTTCCCGCGGAGCGAGCACGCGCATCACCCAGTATTCCGTGGCCGCGATCGCGTTGTTAAGCGGCGCGCTCACGACTTCGCTCCGTTCGGCGGCGGCGCGGCCCCGGCCCCCTTCGCCTTGGGTTGCGGTAGAGCTCGCCGGAACAGCAGTTGAAGGAGCGGCCCCACGCTCTGCATGAGCTGCGGCGATGCTTCTATCAGCTTGATGATCTGATCCATATCGCTCCCCGCGTCTGCCGCCGCCTTCATTGCTGCGATGTCGGTCGCCACGTCGCGCTGGATGCTGAACAGCGTGATCAATTCTCGGATGGACTGCGTCTGCACCGCCATCATTTCCCGCATGCCTTCCAACAGCGCCGCGTGCTCCTTGTCCCGGTACGTGAGCGCCACCGTTTGCGCCTTGATCATCATTTCCAGGAACCACCGCTGTTGCACGGTGCCACCTGACCCGCCGCCGCCCAGCTCCTCGACGTCGCTCGCCGCGCC
>Ga0209382_10012198_pt1 | contig 10623 bp, 7 predicted proteins | sample SoiMetdeltSBSDD5_FD_187599 | JGI IMG/M metagenome (GOLD analysis project Ga0209382, IMG submission 187599) | Bulk soil microbial communities from a Populus tree surrounding site in Tennessee, USA - Soil MetaG P. deltoides SBSDD5 (SPAdes) (version 2) | ecosystem: Environmental > Terrestrial >...
CAGCTCAGCCCCGAGGTGGTCCTCGCCGAGATGACCAGGAACGGGGTCACTCACGTCGTGTGGCTCCCCGACAGCGAGACGAACTTCCTGTACCAGCTCATGCAGGCCGAGCCCTCGCTACGGCTGGTGCCGGTCAGCCGCGAAGGGCTTGCGTTCTCGGTCGCCGCGGGCCTGGCCGCGGGCGGCCAGCGGCCGATCATCCTGATCCAGAACACGGGGCTCATGGAGTCGGGCGACTCGCTCCGGGGCTGGGCGATCGGCTTGAACGTGCCCGTGGTCATGATGATCGGCTACCGCGGGTGGACACGGCACGGCGTCAACACCGACTCCGCCGCCACCTATACGGAACGGTTCCTCCATGCCTTCGGCATCAGCTACTACCTCTGTGAGAGCTCGGCCGACGCCCCGCGAATCTCGATCGCGTTCGAGGAGGCCGCGCGTACGCGACGGCCGGTGGCGGTGCTGATGGCCGACGAGTATCACGGCTTCAACCGGTAGAGGAGAGGCCATGCTCCGGACCGACGAGCTGCTCCGCGTCTTTCACGCCCATCGCGGCGACGCCATCGTGGTGCCGGGCCGAGGCGGCCGTCACTGGGGTAAGATCTCCACGCGGCCGGGCCGGGATCTGCCGATGGGCGACCCCGCCATGGGCGGCCACGCCGGCTTCGCGCTCGGTCTGGCGCTCGCCCTGCCCCAGAACAAGGTCGTGCTGTTCGACTCCGAGGGCGACCTGCTGATGAGCCTGGGTATCCTGCCCACCGTGGCCGAGCTGGCGCCCGCCAACTTCTACCACTTCATGCTCGACAACGAGTGCTACGCGACCACCGGCGGGCAGCCCGTGCCCAACGCCAAGAACGTGGCTTATGATGTCGTCGCCCGCGGCTGCGGCTACCCGCGCGCCTTCGCCTTCGACGACCTCGCCGAGCTCGAGGCCACGATCGCGGACATCTTCGGCCGGCCCGGGCCGGTCTTCGTGGCCCTCAAGGTGGTGCCCGAGGTGGAGAACGTGCCGATCGGCCAGCGGTCGCGCTGGCAGACGCGCACCCGCGACAAGGTACTGGCCGACTTCCGCGAGGAGCTCGGCCTGAATCAACCCCAACGAACGGAAGGTGGGACATCTCGATGAGTGTTCACACGTCGCCACGGTCTGGCATGGCGTCAGGGTTTCCCTACGAGCGGCGCCGTCTGGAAGACGTCGGCTACATGACCTGCATGACCCTCACCCTGCTCGGCAACTATGCCCAGACCGGACATTTCGGCGGCCCACTGGCCTACACGCCGTTCAACGTCGCGGCGCACCTGGCCGGGCCCGAGCTGGGCGGGCTGCGCTACGACTACCGGCGCCCCAAGCATCCGTACGGCGACAAGTTCATGCTGGCGGCGGGACACTGCGCACCCACCTGCTACGCGCTGTGGATGATCCTGGGGCAGGCGTTGTACCGGAAGCATCACGCGACGGGCGATCGCCGCTATCACGTGGCGCCGGACGTCGCGATGCTGCCGGTCGACGCGCTGGGATTCCGCCGCGGCGCCGGCGCGCTGAGGACACTGCTCTCGGATCAGGGGCTGTCGGACCATCCGCTGTTCGCCCAGGCCAAGGGGCGAGGCATCCGGGCGCTATCCGGGCACATCGAGTCCACCGATCTCACCAACGACGTCAACGGCGGCCCCTCGGGCGTCGGGATTGCGACGGCCGCGGGAAAAGCGGCGTTCTGGGACATCGTCGGCGCTCCCATGGGGACGCCGAAGGTGATCGCGCTCGAGGGCGAGTTCGCCATGACCGAAGGACACGCCCAGGAGCTCAAGACCCAGGCCATCGCGCTGCAGGTGGGCAAGCGGCTCCGGATCTTCCTGTCCGATAACAACGCCGGCATCGACGATTCGCTGATCGGCGGCGTTGTCGCCAGCAAGTTCACCGGCTATCGCTTGATCGACCAGTGGACCTCGTACGGGTGGAACGTGCTGTCGCTGGCGGATGGTCACGACTACGACCAGATCGTGGGCGCGCTCCGGACGATGGAGGCCTCGGACCCAGCGGACCGCCGTCCGATGATCGTGATCGGCACGACTACCAAGGGGTACTGGCCGGGAGCGGTGAACGGCAAGATCCCCGGGGCGGGCGATCAGGTGGTGGGCTACCCGAGCCATCCGTACGGGATGAAGATGAACTCGGAATACTTCGTCGCCCTGGCGCGCACCTTCGAGGCGCGCTACGGCGTCCAGTTCCAGGGGATCAGCCAGGGACCGGTCACCGACCCGCGGGAGCGGCTCATCCAGTTCAAGACCAACATCGACGTCGTCATGTCAGTGCTCGAGCGCGATGGCCTCGGGGACTGGCTCGCCGATCGTCTGGTCGAGATCGGCGACTCGGTGCCGGCCGAGATCCCGCTCCGCGTCGATGTGAAGCACGACCCATTCCTCGATGACCGTCTCAAGGTCGCCAATCTCCCCGAGGAGCCGCAGACGCTCACCGTGAGGAATTCGATCTCGGGCAAGGAGAAGCAGCTCAAGATCGCGCTGTTCCGCAAGGCGGGCGAGACGGCGGGCGCACGCCGGGCCGTGTCCGAGATCGTCAAGTGGGCGAACCACGTCACCGACAACCGCGTGCTGACCCTGGCCGCCGATCTCTCGGAATCGATCAATCTCGAGCACGGCAGCATCTGGGGCCACTACGATCCCGAGACCAACCCGCTGGGGACACGGCTGAAGGCAGCGATCGAGGAAGCGGGTAACGTGTCGAGCGCCATCGGCCTGGTAGGCCAGAGCGCGTCGGTGGACCCCGACCAGTTTGCCGGGGTGTGGGCGTTCAGCGGCACCTACGGCGCCTTCACGCCGCTGATGTACCTGCCCGCACGCGTCTGGAGCCAGCAGAACCAGGACAGCAAGTTCCGCACGGGCGTCCTGCACATCCTCGCCGGGCACTCAGGCCCGGAGACCGCCGCCGACGCGCGCACGCACTTCGGGATCTTCGCTCCCCAGGTGTGGAAGCTGTTCCCGCGTGACCAGGTCATCAACCTGAGCTTCTGGGACTACAACGACGTGGCCCCCGGCTACTTCGCCGCCGCCGAGATCGCCGCGCGCGAAAAGAAGGTCGGCGTCATCATCATCGAGGTGGCACGCCCCGACTTCCGCGTCGCCGACCGCAGCACGTTCGCCGACTCCGATGTCCGCGCCGCCGCCAAGGGTCTCTACGTCATCCGCGACTTCGCGCCCGGCCAGCCCCGACACGGCTACGTCGTGGCCCAGGGATCGAGCTCGACGTTCAATCTCGTGAGCGTGCTGCCGCGGCTGACGCAGGCCGGCATCAACGTGAAGGTCATCGCGGCGATCAGCGAGGAGCTGTTCGACCGCCAGCCCGAAGCGTATCGGAACGCTGTACTGCCGCCCGAGGCCCGCCAGGACCTCATGTTCGTGATGACCGGAACGCGCCGCATGTGGCCGCTGCGCAACGTCGGCTCGCTGACCGATGAGTACTCCCTCACCGCGGACCAGGAGAACGTGTGGCTCACCGGCGGCACCGAGGCGGACGTGATCGCCGAGGCGCACCTGGACCCGGACTCGATCTTCGCCGGGGTGCAGCGGTTCGCTCAGGAGCGTCCGACGCGCCTGAGCCGTCAGCGCGCAGTGCTGAACGCGCTGGGGTAAACGAACGCTTCGATCGACGCGTTGACCTTGTCCCGAATCGTCCCGGGTGTGACGTGAGCATCGCGGGAGAGCTGGCGCGGTTTGTGACGAGCACGACCGTCACCGACCTGCCGCCGCTGGCACTCGAGCGCGCGCGCATGGCGATCGCCAGCACGATCGCTAGCGCCGCGATGGGCGCCGACATCGCTTCCTCGCGAATCATTCGCGAGCTTGCCAGGGAGCACGGAGGTGCTGCGCAGGCCACCCTCTGGTTCGATGGCGGACGCCGACTACCCGTCGCAGACGCGGCGCGGGTCAACGCCGTGATGAGCGACGCCGCCGCTTCGGACGACAGCGACCTGCGCAGCATCGCGCACATCGGCACGATCGTCTCGACGACCTCGATCACCATGGCGGAGCAGACCGGCGCGGCCGGCCGCGACGTGCTCGCCGCCATGGTGCACGGCTACGAGATCGCCGGGCGCATCGACGAAGCGCTCACCCCGGGGCGCAACGAGCGCGGCTTCCACGGCTCGATCGCCACGATCTTCGGCGGCGCGGTCGCGGCCGGCACGCTACTCAAACTGACGCAGGGACAGATGACGCAGGCGATCGCGCTCGCGGCAACCTCGATCGGCGGCCTGATGGTGGCCGCCAACACCAGCGTGGCGCGCGAGTATCACGCGGGACTCTCGGCGATGCTCGGCATCCAGGCGGCACTCGCCGCGCACAAGGGGCTGATGGCCGAGGAAAACGTCCTGGAGATGCCGCGCGGCTTTTTCTCGGCTTACGGCGGAGATCACCTGGAGGACGTGACGAAAGATCTCGGCCAGACGTGGGACATCGCCACGAATATGGCGATCAAGCTGGTACCCGGTGGTCATCCGCACCACGCCGCGGCGGAGGCCGCCGCCAATGCCGCGATCGCCGGACAGGTCGACCCGACGGACGTGGCCGACATCAGGCTTTCATCGGCGAAGTACCGAACCCTGCCCGGCCCGAGGCATCCGACCGACCTGATCGGCGTGGCGCACAGCCCCGCCTACTTCATCGCGGCCGCAGTGGCGGACCGGGGCTACGGCTGGATCCACGTCTCGCCCGCGAAGGTCGCCGACGCGGTGATTCGACAGCTCATCGACAAAGTCACCGTCGACCCGAACCCGCCACCGTACCCGGACCGCTTCCCGCACCACCACGGCGCGACGGTCACGATCACCTTGAAGGACGGCCGGCAGTTCTCAGCTCACGTGGACTTTCCGCGCGGGTCCGCCCCTCGCGGAATCGAATGGGCCGACGTCGACGCAAAGTACCGGAGGCTGGTGCCGCTGTCCGGGCTGGCCCCGGACAAGGTCGAGGCCAGCCTTCGGGTGGTGCACGACTTCGAAACGGTCAAGACCATGTCCGAGCTCACTCGCCTGCTGAGCTGAGAAACCCCTCTTGACAGCCAGAGAATCATGTAAATAACCCTTGCGGGTGGCGCCGCCACCTGTTATTGGGTTTCAACTCCTGGTGCGTGCCCAACTTCTTGCTGGAGGACATGGGCTATGGCCACCGACCACGACCGTAAGTCTGCCCCTCCCAACATCGTCTCGCCGTGGCTTGCGGGGCGGCCCGATCCTGCGACGTGTCACGCAGGACCGGATCCTGGGATATCTCTTCCTCTTTCCGGCGCTGCTCGTCATCGTAGGCCTGGTCGCCTACCCGTTCGCCAGCGCCATCGTGATGACCTTCCAGGCGAAGACTGCCGGCGCGCCCGGTCGCTTCATCGGGCTGGACAATTACCGGGAGCTGTTCGGCAGCGAGCAGTTCCTGCGCGCCGTGATCAACACCGTTGCCTATACCGGCATCGGGGTGGGGCTCAAGTTCGTCTTCGGCCTCAGCATGGCCCTGGTCCTCAATCAAGAGCGCTTCTGCAACAACCTGTTTCGCTCGATCCTGTTGATTCCCTGGGCCATTCCGACGGTCATGTCGGCCCTGAACTGGCGCTGGATCTTCGACGACGCCAGCGGGCTCATCAACAACGTCCTGGTGCGTCTGAACCTGATCGACGAGACGATCTCGTGGCTCTCCGACCCGCACCTCGCGATGCTCTCCGTGATCATCGTGGTGGTCTGGCAGGGGACGCCGTTTTTCACGATGAGCTTCCTGGCGGGGTTGCAAGCCATTCCAAAAGAGCTGTACGAAGCCGCGGAAATCGACGGAGCCTCGGTGCTCCAGCAGTTCTCGTACATCACGCTGCCGCGCTTGCAGCCGATCTTCATCACCGCCGTGATGCTATCGGCCATTTTGACCTCGGCTGGCATTCAGTTCGTCCTGATCCTGACGAACGGCGGCCCCTCTGATCGCACGATGATCTTCCCCGTGCTGGCCTACCACCTGGCACTCGGCGGGGCTCAGCGGCTGGGGATGGGTGCGGCTGTGTCGCTGATCTTCTTCCCTCTGCTCGTGGTCTTCATCGTATTTCTGACCCGCCGCATGCTGCGGGAAAAGGGGGAGTAGGTCATGGCCCTGAGGGTGACGACGCAGCGGCGCGTGTTCAAGGGCGTGGGAAACGGCGCGCTGGTCCTCATGCTCCTGTGGACGCTGATTCCGTTCTACTGGATGATCGCGACCTCGCTGAAGCACGACAAGGAGATCTATGGGTACGAGGCCACGCTCATCCCGGAGCGGCCGACCCTGGCGAATTACGCCACCGTATTCAGGGAGACTCCATACCTGCTCTTCCTGCGCAACAGCCTGGCGATCGCCGTGGGCTCCACGATCCTGTCCATGGTGATCGCGTGTCTGGCCGCCTACGCGATCGCCCGGCTCAGTTTCCCCGGTCGGGCCCTGCTCGCGCGAGGTCTGGTGTTCACGTACCTCGTGCCCACCTCGTTGCTCTTCATACCCATGTTCGCGATGATGAGCGCGCTCCGGCTCACCGATAGCTTGCACGGACTCATCATCGCGTACCTCGGATTCGACGTGCCGTTCTGTACCTGGCTCCTGATGGGGTATTTCAAGTCCGTGCCGTTCGATCTGGAGGAGGCCGCGCGCGTCGACGGGTGCAACCGCGTGGGGGCCCTCGTGCGTATCGTGCTGCCGATGTCACTGCCGGCCCTCGTGGTCGTGACGTTCTTCTCGTTCACGCATGCCTGGAACGAGTTTCTGTACGCACACGTGTTCACCAGCACCACCAATGCCCGGACGGTTACGACGGGGCTGGTGAACTTCATGTCGCAGGACGTGTTCTTCTGGGGACCGTTGATGGCCTCGACCGTCATGAGCGCACTGCCCCCGGTGCTGATGTTCCTTGTGTTCCAGCGGTGGGTGGTCAAGGGACTGACGCTCGGCGGAGTGAAGGGATAGGGAGGCAACGATGCCGACGACACGACGCGAGATCTTGAAAACGGCCGGCAAGACTGCTGCCGTCGTCACGACGACCGCCCCGTGGTGGCTGTCGCGCCGCGCCCACGCGGCGCGACAGGCAAAGCTGGTCGTGTGGAATCCGGCCGCGCTCGCCCCTCAAGTCGACAAGATCATGCAGGAGCAGTGCTACGCGTACGCCAAGCAAGCAGGGATCAAGGAGAACGAGATCGACTACCAGATCATCGGTGGTCCCCAGCTCGTTCCCAAGCTGGTGGCGGCGCTCGAGGCCGGCAATCCGCCGGACATCACGCGTCTGGGCGGCGGCTACGTGCAGCTCTACCGTTCCCAGGGCCACGTGCTGGAGGTCACCGACCTCGTCAACAAGATGCAGAAGCAGCAAGGCGGCCTGTTCCCAGTCTCGTTGCCCAGCGTCATGCACGAAGGCAAGGCGTGGGGCGTGCCGCAATCCATCAGCCCCTGGCCGCTGGTCACGCGCCTCGACCTGCTCGAGGCCGCCAAGGTCGATCCGCCGAAGACGTGGGACGAGCTCATCGAGGTCTGCAAGAAGCTGCAAAAGCCGCCCAAGGTGACCGGCTTCGGCCTGTGTCTGGGCCTGCAGAACGACACCGACAACAACGTGATGAACATGATCTGGTGTTACGGCGGAAAGCTCGTCGAAGCCGACAACAAGACCGTGGCGCTGCACTCCAAGGGCACCATCGCTGCCGTGCAGCTCATCGCAGACATGTTCAGCAAGCACAAGATCATCCCGAAGGGCGCGATTGCCTGGGACAACACGGGCAACAACAAGGCCTATCAATCACGTCAGGTGATCTTCGTGCTGAATCCCACCAGCATCTACGCCCATCTGGCCGAGTCGGACAAGGAGCTCTATAACGTCACCGGCCTCTTGCCGGTACCGGCGGGGCCGGCGGGCGCCGTCGAGGAGCTCACCACCGCTGAATGGCTGCTCTTCAAGAAGAACCCGTATCCCGAGGTCGCCAAGGGGCTAGCCGAGTACTGGATGGCCCCGGAGAATCTCCGGGTGATGATCGAGGAAGGCGACGGTCGCTGGGGGCCGCCCTTCAAGAATATGTACGACTCGAAGTTCTGGAAGCGGCCCGTGTTCCAGCACTGGCGCGGCATGCTCGAGCGCGGGCGGCAGTTCCCGGCGCCCGGCGCCATGAATCCGGCGGCCGGCGAGGTGCTCGCCACGTACACCATCGGGCGGATGATGCACCGCGTGCTGGTCGAGAGCTGGAACGTCGAGAAGGCGGTGGTCGAGGCGCACAAGAAAGTCGCCGAGATCTACGCCCGGTATCAGGGGGCGTAGCGGGATCAGACGAAGAAGAACAGCTAGGAGGCCGGGCCGAGGTTCGACGCCGCTCTACGCTTGGTCCTTGCCGAGCACCTTCTTCTGGATACCGGTGAGGTAACGGTCCAGGTCGGCCACGCTCTCGAAGACGTTCAGAGAAGGCAGGGCCATGATGATCTCGAAGACCTTGCGGATCTGGGGCTGTAGGTTGGTCATCGCAAACTCGCCCCCGGCCACCTTCATCGCCTTCTGGGCGGCGATGACGACCCGGAGAGCTGCTGATGTAAGTGAGGTCTTTGAGGTCGAGCACGTGGGCGCGGGGCTGCTCTCGGTGACGGCCGCGATGTGCTCCTGAAGGGAGGTGTACGTGTTGCTGTCCAGCGAGCTGGTCAGCGGCATGTGGCCCTCCCGATCCGCTTCGTCAGCGTCAGTACGTTGCGCGAGCCCCTCTGACGGTAGTCCACCTCGTCCATTACTCGCTTGATCAGGTAGACTCCCACGCCGTGCCTGTCGGCGCCCTCCGGCGGGAGCGGCGGGGCCGGCCACTCGTGGGGGTCGAAGGGCGGCGCGTCGTCTTCCACCGTCGCCGTGATCGCGTCGGGTGTCACGTGAAAGCCGACGCGGATCTCGCCGTCCTCGCGCCCGCCGTAGCCGTGACGGATGACGTTGGTGACCGCCTCTTCGAGGGCGAGCCGCAGATCGAAGACGAGCTCCTCTGGCAGGGCATGCTCCCGTCCCACCCGCGCGACCTCTTCCGCGAGCCGGTCGATCTCCGTGAGCGCGCTGCGCAGATGTAGCCGGTCGGCGGCGCGCCGGATCACGAGCACGGCGATGTCGTCGGCCGGCGGCGTCCCGTCCGCGAACGCCGCCACCTGGCCGAGCACCGCCGCGGCGAGCTGGTCGGCGCTGCGGCCGGCGTGGCCGGCGACCGCGGCTCGCAGCCGCGCGTCGGAGAAGAAGGCACCGGCACGGTCAGTGGCCTCGGTCACTCCGTCGGTGTACATGAAGAGGGCATCCCCTGGCCTGAGGATCAGGTCATAGCACCCGTAGTGCGCGTCATCGTGGATACCGAGCGCGGGGGCGCGCCCGTGCTCGAGGACCTCGAGGCCGCCGTCTGCCCGTAGCGCCAGCGGCGGGTTGTGGCCCGCGTTCGTGTAGACGACGTGGCCGGACTCGGGATCGAGGATGCCGCAGAACGCGGTGATGAACATGCACTGGTCGTTGCCGAGGGCGGTCCGACGATTCACGCGGTCCACGATGGCGGCCGGTGAGTCCCCGGTAACGGCGGAGGCGCTGAGCAACGTCTTGGTAACGGCCATGAACAGGGCCGCCGGTACGCCCTTGTCAGAGACGTCGCCGAGGACGAAGTAGAGCCGTCCGTCTTCGAGCAGGAAGCAATCGTAGAAGTCGCCGCCCACCTCGCGCGCGGGCTGCAGGTCGCCGTGGATCTCCCAGCCCGGCAGCGGAGGGTACGTCCGCGGCACGAAGGTCATCTGGATCTCGCGGGCGATGCGTAGCTCGCTCTCGATCTTCGCCCGGGCGGCCATGTGCACGCGCAGCGCGCGCGTGCGGCGGCGCACCAGCCAGCCCAGCAGGAAGTTCAGGCCCACGGCCAGCCCGCCGGCGCCGAGGACGACGCCCGCCACCCAGAACGGGTTCAGCCACGTCGGGAAGTTGAGCGTCCGCACCCCCTCGAGCCAAACGCGGATCGAGCGGTAATAGATGGAGCCTTTGTCCGCCTTCAGCGCGACCAGGTGCCGGTCGAGGGCCTCGAGGACCTCCTTCTCGCGGCCCTTCGGTGCGGCGAAGCGCAGCTCGACCGGGCCGAACATGATCGAGGTCTTCTCGGCCTTGCTCCCGCGCCCGGCCCAGGCCCCGAAGATGCGCGGCACCAGGGCCGCGTCCGCCTGATCCTGGGCGACGAGGCGCAGCGTGTCGGCGTAGTCGGTCACCTCGACGAATGTCGGGAACACTTTCAGTGTCTCGTGGGTGCTCTGAAGCGCGGCGTAGTAGATGTCACCCCGCACGACCGCCAGCCGGCGGCCGGTCAGGTCCAGCAGCGTCTGAATATTCGCGTTCCGCGGTGCGTACACCTGTCCCCAGTTCTCGATGAGCAGCTCGTGCGAGAACTCGAACTGCCGGCTGCGCTCGGGCGAGTAGCCGATGGCGAGGAGCAGATCGATCTCACCACGCCGCAGGCGCTCGAGGCACTGGTCCCAGGCGCCCTCGACGTACTTGAGCGTCCACCGCTCCTGCCGGGCGACGTGCTCGAGCACGTCCACGTAGATGCCCTGGGGGCGGCCCTGCTCGTCGCGGAAGATCAGCGGCGGGTTCGG
>Ga0209382_10012204_pt1 | contig 10620 bp, 8 predicted proteins | sample SoiMetdeltSBSDD5_FD_187599 | JGI IMG/M metagenome (GOLD analysis project Ga0209382, IMG submission 187599) | Bulk soil microbial communities from a Populus tree surrounding site in Tennessee, USA - Soil MetaG P. deltoides SBSDD5 (SPAdes) (version 2) | ecosystem: Environmental > Terrestrial >...
GAACGCCGCTCGCGCGGCCGCCCGGTCGCTCATGCGCAGGCGCAGGCGGCCGAGGCGCTCCCACGCCGACGCGTCGGCGGGCGCGCGATCGGCAGCCCGCTGGGCCTCGTCGGCGGCCCACCCGTAGGCGCCCATGTCCTCGTAGATGCGGGCGGCATAGCGGTAGGCCGTGGGCCGGTCGCCCTCGACCCGGATCCAGTCGCGCACCGCGCGGCCGGCCGCAGGGAAGTTCTTGGCCTGCCAGAACGCGAGCGTCATCAGTCGCAGGACGGCGGCGTTGCGCGGCTCGGCATTGCGGGCGTAGACGAGCCGCTGCGCCGCGGTTGCGTAGTCGCCCTCGGCCATCGCGTGCTGAGCCGCGGTGACGAAGCGCTGGACACGGTCGGCGGCGTGGTCGGGGGTGGAGAAGTCGACGAACTGCAGCGAACCGGCCGGCACCGTGCGCACGCCGACCTGGAACTTGAGCCGGGCCCACTGCTGGACCTCGTCGCCGTCGCCGGAGAAGTAGATCCCGGTGACGCTGCCCACGCCCCACTCGGGATAGGAGAGGCAGCGGGCGTAGCGGTGGACGACCGAGTGGTCGGGCGTGCGATCGCCGAACGGGTCGTTCCTGGCGCGGTCGGCGGCCTGAGCACGGGCGCGCTGCTCGGCTTCGTACGCGCGGCGGCCCTCCTCGGCCCGCCGCTTGCGCGCGGCGGCGGCGCTGACCTTGACCGCATTGGCCGACACGCGGCCGCCGCGGGACTGCTCGGCGAGCCGCTCGAGCAGGTCGGCGGCCTCGTTGATCGCCTTCAGATGGCGCTCGTGCTCGAACTGGCGGCCGGGCGGCGCAATGTCCGGATGCCACTGCTTGGCCAGGCGCCGCCGCGCGAGCTGGACCGCCCGCTGATCGAAGGGCGGCTCGAGCTCCAGCAGCAGCACCGACTGCTCGATGTCGAGGACCTGAGGCATACACAGTCAACGTTACCGGCGGACACCAGGGAAGACCCTCCTATCCTCGCTGGCGTGTCCGCGCTCACGGGCCACTGCAACTGCGGCGGCGTGCGGTTCGAGATCGACGCGCCGCTGGGCCGCGCCTCCTACTGCCATTGCACGCGCTGCCAGCGCCGAACCGGCGCCGGTGCCTCCGCGAACGCGGCCATCCCGCCCGGTGCGCTGCGCATCGTCGCCGGCGAAGAGCTCATCCGCTCCTGGCAGCCCGAGGACGGGTTCGCAAAGGCGTTCTGCTCGGTCTGCGGCTCGCACCTGTACAGCGAGGACCCCCATGACCCCGACCGGCGCGCGATCCGGCTGGGCGTGATCGACGGCGACCCCGGCGTGCGCCTGCAGTACCGCCACCACGTTGCGACCGCGGCGGTGTGGGAGCCGATCCCCGACGACGGCCTGCGCCGCTACGCCGACCTCCCCGAGGCCGGATAGCGGCCTCCTATCCTGCGCCGTCCGATGGCCCAGCAGTACGTCTACACGATGCACCGCCTGACGAAGGTGTACCCGAGCAAGACCGTGCTCGAGGACATCTCGCTCTCGTTCCTGCCCGGGGCGAAGATCGGCGTGCTCGGGCTCAACGGGGCCGGGAAGTCGACGCTGCTGCGCATCATGGCGGGCGTCGAGACCGAGTTCCGCGGCGATGCCGTGCTGGCTCCCGACGCGACCGTCGGGCTCCTCGAGCAGGAGCCGCAACTCGACGAGGACAAGGATGTGCGCGGCAACGTCGAGGACGGCGTGGCCGAGCAGCGCGCGCTCCTGGACCGCTTCAACGAGCTGTCGGCCAACTACTCGGACGACACCGCGGACGAGTTCGCCCGCCTGCAGGAGCAGATCGACGCCGTCGATGCCTGGAACCTCGAGACGACGCTCGAGATCGCCATGGACGCCCTGCGGCTGCCGCGCGCCGACGCCGACGTGACGACGCTGAGCGGTGGCGAGCGCCGTCGCGTCGCGCTGTGCCGCCTCTTGCTGCGCCAGCCCGACCTGCTCCTGCTCGACGAGCCCACCAACCACCTCGACGCCGAGACCGTGGCCTGGCTCGAGCGCCACCTGGCCGACTATCGCGGCACGGTGGTCGCGGTCACCCACGACCGGTACTTCCTCGACAACGTCGCGGGCTGGATCCTCGAGCTCGACCGCGGGCGCGGGATCCCCTTCCGCGGCAACTACTCGTCCTGGCTCGAGCAGAAGCAGGAGCGGCTGGCGCGGGAGGAGAAGTCCGAGTCGGCCCGGCGGCGCACGCTGGCGCGTGAGCTCGAGTGGGCCCGGCTGACGCCGAGCGCCCGGCGCGGCAAGCCCAAGGCGCGCCTGAATCGCTACGAGGCGCTGCTGGCCGAAGACCGCAACGTCTCACTCGAGGATGTGCAGATCCACATTCCCGCCGGGCCGCGCCTCGGCGGCGTCGTGGTCGAGGCGCAGGGCCTGCGCAAGGCCTACGGCGACCGGCTGCTCATCGACGGCCTGGACTTCGCGCTCCCGCCGGCCGGGATCGTCGGCATCATCGGCGCCAACGGCGCCGGCAAGACAACGCTGCTGCGCCTGATCACCGGCGCCGAGCAGCCCGACGCCGGCGCGCTGCGCCTGGGCGACACCGTCGAACTGGCTTACGTCGACCAGTCCCGCGACGCGCTGGACGCGGACAAGAACGTGTGGGAGGAGATCTCCGGCGGCGGCGACCAGATCCTCGTCGGTGACCGCAAGGTGGCCTCGCGCGCGTATGTCGCCGGGTTCAACTTCCGGGGTTCAGACCAGCAGAAGCGCGTAGGCGCGCTGTCGGGCGGCGAGCGCAACCGCGTGCACCTGGCCAAGCTCCTGCGCCGCGGCGGCAACCTGCTCCTGCTCGACGAGCCCACCAACGACCTCGACGTCGACACCCTGCGCGCGCTCGAGGAGGCGCTGCTGAGCTTCGCGGGCTGCGCCGTGGTCGTCTCGCACGACCGCTGGTTCCTGGACCGGATCGCGACCCACGTGCTCGCGTTCGAGGGCGACTCGCAGGTGACGTGGTTCGAGGGCAACTTCGAGGCCTACGAGTCCTGGCGGCGCGAGCGCCTGGGCGAGGACGCGGACCGCCCCCACCGGATCACGTACAAGAAGCTGGTCCGGGGCTAACCCTCAACCACCCTCGAGGGGGTCAGATCCCTCCGTTGGGAGGTCAGACCCCTCCCTTGGGTCTGGCGGGGTCGGCGCCCAGTCCGGGCGGGGGCTTGGTCCGGGCCGCGTGAACGGCGGCGACGAAGGAGGGTGGGTCGGGCGGGGTCGGCGCCCAGTCCGGACGGGGGGGTTCGTCAGGGGTCTGTGCTTTTTGGTCCGCTATGCGGACCCAGCTGCACGAACCCCTGGCGGTCGGGGGGTTTTCGCAGTTCGCGTCGCATAGCGGGGTCAAGTGCGAACACCCTCACGACGTGACCGGACGGTCGCGCGTGCGACCCGCGTGGCCATGGCTGAAGGACATGACCAGGAGCAGGATCACGACCGCGATGAAGTTCTTCAGGGTCGGCTCGGGCCAGTGGAGGATGCCGGCGCGATGGAACCAGTCCGGGCCGGTGATGAAGACGAGGGCGGCGATCACGAAGCGGATGGCGAAGGGCGAGGCGAGGAACCACCCGAGGAGCACGCACCCCCACAAGTCGAGCGAGCCCGCGCCGATCGCCTTGCCGAAGTCGAGCGCGTTCCAGGCCAACGCGACGAGCGCCGGGGCGACCAGCAGGGCGAGCACGACGAGCGTGAGCAGCGCCGCGACGCCGGCAGTCACGAGCGCGCCGATGCCGAGGATCCCGAGCGCGGTGCGCACGCGCAGAGGGTCGCGCGCGCGCCGGACGGTGCTGGTGACCTAGAGCATCCGCGCGAGCACGCCGCGGAGAGCCGCGGCGTCGGCGGCGACGTCGTCGGCCGCGCGCAGGTCCTCGATGGTGAAGGGCCCGGTCGCGACCGCGACTGCGCGCACGCCGTCGGCCCGCGCGCACGCGATGTCGAGCGGCGTGTCGCCGATCACGGCGGTGCGGGTGCGCGGGTAGGGCTCGCCGCCGCGCCGGCCGGCCCGCCGCCGGGCGACGGCCGGCAGCTCGGCGCGATCCTCGCTGTCCGAGCCGAACGCGCCCTGCCCGCGGGCGAAGTATTCCCCGATGCCCGCCCGCGCCAGCTTGAGCCGGGCGATCGGCTCGAGGTTGCCGGTCAGCAGCGACAGGCGCACCTTCTCCTCGCCGGCGAGCCACCGCAGCAGGTCGCGCATCCCGGGCGCGACGCGGTCGGCGATCTCGGGCTGCCGCTCGGCGTGGGCGCGGCACCAGGCCTCGCCCAGGGCGTCGATGCGATCGTCGATCGCGCGGGCGCCGTAGCCGGCCTGCAGCAGGACCTCACGAGCGATCTGCAGGTCGGTCTTGCCCGGCGTGGCCACGCGGAAGGCCCGCGCGTCCTCGATCCCGAACACATCGTGCAGCGCGACGTGGAAGGCCTCCTTGTGTGCGTCGGCGGCCCGCAGGAGCAGCGTGCCGTCGACGTCGAAGAGCAGGAGCATCGCGTTCAGCGCTCAAACGACGTCCCGGGACCCAGACGCTGTGCGAACGCCGCGATCAGCCGCGCCGCGTTGTGCACGTCCTCGAGCTGGACGAGCTCAACCGGCGAGTGCATGTAGCGGAGCGGGATCGAGACGACGCCGGTCGGCACCCCGGCCCGCGACAGGTGGACGGCGTCGGCGTCGGTGCCCGTGAACCGGCCCGAGACGCCGACCGTGAAGGGGATCTCGTGCGCCTCGGCCGTCTCGTGCAGCAGCTCGAAGACCTGGGGGTGGATCGTCGCCCCGCGCCCGATCACCGGCCCCGACCCGGTCGGGTGTTTGCCGAGTTCCTTCTCCTCGTTGCCGGGGGGATCGGTCGAGAACGTCACGTCGACGACGACGGCGACCCCGGGTTCGAGCGCGAACGCGCTCGTGCGCGCGCCGGCAAACGTGATCTCCTCCTGCACCACGGCGAGCCCGGCGACGTCGCCCGGGGCCCCGCCGTCGGCGGCGACCAGGCGCGCCGTCTCGAGCGCGACGAACGCGCCCAGGCGGTTGTCCATCGAGCGGGACACGACGCGGTCGTTGGGGAGCTCCACGGGCTCGCCCGCGATCACCGCCACGTCGCCGAGCCGCACGCGCGACCGGGCGTCGTCGCCGTCCTTGGCGGCGATGTCGATGTGCAGGTCCTTCAGCTCCGGGGCGTTCTTGCGGTCCTTCTCCTCGAGCAGGTGGATGGGCTTCTTGCCGATGACGCCGGCGACGGGGCCCTCGCGGGTGGCGATCTCCACGCGCTGGCCCACGAGCACCTGCGCGTCCCACCCGCCGATGTCCGTGAACCAAAGAAAGCCCTTGTCGTCGATGTGCCGGACCACAAGGCCGATCTCGTCGATGTGCCCCACGACGGCCAGCAGCGGCCCGTCGCCGGTGCCCTTGACCCGGGCCACCGACGACCCCATCACGTCGCGCGAGACCTCCGCGAACGCGCCCGCGGCCTCGCGCCACACGCGCGCCGGGGCGGCCTCGTAGCCGGACGGGCCGGGAGCGGTGAGGAGCACGCGCAGGACGTCGGGCAGCGGCATGGGCGCGGACCCTAGTTGACGCGCGGGTCTTCCGGCATCCGGGCGACCAGGGCGTACTCGCCGCCCTTGCGCTCGAGCACGGTGACCCAGAGCCGCTCGGCGTCGGACGCGAAGGCGTCCTCGGCCCGCGCGGGCTCGACGATCCAGTCGTCGCGCTCGAGCTCGGATTCGAGCTGGCCCGGGCCCCAGCCCGCGTGGCCGGCGAACGCGCGCGACCGGCCGTCGACGATCTCGACGGTGGCGAGGTCGGCCGACGCCGCCAGCGGACCCACGCCATCGACGACGAGCATGGCCGCGTCGTCGGGGTCGGCGAACTCGGCCAGCACGATCACCCCCGAGGGCTGCACCGGCCCACCCTGGAACAGGAGCTGCTCCCCGTCGACCACGTCCGCGAGCTCGGGGGCGGCCTCGTCGACGGTGGCGTCGACCGGGCGGTTGAGGACGAGGCCCATCGCTCCCTCCTCGGAGTGCTCGAGGATCAGCACAACGCTGCGGGCGAAATTGGGGTCGACCAGCGTCGGGCCGGCGATCAGGAGCTGTCCGCGGAGGGACTCCACCTCGCCCTCAGCCGTCGAGCAGCTGCCTGAGCACGAAGGACAGGATCCCGCCGTGGCGGTAGTAGCGCTGCTCCTTGGGCGTGTCGATGCGCACGCGCACGCCGAAGCTCTTGTTGTCGGCCCGTACCGTGAGCTCGCGCGGCACCTCGTCGACGCCGGCCAGGCCTTCGATCGTGTACTCCTCCTCGCCCGTCAGGCCCAGCGACTCGATCGTGTCGCCCTCGGCCAGCTGGAGCGGGAGCACGCCCATCCCCACCAGGTTGGAGCGGTGGATGCGCTCGAAGGACTCGGCGATCACGGCGCGCACGCCCAACAGCCGCGTGCCCTTCGCGGCCCAGTCGCGGGAGGAGCCCGAGCCGTACTCCTTGCCGGCCAGGACGACCAGCGGCACGCGCTCGTCGGCGTACCGGATCGCGGCGTCGTAGATCGTCATCTCCTGCCCGTCGGGCAGGTGCTGCGTCACGCCGCCCTCGGTCCCTGGAGCGAGCTGGTTGCGCAGCCGGATGTTCGCGAACGTGCCGCGCATCATCACCTCGTGATTGCCGCGTCGGGAGCCGTAGGAGTTGAAGTCGCGCCGCTCCACCCCGTGCTCGATCAGGTACTCGCCCGCCGGCGACTGCCTCTTGATCGCGCCCGCCGGCGAGATGTGGTCGGTGGTGACGCTGTCGCCGAGCTTGGCCAGCACGCGCGCGCCGCGGATGTCCTCGATCGGCTCGGGCTCACGCGGGAGGTCGTGGAAGTACGGCGGCTCGCGGACGTACGTCGAGTCTGGGTCCCACGCGAAGAGGTCGCCCGCGGGCACCTGCAGCGACGCCCACCGCTCGTCCCCGTCGAACACCGCGTCGTAGGAGGATCGGAACATGTCGGAGTGCAGCGACTCCTCGACCACGCGCGCGACCTCCTCCGAGGAGGGCCAGATGTCGCGCAGGTAGACCGGCTGCCCGTCGCGGTCCTCGCCAAGCGGGTCGTTGACGAGGTCGACGTTCATGGTCCCGGCCAGGGCGTAGGCGACCACGAGCGGCGGCGAGGCGAGGTAGTTCATCTTCACGTCGGGGTTGATGCGGCCCTCGAAGTTCCGGTTGCCCGAGAGCACCGAGACCACCGCCAGCTCGCCCTCCTCGACGGCCTGGGAGATCTCGTGCGCTAGCGGCCCGGAGTTGCCGATGCAGGTCGTGCACCCGTATCCGACGAGGTGGAAACGCAGGGCCTCCAGCGACGGCACCAGCCCCGCCCGCTCGTAGTACTCCATGACCACCTTCGAGCCGGGCGCGAGCGACGTCTTGACCCACGGCTTGACTTCCAGGCCGCGCTCCACCGCGTTGCGGGCGAGCAGGCCGGCGCCGATCATCACGTCCGGGTTCGAGGTGTTGGTACAGCTCGTGATCGCGGCGATGACCACGTCACCGTGGTCCAGGTTGAACGTCTCGCCGTCGACCGTCACCGGCATCGAGGTCTTCGTCTCGGCGTCCGCCAGCGCCGTCGCCGGTGCGGCCGGCGGCGGGGCCGCCCGCGGCTCGCTGGGCAGGCGCGGGCCCTCGCCGTTGGCGGGCTCCTCGAAGCTGATCGGATCCGAGGCCGGGAAGGTCCCGGCCACCGCCTCGTCCTCGAAGTCGAGGTCGGCGTGCTCGGTGACGGCCTCGCGGAAGCGTTCGCGCGCCTGCGACAGCGCCACGCGATCCTGCGGGCGCCGCGGCCCGGCCAGCGACGGCTCGACCTCGTCGAGGTTCAGCTCGATGGTGTCGGAATAGGTCGGGTGGTCGTCGGGGTCATGCCACAGCCCCTGCTCGCGCGCGAAGGCCTCCACCAGCTCGACCTGCTCGGGCGCGCGGCCCGAGAAGGCCATATAGCGCAACGTCTCGTCGTCGATGGGGAAGATCGCGCAGGTCGAGCCGTACTCGGGCGACATGTTCCCGATCGTCGCCCGGTCGGCGAGCGGCACGTTGCCCACCCCGGGCCCGTAGAACTCGACGAACTTCCCCACGACGCCATGCGCACGCAGCATCTCGGTCACGGTGAGCACGAGGTCGGTCGCCGTGGCGCCCTCGGGCAGCTCGCCGGAGAGCCTGAAGCCGAGCACCTGCGGGATCAGCATCGACATCGGCTGGCCGAGCATGGCCGCCTCGGCCTCGATGCCGCCGACGCCCCAGCCCAGCACGCCCAGGCCGTTGACCATCGTCGTGTGCGAGTCCGTGCCCACGAGGGTGTCGGGGTAGGCGACGCCGTCGTCGTCCACGAACACGACCCGCGCCAGGTACTCGAGGTTGACCTGGTGGACGATCCCGGTGTCGGGCGGCACCACCTTGAAGCCGTCGAAGGCGCCCTGGCCCCAGCGCAGGAAGGCGTAGCGCTCGCGGTTGCGCTCGAACTCGAGCTCGGCGTTGCGCTGGAACGCCGCGTGACTGCCGAAGACGTCGACCTGGACCGAATGGTCGATGACCAGCTCGGCGGGCACGAGCGGGTTGATCTTCTCCGGGTCGCCGCCCAGCTGCGCCATCGCGTCGCGCATCGCGGCCAGGTCGACCACCGCCGGCACGCCGGTGAAGTCCTGCATGAGCACGCGCGCGGGCGTGAAGGCGATCTCCCGCGCGGGCTCGTCGGACGCGACCCAGGTGGCCAGCGCCTCGATGTCCTTCGCGCGCACGCCGACGCCGTCCTCGTTGCGCAACAGGTTCTCGAGCAGGACCTTGAGCGAGAAGGGCAGCCGCGCGACGTCGAAGCGCGGTTGCAAGGCGTCGAGACGGAAGATCTCGTACTCGCGCCCGCCGACGCCGAGCGTGGCGCGAGCATCGTAGGAATTCGCACTCATGCCATGGATCGTAGGACGCGCCGGATCTCACGCCACCGCCCCGAGCCGCGTTGAACACCCATGCCCGCCACCGCCAACACCGACATCCGCGAACGCGTCGACCGGCTCGATTGGGACGCCCTGCGCAGCCAGCTCGACGAGCGGGGTCACGCCGTCACGCCCCCGCTGCTTCGGCCCGGCGAGTGCAGCGCGCTTTCCGACCTGTTTGACAAGGGCCGCTTCCGCTCGACCATCGACATGGCCCGGCACCGGTTCGGCGACGGCCGTTACCGCTACTTCGACCATCCCCTGCCCGAGACCGTCGCCGCGCTGCGCGCGACGTTCTACCGCCGTCTCGCGCCCATCGCCAACGATTGGGCCCGCCTGCTGCGCGGCGAGAACCCGACCTTCCCGCCCGAGCACGACGAGCTGCTCGAGCGCTGCCGTCAGGCTGGGCAGACGCGCGCCACGCCCCTGATCCTCCGCTACCACGAAGGCGACTGGAACGCGTTACACCAGGACCTCTACGGCGAGGTCTGTTTCCCGTTCCAGGTCCTGACCATCCTGGCCCGCCCCGGGCAGGACTTCGACGGCGGCCAGTTCGTCCTGCTCGAGCAGCGCCCGCGGGCGCAAAGCCGCGCGCACGTGCTCGACCCGCCGCGCGGCGCGTTCGTGATCTTCCCCACCCGGGAGCGCCCGAAACGGGGCGCCAACGGGCACCACCGCGTCGGCATGCGCCATGGCGTCGCGACGGTCACCCGCGGCGAGCGCACGGCGCTGGGCGTGATCTTCCACGACGCCGCGTGAGGCGCGTTACCGGTGCTGCAACGCGCGCTCGACGAGCGCGTGAAGGCCCTCGCGCCGCCGGTCCACGCTGAACTCGCGCAGCACGCGCTCGCGGGCAGCGCAGCGCCGCTCGGGCCCCGCGCGTAGCGCCGCGCCGATCCCCTCGGCCAGCGGCTCGGCGGCGGCGCTTTCGACGACGATGCCGGCGTCGCCCACGACCTCGGGCAGGGCGCCGGCGGGCGTGACCACCGGGATCGCCCCGGCGAGCATCGCTTCCGCGACCGACACGCCGAAGCCCTCGTGTTGGGAGGCCTGGACGTAGGCCGCGGCGCGGCGCAGGCGCGCCTCGAGCTCGCCCTGCTCCAAGAAGCCGGTCAGCTCGACGTTGCCGGTCGCGATGGCCCGCAGCTCCTCGGCGGCGCCGTCGATGTGGCGGCCGACGACCTCGAACCGCACGTCGGGCAGCCGCGCCGCCGCGCGCACGAACGGGCGCAGGCCCTTGCGCTCGAGGTTGATCTGGTCGACGTTGCCGACCGTGATGGCGAGGCGGTCGGGTGCGACCGGGTCGGCGCCGTACGGATCGGGGACGCCGTGGTGGAGCACCGTGACACGGTCGGGCCGGATCCCGACGTTGCGCTCGAGCTCCTCCGCGGAGTAGTGGGCGTTGGTGGCGAGCACGTCGGCGCGGCGCATGACCCAGCGGCTGACCGCCCGGCGCCAGCCGCCGCGCTGGTTGCCGTAGCCGATCTCGGGCAGGTTCGCGACGTCGAACCCACCGACGATCAGCACCGTCGGCGTGCCCATCGGACGCGCGAGGGTGAACGGGGCCAGCGTGTGCAGGTGGGCCCACCAGCCGAAGACGACGTCGACGGAGCGGACGGACCTCGCGAGCGCGCTCAGGTTGCGCTGCGGCGGGTTGCCGTACAGCGG
>Ga0209382_10012205_pt1 | contig 10620 bp, 13 predicted proteins | sample SoiMetdeltSBSDD5_FD_187599 | JGI IMG/M metagenome (GOLD analysis project Ga0209382, IMG submission 187599) | Bulk soil microbial communities from a Populus tree surrounding site in Tennessee, USA - Soil MetaG P. deltoides SBSDD5 (SPAdes) (version 2) | ecosystem: Environmental > Terrestrial >...
TCACCGTGGCGGGTGTCCGGTGCGCGCAGGAACGCGGGCAGGTGCCACATGCGACCGGACAGCGAGTACGCGGCCAGAAGCAGCATCAGCACGCCACCGGCGTAATAGAGGGCGGCGTGGTACTTGGCGATGGTGGCCGCGACAAGGCTGAGCCCCAGCGTGATCGGTACCAGCACCACGGCCAGGCCGGCGGCGAACACGAACGTCAGCGGCAGCAGCCGCCAACGCCGGTTCTTGACCGCCGCCGCAAGGTAGGACGGGGCAAGGAAGACGATGCAGCAGGGGGCGAACAGGGCCACCGCCCCGGCGAAGAACGCTGCCAGGATGCTGCCGGAGGCGAGAAGGTTCATCGGGCACCGGCCTTGGCCTGCGATTGCAGCAAAGCAAGCAGCTTGCGGCGCGGTAGCCGGCCGTAGCTGAAGAACTTCCCGTCGACCAGTACCAGCGGGAACATCGCTACCCGATGCTGGGCAACGAGTTGGGCGCCTTCGGGGCTGGCGGCGTCCAGGTAGCGCACGCGCAACGGTTGCTGGGCACTGATTTCGGCCAGTGCGGCCCGGGCGTCGTCGCAGTAGTGGCAGCCAGGGCTGTGCACGACCGTGATCGCGGTGTCCGCCGGGATGGGATGCACCTGATCCTCCCTAGGGTTAGTGGTGGTCGGAGTGGTCCGCCGGTGGGCTGGGCTGATCACCGCTCGGGGTGTCGGTGCCAGAGCCGCTGATTGCCGGGCCGATGATGAACGCGGAAAGGGCGAACATCACCGCGAAAACGGCCAGCCCGATGACCGGTGCCCACCAGCTGTGGAACCGGCGGCGCAGCTTGAGCAGCAGCGGTATCGAGGCGGCAAGGCCCACAAGTGCGAATAGGACAGTGCCATCGGCACCGGCCACAAGCGCCGTGCCGGCCAGCAAGCCGATGTGGTGCAACACATGCGGAGCTAAACCGACGATCGTGCCAAGTGCGCCGAGCGTGGCGTTCCAGAGGGCGCGTAGCCGCTGGGCCACGCGACCGGGGCCGCCACCGGTTACGCCGGGCTGGTTGCTGGTGTCGGCGGTCGTGCTGCTCATTGCGGAACTCGCTCGGCGGCAGAGGGCGGAGCGGGCAGCGATCGTGGCTGGGTTTTCCATGCCGCGTGTACCAGGCGACGACCTGGTCGGGATCGTCGGTCAGCTGAAGGCGGCCGATGTCAGATCCAACAATCATCGCGGTGGCGGCGAGGTGCTCGCGGATCCAGTCGACGAGGCCACGCCAATGGGCGGTCCCGACCAGGACGACGGGTACCCGCACGGCGTTGCCGCTCTGGTCGAGGGTAAGCATCTCGAACATTTCGTCGACCGTGCCAAATCCGCCGGGGAACAGCACAAACGCTGCCGAGTAACGGGCGAACATCAGCTTGCGGACGAAGAAGTGCCGGAACCTCAGTGGTACGTCGACGTAGGGGTTGAGCTGTTGCTCGATAGGCAGCTCGATGTTGAGCCCCACTGAGGGCACTCCGGCGTCTCGGGCACCGTGGTTGGCGGCGGCCATGACGCCGGGTCCACCGCCGGTGATGATCGTGAACCCGCACCGGCCCGGTGCGGCGACGGTGCGCCGCGCCAGCTGGCAGTCCGGGTGAAGTTCGGGTAACCGGGCGGAGCCGAAGATCGACACTGCCCGGTTGAGGTGGCGCAGGCGGGTGAACCCGTCGGCGAGCTCGGCGGCGATCCGGCTTATCCGGGCTGGATCGCTGGCTTGCAGGTCGGGGAATGCCGGCCCGGTGCCGCACAGCAGTTCTTCATCGGCGAGGACCGGGGTGCCCGGCCGGGTGGTGGTCATCGCCGCACCGCGTCGTGCGTATGCCCGGATGGCCGCGACGCGGGTGGCCGGCGGCGCGGGATAAAGCCCGGAACTCTTGCGGCGTAAGCGGTCCAGGCCTCGCCGAACCGGGCGGCCACCTCACGCTCTTCGCTTCGGGCCAGCCGCATGTAGAACCACACCAGGATCGGGAACATGACCAGCGTGGGCAAGGTCGGCCACTGCAGCAGGAACCCGATCATGACCAGGAGAAGGCCGTCGTACTGCGGGTGGCGCACCCACGCGTACGGGCCGGTGGTGGCCAGCCGGCCGGTGCGGGCGACGTCGAACAGCACCCGCCACGCGGAGGCGACCAGCCAGAACCCGCCGCCGATTAGGACATAGGAAGCCAGGTGGAACGGCGACAGGTGCGGGTCGCCCTTCCAGCCGATCAGGTCGTTGAACAGGTGCCCACCGGCGTGCGTGGCCGACAGGGCGGGAATTTTCGACCCAAGCCAACCCGACAGCAGGTACACCGTGAGTGGCACGCCGTACATCTCGGTGAACAACGCGACCAGGAAGGCGGTGAAGCCGCCCATGGCCCGCCAGTCTCGTCGGGTACGGGGGTGGAAGAAGCTGACCGCGAAGATGGCAAACAAGGCGGTGTTGAGGATGACCAGGGGCCATAGCCCGTACGCGGTGTCGGCCATCATCGTGTCCTAGCCGTGCATGTCGCAGGTCATGCCGTCCCAGCCAGCGTTGCCCTGATGCATGCCGGGGTTGTGGGTACCGGTGAAGCCCACAGTTTGCGCACACATGCGCACGTGCTGGCCGAAGCCGCCGTCGGTGGCAACTTCTGCTTGAGCGGCCGATGGTGCGGCGGCCAGCAATGCCGCGCCGACCAGCATGGAGGCGAGAGCGATGCGGCGAGTCGATGTCATGACACGGCTGCCTTTCCTTGTATGCCTTGGTTCTGACACGGTCAGCATCGCGTGGGATACCCCTGCCGGGTAGGGGCCAGAGTCCCTACTGGGCTGAGTCGCTGGTCCCTACCCGCTGGGCGTCGGCTACATAACGTCGAAGGGCAGGTGCGGGGCATCGCGCGGATGGTGGAAGATGACCGGTACTGCATCGATGTGCTCACCCAGGTCAGCGCCGTCACCCGGGCCCTGCATGAGGTCGCCCTGGGTTTGCTGGCTGATCACATCCGTCACTGCGTGCTTACTGCCGCCCGTGACGATCCCGCGGCCGGCGAAGAGAAGCTGGCAGAGCTAGCCGAGGCGATGCGGCGGGCTTTGCGGCTGTGAAACAGTCAGCCAGCCGAGGAGGTAAGGGACCTCCAGCCTGGTGGGCCAGGTCCGCAAGGCCCTTCTCCCGTGCGGTGTTAGACGCGGTAACCAAGCATGGTCATCATCCCGGATTCGGCGTGGTAAGCGTTGTGGCAGTGGATCATCCAGCGGCCCGGGTTGTCGGCGCCGAAGAACGTGCTCACTGTCTGTTCAGGATGGCGGTGTCTTTACGCGGACCGGCCGCGTCACCGACGCGAGGGTGTGCCGTGCAGGTGCACTGGGTGCCACGTCGTGGTGGTGTTCACGTAATCAATCTTGATGCGTTCGCCGTGGACACGATGTGCTCGACCTTGGCTTGGTCGAACGGTTTGCCGTTGAACCGCCAGTCGTAGTTCATCATCGTGCCGGTCAGCTTCAGCGTGATCGTCCGCGCCGGGCTGCGATCCGGCAAGGCGACCGTGGGGTCGGCGCGCAGTTGCCGGTAGGCGACGATGCGCCGGTCCAGTTCCGCCGGCCGTACCGTTGCCGCGGGCGCGGCTGCGCCGCCGGTGCGGATCAGTGCCAAAGCGGTGGCGTTCTTGCCTTCGGCCAAGGCGACCAGCGGGAACACGCCATCGGCGAGGGTGACCAGGACGTCGTAGCGTTCGCCCTCGGGTGCGGTTCAACGTCACCAACCACCTGGCCGAAACCACCACCATGCACTGGCACGCATCGTTGTGTCCTTGACGACGTTCATCACGCTGTCATCCTTTCCGCCGGTACCCGATCATGGTCATCATGCCGGCCTCGGCGTGGTACACGTTGTGGCAGTGGATCATCCACTGGCCCGGGTTGTCCGCGTCGAAGAACACCGGCAAACTTTGACCGGGCAGCACGATCGCGGTGTCCTTGCGCGGTCCCGTCGCCTCACCGGTGGCGAAGGTGTGCCCATGCAGGTGCACCGGGTGGAACATGGTGGTGGTGTTGACGAAATCGAGGCGTACCCGTTGCCCGGCGGCCACTTCGTAGGCGTTGTCGGCCAGGCGGGTGTGGTCGAAGCGTCTGCCGTTGAAGCCCCAGTCGTAGGCCATCATGCCGCCGCTCAGCTCCAGACGCATGGTGCGCTGCGGCTGGCGCTCGGCGAGCCAGACCGATTCGGCGGGGCGTCTCTGCCGGTAGGACACGATGCGCCGGTCGAGCTCGGGCGGGCGCACCGTCTCTGGTGGCGGCTCGCCGCCGCTGGTTCGGATCAGTGCGAACGCGGCTGCGTTCTTGCCCTCGGCGAGGGCCACCAGCGGGAACACCCCATCGGCGAGGGTGACAAGTACGCCGTAGCGTTCACCCATCCCGATCAGCAGCGCATCGGTGTCCACCGGTGTTACCGGGTAGCCGTCGGTGTGGGTGACGCTGAGCCGATGACCGCCGACGGCGACCCGGAACGCGGTGTCGCCGGCGGCGTTGATGAACCTGATCCGTACCCGCTGACCTGGTTTTGCTTGGTACAGCTCCGGATCGGCCGGCGGGCGGCCGTTGAGCAGATAATGCGGGTATTCGACGTCGCCGGCGTCGCCGCCCCAACAGCACGCTGGAGGCCATGCCGTGCATCATGCCGTCGCCGTGCATCATGCCTTTGCGGAGCTCGGCGAGGATGTCGTCGGGGTCTTCCGCCCGGCGGCGTGCGGGCCGGCGGTGTCGGTGACGACACCGTCCATGTCGAGGATGACCGCCGCCCACCCAGGCCCGAGGCTGGTTGGATGGGGTGGACGGCGGTGCTGGTTATTTCTTGGCCGATGCCGTGGTGTAGCGCTGCGGATCGGCGTCAAAGGTTGCCGCGCAGTGCGCCGAGCAGAAGTAGTAGGTTGTCGCGTCGACTTGGCGGCTTTCCGCGGCCGTCGCAGGTGTGACGGTCATGCCGCAGACCGGGTCGATCGTGCTGGTGGTGTCCACCGTCGTCTCCTGCGTCCTCGTGGTGTCCGTGTCCGTTGCGGTGCCTAGCTGCACCTGCGGGGTGACCTTCGGCGGCTTGTCGTCGGGCAGCGGTGCGGGCCGCCAGCTTCGTAGCCGGTCGGCCTGTTCGCCCACGCCTACGGTCTTCCATCCCACAAAGCCGAGGAGTCAACGAAAGCTGTCTACGACTCGCTCGGGTTCGCGCGTTTCGCCTCGACCCGGGCCGACCAGCTTTCCGGTGGCACCCTCGCGAAATTGAACTTGGCCTGGCACTGCTGGCAGATCCGCAGATTCTCCTGCTCGACGAACCGTACGCCGGGTTCGACTTCGATACCTACCAGCGCTTCTGGGAGATCGTCGCCAACCGGCGGGCGCAGGGCAGCACCGTTTTGATCATCAGCCATTTCGTGGTGGACGAGGAACGGTTCGACCGCATCATCGACTTGCGCGACGGCAAGGCGGTGCCACGATGAGCGTTCTCGTGTTCACCCGCCGGTTCCTGGCCGACTATGTCCGCAACCCGGTCAACCTGCTGCTGCTCGCGGTGGTGCCGGTGGTGTTCGTTATCGTCGTCGCTTCCAGTCTGGCCGACGCGTCCAAACTCCTTGGCGGGCAAGGCCCCGCGGTGGAAACCGCCAGCGCCGGATGGGCGGCGGCGTTCCTGGCCGGGATTGCCATGTACTTCCAAACCGCCGCCACCCGCGAGGTCGACCGGCGGGTCGTCATCGCCGGGCTGCCCGCCTGGCGCCTGGTCGCCGCCCGCCTGCTCACTGGCGCCGTCCTGACGCTGTTCGCCTCCGCCGTGGCGCTGGCCGCGTTGGCGGCACGCACCGGCATCGACGCACCTGTGCGCGTTTCTATGTTGGCACGGTCATGTTCGCGGTCATCTACATCGCGATCGGCGCGGTACTGGGCACACTGGTGCGCAACCCGGTCAACGGCACCATCACCGTCCTGTTCGTCTGGATCCTGGACATCGTCTTCGGCTCGGCGATGGGTGCCATGGACAAACCCGCCACCCGCGACCTGCCAACACATTTCGTGACCCTCTGGATGGTCGACCTCCCATCCGGGCACGGCGGCCGGCCCGGCGACCTCGGCTGGGCTCTACTGTGGACGGTCGTCGCCGTGGCGGTGGCCTGGATGGTGGCGGTGGCCTGTACCCGCCGCGCCCGCGCTCACCGTCCGGTCAGGACAGACACCCGCTAGCGGCAAACCCGCACGGCCACCTTGGCGGCATGGCGCGACGCGCGGCGTAACCCCGCCATGTGGGTGTTGTTTGTCGTGGTACCGCTGGTGTTCATCTGGACCGCCGACGCGCTGACCCCCAACGAACAGATCACGCTCACCTTGACCGAGGCGGGCAAACGCGTCACCCAGGCGTTCTCCATGCCCGACGTGCACGCCGGCACCATGGCCCCGATCGCGATCGCTTCCCTGGCCGCCATCGTCGGCCTGTTCGTCATGGCCGACAGCCGCGACGGGGACCGCCGCGCCGCCCTGGCCGGCATGCGCCCCGCTGCGCTCCTAGCCGCCCGGCTCAGTGTCCTGACCGCCGCCGCGCTGGTCGCAACCTCGATATCCCTCGCGGCGACAGCGGTGCTCTTTTGACGCGGCCAGGTGGACGACCTATGCCACGGCCAACGTTCTGCTAGCGCTGACTTACGCATTGGTGGGGGCGTTGCTGGCCCCGGTGTTCGGCCGCGTCGGCGGCGTATTCGTCGCGTTCCTGCTTCCCTTCCTGGACGTGGGCATCAGCCAAAGCCCCATGCTGCACCCCGACCCGGACCTGGGCACTAAACTCCTGCCCGGCTACGGCGGTTCCCGCATCCTGCTCGACGGCGCGCTCACCCACACCTTCGATGAAACCCTGCCCTTGATTTACGGCCTGGCCTGGCTGGCCGCCCTTCTGGTTCTCGTCGTGCTCACCTACCGGGCCTCCATCGCCCCAGCGCACACCATTCATGCATCCACATCGGACACTACGAAAGTCGCGTGAAAGGAAACCGCAATGAACGCTCGCATCCGCATCGCCATCATGGCCGCCGCCGCAGCCACGGCCCTGACCCTCGCCGGTAGGAACTGCCCAAGCCGCCGACCCCGCGGCCAACGACTACGGACAGCACGTGCGCCACTGCGCGCAAACCATGAGATTCAGCGGTGAGCACAACCCGGCATGCACCAGGGAGACGCCGGATGGGACGGCATGACCTGCCAGCCATAACCTCAAACCTGTTGCCGTGTAAGGGGTTGCGGTCATAGCTGACGCCTGTTACGTGTGGCCTCTGGTCATCCTCAACACCGCCCTGTACGCCGCCCTCGCGGTCAGCTTCTTCCATCCGAAGACTGGCCGCGACTGGCGCGCCACGGGCGGCTTCACCGCATTCCTGGTCGCCCTGTTCACCGAAATGTACGGCCTCCCACTGACCGTCTACCTGCTCTCAGGCGGGCTCGGCTCGAAGATCCCCAGCGATCGGCTCGGCAGCGTGCTGTCCGCGCGATCTGGTTGATCTCTGACCGCCGCATGACCGCACCTCATCGCGGTGTCCGGTCGGTGAATAGCTGCGTCCGCCTGGGGTATCGGTGAGCGGTGGGAGTCGTGGTGGTTGGTCAGATCACCCGGGATTTAGTGCTCACGGTGGACCAGGTGCCCGCACCGACGAACACGACCCGCGTGCGGGAGCGGCGGGGGAATCTGGGCGGCAAAGGCGGCAACCAGGCCGTGGGTCTCGCCCAACTCGGGGTGCGGGTCAGTCTGCTCGGGGTTGTCGGCGATGACCAGGTGGGTCGGCGAGTGCTGGACCAGGCCCGGTCGGACGGCATCGACACCTCGCCGGTCGTGCGCCGCTCGGGCACCGAGACCGCAGTGGTCGTCAACATCGTCGACGGCGAGGGACAGTGGCACTACCTGGAAAGTATGCCGCCGGCCACCCTGCTGGCCGAGCCGGACGTGGCGGCGGCACAGGCGCTGGACGTCGCCTCGGCCGTACTCGTGCAGTTGCAGCAGCCGACCTCCACCGCGCGCGCTTGCCGCGGCACGCCGTGCCCACGCTGCCGGGCCCGGGTGCTGCTGCTCGACGGCGCGCCGGAGGATGAACGCCAGCGCGACGCTCTGCTGGCCACCGCCGACACCGTGGGCGCAGACACCCGGGAAGCCGAGAAACTGACCGGTACTCGGGTCACCGATGCGGAAAGCGCGTTACGGGTCGGCCGCGAGCTGCTGCGACTCGGGCCATGGATGGTCGCCTTAGAGGTGAGCAGCGACGGCAATGTGTTCATCTGGCATGGCGGTGAGGCACTGATACCGCTGGTGGACACGCCCGTGGTCGACACCACCGGTGCCGGCGATGCGCTGGTCGCGGGCCTGGTCGCCGCGCTGCTGCGCAGGCAGGAGCCACGTCAGGCCGCCCACTTCGCGGTCGCCGCTGCGGCGGCCACGGGGGACATGCCGGCGGGCGGCCCAACCTGTCGGCCGAAGCGATCGACGAGCAATTGGTCAAAGTCCGCGAGGTCGCGGCTGGGTCCGGGGTCGGGACCAAAAATGTGAGGTCGTGATGAACGAGCAGTCCAGCGCCACCGTCGTGCTTGATGTGCGTGGCATCAACCGGCCGTCGGAGCAGAACATCGTGGCTGCCACGCTCTGCCGGCTGCCCGGGGTGCGTGACGTGGAGGTGAATCCGGTCGCGCAGAGTGCGAACGTCACCTTCGACCCCGGCCGTACCTCGGTGGGTGAACTGCGCCGCTTGGTGCACGAGTGCGGCTACCACTGCGCGGGCCAGTCGGTGCCCACGCACATCTGCGATCCGATGGAGGAGCCGGACACCGACCACCGAGGGCACGCTGACGGGCATAGGACGGCTCAGGACGCCCCTCCAGCCGCACATGACCACCACCAAGGCCTTGTACAGGAGCAACAGCAGGGAATTTCAGGTCAGGAAGCGCCTGGCCGTTCGGGGCAAGCTGAGCCGATGCCGGCCAAGGCGCAAACGGAGCAGGGACACGGCGGTCATGCGGATGGTGGACACGGCGGTCACGGTGCGGCCGCGCCGGCGGCGCGCGAGCAGGCTGCGGGGACCCGGGCAGCCGAGGAGGTGATGGGCCACGGCGGGCACGCCGGCAAGTCGATGGCGGCGATGGCGGCCGACATGCGTAACCGGTTCCTGGTGGCGGCGCTGTTCTCGATCCCGATCCTGGTGTGGTCGCCGATCGGCCGTGAGGTGTTCGGCCTGCGCGTGCCGGTGCCGTTCGGGCTGCGTGAGGACGTGTGGGCGCTGCTGCTGAGCCTACCCGTGATCGCCTATTCGGCGTGGATCTTCTTCGCCGGCGCGGTCCGGGCGTTGCGGGCGCGCACGCTGGACCTGATGGTGCTGGTGGCGGTCGCCATCGGGTCGGGCTGGTTGTACTCGGTGTACGTCACGTTGACCGGCGGCGGGGACGTGTTCTACGAGGCGGTCACGGTGCTGGCGGCGTTCGTGCTGTTGGGGCACTGGTTCGAGATGCGCGCGCGGGGTGGTGCCAGCGAGGCGATCCGTACGCTGCTGGATCTGGCTCCACCGAAGGCGGTCGTGATCCGTGACGGGCAGGAGATGGAGATCCCCAGTGCCGAGGTGAGGGTCGACGACCGGCTGTTGATCCGGCCCGGGGCGAAGATTGCCGTCGACGGGGTGGTGGAGCAAGGCCAAAGCGAGGTGGACGAGTCGGCGGTGACCGGTGAGAGCGTGCCGGTGCACAAGCAGCCGGGCTCGGCGGTTGTCGGGGCGACGGTCAATACCAACGGCACGTTGCGGGTGCGGGCGACCAAGGTCGGCTCCGATACCGCTCTGGCGCAGATCGTCAAGCTGGTGCAGGAGGCACAGAACTCTAAGGCGCCGTCGCAGCGGCTGGCCGACAAGGCCGCGTTCTGGCTGGTGCTGGTGGCGCTTGTCGGCGGCGGCGTGACGTTCGCGGCGTGGCTGTTTGCTACCGACCGGCCGAGCGTTGCCGTGTTGTTTGCCATCACCCTGGTGGTGATCACCTGCCCGGACGCGCTGGGCCTGGCCACCCCGACCGCGATCATGGTGGGCAGTGGTCTGGGCTCCAAACGCGGTGTGCTGTTCCGCAACGCGCAGGCGTTGGAGACCTCGGCCCGCGTCCAGGCAGTGGTGATGGACAAGACCGGCACGCTGACCAAGGGCGAGCCCGAGGTCACCGACGTGATCGCCGATGGCATCGATGAGGCCGAGATGCTGCGGTTGGTCGGCACGGTCGAACGCGAGTCCGAGCATCCGCTCGGCCAGGCCATCGTGCGTCACGCCGAAAGCCGCGGGGTTGAGCTGGGCAGGGCCGAGCAGTTCGAGAACGTATCGGGACAGGGTGCGCTGGCCCGCGTCGACGGGCGGCGGGTCGCAGTGGGCAACCGTCAGCTGATGGGCCGGGACGGGGTTGATGTCGGCCGGCTGGCCGACCGCCGCGAGGAGATCGCTGCCGGCGGGCGGACGGCGCTGTTCGCCGCGGTTGACGGCCGCGCCGTGGCGGTGATCGGTGTCGCCGACGCGCCCCGAGACACCGCCGCCGCGGCCGTTCAGGCCCTGCACGACGCCGGCATCGAAGTGATCATGCTCACCGGCGACAACCAGGCCACCGCCAAGCACAT
>Ga0209382_10012207_pt1 | contig 10619 bp, 7 predicted proteins | sample SoiMetdeltSBSDD5_FD_187599 | JGI IMG/M metagenome (GOLD analysis project Ga0209382, IMG submission 187599) | Bulk soil microbial communities from a Populus tree surrounding site in Tennessee, USA - Soil MetaG P. deltoides SBSDD5 (SPAdes) (version 2) | ecosystem: Environmental > Terrestrial >...
GGCACAGCGATGCTCGAGGAGCACCTGCGGCGCCTGGCGACGCTCGACGATGTCGGTCTGTCGGTGACGCCGATCGACGAACGAGGCGTGCTCGCAGTGAACTCGTCCGCGGGTCTGTTGACTGATACCCAGGCGCGAGCTGCGCTGGAGGCGCTGGAACGAGCCGGGACGAAAGCTCAGCCTGTATTCACCTACCTCGCAAACACGCTTCGCGCCGGCGACCGCGAGATACCTTATTCGCTCGTTACCGCGGTTGACTTGTCCACCCTCGTGCCGGTGCTGCCGACGTCGCAGGCTGAACCTCCAATCGTTCTCAACGAGTGGGCGGCTCGCGAACTCCAGGCGGCACCAGGCGATGCGGTCACGATGGAGTATTACCGGTGGGAGGATCCAGGCCGGCTCGTCACTCGTCAGTCCTCGTTCCGTGTCGCGGCCGTCGTACCGGTGGCTGCGGGAGATCGCAACCTCGCACCCGTGTATCCGGGCATCAGCGATTCGCCGACGCTCGGCGATTGGGATCCACCGTTTCCGATTGACTTGCGTCGAATCCGTCCCGTCGACGAAGCGTACTGGCAGCAGTACCGCACCACGCCCAAGGCGTTCATCCCGCTCGAAACCGGACAGCAGCTCTGGCAATCGCGATATGGCGGGCTGACGTCGATTCGCGTTGCGCCGGCCGTGGGTCGGCCGCTCGCGGAAGCGCGCCAGACCTTCGAACAGCTGCTCCGGGAGCACATCGATCCGCTGGCCACCGGCCTTACGGTGCGCGACGTGCGCTCGAGCGGCATGGCGGCATCCCGCGGGGCGACCGAATTTGGTACCTATTTCGTGTACTTCAGCTTCTTCATCGTCGTTTCGGCGCTGTTGCTTGCAGCGCTGTTCTTCAAGCTTGGCATCGAGCACCGTGCGTCCGAGGTAGGCCTATTGAGAGCGGTTGGCTTCGGACCGGGCGCCGTACGGCGCTTGTTTCTGGGCGAGGGCATTCTCCTGGCGTTAGCAGGGAGTGCGTTGGGTATCCCGGGTGCGATTGCCTACGCCGCACTGTTGATGAGGGCGCTGGGTTCGTGGTGGGTGGATGCGGTCGGCACCGAAGCGCTGACGCTACACGTGTCGATCGTGTCGCTGCTGGCCGGAGCGGTCGGTGGTATTGCTGCCGCAGTCGCATGTATCTGGTGGACCTTGCGCAGTCTGGCAGCGGTTTCCGAGCGGAGCCTGCTCGCAGGCCGAATTGACCGATCGCTTTTTCCCGGCCGCGGGCACGCGACGCGCCGTACCGCCGTCGTGCTCGCGGTATTCGGCGTCGCATTGCTGGCGGCGTCCGCAACGAGGCGTATCGATTCCGCCGGCGGCTTCTTCGGAGCCGGAACGCTGCTGCTTGCCTCCTCGCTCTCTCTGTTTGCCGCTGCTTTCCGCGCACCTGTTCGCCGTGTCGTCGATGGTCGCGGCTGGCGAGCCGTCTCGCGGCTCGGGCTGCGCAGCACCGCATACAGGCCGGGCCGAAGCGTCCTTTCGATATCGGTGGTCGCAGCGGCGACCTTCATTCTCATCTCGGTGGACGCCTTCCGCCGCGACGTCAATGTCGCGCAAGGGGATAAGCAGTCGGGACTCGGAGGCTATGCGGTGCTCGTCGAGACCCTGCTTCCCATTGCGCACGATCCGAACACGCGCGAGGGACGGCAATCGCTCAACCTTGGCAATCTCGAAAACGTCACGTTCGAGCCATTCCGTGTTCGTCCTGGCGACGATGCGAGCTGTCTGAATCTGTATGCACCGCAAAACCCACGGATTGTCGCGCCGCGGGATGGCTTTCTCGACGAAGGACGGTTTGCGTTTCAGCAGTCGCTGGCGGTGACCGACGCCGAGCGTGCGAACCCATGGCTGCTCCTGAAGCGGGCGGAGGCGGATGGAGCGGTACCCGTGATTGCGGATGCGAATTCGATGACCTACGTACTTCACCGGCGCCTCGGCGAGGACATCGTGATTACGCATGCGGGGCGGCAGGTTCGCCTTCGCCTCGTTGCGGCGCTTCGCGACAGCATTTTTCAAAGCGAGCTGCTGATGGCGCCGGGCAGGTTCGTCGAGCTGTTCCCCGAACAAGAGGGTTATCAGCTGCTGCTCGCCGAAACGCCGCCAGCCGAGATCTCCGCCGTCGCCGGTCGAATCGAGGATGCGCTTGCCGATTTTGGCGCAGACGCCACGAGCACCGCACAACGTCTCGCAAATTTTCATCGCGTCGAGAACACATATCTGTCGACGTTCCAGACGCTCGGAGGGCTGGGCCTGTTGCTTGGAACGGTCGGGCTGGCGACGGTGATGCTGCGAAATGCGGTCGAACGGCGGCGTGAAATGGGACTGCTTGGCGCCGTGGGCTACCAGCGGCGACACTTTCTGATGATGGCCGCAGCCGAAAATGCTCTGCTGCTGACTGGCGGCCTCGTTGCCGGCAGCCTGTGTGCGGCGATTGCGATTGCGCCAGCCGTAGCCGAGCGCGGTGGCCGAATGCCGTTGACAGCCGCCGGCGGCTTGCTCATATTCGCGGTGTTGGTGGTGGGCCTGCTGTCGTCCCTCATGGCTACGCGTCTTGTGATGCGCGCGCCGGTGGTGGAATCTCTGAAGTCAGAGTGATGCTCAAACGCACGTCGTCAACAATCGCGGTGCTTATTGCCGGCATGGCAGCCGTGGCGGCAGTGCTGTATCTCTTCTTTGGCCTTCGAATAGGGTTGGATGGCGGCGGGACACCGCATCTGACGTTTGTTGTCGACAACGACACGCAAGCAGATGTAGTTGCGCGTCATCGCGAAGCCCAGCGGCGTGAGCTGACGCAAGAGGTCGCTCCCCCCGACCCTGTCGAAGCACGCGCCACCAAGCCATCGTCATCAGAACCTGTCGACACCGATCGCGTGATCTCGGCCGATCAGGCGGCCGGCGGGTCCGAAAAGGCTCTCACTGCGGCGAAGCCGTATTGGACCGACTTTCGCGGTCCGTTCCGCGACGGTCACTACCGCGAGCAGCCGATTCGAACGAACTGGCCTGCAAACGGGCTGAAGCCTCTATGGAAACAGCCGATTGGCGGCGGTTACGCGTCGTTCGTCATTGCCAGGAACCGTGCGTTCACGATCGAGCAGCGCGGTCCTCAGGAAGTGGTGGCCGGATACGATGTGCAAACCGGCCGCGAACTGTGGACGAACGGCTGGAACGCCCTCTTTACCGAGTCGCTCGGAGGCGACGGTCCGCGCGCGACCCCGACATGGGCCGACGGCGTCGTGTACGCGCTTGGTGCCACCGGTGAGCTCCGTGCGCTCGACGAGGGCTCAGGCCGTGTCTTCTGGCGAACGAACATCATCGACGAGAACGGCGCCACTAATCTCGACTGGGGGATGGCTGCGTCGCCTCTCGTCGTAGGTGAGAATGTCGTTGTACTGCCTGGTGGGCCCAATGGTCATTCGGTCGTGGCTTACAACCGGCGGACCGGTAAGCGCGCGTGGTCGGCGCTCGGCGACAAGCAGGCCTACTCGTCCCCGATGCTGGTTACGCTTGGCGGCGTCCCGCAGATCATCGTCTTTGCCGCGACACGATTGATGGGTCTGTCTCCTCATAAGGGCGAGTTGTTGTGGGACTATCCGTGGCAGACGCCGTTCGACATCAATGCAGGGCAGCCGTTGCTCGTCGGCGACAACCGCATCTTCTTGTCGTCCGGCTATGGTACGGGTGCCGCGGTTATCGAGCTGACTCCGAATGGCTCACGATTCTCCGTGCGCGAAGTCTGGCGAAACAATCGGATGAAGAATCAGTTCACCAGTTCCGTGCTGCACGAAGGTTTCGTGTACGGCCTGGACGAGGCAATTCTGGCCTGTCTCGACGTCGCCACCGGCCAACTCCGCTGGAAGGGAGGGCGGTACGGTTATGGGCAGGTGCTTCTTGCCAACGGGCAGTTGATCGTTCTCGCGGAAAACGGTGATCTGGCGCTTGTCCGCGCCACTCCGGAGCGTCACGAGGAACTGGCGCGGTTTCCCGTGCTGAACGGAAAAACGTGGAATCATCCTGCGATGGCTGACGGAAAGCTGCTCATCCGCAACCTCGCCGAAATGGCGGCATTCGATCTGAGATGACCTGGAGGTATTCGCTATTCGTCCTCGGCTTTGCGTTGCTGGCCAACCTGGCGGGTGAGCGCCAGGCTCCGGGTCAGGAGCCCGCAGTCAGAATGATTGCGGACGAGGGCGAGGGCGCGAAGTACTGGCCTCGGTGGCGAGGGCCGTCGGGACAGGGGCTCGCGAACGGCAACGAATATCCCGACACCTGGTCCGCAACCCAGAACATCCTCTGGAAGACGCCGGTACCCGGGAACGGCAACTCGTCGCCGATCGTGTGGGGCGACCGTATCTTCGTCACCACAGCCAACGACGGCGGCCGCCGGTTGTCGCTGCTTGCGTATCGTCGTTCGGACGGCCGGCTGCTGTGGGAGGCTGCTGCGCCGACGGGTCGCACCGATTCCGGCTCTCACTATAAAAACGGTCATGCCTCCGCGACGCCCGCTACCGACGGCGAGCGCGTCTACGTCTCGTTCGGCGCTCGGGGCCTCTTCGCGTTCGACTTCAACGGGAAGCTCGTATGGCAGCGCGACCTCGGGCCGATGGATGCATATCACGGCGCGGCCGGCTCGCCTCTGCTGTTGAGAGATCGGCTCATTCTCTACCAGGATCAGTACTCGGGCTCATTCATCGCCGCTTTCGACACGCGAACAGGTCGCGAGCTGTGGCGCACCAGACGAAATGCGAACGTCGGATGGGGCACGCCCATCGCCATTCGCGCCGCTGGCAGAGACGAAGTGATCGTCAACAGCCAGCAGTGGGTGCATTCGTACGACCCGGCCAGCGGCAAGGAGCTGTGGCGCTGCGGCGGCACCACCTACGAGGTGATTCCGACCCCGGTCGTCGGGTACGGGCTCGTCTTCTGTTCCTCCGGTCGTGCCGGTCCGACGCTCGCCATCAAACCGGGCGGCAGCGGTGACGTCACGCGGACGCATCTGGCCTGGGAGAGCCCTCGTGGGTCGCCATTCGTCCCGTCGCCCATTCTTTATGGCGAGCAGCTCTACATGGTGAACGACATGGCCAGCATCGTCACCTCGCTCGCCGCGCAGAGCGGCAAAGTTCTGTGGCAGGGACGACTCGGAGTCGCTCAGCGAGAAGGATTCTCCGCGTCGCCGGTGGCAGTGGACGGGAAGGTGTTCTTCACCAATGACGATGGCGACACGTTCGTGCTGCGCGCCGGCGCCACATTCGAGATCCTGCACGTAAATCGGATGGGGGAGACCACGCTCGCGTCGCCAGCGCTCGTCGACGGACGCTGGTACATCAGGACCGATCGCAATCTCTACGCGATTGGGCGCTAACCGGCATCTGAAGTGAACTATCGTTCACACTTCTGCGTTCTCGCTTCTTAGTTCGTGTTCAGGTTCGGTTCTCGGTTCCGGGTTCCTCTGGCCAAGCATCAAGCGCATTTCGCTTCGTTCCGGCTTCAGCCGGCATCGACGAACGTGAACACGAACCGAGAACGTCAGAACGAAGAAGTGTGAACGGCGGTTATCTCATGCCGCCGGCCGATAGTACAGGACCAGCGCTGCACCGATAGAGGCCAGGCCGAACCCCACGAACAGCAGCGGATTGATTGCCTGCTTCGGCGGGTGGATCGCCATCGCCACGAGCACGTTCACGATCGGCGCGCCACCGAACACGAGCGGCATCACGTACACAGGAAGCCCACCGAAGCGAAACGCCCAGATGATGCAGGCCGCGCCGGCAGCGCCGAGCGCGCCGGCAACCGTTGCCGCAACCAGCCCGCCTGTGTTGAATCCGGCGAGGTCACCCTGGGCGCCGAGGCCGGCCACAGGGACGATCACGCCAATCAGGAAGTACGCGACGCCAACGCAGAGCAGCGCCTTGAGCGGGTTGCCGAGCTGCACCTGCCCCAGATGGAGCAGCGCGCCATATGCGCCCCACGACAAGATGGCTCCCGCAACGAAGATGACCCACGCCATACGCTTCGGCCTCGCTTGTGTTGTCATGTGATGGCTTGCGAACCGGATTGTATGTCAATTGGCACACCGAGGGTCCGTGCTAGGATTTGGCCGCTCCGGCCGGGCGATATCACTCTATCGAGGAGGCGACATGCGCTGGTATCTCGAGGCCTTGAAGAAGTATGCCGTGTTCAGCGGCCGCGCCCGGCGGAAGGAGTACTGGATGTTCGCGTTGATGAACCTCGTTATCGCCTTCGTGCTTGGCATCGTCGAGGGGATTCTGGGTATCGCTTCCGACAGTGACGAGAGCGTCCTCGGGGCCGTTTACATTCTCGCCACGTTGATTCCCGGCATCGCGGTCGGCGTGAGAAGGATGCACGACACCGATCACAGCGGCTGGTGGCTTCTCGTTCCCATCGTCAACCTCATTTTCGCAGTTCAAGCAGGACAGCACGGCCCGAATCGATTTGGACCTGACCCAAAGGAGCCTGTGGTCGCGGGCGCTGCTGCTACCGTAGGAGCCGTGGCGGTGGCGTACGCCCCGCCTGTTGCTCAGACTGGCGCGCCGACGGCGTTCTGCGTCCGTTGCGGTTCGAGATTTCCCGAAAACGCAGCCTACTGTCCGGGGTGTGGGGCAGCGAGAACGTCGTCGTAAATAACGAACGCTGTGACGCCGCTCAACACGTTACGAGGCTCTCTGCGTCGTTGATTTCGACGCCAGCGCATTTCCAACCGAGGAAGGGGGCACCATGCGAGCCACGCAAATCACCTCTTGCATTTGTCTCCTGGCGTTGCCCGCGATCGTCAGCGCTCAGAGTTCTCCCAAGATTTACGAACTGAAGGCGTCGCCTGCGACCGTGCACCGCGGCTTTTTCGATGCCTCGCTGAAGCCGGTTCTCACGATCGACTCCGGCGACATCGTGCGGCTCGAGACGGCGACCGGGAACCCGCGATGGTTTGAGAAGCTCGGTGTTCCGAAGGACAAGATTCCGGCTGAACTGTATGAAGTCTTCAAAGGCGTCGAAGGGGATGGGCGTGGCGATCACACGTTGAACGGGCCGATCGCGATCCGCGGCGCCGAGCCCGGCGACATGCTCGAAATCCGGATCCGATCGGTGGACGTGCGCCTGCCGATTGCAGGACAGTCGTTCGTCCCGAACCGGGGACTCCTGCCAGACGAGTTCCCGTACGAAAAGAACCGCGTGACCTGGATTGACGTGGACAGGAAGGTGATTCTGTTTGCCCCTGGCCTCGAATTCCCGGCGAAGCCGTTTTGGGGAGTGATGGGTGTCGCGCCGCCAGCAGCCATGGGACGAGTGCCCAGCGGGCCACCCAACGTCTTTGGAGGGAATCTCGACAATCGGGATCTCGGTTCTGGGAGCACGCTGTATCTGCCCGTCCATGTTGCTGGCGCGCTGCTTTCAATAGGCGATGGACACGCCATGCAGGGCCACGGCGAAGTGAGCCTGTCGGCGGTTGAAACGTCACTCAAAGGCGAAATCCAGGTGGTACTCCACAAGGGCCGCCGTCTCCGATGGCCACGGGCTGAAACGCCGACGCACTACATCACCATGGGGCTCAACCCGGATCTCGACGAAGCCGCAAGGATCGCTACGCGTGAGATGCTTGATTTTCTGGTTGAAGCCAAGGGACTCTCGCGCGAGGAGGCGTACCTTCTGGCGAGCGCCGCGATGGACCTGACGGTGACGCAGGTCGTGGACGTTACCAAAGGAATTCACGCCTCGATTCCAAAGTCGATCTTTCAGAAGTAGCGTCGCTTCTGGTGCGCCCTCCCTCTCCCGCGGCTGCTCTCGTCACAACGGTCTGCGCAGCGTTGCTCCTCGGGAGCGGCGCGTCGTTGCAGGGTCAGCGGTCGACGGAGGGCCGCGTCGAAATCCGGCGCGACACTTTTGGCATCCCGCACATCCTGGCCGACGACGAGGAGGCAGCCGGCTTCGCCTTCGGGTACGCAATGGCTGAAGACCATGCGGCGGAAATCGGCCGTCGCTACCTGCAGGCCCGCGGCGAGGCGGCCCGGCACTTCGGGCCGCGTGAGCTCGAAGCGGACTTCGCGATGCGCCGACTCGATAACCGTGCGGCGGCGCGACGCGCACTCGTCGAACAGACCGGCCGGCGCTTCCGGCGCTGGCTGCAGGGATTCGCGGATGGAATCAACCGGTACGTGATGACGCATCGCGACGACGTTCCGCCGTGGATGCCCGTAGTGGAGCCGTCGGATCCGCTCGCGTATGGCCGTATGTTCGGTGTCCTCGCGGCGTTACGGCCGCCTGCACGTCTTCTCCAAAAGTATCCCGCTGCGTCTCCACTTCAGATGGCGCCGGACGTTGTCGATCCGGACCGTCAGGGGAGTGATGAGGAACCAGGCTCGAACGCGCTCGCGCTGTCGGGAGCGAAGACGACTTCCGGCCGGCCGATTCTGCTCGGTAATCCACACCTCAGTTGGTCGTCGCTGTACTGGGAAGCGCATGTGACCGTGCGGGACCGCGTGAATTTCTACGGTTCCACGCTCGTCGGCATCCCTGCACTGCGCGCCGGCTTCAACGATCGGGTCGGCTACGTACAAACGAACAACGGGCCAGACCTTCAGGACATCTATGCGCTGCGGCTCGCGGGGCGGCCGGATGCATTTGCACACGACGGGCGTGTCAGGCCGATCGAGCGGCGACGCATAACGGTTGAAGTGAAACAGGAAGACGGCTCTCTTGCCGCAGAGCACCGCGAATACGAGACCACCGATCTCGGACCTGTGATCCACAGAACGAACGACCGCGTGTTCGTCGTTCGTTCTGTCAACGTCGAGTGGCTGCGTCAGTACGAGGGTTTCTTCGAGCTGATGCACGTGGACTCGCTGGACGAGTTCAGAAGCGTTCTCGGACGCAGGCTCATGGTGACGTCCAACTACACATATGCCGATGTGGACGGGAACATTCTGTATGTCTGGAACGCGCGGCTGCCTCGCCGGTCTGACGCGGCGGCTGACTACGGGCTCGACGTGCCGGGTGACACCGGCCGATTCGTGTGGAAGGGCGTCCACAGACTTCGCGATCTGCCGTCGCTGCTCAACCCGCGCGGCGGCTACGTCCAGAATGCCAACAATCCTCCCTGGTGGACGTCGCTGCGCGACACCATCGATCCCGCTCGATACCCCTCCTATATCGAGCAAGGAGCGCTGTCGCTTCGCGCGCAGGTCGTCCTCGGCGCGCTGGATAACGCACCCAGGTTGTCGCCCGAAGATGTGCGGCGCCTGAAGTTTTCGAGCCGGATGCGTGCAGCCGACCTGTTGCTGCCGGAACTGCTCGACGCCGCGGCGTCCGTTGGTTCACCATCCGAGCGACTTCGTTCCGGTATGGAGACATTGGCGAGTTGGGATCGGCAGGCCGCAGCTCGAAGTCGCGGTGCCGTACTGTTCGATCGTTTTCTCGAGCTCTACGAGGACGCGCAACCGGAGCCATTTTCCACACCTTGGCGCGCCGATGCACCGATGGCCACGCCGCGAGGACTGGCAAATCCGCCCATCGCGCTGGCAGCACTCGAACAGGCGGTCGACGAAGTGCGGCAGCAGCACGGTGATGAGCGTGTCGAATGGGGAGAGATTCACAGGTTCCGATTTGGCGACGTGGATCTTCCAGGTGACGGCGCAGCAGGACGGTACGGAGTGTTTCGAGTGGTGACCTTCGGTACTGCCGGTGACGGGTCTCGTATTGCGGGCCACATCGGCGCGGAGCAGCCGCTGGCGGGATTCGGGGACGCCTGGGTGTTGCTGGTGCACTTCACGCGTCCGACGGTCACCGCATGGTCGGTCCTGGCGTACGGACAGACCACCGACCTCGAGTCGGCGCACAGCCGCGACCAGATTGGGCTGTTCGCGAATCACGAGCTTCGGCCCGTGTGGTTCACTGAAGACGCGATTGCCGCACACCTGGAGCGACGCTATCGGCCCGGCGGTGCGGAATTGCAGTCTACACGCTGATCCAGGAGTGATGACGAACTTTCACGGTCGATACAGCAAAGACTTTCTTGCCGGGTGGCGCACCATGGATTTCAACGGCCACCTGGCGAATACCGCGTACCTGGACCTCGCTGCTGATACGCGACTCGCGTTCTTCGCCGAGCACGGCTTTCCACCAGCCGAGTTCCGTCGCCTCGCGATCGGCCCCGTGATACGCAAGGACGAGCTCGAGTACTTCCGCGAGGTCGGCCTCCACGATACGGTGACGATCACGTTTGCTGCGCTCGCGATGAGCGCCGATGGCGCCAGGTTCAAGGTCGAGAATGAGATCTGGTTGGCATCTGGCGAGCGCGCGGCCACCGTCCGCTCGACCGGCGGTTGGCTCGATTTGCGCGCCCGCAAGCTTGTTGCACCACCGGCTGGGCTGTTGAATGCGTTGATGCAGGTCCCTCGTAGCCCGGACTTCACTGAAATCTCATAAGTCAGGGTGGCTAGAGTGTCTGGAGTGCGACCTAGGCACTTTATAGAGTGCTACGATTGGCGCCGACCGATTTACCGACGTCGAGAGGAGCTGTCATGAAGAACCTGGTGGGAGGCGCGTCCATGGTGCTCCTTCTGGGAGCCGTCCTTTCGGGG
>Ga0209382_10012208_pt1 | contig 10618 bp, 10 predicted proteins | sample SoiMetdeltSBSDD5_FD_187599 | JGI IMG/M metagenome (GOLD analysis project Ga0209382, IMG submission 187599) | Bulk soil microbial communities from a Populus tree surrounding site in Tennessee, USA - Soil MetaG P. deltoides SBSDD5 (SPAdes) (version 2) | ecosystem: Environmental > Terrestrial >...
TTCTCGTTGCGGTAGCCGATCATCGCCGCGAGCGAGGTGGACTTGCCCGAGCCGGTGCCGCCGACGAAGATCACCAGCCCCCGCTTGGTCATCGCGACGTCCTTCAGCACCGGCGGCAGCTTCAGGTCGTCGAACTGCGGGATGGTCGTGGTGATCACGCGCAGCACCATGCCCACCTGCGCCATCTGCACGAAGCAGTTGACGCGGAAGCGGCCGATCCCGGCGGGGTTGATGGCGAAGTTGCACTCCTTCTTCGCCTCGAACTCCGCCGCCTGCTTGTCGTTCATCACCGCGCGCACCAGCATCGCGGTGTGCTGGCCGGTGAGCGCCTGCTGCGATACCGGGGTCATCTTGCCGTCGATCTTCATCGCCGGCGGGAAGCCCGCGGTGATGAAGAGGTCAGAGCCCTTCTTGGCGACCAGCGCGCGCAGAAGGTCGTAGATGAATTTCGTTGCCTGTTCGCGTTCCATGGGCTCAGAGTCCTTTCTATCCCGCGAAATTGTCTTTGTTGGCCGCCTTGCTGCGCGCTTCGGCCGAAGAAACGATACTGCGCTGCACCATCTCCTGCAGGTTCTGGTCGAGGGTCTGCATGCCGATCTGGCGCCCGGTCTGGATCGCCGAGTACATCTGCGCGATCTTGTTCTCGCGGATCAGGTTGCGGATCGCGGGAGTGCCGATCATGATCTCGTGCGCTGCCACCCGCCCGCCGCCGTCCTTGGTCTTGAGCAGCGTCTGCGAGATCACCGCGCGGATCGACTCCGAAAGCATCGCGCGCACCATCTCTTTCTCCGCCGCGGGAAACACGTCCACGATCCGGTCGATGGTCTTGGCGGCCGAAGACGTGTGCAGCGTGCCGAACACCAGGTGGCCGGTCTCGGCACCGGAGAGCGCCAGGCGAATGGTCTCCAGGTCGCGCATCTCGCCGACCAGAATGACGTCCGGGTCCTCGCGCAGCGCGCTGCGCAGCGCGTTGGAGAACGACAGCGTGTGCGGCCCGACCTCGCGCTGGTTGATCAGGCATTTCTTCGACTCGTGCACGAACTCGATCGGGTCCTCGATGGTGAGGATGTGGCCCTGCTCGTTCTCGTTGATGTGGTTGACCATGCCGGCGAGCGTGGTCGACTTGCCCGAGCCGGTCGGCCCGGTTACCAGCACCAGGCCCCGCGGCTGGTCGGCGATCTCGGCGAAGATCTTCGGCGCCTTCAGGTCTTCGAGCGACAGGATTTTCGACGGGATGGTCCGCATCACCGCCGCGGCGCCGCGTTGCTGCACGAACGCGTTCACGCGGAAGCGCGCGAGGTTCGGCACCGCGAACGAGAAGTCGCACTCGAGGTTTTCCTCGTAGAACTTGCGCTGGCCGTCGCTCATGATGTCGTAGATCATGCCGTGCACTTCCTTGTGCTCCATCGGCGGCACGTTGATGCGGCGCACGTCGCCGTGCACGCGGATCATGGGCGGCAGGCCCGAAGACAAATGCAGGTCCGACGCCTTGTTCTTGACCACGAAGGCGAGCAGCTCAGTGAGATCCATTACAATCCTCCCGTGAAGCGGCGAAGTTTTTTTCTTCGCTGGTTCAACGCATTATGGCTGGAATCGCGGATAACCTGCAACTGACCAAGGCGCGCATCGGGCACGCTTCGGGAGTGACTTTGTTGGCAGTGTCCAAGGGCCAGCCGCTCGAGCGCGTCCAGGAAGCGGTCGCGGCCGGCCAAAATGCCTTCGGCGAGAACTACGTGCAGGAAGCCGTGCAAAAGATGCAATCAATGCCCGCCTCATTTCCTTCTTTGGAGTGGCACCTGATCGGGCCGCTTCAGAGCAACAAGACACGAGCCGCCGCCGAGCGCTTCGACTGGGTGCACACGGTCGCGAGTGAAAAAATTGCACGCCGCCTCTCCGAGCAGCGCCCAGCCGACCTGCCGCCGCTCAATGTGTTAATTCAGGTCAACGTCTCCGGCGAGGCGAGCAAGAGCGGCGTGCCGGCCGACGAAGTCGCCGATCTGGCAAAGAGGATCTCAAAGCTGCCGCGGCTCCACTTGCGCGGCCTGATGGCGATCCCCGAGCCGGGCGCGGACCGCTCGCGCTACCACGCCGTACGCACCCTGTTCGATCGGATGAAGGGCGAGTTCGGCTTCGACACTCTGTCGATGGGGATGTCCGACGATCTCGAGCTCGCCATCGCGGAAGGCGCCACCATGGTGCGCGTCGGCACGGCCATCTTCGGGGCGCGGAAGAAGGAAAAGGACGCCGCGTGAGGATCGCCTTCCTCGGCGGGGGCAACATGGCCACCGCGCTGATCGGCGGCTTGCTGGCCAAAGGTACCGACGCGCGCTCCATCGCGGTGGTCGAGGTGAGCCCCGCGGCACGCGAGCGCCTGCGCGCGCGCTACCCGGTGCACGTCGGCACCGCGCCCGACGCGGCGATGCAGCGCAGCGATGTACTGGTCCTCGCGGTCAAGCCGCAGGACGCACGCGCCGCCCTCGCCTCGATTGCGATCAGCCAGCAGCTTGTGATCAGCATCGCGGCCGGGATCACGCTCGAGGCGTTGTCGCGCTGGCTCGGCGGGCACCGCAAGCTCGTGCGCTGCATGCCCAATACGCCGTCGCTGATCGGCGCGGGCATCGCAGCGCTTCACGCGCTACCGGACGTCAACGAGGAAGAAAGGGGAAAGGCAGAACGCATCCTCTCCGCAGTGGGCGAGGTGGTCTGGGTCAGCGACGAGCGCTTGCTGGATCCCGTGACGGCGGTTTCCGCGAGCGGCCCCGCCTACGTGTTCTGGTTCATCGAGCAGCTCGCCGCATCCGCGGAACAGCTGGGTTTAAAGAAAGAAACGGCTTTGAAGCTGGCGATGCACACGGTCCTTGGCGCGGCAAAGCTCGCGGCCTCGAGCGACGAGCCGCCCGCCGTGCTGCGCAAGAACGTCACGTCCAAGGGCGGCACCACCGAGGCGGCGCTCAAGGTGTTCGACGAGGAGAAGCTCGCCGAGCGCTTCGCGCGCGCGGTCGAGGCCGCCAGCCGGCGCGCGACCGAGCTCGGTAAAGACCTCGGAAAGGACTGACGTGTTCGCCCAGATCGGCGTGTTTCTGGTCGATGCGGTGTTCAGCTTCGTCGTGTTCGTGCTGCTCGCGCGCTTTCATTTCCAGTGGCTGCGAGTGCCGTTCCGCAACCCGGTCGGGGAATTCGTGCTCGCCACGACTAACTGGCTCGTCGTGCCCGCGCGCCGCGTGGTGCCCGGGCTCGCCGGGCTCGACCTCGCGACCTTGCTGCTCGGTTTCGTCGTGCAGGCGCTCGGCCTTTGGGCGCAGGCCGCGATCGTCGGCGCTGAGCCCGGGCCCGGCACACTGGCGGCCATCGCGGCCGTCGACCTCTTACGCTACAGCCTCTACATCCTGGTGTTCGCGGTCATCGTGCAGGCGGTGCTGAGCTGGGTGAACCCGTACACGCCGCTTGCCCCGGCGTTCGATACCATCACGCGCCCGTTCCTGCGGCCGCTGCGGCGCTTCGTGCCGCCAGTCGGCAACGTCGACCTGACGCCGCTCATCCTGCTCCTCGTGCTGTACGTGGCGCTGATCGTGGTCAATCACCTGCGGGTCGTCGCCGCAGCTACGGTTTGATCCTGGACCTGCACGTCCAGCCGGGCGCCGTCCGCACCGAGTTCGCCGGCAAGCACGGCGAGCGCATCAAGGTCAGAGTCTCGGCAAGGGCGGTGGATGGAAAAGCGAATGAAGCGCTGATCCAGTTCCTGGCCGAGCACTTCAAGGTGCCGAAGCGCAACGTGCGCATCGAGTCCGGTCTCAGGTCCCGGCAGAAGCGCGTGGTGATCGAAGGAATCTGATCTCTTCGGGATAGGGAAAGACGTCCTCGAGCACGCCCTGCTGCCAGCGGGCCTGCTTGCGGGTCCAGAACTCGGGATCGAGCAGGTCGCGGTGGTACTCGTAGAAGATCGCGCGCGCGTGCGGGTTGCTCACCAGGAAGCGCTCGAACTGCTCCGGGAATACGTCGCCCTCGCCGACGCGCCAGTAGGGCTCGGCGGAAAGCTCGTCCTCGTAGCTCGCCGCGGGCGGGATGCGGCGGAAGCTCACTTCCGTGATCGGCTGGATCTCGTCGTAGTCGTAGAACACCACGCGGTCGTGGCGCGTCACGCCGAAGTTCTTGAGCAGCATGTCGCCGGGGAAGATGCCGGCGCCGGCAAGCTCCTTGATCGCGTTGCCGTACTCGCGCAGCGCATAGCGCAGCCGTGCCTCGTCGCCGTCGCGCCGGCACTCCTCGACGTGGATGTTGAGCGGCTGCATGCGCCGCTCGATGTAGACGTGGCCGATCACCAGCTGGTCGCCGTCCACTTCTATGGTATCGGCGCATTCGCGCTTCAGCTCTTCCAAAAGATTTTCACTGAAACGGTTGAGCGGCAGGGCGACCAATGAATACTCCAGCGTGTCGGCCATGCGCCCGACCCGGTCGTGCAGCTTCACCATCTGGTACTTGTCGAGCACGGTCTGGCGGTCGAGGTCCTTGGGCGGCGCGAAGCGGTCGCGGATCAGCTTGAAGACGTACGGGAACGAGGGCAGGGTGAAGACCAGCATCACCATGCCCTTGATGCCCGGCGCGATGGTGAAGCGGTCGGTCGAGTGCTTCAGGTGGTAGTGCAGGTCGCGGTAGAAGAGCGTCTTGCCCTGCTTGGCGAGGCCCACCGCCATGTACATCTCGGCGCGCGGCTTGCGCGGCATGAGCCCGCGCAGGAACGAAATGTAGGCCGCCGGCACCTCCATGTCGACGAAGAAGTAGGCACGCGCGAACGAGAACAGTACCAGCAGCTGGTCCTCGCCCGCGAGCAGCGTGTCGAGGTAGATCTGGCCGCGCTCGTTCTGCAGCACCGGCACGGCGAACGGGATCTCGCGATGGGCGTTGATCGCGCGGCCGATGATGTAGGCCGCCTTGTTGCGGAAGAAGAGCGAGGCGAGCACCTGGATCTGCAAGTCGGGCTGCGCGCGCGCCGGCCGCGGGAAATGCTCGCGCAGCGCGTGCACCACGCTGCGCAGGTCGCGGTGCAGGTTCTCCCAGGGATTGGCGAGCCCGACGCTCAACGCAATGGTTCTCAACGTCTTCCGGAGACCGTCCTTCACCGGGTAGAAGCAGCGGTAGCTCGGCGCTTCGCCCTCGAGGTGCTCGGTGGCCACCGCCGGGCGCCAGAAGATGAAGTCGTTGTGGTAGTAGCGCCGGTGCAGCACCGCGCAGGCCACCGAGTTGTAGAAGGTCTCGGCGCATTCCGGCTGCCGGTGCTCGTGCAGCAGGCCGATGTACGCGAGCTTGATCCCGGGCCAGAGGGTCTCGTCGCGCTCGGCTTCCGGGAAGCGCGCGCGCACCTCGGCCACCGCCTCTTCGACGCGCTTGTCGTACATCTGGATGCGCTCGCGCGCAAGCGCCTGCAGCTCGCGCCACGCGCCGCGCTCGTAGAGGCCCCGCGCCTGCCCAGCGGCGTCGCGGAACAGGCCGTAGTGCCGGTCGAAGCCAGCCAGGATCGCGCGCGCGATCTCGGCGGCGAAGTCTACGCCGCGGCGAGCTTCGGCTTTTTCTGCGAGTCGAAGAATTGCTCGTCCTCGGTCGAGCCGTGCAGCGCGGTGGTGGAGGCCTTGCCCGCGGTCACGACCTGGGTGATCTCGTCGAAGTAGCCGGTGCCGACCTCGCGCTGGTGCTTGACTGCGGTGAAGCCCTTCTCGGCGGCGGCAAATTCCTTCTGCTGCAGCTCGACGAAGGCAGCCATGTCGTTGCGCGCGTAGCCGTGCGCGAGCTCGAACATCGAATAGTTGAGCGAGTGGAAGCCGGCGAGTGTGATGAACTGGAACTTGTAGCCCATCGCGCCGAGCTCGCGCTGGAACTTGGCGATGGTCGCGTCGTCGAGGTTGCGCTTCCAGTTGAAGGAAGGCGAGCAGTTATACGCCAGCATCCTCTCGGGATACTTGCGCCGGATGCCTTCGGCGAACTTCTTCGCGAACGCGAGATCCGGCGTACCGGTCTCGCACCACACCATGTCGGCGTATTCGGCGTACGCCAGGCCGCGCGACAGCGCCTGATCGAAGCCCTTGCGCGTCTTGTAGAAGCCCTCCGCGGTGCGCTCGCCGGTGATGAACGGCTTGTCGTTCTCGTCGATGTCGCTCGTCACGATGTCGGCGGCCTCGGCGTCGGTGCGCGCGAGGAGCACGGTCGGCACGCCCATGATGTCGGCGGCGAGGCGCGCGGCGATCAGCTTCTGCACCGCTTCCTGCGTCGGCACCAGCACTTTGCCGCCCATGTGGCCGCACTTCTTCACCGACGCGAGCTGGTCCTCGAAGTGCACGCCGGCGGCGCCGGCCTCGATCATCGACTTCATCAGCTCGAAGGCGTTCAGCACACCGCCGAAACCGGACTCAGCGTCGGCGACGATCGGCGCCAGCCAGTCGATGTCACCCTTGCCTTCCATGGTTTGGATCTGGTCGGCGCGAAGCAGAGCGTTGTTGATTCGGCGCACGACTGTGGGGACCGAAGAAACTGCGTACAGCGATTGATCCGGATACATGTGCAGCGAATCGTTGGCATCCGCCGCGACCTGCCAGCCCGAGAGATAGATCGCCGGTACGCCGGCCCGAACTTGCTGCACCGCCTGGTTGCCGGTCAGCGCGCCGAGCGAATGCACGTAGGGTTTCTCGTTGCAGAGCTTCCACAGCTTTTCCGCGCCGAGGTTTGCGAGCGTGTGCTCGATCTGCACGCTGCCGCGCAGGCGGGCGACGTCTTCGGCGGCATAGCCGCGCTTCACGCCCTTCCAGCGCGGGTTTTTCTCCCAGTCTTTCTTGATTTGCTCGCTCATTGAGGCAGTTCCTCGGGGTTGGTGGAGACCCCCAACCTACGCCCTGCCCATGGCGCGCAGCAACACGCCGGTCAGCCCATTCGTCTGTTACGAAAACAAGGCTTTACATGAGCTTAGACGCTCAGCGTTTCATGATGCGGTAGGGGGTTTTAGAAAATGCTGCTTCGCAATAACCCGCCGCGAAAGGTTAGAAAACTTTGTCGCAACGCGCAACCTGCCGGCACTGCTGGACGCAGTTGCCGCAGCGGTCAGGGCGGTTTGCCTGCACGCATTCCTGGACGATGCTGTTCTTCGCCGAGCCGGCGGCCGCGCCGGTATAGGTCTTTTCCACGCCCTGGCACCGGTAACCCGCCCGGGCGCACGCGGGGTAGGCCTCGCAGCGCATCTGGCGCTGGACGTTGTATGGCTGCGCCGACGACCCGGCGCAGACGAGGATGAGCGCGAGGCCGAGGAGGCGCTTCACGTCAAGTCTGCACCAGGGTGCGGTGACGCTGGACGCTCATCAGGACCCCGACGCCGATGAAAAGCGTGAGGAGCGCGGTGCCGCCATAGGACAGGAACGGCAGCGGTACGCCGACTACCGGCAGGATGCCTGAAACCATTCCCATGTTGACGAAAGCATAGGTGAAAAACATGAGTGTCACCGCGCCGGCCATTAGCCGGGCGAACAGCGTCGCCGCTTTCGCCGCGATCATCAGGCCGCGCCCGATAAGCAGGGCGTAGAGCACGAGCAGCACCACGTTGCCGATCAGCCCGAACTCCTCGGAGTACACCGCGAAGATGAAGTCGGTGTGGCGCTCGGGGATAAACTCGAGATGCGCCTGGGTGCCGTTCAGCCAGCCCTTGCCCGAAAGGCCGCCCGAGCCGACCGCGATCGTCGACTGGATTATGTGGTAGCCCGCCCCCAGAGGGTCGGTGGTCGGGTCCAGCAATGTAAGTACGCGCTTACGCTGGTAATCGTGGAGCATGCCCCAGAGAGGGAAAAGCGCGGCGACGAAGAGTCCGGCAAGGCCGCCCAGCACTTTCCAACTGATGCCGGCGAAGAAGATCACATAGAAGCCCACCGCGCCGACCAGCGCCGCCGTGCCGAGGTCGGGCTGGCGCACGATCAGCCCGAACGGGATGACCAGGAGCACCGCGGCGAAGGCGAAGTCGCGCAGGCGCAAGCTCGATTCCCGGCGATGGAAATACCACGCCAGCATGAGCGGCAGCGCAAGCTTCATCATCTCGGAAGGCTGGAAGCGCGTCACGCCGACGTGGAGCCAGCGGCGCGCGCCGTTCACCACGTCGCCGAAAAGCGCCACCGCGACGAGCAGGAGGAGGCCGACGACATACGCCGGCACCGCGAGCCGCATCAGCGTCTGCGGAGGGATCTGCGCGGTCAACCACATCGCGGTCAGCGCGATCCGGAGGCTCACGAACTGGCTCAGCACGCGTCCCGGGGTGTCGTAACTCGCCGAAAACAGCGCCGCAAATCCCAGCATCGAGAGCGACAGGATCAGCACCATCAGCGTGGCGTCGATGCCCTCCACCAGCCTGAGGACGATGCGCTGCACGGGAATGCGCGCGAGCTCCATCAGTCGCTTTCCTTGTCGTCCTCGAACTCGTCCTCGGGCGTCTGCATCCCCGGCGGCAGCTTACCGAGCATGTAGTAGTCGAGCACCGTGCGCGAGATCGGCGCCGCGGCGCGCGCGCCGAAGCCGCCGTTCTCCACGATGCAGAGCATGGCGATGATCGGGTTGTCGACCGGCGCAAAGGAGATGTAGAGCGAGTGGTCGCGGTGGCGCTCGTCGATCTTCTTCTCGTCGTACTTCTCGTTCTGCTTCATGGCGATCACCTGCGCGGTGCCGGTCTTGCCGCCGCTCGTGTACTCGGCCTTGGCGAAGGCGCGCGCGCCGGTGCCCTCCTTGGTGACGCCGACCATCGCCTGCTTGACGAAGTTCACCCACTCCTTGCGCAGCGGCACCTGCTGCATCAGCTCGGGCTCGAAATTCTTGCGCTCGCGCGTGCGCGGGTTCTCGACGTGGCCGACGATGCGCGGACGGTACATTGCGCCGTGTGCCACCACGGTGGACATCGCCTGCGCGAGCTGAATCGGGGTATAGGAGTTGTAGCCCTGGCCGATGCCGATCGAGATCGTTTCGCCCGGATACCACTTCTGCTGCTCGGGGCGCTTGAAGCGTGCCTGCTTCCATTCCGGCGAGGGCAGCACGCCGAGCGCCTCGCCCTGCAGGTCGACGCCGGTGCGCGCGCCGAGTCCGAGCTTCTTCATGAACGCGGCGATCGCGTCGATCCCCATGTCGTTCGCCAGCATGTAGTAGTACGTGTCGGAAGACACCACGATCGACTTGTGCAGGTCGACCACGCCGTGGCCCCCGGGCTTGGAGTCGCGGAAGCGGCGGTCGCCGAAGAAGAAGTAACCGGGGTCGTTGATCGTGCTCTTCGGCGTGCGCTTGCCGGTCTCGAGCGCGGCGAGCGCCATGAACGGCTTGAAGGTCGAGCCCGGCGGGTAGACGCCGGCGATCGCGCGGTTATTGAGCGGCCGGTCCGGGTTGCTGTTGAGCTCGCTCCAGACCTGCGGGTCGATGCCGTCGACAAACAGGTTGAGGTCGAAGCCGGGCTTCGACACCAGCGCGAGCACCGCGCCGGTGCCGGGCTCGATCGCTACCAGCGCGCCGCGCCGCTCGCCGAAAGCGTTCTCCGCCACGCGCTGCAGCCGCATGTCGAGCGTGAGCACGACGTTGTTGCCGGCCTGCGCGCGCGTGGTCTTCAGCGTGCGGATGCCGCGGCCCGCGGCGTCGATCTCGACCTGCTCGAACCCCGTGGTGCCGTGCAGCTCGCGCTCGTAGCTCGCCTCGACGCCGCTCTTGCCGATGTAGTCGGTGCCGCGGTAGTTGGCATCGACGCCTTCGGCCTCGAGCGCCGCCTGGTCGTCCTTGTTGATGCGGCCCATGTAGCCGATGACGTGCGAGCCGACGTCGCCGAACGGGTACTGTCGGAAAAGGCGCGCCCTGATCTCGACGCCGTCGTAGCGGAAGCGGTTGGCGGCGAATTTCGCCACTTCCTCGTCCGTGAGGCGCGTGCGGATCGGCAGGCTCTCGGGGTTGCGCGTCTCGACCGTCAGGCGCTTGTAGCGCGCGCGGTCGCGCGGCGTGATCTCGATCAGCTCGGAGAGCTCGTCGATCGTCGCCTCGACGCTTTTCACGCGGCGCGGGTAGATCTCGAGCGTGTAACCGGAATAGTTGCGCGCCACGACGACGCCGTTGCGGTCGGTGATCAGGCCGCGGTTCGGCGCGATCGGCACGATCGAGATGCGGTTCTCCTCGGCCTTGCCGCGGTAGTGATCGTGCTCCACCACCTGCAGGAAGACGAAGCGCGCCACGAGGATGCCGAACCCGACCAGCATCGCGATGCCGGCGATGCCGATGCGCAGCTGGAACTGCTGCAGCTCGCGCTCGGAGTTGCGCAGCTCGCCGTGGCCGAGGAGGCTCGGCATCAGATCGCCTGTTCCCGCGCCGGGCGGCGCTGCGGCAGGAGCAGCGCCCAGCTCACCAGCGGCCAGAGCACCGCGCCCGCGATCGGCGCGACCAGGATCGGCCAGCCGGGGAAATCGCCGCCGGCGGCGAGCCGCACGAGCAGCGCTACCGCCTGGCCGACGAGCAGGATCGCGCCGACGTGCAGCGCCTGCAGCCCGGCGCCGAACCAGAGGATGCGGCGCGAGAGCCAGATGCCGAGGAACGCAATGATCGAGTAGGAGAGCGCGTGCTGGCCGAGGAGCACGCC
>Ga0209382_10012209_pt1 | contig 10618 bp, 11 predicted proteins | sample SoiMetdeltSBSDD5_FD_187599 | JGI IMG/M metagenome (GOLD analysis project Ga0209382, IMG submission 187599) | Bulk soil microbial communities from a Populus tree surrounding site in Tennessee, USA - Soil MetaG P. deltoides SBSDD5 (SPAdes) (version 2) | ecosystem: Environmental > Terrestrial >...
TGATGGCCTTGGCCGTAGCTACTGCAGGAGTGGCCAGTGTCTCGCGTTCCCCTGGCGAACCCAACGACACGCCAGCAGCGACGCAGCCGCAGCAATCTCAGGACAAGCACTTCCAATTGCTTGCCAATAGCAAGGAATCCGCAGATGCCAGTGCCAAAAGTCTCAGCCAGACCCTGGACCGGGCGCTGAAGCAAACAGTAGCTACCGCCAAGTGGGTCAACATCAAGGCGAGCGACGCAAGTAATCCAACCGCAGACGGCCTTCCTAACATCGTGCCGATCTTCCTTGGACCCAACCACCCGGGCAATTACTTCAGCGGCACGGTCAATGTGGAAAACGACGGCCGCCAAGGCCACCTCGACCTGGCCCTGCACCCGCAGGCCGAGCTTGGCAAGCAGTATCCGAAAAAGCCGCGGTTCCAGTTGGAGTGTGCAGGTGAAGCGGGCTGCAAGGAAGGCATCAGCCCCGACGGCAAAAAAATCATCACGACCGTGGGTGAAAATGAGCACGCCAAGTGGCAGGAGATCCGTGTCGAGGTCGCCGACAACCGGCTGCTGATCATCAGCGTCGCAATGGACGTCGACCCCAACAATGTCCAAACGCTACCCCTGACCGTGGCGCAGACCACCGCGATCGCGGTGTACATGGCCGGCCGGATCAAGGCATAGGCGAATAGTTCCGGGGCGATCGACCATCGCCTCGGAACCCCAACGAATTGCGCTAGCGGGCAAGCGGTGCTAGGAGGCCCACGGGGGACAGTAGAGCGGCTTGTTTCTGTAAGCGGAGAGAGACAGGGAGCGCTCGGCGCGTTGAGCGTAGGATGAAGGTATGACCATGCGGAAGATCACGCTGACTCTCCCCGATTCACTCATCGAGGCGCTACAGGCGACATCGAAGCCGCAGAGCTAGACCCGCCGGAGATCACAGTAACGGCGCTAACTCAAGCCATCGCCCCAGCCATTGCGCTGCTCATCGCCAGCGCCCGCAAGCTCGTTCCGACCGAGGTAGCCCATAGCGCCTTTGAGGCCAGCGCGACCGGCTATCCGGTGGTCACGACCGACGCCGCCGCGTACTCCGGCTTGGCGGTGCACGTCGATGTAGAGCAGCTACCGACCTGACCATGTGGGCAAGCGCAGCAGCGCATGCACTTTTCGTTCAACGGCTGCGGGTTACGTCGGTGGTACGGGACATGCGCACGTCCACCACGTAGTTGGCGAGCAGGATGTCGCGTACCTGCAAGGCGATGTTGAGGGTGAGATCCTTCTCCTGCAGGCCGTTGCCGACCGCACCGGGGTCGGTTCCGCCGTGACCCGGGTCCAGGTACACCCTTGGGCAGCGCCGCAAATGCAGGCCCGGAAAGCCATGGGGCGGCGGCGACTCCGGCCAATCCGGCGGTACCGGCCAGAAGAGACCGGCGGCGGATGGCGCGATTTTCGACAATAAGCACCTCTCTTTTGTGTGAGACGTTCACGGCGTGACTGTAACCGTTGTCAAACAGTCACGGAATCCCGAGCGGCCTACTTTTTTCGCCGATTCTATGTTTTCGATCTAGACGGACACGGGGGACAGTATGATCACCCACCGGTCCCTCATGGTCGGTTTCGGGGGTGCGCAAAAGTAAGCACTGGCGTGCCTTGGCCGACCGACGCGTCAACGTCGGCCTTGCTCGAAACCAATGATCTGATCATCGAGAAGGTACGCCCCTTCCTGACTTCCGATCCACGGGTTCTGAGCATTCCTCGCCAACCTCGGCAAGTATGGGTGCCAGGTTCAGGTAGGGTTCCTGGCGTGAAAGCAGCGGGTAGGTGGCTTTGGACGTAAACGACTACCGCGCGGCTAGGCGCCGGCTTGCAGGAAAGCACAGCGGTGGCGTAGGGGGAATAGAAGGGCCTGATGGATGTTCAACGCGACGGCGATTACCGTGGTGGGCAACTTGACAGATAATCCTGAGTTGAGGTTTACTCCGTCGGGTGTGCCGATGGCCAGGTTCACGGTCGCGGTCAATCCCCGTGTGTTCGATAAGGCGTCCGGCGAGTGGCGTGACGGGGACCCGTCGTTCTACAACTGCACCGCGTGGCGTCAGCTTGCCGAAAACATCGCACAGAGTCTGTCGAAGGGCGTGCGGGTGATCGTCGCCGGGACCATCGCCCAGCAGCGGTGGGAGACTGACCAGGGTGAGAAACGCTCGACGTTCGCGGTCACCGCTGAGGCGGTCGGGCCGGACCTGACGTACGCGACGGCCACCGTCCGTAAGACGGTGCGGGCCGGCAGCACGGTCGGGTCGGATGACCCGTGGGCCACCGCGTCACCGAACCGGCCGGTACCGCCGGGCATGCCCGACGTTGATCGTCGTGGTCCGAACGGCGCCGATCCGGCCGGGCAGGACCGGCGGCCTATCAAGGGTGCGGCCCCGGCAGCCTTCGATGACGAACCGCCGTTCTGACTCGATCCCACCGCGCCATTTACATCAGTCAATATATTTAAACTAGGGTTACACACGACAAGGGCAAGAGCTGCTGAAACACTGCGGCGGTTAGTGTTTCAGCAGCTCTTGCCCTTGTCGGTGCTCGCGCACGCCGTTACCCTCGTCCGCCTTAGCTCAGATCATGGCTCTATGCGGCTCTCAGCGGGCCGGACTTTTCCACGACAGATCAGCGATCACGCGTTTGCGTGTGTGTTTATCTCGGCAATCCCGCGATTCGGCCCGTGCTGCGGGTGTGAACGGGGATCGCCTCCCCGCTGCGGGTGCTTCGTAAGCTGAAAAGCGATCATGTATGTGTTTCAGCCTATGTATTTTGATCTAGAAGGACACGGGGGACAGCATGATCGTCCGAGTGTCCCTCATGATCGGTTCTGTTTGGGCTGGTCAGGGCCGGTTGGGGGACACGGGGGACACGGGGGACACCAACCGGGTCGTTTCGTGTGCCGTAGCGCCCGCTGGTGTCGGAGCGGAGGCGAGCTGACCGTCTGCGGCCAATTGAATCTAGAGGACACGAGGGACACCAACCGGCTTGATCGTGCCGCCACCCGTCGCGTTGCCTCGCCACGCGATCAGATGGTGCGTCGATCAAGTCCACTGAGGACTATGACTCCGATTCGGAGATCATCGACATCCCGCTAGGCGAAAGCGCAGCGCACGCGGGTATCCCGTAACCCTCGACCGCCCCAGATCATGGCTCTACGTGGCTCTCAGCGGGCCGATTTCCCAACCCAACCGTGGCGATCACGTGCGCACCGAGCAGCGAAAAGGCGGAGGCGCCAACGGTGACCGCATCGTCCTATTTGGGTAATGATCCGCCGACACCTCCCGGGTGATGATCTAACCAGAGGCGACATCCTTCACCGAGGGCGGGGTTCTTCAATCGTTGGCGACAGGTTGGTGTTAGGCCCCGTCCAGTGTGGGCAGCGCCACGTTGACGATCGTGGAGGTCGGAAAGCCTGCCGCAACCCGTCACCAGGCCTTGGCCAAGGCCCAGGCACTGCCAGAGGTGGCGACACGGTGACGACACCCCTTCCGAACCGTCCTCAAGCGTTCGCCCTTGGCTCAGCCGCGCACGCCCTCTGTCAGGATGGCCGAGCCAAGGGTCTGGGTCACCCAACGCGACTGCGGAAACAGGTCCGCGACGAGGTCATGCGCATCGATGATCGGCTTGTTGCCCATGCCTACCAAGGTCGCGACCGCAGGCGTTGAGGGCAAACGATTTTGGCCGCCCTTAGACGGCCGTGACCCGAACCGCGTCCGCAATGACATATCCCGTCGTGCTTGTCCAGCGGCTGACTCCCACCAGGTCCTGGTCGCCCGCCGCGAGACTGAACGTGCCGATCGAGCGCCATGCTCCCCCACCGGTCCGTTGGTCGACATGCACCGTCTGGTTGCCCGACGCGGTGACGATCACAAACGGGGTGGACCTGTTGTAGCCCAGACTTGACGGGTGCCATATGTCGATGCGGTAGTTGCCCGCGCTCGGGATGTTCACCTTGAACCATGCCGCGTCGCTGGCCAGAACCGGTGTGGCGTAACAATAGTCGGCGCCGTAGCGCTGGCTCGACCAGGACGAGGTACCCCATGAGGAGCTAGCAGTAAAACGGCCAGGCGTCGCGTTGTCCACGATGGTGGTGTATGGCTGCAGCGGACTCAACCCGAGATAGGACGCGATCCCCTGGGCATGACCGTGTGCTGTGGCGGTCAGGAAGTCCGCCCGCTTCAACAGGTCCGAGTCGGCGGTGTCGATGAACAGGTTCTCGGTCAGCACCGCCGGCATGAAGCTCTCGCGCAGCACGTGGAAGTCGGCGGTCATCTGCCCCCGGTCAACCACGGGCGCGATGGTGCGCATCCCCGCCAAAACCTTGGAATGCATGGCGTTGTGCAGGCTGACGGTGGCGCTGTCGCTGGTGGGGTAGCGGTAGCTGCCGAATCCAGTGCCCCCGCCAGCGTTGATGTGCACGCTGATGAAGATGTCCGCGCCCCAGGCGTTCGCATCATCCGTGCGGTAGGTGAGGCTGCGGGTAACGTCGGTGGTGCGGGACATGCGTACGTCCACCGCGTAGTTGGCGAGCAGGATGTCGCGTGCCTGCAAGGCGATGTTGAGGGTGAGATCCTTCTCCTGCAGGCCGTTGCCGACCGCACCGGGGTCGGTTCCGCCGTGACCCGGGTCCAGGTACACCTTGGGCAGCGCCGCGAACGCCGGTCCGGAAAGCCATGGGGCGGCGGCGACTCCGGCCAATCCAGCAGCACCGGCCAAAAAGGACCGGCGGCGGATGGCGCGATTTTCTACCATGAGCACCTCTCTTTTGTGTGAAACGTTCACGGCGTGACTGTAACGGATGTCAAACGGCGCTGAATGCCGAGCGGCCTACTTTTTGCCGATTCTGTGTTTTTGATCTAGGGGGACACGGGGGACAGCATGATCGTCCGAGTGTCCCTCATGATCGGTTCTGTTTGGGCTGGTCAGGGCCGGTTGGGGGACACGGGGGACACGGGGGACACCAACCGGCTTGAAGGCCGATGCTTGAATAGCTGTCCCAATACCCACAAATCTTTGATCTTTGCTGCTCGACGTCCGGGGCGGACCCCGACAGCAACTCGGGCCCTACACTTGTGGACACTGTCTTGCTTATGAAGATCGGTAAATTCGCGGTCGCCCTGATTGTGTCTAATAAGTAGACGACATCACAAACAGTGTCTATCCTCTAGACATGGTTGACTCCGACTTCCTCGATGCCGTCCGACACGCCGCCAAAGAGTCGGCCTCCTCTGAACACCGCCTGCGCCTGGCCGTCACCGCGGCCCGGCAGGCCGACGTACCGATCGCCGCCATCGCCAAGGCGGCCGGTGTCACCCGCCAGACCGTCTACAACTGGAGCCAAGACTACGACCCGCGCGGTGGCAGCCTCACCGTGTCCGATCACACCCGGCTGACCGAGCTTCCCACCCAACGACCACGCACGGCCAAAGGGGCGCCCGTGCTGGTGCTGACCCGCTCCCGGTTCCCCGGCGGCCGTCCGAAGTGGGACGGGCACATCGGCAAGGCCGTCATGTACGCTGGCGACATGCTCGGTGTAACCGTACCCGGGAAGATCGTCGACATCATCGCCCACTCCTGGGCACTCATCGGAGACGCCTCCGGTAACGGACCCCGCCCACACCCCGGCGACCGAGTGATCTGCCTACCCGACGATGGGGACACCGCAGCGGCGCTCGGCACCGTCGCCGACAGCACCGGCCCAGCCGGACCGATCGACGTAATTGAAGTCGAAGGGATGACCCGGTGCAACCAGTGGGCCATCGTACTGCCGGCCACGACTACCGACGGCACACCTTCCGCCTGATCTGAGCATCGAATGCACCAGTGGGGCCCTTCACCGAGTACGTCGGCGAGGGTCTGATCTAGAGGGACACGGGGGACAGCATGATCGTCCGAGTGTCCCTCATGATCGGTTCCGTTTGGGCTGGTCAGGGCCAGTTGGGGGACACGGGGGACAGTAGGACGCTATTTCCCCAGTGGGAGGCAAGGAGCCCGGTGCGTTGAAGGTAGGATGAAGGTATGACCATGCGGAAGATCACGCTGACACTTCCTGATTCGCTCATCGAGGCAGCGGAAGCGGCCGTAGCCGCCGGCCGCGCCCGTTCGGTGTCCGCGTACGTCGCCGCCGCTGCCGGTACCGGCGAGGCACGCCTGAACCTTGCCGAGGTCCTGGAACGCTGGGAGGCCGACCTCGGCCGCGTCCATCCCGACCCAGCACACGCTGCAGAAAAGTGGGTAGCGGAGATGACCGCACGTAGTGATCAGCGGTACGCCGCTCGGCAAGCGCGCAACACCGGCCAAGCAGCGTGAGGCCCGACATACCGGGCGTCATCCTCGACGCAGGCGCGCTGCGTACCGCCCGGACCAGCATCTACCTACGCACCATCATCCGTGTCTACGCCCGCGCTGAACGGCCAATCGTCGTCCCCGCCACCGCCCTGGTGGTTGCCTGCGCCGCAGGCGACATCGAGGCCGCAGAGCTAGACCCGCCGGAGATCACAGTTACGGCGCTGACTCAAGCCATCGCCCCGGCCGTCGCGCTACTGATCGCCACTGCCCGCAACCCAATCCCGATCGAGATAGCCCACAGCGCCTACGAGGCCAGCGCGACCGGCTACCCGGTGGTCACGACTGATGCCGCCGCGTACTCCCACCTGGCGGTGCACGTCGATGTAGAGCAGCTACCGATCTGACCGTGCGGCAAGCACAGCAGCGCATTCACTTTACGCCCAACGGCTTTCAGCCCTATGTTTCTGATCTAGAGAGACACGGGGGACAGCATGATCGCCCGAGTGTCCCTCATGATCGGTTCCGTTTGGGCTTGGTCAGGGTCGGTTGGGGGACACGGGGGACAGCGGTGACACCAACAGGCCTGTTTTGACGGGCTCGAACCGGGTTGGGCGGTTAGAACGGCGCGGGTCCGGTTCCCGTAAAATGGACTCTGGCCCGGTTGTCGCTTCCTATCTCGACGTTCTGGATCGAGATCCGCTCCGCTATGCCACCTGGAAGCTGGATCACAACGGGTTCTTCCTGAATCCCCGATAGGTCTGCAGCAGGATTGTCGGGAAAGAAAGTGCCTCCCCATGACGGACGTTCTTGGACCTGTTGATTGCGAAGGTCTGCGGTCCCATCCTGGCGACGTCCCCCGCCGATGTGCAGGGTAGCCTGCTGTGTATGTGTGCTCATAAGCTATCAAGATATGGCATACCGTCCCCCCGGGTACGGCCATCGGGCACACTCGCAGGGTCTGCGACGGATAGGCGCAGGTAGCGGTAGCGAGTCACCGATTTTAGGGGTGGCGGTGCATGTAGGTGTCGCCCATGATCCCACGCCTTGTCTGCACAACCGCCAGACTTATGCGGAAGGCCAGTAACGTTGACTGGACGTCTCATAAATCCACGTACCAGCATCGGCGCCGCTGTCCGGCTCTCGCCCGACTCGGCGATATTGGCCATGTCCGATCGCCCCGTGGGGTCCATGAATGGATGCGGCGTACAGCTCAGGCGGGTTATTTGCGTCTTGCACATCTATGGTGGTGGTCTCGCCATCACAAGGACCACCACGCAAGCGCAGGTTCACGGCTGCCACACCTCCAACGCTAACCGCAATCACGCGACGCCGACCGCCGAACTCGCTCCTTAGAAAGAAGTTGACCTTGGGTGACACTTTTCTGATCTTGTCATCATAGGTGGCACCCATGATCCACCTCGTTTCCGCAGGCCAAGTGCCCTTCGGCGACACTGGTGACACCTCCCGTACCTTCTGGGTGTCCCCTCTGCGCAACGGTAGCGTCAAAGTCTGCTCGTGGCGCTTGCGATTTTATTCTCCAGAGTGGTGCGAATCCTGGGCCACTCGCTTTCGATCACGCTGAAGTAGGCGCTGTGGCGGAGGGTGCCATCGGAGAGGATGCGGTGGTTCCTGAACACGCCCTCCCTGGTCGCGCCCATACCATGGATCGCCCGTTGAGAGCGCTCGTTTCGAGCGTCGGCTTTGAAGGCGACCCTGACGGCGCCGAGTTCTTCGAAGGCGTGGCGGAGCATTAGGTAGGCGGCCTCGGTGGTGAGGCCTTGGCCCCACATGCTTGGGGTGAGCCACCCCCAACCGATTTCTAGGCTCCGGTGTGTCGGGTTGATGTCGATGTAGCTGATGCTGCCTACAGCCTGCCCGGTATCGGTAACAACAATGGCGAAGGGAAGCCGCTCTCCTGCGTCCCGCTCGCGCGCTGCCTCGGCGATCATTTTCTCGACCTCATCACGGGTGCGAGGCGTGGGCTCGTCGAGGTACGTCCAAATCTCATCGTGTGCTGCGGCTATGAGGAGGTCAGCGGCATGCTCGGGACCGAGTGGTTCCAGGCGCACGGCCCGACCGATCAGGGTGACTGGGCGCGGGTTCATTTTGCGGACACCTCGTAGAGCAGGACGTGCCGGTCGGCGGGAAGGATGACCTCATACACCTCGATGGCGCGGCCCGATTCGGTGATGCTGGTGCGTAGCAGCCGACCCACCGGGGTGCCGGGCAGGATGCGAAGCTCGGTTGTTTCGTCGGCGGTGGGCATACGCCAGGTGATCTCGTCGTCGTAGTAGTCGGCGATGAAGCCGAGGTCTTCGAGTACTTGATCGGTTCCTTCGGGGACGTCTTCGGGGTTCATGATTTTGCTGTCGCCGACGATGTCGAGCGGGTAGTAGCTAGTGCCGATCTGTAACGGCTCGCCGTCGGCGAACATCACGCGGCGCCTCACTGCTACCTGTTGGTTGGGAGTCAGCTTCAGATGTGCGGCGATTTCCGCATCGGCGGGGATGGTGATCACCGTGCTGATTTGCTTCGGACGTTTGCCTTGGGCCTCGATCTGCTGCGCGAAGGTATCGCGACGGCGGTCGGCTTCCAGGCGTCTGCGGCGCGACCCAGTGAGCGAGGCGAAGTATTTCATCGGCGGTTCTGCGCGGACGAAGCTGCCCTTTCCTTGGTAGGAGACGATGAGTCCCTCGTTGCGGAGAGCGTCAAGGGCCAGCCGGACGGTGTTTCGGCTGGTGTCGTAGCGGGCAGCGAGTTCGGCCTCGGTGGGTGCACGGTCGCCGGGGCGAAGCTCCCCGTTGGCGATCTGAGCCCGCAGTAGGGCTGCGAGCTGGTGATACAGCGGCCTGGGGTCGGCGGGGTTAAGGGCCATGGTGCCCACCTCCTCGTTACTTGTACCAACAGGCTAACAACCCCTTGACGAAAGCGCGAACCCGGTGTAGAAATTAACTTGTTGGTACAACCCAACAAGTGGTCCGACTGAAAGGCCCGGAGGAACGGCGGCACTTGGTTGTCGTACGCCCCGAACCCAGAACTTTGCCTTCCAGGCCAATCGTTTTTTTGAGAACTTCACAGTGACAGGAAAAGGCGCGAGTGAGGCCGTTCGGGTGACTCTGCATTGAGCCTGCTAAGGGGCGCGCCGAGGAGCGGCATGTGTTGTTCCTCGGTCCTTGGTGAGCCGACACCGGTAGGTCCCGGTCGAGCGGAGAGCGGGCGGATAGCGAGCGCTGAATGCACGTCTGGCCCGGCGCATCCGCCAGGTCTGCTTTTCGTGATCTTTCCCGGGGCACGGTCTCACGGTTACGAGCCTGACCGCGCCCCGGTCATCGACAAAACCCACTTTTGGGAAGGACTTTGCGATGTCTGTTCAGGTTATCGCGCCTGCTGTGGCCGGTGAACCGGCCGGTCGGCGTGTCTGCGCATCCCCCGTGGCCGTGACGCCCCGCAGGCGTGGTCGTGGCCATTTCAGTGCCGGTCATCCACTGGCGAGCGTGGCCCGCACCCGCTGTGAGCAGGTACATGCGGTGCCGATCTCGGCCCGCATCGGCCGGGTGGCCTGCGGCGCCTGTTGGGAGTTTGTGATCCGCACCGATGAGCAGGTGGCCACCGAGCATGGGCTGCCGCCGCTGTCGGGCAACGACGATCTGATCGTCGACGAGGTGGCCATCAAGCGGGCGATGACCGGTGAGCCGGTGCGCCTGACCCGGCCAGAGCGGGCTGAGGCGGTGCGACTGCTGATGGTCAAGGGCCACACCGTGGCCGTGGTGGCCGGGTTGTTGCGGATGAGCTGTACCCAGGTCACCAAGCTGTGGCCGGACGAGCTGGCCGGTCAGGCGGTGATCCGATGAGGACATTGGCTGGGCAGCTGGATCTGTTCACCGGCAACCCGCCCGAGCATCCTGAGCGTACGGCACCGCCGATGCGGGCACGCGCCAAGGCTGCGCTGGCGGCGGGCGAGGTGCAATACGCACGGTCGCGTGCTGGGCGGGATTGTGACGACTGCTGGTCTGTGCAGCATGCGGCGGTGCGTTCGGGTGGGCCGGTGCCATTCCGTGCCCGTACCGCCTGGCTGCGCAAGACCACCACCACGATGACCTACCTGTGTAACGCGCACAAGACCGACCGTGAAACCACCGACCGCGCCGCTGGGTTGCCAAATGCGGCGGTGGCGCGGTGAAGGCGCTGGCGTTCGTGGCCGGCACCGCCGTCGGTGTGACCGCCACAATAGCGATGGCCGGCTCGCGGATGGCCACCCTGTACCGCCAGGCGTGCACGGACTCACTGACCGGCGTGGCCAACCG
>Ga0209382_10012211_pt1 | contig 10618 bp, 9 predicted proteins | sample SoiMetdeltSBSDD5_FD_187599 | JGI IMG/M metagenome (GOLD analysis project Ga0209382, IMG submission 187599) | Bulk soil microbial communities from a Populus tree surrounding site in Tennessee, USA - Soil MetaG P. deltoides SBSDD5 (SPAdes) (version 2) | ecosystem: Environmental > Terrestrial >...
TGATGCAGCGGTTGGGCATTCCCGCCACCGCGCGCGCGTCGCTGGCGCTGTATAACACCCGCGAGGAGATCGACGCCCTCGTCGTGGCGCTCCACAAGGTCCGCCAACTTTTCACATGACGGACCTGGGGTCCGGCTACGAAATGTCGGTTGACAGGTGTCGTTGTTCCGATCCGGCGCTCCGGATTGCGAGGCTTGCTAGTGTCCGATCTTCGGGATCTGTATCAAGAGGTCATCCTCGACCACAACCGCCGGCCGCGCAACTTCCGCGCGATTGAAGGCGCCAACCGCCATGCCGAGGGCTACAACCCGCTCTGCGGGGATCGGCTGTCGCTCTACCTGAAGGTCGAGGACGGCGTGATCAAGGACGCCAGCTTCCAGGGATCGGGATGCGCGATCTCGAAAGCGTCGGCTTCGATGATGACCGACAGCATCAAGGGAAAAACGCTGAGCGAGGCCCGCGGCATGTTCGAGCAATTCCACCAGATGGTGACCGGGAACGCCGACCCACTCGCCCATTCAGAACGGCTGGGCAAGTTGGCCGTGTTCGAAGGCGTCCGCAACTTTCCGGCGCGCGTGAAGTGCGCGAGCCTCGCCTGGCACACGCTTCGCTCAGCGGTCGACGCGAAAGACGAAGTCGTGTCGACAGAAGCGGAGGACGGCCATGGCTGACAACATCATCAAGCTCACCGACGAACACGCGGCGCGCGCCGAGGAGGCGGCGCGAGTGGCTTCGCATGCGGGCGCGACAGCCGGCGCGATCTTCGAGCGTCGTGACCCCGTCGAGACTCTTGCGATGCAACCGCAGATCGTCGAGGCGCTCTCGACGATCTTTGACCCCGAGATTCCCGTCAACATCTACGAGCTCGGCCTCATCTACGAGATTGCCGTCGACTCCGACCACGTGGTCGGTGTTCGCATGACGTTGACGGCGCCTGGCTGCCCGGCTGCTCAGAGCCTTCCCGTCGAAGTCGTCAACAAGCTGAAGCAACTGCCCGGCGTCACCGACGCTCACGTGGACATCGTCTGGGACCCACCGTGGGACAGAGACCGGATGTCGGAGGCCGCAAAACTGCAGCTCGGGATGTTCTGACCCGTCCCGCCGGCGCCTTTTCTCTGGATGCCCGCCTCATCCGGCGACTCGAGAGTCGAAGTCGTCAACAAGCTGAAGCAGCAGCTACCCGGCGTCGCCGACGCTCACGTGGACATCGTCTGGGACCCACCTTGAGGCAGAGACCGGATGTCGGACGCCGCGAAACTGCAGCTCGGGATGTTCTGACCAACCTCGCGCGCCTCGCGCCCGGCGCACCCTGAACGGTCTCGTCACAGTTTGTGTAAGGGCGGCTAGCCCGGCAGTGGATTGCGGCTCTGTGAATAACCCGAAGGAGCACAACGGGCAACCGCCTGGCACGAACCGGGTCTGTGCTGTTGTGCACAGTCTCATCCCGGGCCGCATGGCACGATCGAAGGCATGGAGACACAACGCCGTAACGGTGTCGACGTGAGGCTGGCGAAGCCACAGGCCGCGAAAGTGGCAGCGACGCTCCCAGAGTTCAACGCACAGGCATTTCTCGATTCGGTCGGAGTCGCCAAGACCGTTGTGAAATACGGGCGGGGCGAGGCCATCTTCACGCAGGGCGAGACGTGCGACCATGTCCTGTACATCCAATCGGGCGGGGTGAAACTGTCGGTGCTGTCGAAGACCGGTAAGGAAGCGGTGATAGCGATGCTGGGTCCTGGGGACTTCTTCGGTGAGGGGTGCCTGGCGGGTCAGCCGCTTCGCATGGGAAGCGCCACGGCGATCACGCCGAGCACCATCCTACGCGTCCGCAAGCGACAGATGGCGGAGCTGCTGCACAAGCAGAGCACGATGTCCGATCGATTCATCCGGCACATGCTGACCCGCAACATTCGAATCGAAGAGGACCTGATCGATCAGCTCTTCAACTCCAGCGAGAAACGGCTGGCGCGCACACTGCTCCTGCTGGCGCGCTATGGGACGCAGGCCGTACCGGTCCGCATGGTGCCGAAGATCTCACAAGATACGCTCGCCGAGATGGTCGGCACCACGCGCTCGCGAGTAAACTTCTTCCTGAACAAGTTCAAGAAGCTGGGCTTCATCGAGTACCGCGGTGCGCTCCCCATCAAGATCAACAACTCGCTGTTGAGCGTCGTCCTGCACGACTGAGGCGCCCCATGAAGCCCATCGTGATAGCTGGCGTGCTTCTGATCGTCCTCGGCCTGGCGGCGCTCGTCTATCAGGGCGTCAGCTACACGAGCCGCGAGACGGTCATCGACATCGGTCCGATTACTGCGACAGCCGATCGTCAAAAGACGCTGCCCATTCCGCCGGTGCTGGGAATCCTTGCCGTCGCTGGCGGCGTGGCGCTGCTGGTCGTCGGTGCACGCAAGCGTTCCTGAGGTTGTTCTCACGAACTGATCACGTCCGAGAAGAGCGGGCCTCACCCTGCGTTCCGCGCCGGCGATCGCGCAGCATTCATTCCAGATGAGCACGTCGTCTTGCGGTGTTGGTCGTCGTTGACTCCTCAGACACACAGCGTGAAGCCACCATGATCGTCTATCCCGTTGTGAACACCTGCGCCGATGCCTTCCACGTATGTTAGTGACAGGAGTTTCTACATGGACACACAGACACAAGGACATCGAGACCACGGCTTCGTGATCGGACTGGTGACAGGCGCGTTTTTCGGCGCCGGCCTCGCGCTGTGGCTCGCCCCACGAGGAGCCTCGGAGCTTCGCGAGCGTATGACCGATTCGGCGAGGAACCTCGGCGAGCGCGCCTCCGAGAGATTCCAGCAGGTCACCGCCCGCGGCGGCGAGGCCGTCGATGAGCTCACCCGTACGGGCCAGAGGGTTCGGGACGAGGTGGCCGAGGAAGTGGCGAGCAGCGCACGCGAAGTCGAACGCTTCGCCACGGCTTCCTCAACTCAATCGCGCTAGGCCAGAGCCGTCGCAGGTTCGCCAAACTGGAAGTTGTACAACCCGGCATAGGACCCGCCGGCGGCCAGCAACTCGTCGTGCGTGCCCGCTCGGTCACTTGTGTGTCTTTCGCGACGAAGATGGTGTCGGCGCGCACGATCGTCGCCAGGGATCGAGAGAAACCGGCAGCCAGTTGGCGCTGCCGGTCTTCCGGGAACTGATGCTCGGCGTGTACCGGGAACAGATCGTGGGGACCGCACCGTCGTCGTTTCCGGCGTCGATGGAAGACCGCATCAGCGCCTCGCTGGCTGCCGCCCACGATTGCGGTCGCGACGGACCTCGCCCACACCGGCCTGATACAGTCGTGTCAGCGGAAGATTGTGCACACTGGCTTGTGTCGGCGGGCCAGAGCCCGGTGTGCACTTCGCGACAGCACGCCGTCTTCATTCACTGTACCGTTGGGATCATGAGACTCAAACAGATGAAGCGGGCGATCGCTGTCGTGTGGGTACTCTTGGCAGCTGTCGTCGGCATCGTCGCCGGTGTGAGATCGACGGGAGGATTGGTCGCGCTTGCGTCCCTCGGCTTGCTGCCGCCGCTCGCCCTGATGCTCTTGTGGAACGAGCCTCCAGAGACCATGAGCGAAAGCATCCGCGGCGGACGCCGATAGCTGGCCGGGTCGTACTGAGCGTCGCCAGGTTTTAGCTTGAGCTGTCGGAGTGAACTCACGCCGAGCGCGCTCACCGACTTCTGTTCGAGACCGGTCACGCGTTGAGGATGGGGGATGTGGCACGCGAGATCCTCCCCTGGCTCGATCCCTATCTTGGTCGTCCAAGGCACCCGTACCGACTCGCATTCCATCCCAGAGAGCGGTCGATAGACCAACCGGCGGGGCTCTCAACCAGCTCGATGGCCTCAGCGATGATCGGCTGTTGTTCGATCACCGACCTGGGGAACGGTCACAACCGAGGATGTGAGCTGGTTCCATCGACTCTATATGAGCGATTCGGGCGATCCTCAGTCGCCTTATGTTTCGCCGCTCAGAGCAGACGACCTCTCGCACCTTCCCCCTACCTTCGTCGTGACAGCGGAGATTGATCCGCTGTGCGATGAACAAACGGCGTACGTCGAGCGTCTCCGCCAGTGCGGCGTTCGCGCGGAGCAGAAAATCTACGCGGGCATGTGCCATGGGTTCTTCCAGGCGGGCGCGATGATGCCCACGGCGCACACGGCCATCGTCGATGCTGCCGCAGCCATGCGTGCCGCTATTTGAAGACCCAAGGTCGCGTCTAGAGACCCGACCCTACAGAGGTGTGCCTTGTGCGGGGCGCCGTATGCAGGCCGGTGACGTTCTGAACTGAGGCGTCAAGATTCCATGAGGGTCCAACGCGTGAGCGTTGACCTCACCGCCAAAGGGATTGCCGAGACTTGAAACCGGCGAACGTCAAGCTGCGGCCAGACGGTGTCGTCAAAGTGCTCGACTTCGGATTGGCCAAGCAGGCGCAGAGCCTAGGGGCCACGGATCACGTTCCCCGGGTGGAACTCACGATATCCCCGCAAAATTTTGGACGCGTTGCACGCTGAGAACCCACATCACCAGTCAAGTTATTGAAAACGAAGAATCGAGATCTGGCGGAGAGAGTGGGATTCGAACCGTGTCGCATCCAATAGAATCTGTAGGTTATAGATTCCACAATGCCGCGATTGCCGTGAATGCCAGCGATCCCGCGAGCACCGATCAGCGATTGAATCTGGTAAGGCCCGACGAGCGTGCCAGCGTCCAGCGGCATGGGTCAGAGTGGTTGGGCGAATTGTGGCGGGCGAGCGGCCTCGTCTCAAGATCTGAAGGCGGCCTCTACTCGCTGTGCTGGCGGGAGAGCGGGGCCGCATAACGGGCCTTCGGTCAACCGACGGCGCGAAACACCCGTTATCGTTCGCATCGTCTCATCATGCTGTCGACGTCGACCGAACGTCGCTGAGTCGCCGTGCGATTGAAAGACTTCCGGTCACGGTGCCACGATTCGCCAGCCCGCAGAAGGCCCTTGTTCGCTCGAAGTCGATCGCGGGTGATCAGGGTCACACCGGATGGCTTGGATCGAGTGGCAAATCTAGAAGCGCCCTCGGGCTACGCATTTGAGTTGTCTCAGCGCACTATCTGGAGCTCTTCTTGCGGGACTCGAGAAAGGCAATGTCCTCGGCGTCACCCGGTGCTGAACGCGCCGCTTTGGCGATGCGCTTAAGGCGCAGGAGGTCCTGCTCGCTGGCGATGTCGAACACGTGCGTGCGAATCTTTGTTCGTGTCGCATGTTTGGCGAGCTCCGCTGCAGCGATGGGGAAATCGAATAAGAGGTCGACGCGAAGGCCGGTCGCCGCGTTGAAGAAGTACGCACTTGCCGGTGCATCGACGCGCAGCCGAATGATCGCTACTCTCCGGTTGGCGATCGTGGAAGTCACCTCTCCCGTTTCGTTCAGACGTGAGACGAGTTGAAGTCCATGGTTGTAGAAGAGACCGATTGTGCGAGCAAGACGGTCGCCCGGGTGTGCGATCACGAAATCGAAGTCGCGGGTCACTCTCCGTGATCCCAGCACGACAAGGGCCATGCCTCCCACGAGCACGGGCGCGAGGGCGAGCAGCCGAAGTCCTTGGACAATTTCGCCGACCGTTTGGAGATGATCCACTGGATCAGGCATTTGACAATCCGGCCGGATAGATCCCGGGTAGGGGACCAGCGAACGCCGTCAAGCGCTTGACGTTAGTGGGCTGCCTGCGAAGGTCGCTCACCACTGTGGCATAGCGCAAATTGTCGACAATGCGGCGGGTGGCTTGGATTGACAGAAACCGAGCCTTGCCTCCCAGGGAGGCGATTCGTTTCTTATCCCCTGAAGACAACCGCATGCCGCGAGCTCGGCCCCCTCTACGCCCCAATACTCTGGCCATCTCAGATGCGTTCATGCCATCATTATACTTACCGCTAAGCAAAAACGAGAGCGATGTTGTCTGAATCCAAGCTCGGCCGCGTGTGCGACAGCGTGCGATGCGCGACGGCATCGCTGGCATTCACGGTAATCGTGGCACTGCAGAATCTGTAACTTACAGAATTCAAAGAATCGTGTCGGGTTCGCCTATCGATTTGAGCGCTATTTGAAGTGCGGCTCCGGCCGCGCCTTCTCCAAGCGCCACTTCAGCCCTGGCTCATGATTTCTTATGCAGAGTGCGTTACATTAGGGCCTCCATTTGATGGTGTCGAGCGGGACAGCGGGTTACATGCGCGGGCCACGGAACTGGCCAAGGACTCCGCCCTTGATATCCCGGCGAATCTCTTGACCAGTTCGCAGTGTCTTTGGCCGCGCTTCGCGCGCCAGCCCGTTGTGCGGTCGTGACATACGAGCACTAAATTCGCGTTTGAGGCCGCACGACGTGCTAGACGCGCATCAACCTGTCGTTCGTTCGCGTCTTCGACCCGAGCCCTAAGGAGGTTATGATGCGCCGGCCGTTCCTCCCTGCCTTCCTCTTCGTCAGTCTCGTGCTCGTGCCGGCCATTGCGAGCGCGCAGCAGGCATCGATCACGGGCGTCGTCAGAGACACGTCGGGCGCCGTGCTGCCAGGCGTCGTCGTCGAGGCGACCAGTCCGGCCCTGATCGAAAAGGTTCGGTCTGTGGTGACTGACAGTACTGGCCAGTACCGCATCGTCGACTTGCGTCCTGGTGACTACACCGTGACCTTCATGCTGACGGGATTCAGCACCGTCAAGCGAGAAGGAATCGAGCTCACCGGATCGTTTACGGCCACAGTGAACGCCGACCTCCGAGTGGGCTCACTCGAGGAAACGATCACCGTCTCGGGCGAGAGTCCGACTGTGGACGTGCAGAGCTCGAAGCGCCAGCAGGTGCTGCCCGATGAGCTCATACAGGCTATTCCGACGGCGCGTGTGTATCACAGCCTGATGGGACTGATCCCTGGAATCAATCTCTCGGGGACGAGCGACGTCGGCGGCCTCGGTGGTCCTGCCGTCATCACGTTCTCTATCCATGGCGGCCGATTCAGTGAGGGACGATTGCAGCTGGATGGGACGTCAACTGGCGCTGCCGTCGGCGGCAGCGGCACCTCGTATTACGTCGTCGACGTTGGCAACGCGCAGGAGGTGACGTTCAGCACTTCCGGTGGCATGGGGGAATCCGAGACGGGCGGCCCCTTGATGAACGTCGTGCCACGACAGGGCGGCAACGTTCGCAACGGGACGATTTTCGCGAACGGCGCATCGGGTGCGATGCAGAGCAGCAACTTCACGCAGGAGTTGCAGGATGCGGGTCTCGCGGCGCCGGGCGAACTCCAGAAGATATGGGACGTCAACGGCACCTTTGGCGGTCCGCTGATGAAGGATCGGCTGTGGTACGTCGTCACCGGGCGCTATCAGGGAAACCGGAAATACGTCGAGGGGATGTACTACAACACGAACGCTGGCAATCCGGCGTCGTGGACCTACGAACCCGATCTCGAGCGGCGTGCAACGGGTGACGGCACGTGGAAAGCGCTCGGCCTTCGCTTGACGTGGCAGGCCACTCCCAAGAACAAGTTCGGTGTCTTCTGGGATGAGACGTCGGTGTGCGTCAACTGCATCGGCAGCGGATCGTCCACGATCTCGCCCGAGGCGGCGGGAACAACGATGGGCTATCCACATCGGGTCCAGCAGGGAAGCTGGACGTCGCCGATGACCAATCGACTGCTACTCGAAGCCGGGTTCGGCACGTATCTCAGCTGGTATGGCGGCAAGGAGCGCGTGGGCAACAACCGCGACCTGATCCGCGTCACCGAGCAGGCAGGCATCATTCCTGGTCTTCAGTACCGATCGCAGGACTGGTCGCGACCCTACAGCAAGACGCTGACGTGGCGCGCTTCGGCGTCCTACGTCACTGGCGCGCACAGCATGAAGTTCGGGGTGATCGGCAACTACTATCGCAACAAGACCGACTCGTACACGAACAACCACCGCCTTGCGTATCGCTTCAACAACGGCATCCCGAATCAGCTCACGATGTCGGGCCTGCGCTTCGTGACCGACTCGCATACGCGGCCGACTGGGCTCTACGCTCAAGAGCAATGGACAGCCGGGCGACTGACGCTCCAGGGTGGCATTCGTTACGACCGGGTGACGAGCGGCTTTCCGGATCAACAGCTCGGCCCGGAGCTCTTCATCCCCACGCCTATCTTGTTCCCCGCGCAGGGCGGGATCGAATACAACGACGTGTCGCCACGGTTTGGCGCCGCTTACGATCTGCGCGGCAATGGCAAGACCGCCTTGAAGTTCACGATGGGCCGCTATCTGGAAGCCTCCAGCGTGGCTGGTATTTACTCGGCACTCAACCCGATCACCCGCCTGACCACATCGACGACCAGGTCGTGGACCGACGGCAACGGCAACTACGTCGCCGACTGCGACCTGCTGAATCCGGCGCAGCAGGATTTCCGCAGCACGGGCGGCGACTTGTGCGGAGCATGGGCATCGGCGAACTTCGGAAAGAACGTCTTTACGTCAAGCTACGATCCCGAGCTCACGCAGGGCTGGGGCGTGCGTCCCTACAACTGGGACTTCGGCGCGTCGGTCACGCACGAAGTGCTGCCGCGCGTGTCGCTCGAAGTCGGCTACTTCCGTCGCGTCTATGGAAACTTCACCGTCGTAGACAACCGCGCGGTGAGCGCGGCCGACTACACACCTTTCAGCGTCCCTGTTCCATCCGATTCACGTTTGCCTGACGGCGGCGGCAGTGTCATCGGTGGCTTCTACGACGTGGTTCCGGCCAAATTCGGTCAGACGGACAACCTCACGACGCTGGCGAAGAACTACGGCAAGCAGACCGATCACTGGAACGGCCTGGACATCAACGTCAACGCTCGGACGACCAACGGGATCATGATCCAGGGCGGGGTCAGCACAGGGCGCACGAGCACGAACAACTGCGAAGTGATCGCGCAGGTGCCCGAGGCGCTGTTCGGTGCAACGTCGTTTCTCGTTGGCAATGCGAACTCCTGGCTGTCGTCGGAATGGTGTGACATCCAGCAGCCGTTCCTGACGCAGATCAGGGGCGCCGGCGCGTACACGATCCCGAAGATCGATGTGCAGGTCAGCGCCACGCTCCAGAGCAAGCCGGGCACCCAGTTGGCCGCCAACTTCAACGTCCCGAGCGCGGTTGCCGCCCTCACCTTGGGACGTCCGCTTTCCGGCAACTCCGCTAACACGACGGTCAACATCGTCGAGCCCGGCAAGCTCTATGGTGACCGCATCAATCAGCTCGATATTCGTGCGGCTAAAATCCTGCGATTCGGCCGCACGCGCACGCAGGTTGGCCTGGATGTCTACAACGTCACGAACTCGAGCGCAATTCAGACGTACAACCAGACGTACGGTGCGCGCTATCTGACGCCGACGCTGGTGCTACCGGCGCGCTTCGCGAAGGTGAGTGCCCAGTTCGATTTTTGAGAATGCAAGGTGGCGTTCAACCCGCCATCCGGTGGCTGGGCGCCGCTTCCCAACGAGATGACTGGCTTGGTGGTGTCGCAGACAGTGTCCGCATCGAGGGCATAGAACAGAGTTGGATTCGCCCCGCCCGGACGCTGGAAGATGACCTTGTGTCCATCGGGCGACACGTCATGGTCCCTTCAAACGCTCCGTTGTCGGTCAGCTGGACCAGGTGAGGCGGCATGAACGAACCGGCCGCCACCGACCGGTCGACGTAATCGGCGTGTTCGCGAGTGTGCTCGACGAGGGCGGGTGTCGCGCGCGTACAATGCCCGGCGAGGAAACGCACGCTGATGAATTGGCTAGAACAGTCCTGGCGCGATCTTCAAGTAGGGGTGCGGAGCCTCGTGACGACGCCTGCGTTTACCGCGCTGGCAGTCAGCTCACTGGCGCTCGGCATCATGACTACGACGGCTATCTACAGTGTGCTGTATGCCGTCGTGCTCGATCCGTTCCCGTACAGAAACGTCGACGACCTGACGAGCGTCCTGGTGCGGAACCCCGCGCAGCGCGGGGCGCGCCTTACCTACTCCATCGATCAGTTCGTCGAGATCGCCGAGCGCAGTCGCGTCTTCGATGGTGTCATCGCCTCGACGATCAGCGACGTCGAGTGGACCGGCGCCGGGGATCCGCAGCGGCTTCGCGGCAACCATGGCACGTTCAACACGTTCGACGTCATGGGGGTTCCCCCGCTCCTGGGACGAACGCCGACCGCGAGCGACGCTCAGCCCGATGCCGAACCGGTTACGGTGCTTGGTTATCAATTCTGGCAGCGTCAATTCGGCGGCGATTTAACAGTGGTTGGACGTCGCCTTCGGCTGAACGACACCGTGCGTACCGTCATCGGCGTGATGCCGAAGCGGTTCATGTGGCGAGGCGCCGACGTCTACCTGCCGATCCCATTCGAGCGAGGACAAATCGTCGAGGGGGTCGCGAACGTGCACCTGCTCGCTCGGTTGAAACCCGGCGTCACAGAGGCCCAGGCGGCCGCCGACCTGTCACCAATCATCGCGGATCTGAAAGCGCGCGAACCTGCGGAGTTCCCGGAGCAGTGGCAAGTGGGGCTGCTCTCGTTCAAGCAGACGTTCCCGAGCGCGATTACGCGCGACATCTGGGTGCTCGTTGGGGCCGTCGGCTTGCTGCTCCTGATCGCATGCGCAAATG
>Ga0209382_10012212_pt1 | contig 10617 bp, 12 predicted proteins | sample SoiMetdeltSBSDD5_FD_187599 | JGI IMG/M metagenome (GOLD analysis project Ga0209382, IMG submission 187599) | Bulk soil microbial communities from a Populus tree surrounding site in Tennessee, USA - Soil MetaG P. deltoides SBSDD5 (SPAdes) (version 2) | ecosystem: Environmental > Terrestrial >...
GTTTTTCTCGCTCTTCGGCTTTCAGATGGACGGCATGTTTTTCATTAGTCATCCGCCCATCTTAGCCGGTACCCTACAACTTAATCAAGTTGGTGTACTAGTACATCAAGCTACTCAAGAGCTAAAGGTTGCGGAAGACTATGCTCGGCGTTTACTCAATATGCGAAATGTTACCGCTGAACAACACTTTAGCATTGAAAGATTCAAAGCGTTTACTCGGCACATGATCGCGCACTACCATACACACGGATTTGTGATTAGCAGGTCTGAAGCACGAGATTTCTTAGGTCTTCCTGTTGAAAATGCAGAGACTTATGACAAATGGAATTTGGTCAAACAACTCTACAAGACTTTCACTGAAGGAGAAGATACAATTATCGGAGTTGAAGCTGACGAAGAACTAGAAGAACAAATAAAATCAATTGACTCACTCAAAAAGAGGGAGGAGGAATATGATGGCGCAAGCGAACATCAAGCAGTTGCCAAATCGGAAGAAGAGGTTAGCGGATAAAAAGGCAACATCAGATCAAAGGGTATCAAGGCATCCCCCGCTCGGTGACATTGAGGCGGGCTTTGACCTGAATGATAGCGTCATTCTGCTACCTCTTGGAAGTTACCCGGAGAGAGACGAGCGGATAAAAGCGGGTTGGCGTCAAGGTCGTGACGCAGAAGAGAAGGAACCCCAAAACTGACAGGCACAAAAACAGAAAAGCCCGGCTAACACTAGCCGGGCTTTTCATTTAACCTTGCTCTACTTCGGCGGTTAGTTCTTTGTACGTTAGTCTCTTCCCCGCCGCTCGTCTGATTGTCTTTTCCGTCCGCTCTCCATCTTCATCTTTCCGCGTGCTGTACCGATAATCGAACTCCGCGAGATAGCGGTCAAGGTGCTTCTCTGAAACATGATGGTGAGTCCCGTCAATCGAGCGCTTCAACTGCGAGAAGTGGCCCTCCGCCGTGTTCGTGTAAGCGCTACCGCGTACATATTCGTCGGCTGAGTGGTCAACTGCTTCATGGCTGGCAAACTCTTTACCGGCCTTTGGGTACACAGTCGAAGTATCCGTCATCAAGTTAGCCGACTCATCAACATGCGCCTTGAGAACGTCCCGGATATTATCGCCGTTGACGTTCTTCATAACCTGACTTCTCACTTCGCCGCCGCGCTCGACTACAGCGAAGACAGCGATTTTATTTTTCGCGCCGCGTCCGGTAATCTTTTCCTTGCGAACACTCTTGTGCATGTTCTTTGCTTCGCCGCCGAAATACGTTTCGTCCGCTTCCACCGTGCCGGTCATCTTATCAAGGTTGCCATTCCGCGCCAAGCAATAGCGGATACGGTGAAGCATGAACCAAGCCGATTTTTGGGTAATGTCGAGTTTGCGCCCTAACTCGTGAGAGCTAATCCCGTTCTTATCGGCGCAAACTTCATGGAAGGCCAAAAGCCATTTAGCCAGCGCGATTTTAGAGCCTTCAAAAATCGTACCAACTAAGACGGAGAAAGGCTCTCGGCATTCGGCGCATTTCCAAAGGCGGCGGTATGAAATCTTCCCGGTGCTGGTGACGCGATGGCCTTCCTTTGGCTCCAGGTAGTAGGCGCTGTCAATCACGCCGCAGTGAGGGCAAATCGGGCCGTTCGGCCAGCGGATGGACTCGAAGTGCTTATAAGCCGCTTCTTCGTCGCTATAGAGTTTGGCGATTTTGTCCAGCGTGAGCGTTTTCTTTTCGATCTTCTTGGGCATTTCTGCTTACTCCTGAGCCGTTGTATACTCAAGAGTATAGCTCAATTAGTTGGGTACGTCAAGTATATCATCACCATCTTTTTTGTAGTTTCCGGCAATCCGGATTTTGATTTCTCGCTTGCCGTAATATTCGACGACTTCCACGCGAGTACGATCTTCTTCTAAAACAACGCCACTTTTCCAAACCCGGTTTTGATCCGCAATCAACGAGTGCATGGCGACGATAAACTGAGTGAGGATACCTTTGGGCATAAACTCATAGGTGTAGCGCAAGACCAAGTTGTTCGCCTCATCCCAATCATAATCTGGTTGATTCTCAGTCAAGAGTTGCGGGGCGATGTAGGTATCACGGCTGGCAGGAATTTTGTAGCACAGCTTGAAGTTGATCATCAGTTGCAAGAGTTCATCCTGCATGTTCATGTATTCCGGCTGATTCCAGATAGCCACCAGGTCAGCGCGCGTGAATCGGCCCAAATTGCGAATGATCGTTTTGTTGTCCAAGACTTTGTAGGCGGCGTCAGTGCCCCATTTGGGCTTGAGAATGACGATTTTCTTCAAGAGCGGGTCTTCCTGAAAGTGCAGGCAGACGCCGAGATCATGCAAATAACCGCTCAACTGAAGATTGTCTTTGAGTTCTGTAAACCCGTTTTGTTGGCAGATGTTGAGGTATTCGTCGAGGCTGATGTGATTGTGAGAATCTTTTTCCAGCGCTTCGCGGACTTTCACCCACGTCTTAGGCAGCGGCGAACCGATGTGCGGCAGTTGGCGAACATAGTACTTGATCTGATTCAGAACTTCAGGCAAACCACGATTAGTATCCAGGTTGGTCGCCAACGTTTCTTTGAGATTTTCAAACTGCCCGCGCAACTGACGTTCGTTGATCTCGCGATGGCGATCTTGCTTTTCGTTTTTTATAATCAACAATGGGCTGTTGTCGCTTAACAATTCAACGATGTTGAGCCAGTAGTAAAAGTCGGTATCTTCTTTGCGGGTATCAGCAACCAAGGCATACAGAGAACGTTTAGTCAGAAAGAACTGATGTGTAGCATGATAAATCTCCTGACCGCCGAAATCCCAGATATTGACTCTAAAGTTTTTCCCATTCTCCATTGGGAAATGCCATTGGGTGACATCAATGCCCTCCGTAGATACTTCACCCTCTCGAAGCTGGTAATCTGGGGTTTCAATCTTTTTTGCAAGAGTTGTCTTTCCTGCTCCCCCTTCACCGACGATGAGCAGCTTGGCTTCATACAAGTAATCTTTGCCCTCGGACTCAAGTTGGCGAAAGTAATTCTTGATATTTTCGATATCTACGTAACCATCCTCTTTGAGATTAAGGATTTCCAGTGGGGGAGTTTCGATAAAATTGCCGTCTAGTTTCAATTTTTTCAAGTGCTCCAGTTGGAGTATTTTCGGAGATATTTCTTTGATTCGGTTTTTATTTTTATCTCCATAACCTGAAAACATGATCTGCTCTAAAGCTAATAACTCATAAATGGAATCGGGCATCTCGATAAATAAATTTTCATGCAAATCCAAAAATCTCAATTTCTGTAATCGAGTGATCCCTTCAGGGAGCGAACTCAAGCTATTATTGCTTAATCTGAGAAGCTCGAGATTTTGCAACTCAGAAATCCACTCAGGTACAGCAGTTAATTGAAAGCCACTTAAAACCAACTCAATCAGGTTATGCAATTGGGCAATCCACTTAGGCACAGCTTGGGGTTGATCGCCGCTCAAATACAAATGCAACTTGGTCAGCTTGCGCAATTGGGGAATCCACTCCGGCACAGCTTTGAGTTCATCACCGCCTAAACACAGATAGTTTAGGTTGTGCAATTGGGAAATCTCGTTTGGTACAACTTTTAATCTGTCGCCATATAACATCAGCTCGGTCAGGTTATGCAATTGGGCAATCCACTTAGGCACAGTTTTGAGATCGTTGCCATTCAAATCCAATGAGGTCAAGCTCTCCAAGTGGATAATCCACTTGGGGATAGCGGTCAGATTGTTGAAGCTCAAATCCAATGACGTCAAATTACGCAATTGAGCAATCCACTCGGGCGCAGTGGTCAGATTGTTTAAGCTCAAATCCAATGACGTCAAATTACGCAATTGAGCAATCCACTCGGGTACAGTGGTCAGATTGTTGAAGCGCAAATTCAGCGACATCAGATTACGCAGTTTGGCAATCCACTCCGGTACAACATTAAGTTCATTGTGGCCTAAATTTAGGGATGTCAAGTTGCGCAGTTGGTGAATTGAGTCAGGTATCGCAGTTAAAAGATTGTTGTATAAGTTTAAAGCTTCCAACTCCTCCAATTCAAAAATTTCAGAAGGAATTGCGGTCAGCTTTTGATCAGCAAGTGTACCCCAAGAATCATTGCTCAAATCCAATTCTTTGAGCTGCTTCTTTTTAGCTTCCTGTATTTTTTCAAGGGCCCATGCAGGTGTATCAGTCATGTTGTGTCTCCCCATAAAGTGATTCCTGATCTCACGAGTCAAGCCTCACGTATCACTCTTCCAAATCACTCCCGCACCATATCCTACCACCTGCGAATAATCGCCGGTCACGTCGCCGGAGGTGGCGTGGTGGAGGACTTTGGCGTGTGTCGCGCCGAGTTCGCGCGCGGCCCACAGTGTAGCCGCAATCGCGCCGTAGCCACAGGCGAGGCCGTAGCCTTTGGCTTCGGCTTGCGCTTCGGCGGTGAGCAGGCCTGATGGGTCACAGGAATCAATGTACTGGAGTATTTCCCTGTCGAGCTTCTGAGCAATGGCTTGCGGGAAGAAGTGTGAGAGATCAGAGCTGGCGACGATGAGCGCGCGTTGGCCACTTAATATTTTAGTTAACGCCGAAGCGAGGGCGCGCGTGACGCGTTCGGATTGGTCGCGCAGCATGAGCGGGATGAGTTTAAAGTTTCCGGTGAGCGTGCGCTGCAAAAAAGGCAATTCAATTTCTATTGCATGTTCGCGGTCGTTACGAATTTCTACAAGCATTTGATCGCGACCGGATGCGCGACGCACGCGCTCAAAAAAGGCTTCACGATCGTTCCGAATCTCCACAAGCATTTGAGCCTCTTCCACCTTCCACTTTCCACCTTCCACCTTCAGTTCCGCTCTCAAACGGCGAACCGCGTCCCGGTCCACCTCCACCGCTCCGAGCGGGGTGGAGTAAGCGGCGTGTCCACTCGTCAGCACGGAGCCATCGGCGTGAAAATGACTCGGACACAAAATCGCCACCGTCTCTACAGACAAGCCGCGCACGAGTCGAAACGCATGCGCCGCGACCGGGCCGGAGTAGCGATGTCCGGCATGCGGCGCAATGAGGCCGACGATTTCCCCGGAGGGGGCGAGCGCTTCCACTTTGGCCGCGTCGAGATAAGCGTCCACGGATTGCGCGAGCGCGGCAGCGTCTCCAGGATACCATTGGCCGGCAATGGGGGAAGGGCGGAGGTCGGTCATTGACGAAGGACAAAAGATTGACGAAGGACGAACGACGAAGGACGGAAATCATCATCCGTCCTTCGTCGTTCGTCCTTCGTCTCTTCTCTAACGCTCCACCATGATCCCTGCCACGGTGAGCATAGTAATCACGAGCACAAACGCAACTACGGCGATCCAGCGCGCGCCGGTGAGAGGTTGTTGATCCTCGATGGTGGGCTGTGCGCCGGGAATTGGATCAACGTAGACAGCCCACAGCGGGCCAATGAACCAACTCAGGCTCAAACCGCCGACCAGCCCGCCAATGTGCGCCCAGTTGTCAATGTGGAACGCGCCTTGCAACCCAATGGCAAGGTTGATGAACGCGATGAAGAGAATGTTCTGCAAGCCGCGCCGGGCGCGTTCACCGAGCAGCTTCCGGTTGCGATAAAGAAAGACGGCTTCCGCGCCGATGAGTCCGAAGAGCGCGCCGGACGCGCCAAGCGACGGTGCGGGCGTGAGGAGGAAACTCGCGACCCCACCGGCCAACCCAGCGCACAGATAGACCACGCTGAAACGCAGCGGCCCGTAAATTGTTTCAACTTGCCGCCCGATCACATAGAGGGCATACGCATTGAAGAGGAGATGCAGTATTCCGCCGTGGAGAAAGACCGAAGTGAGCAGACGCCAGACTTCTCCCTGCGCGATGAACTCATTGATCTTTTCGCCGTACGCCGCGACGAGATCAAACCCGGTCAACTGTTCGCTGATGAATTGTCCGATGAAGGTGAGGATGATCAGGCCGAGGAAGAAGTACGTGACGCGCACCGGATAAGCCGGAAGGCGGACGCGGACGGGGGGCGCTGGGGCGGCTTCGGCCTGAGGCCCATCGAGAGGTGAGGGTTGGAGATCTGTCATTGACGAAGGACGAAAGACGAAGGACGAAGGATAACTTCCGTCCTTCGTCTTTCGTCCTTCGTCTCTTTCATAGCGAGACCTTGCGCGGCTTGACGCGGCTGTGCTCGGCTTGAATGATGGCGATGATTGTGTCTACCGTTTCTTCCAGTGCCATGTCGCGGTTGATGACGCAGTAATCGAATTCCACCCGGCGACGCAACTCGCGGCGGGCGGTGGCGATGCGCAAGTTCATGCCTTCCGGCGTCTCGGTCTTGCGCTCGCGCAGCCGCGCGACGAGTTCGTCCTCAGACGTGACGGTGATGAAGATCAAAACTGCCGCGTCGGTGATGTTTCGAATTTGAGCCGCGCCCTGCACATCCAGGCGCATGATCACGTCGTGCCCGCTCGCCAGCGCGTCCCGCACTTGCTGTTTGGGAATGCCCTTGTAGTCATTGTAGACGATGGCGTATTCGAGCAGTTCGTTCTTCTCGATCATTTCGGCGAACTCGTCGTTGGAGATGAAGAAGTAATCCTGGCCGTGGACTTCGCCCGGTCGCGCGGCGCGCGTGGTGGCGGTGACGACGAAGTGAAACGACATCCGCCGCTCTTTCATGCGCTGAATGACGCTGTCCTTGCCCACCCCCGACGGGCCGGAGATGACGATGAGGAGCGGTTCGCGGGGATAGTCAAATAGACTTTCACTCATGGAGGCTTGTTCCTGGAGAGAGGTTCATTATAATGGAGGCCGAACCTCACCCCCCGTCCCCCTCTCCAGACGACAAAGAGCGTCGTCTGGAGAGGGGGAGTTCTGAGCACGGGTGAAGTTATAACAGCCAACGAGAGTTAATAACTATGCCAGTCTACGAATATCTCTGTCAATCCTGTCAGAACCGCGTCGGCATCCGGCAAAGTTATGCCGAGTATGGTGTGAAGAAGGTCGCCTGCCCATTATGCGGCAGCAAAGACCTGAAGCGCCTGATCAACCGCGTGCGCATCGCTAAGAGCGAAGATCAACGCCTGGAAGCGATGGCCGATCCTTCGATGTTCGGCGATGTGGACGAGAACGACCCTAAGTCCGTGGCCCGCGCGATGAAGAAGATGGGCCAGAGCATCGGCGAAGACCTGCCGCCCGAGTTCAACGAAATCACCGACCGCCTCGAGTCCGGCGAAAGCCCGGAGTCTATTGAGCAGAGTATGCCGGAGTTGGGCGCTGGCGCAGATTCAGGTGATAGTGATATCTGATGTTACAGGTGGCAAGTGGAAAGTTATCTGCTACTTTCCACTTGCCACCTACCACCGGCTCTCCACTACTCGCCACACCTACGCTTAAAGTGCTTCAACTCCCGATGAGCCTAGTAGGAGTAGCCTTTTTGAGCCAGAAAGAATGAAACACATCAAGGCTTTAAGAATACCTGAACTATGACCAACGATATTGGAAAAATGATACCAATAATAGCCTCCTTCCAACTTAAAACCTTAAGTAGAGCAAGTGGAATAACGCTAGCCACATAAATGATCAGCAGAATCCAAGCCCAGTACATTCTAAGCCAAGGCCCTACATATTGATGTAATCCGGTCGCGGAGCCTAGGACTGCCCCAAGAATTATGCCAATTAAAATAAGCAATCCTGACAGGAGGAAAGCAAGTCGAGCCAGTCCACGACCATGATGTCCCTCTGTTAAAATAAGCACATTATCTAGTAATATCATTCGATCTATTGTCTGTGTTGATATCGCTTTATTTAGAAAAGAATGTATAGCCATTACTGCATCATGGACAGCCCAGAGTCTATTTCTTGAGACACCATCGAGAGCCCAACTTCCATCAGGGTTTTGTGAACGTATTATCCATTTCACGCCAGAGAATATTGGCTCTCTGAATATACTTTCGCCTGCTGCCAGGAGAGCTGTAATGGCCCATGCAGTCGGAAAGTATTGAAAAGAAACTCTTGTCCATGCCAATTCACCTTCAGGTAATTCATATTGCTCAATTCTTTGAGTGTGTTCCCAAGATGTCTGAGGATTCCATTGTTTATAAAGAAACCTGATTCCTCTTTGTATTTTTTGCCTCGCTGAGTAGTCTATGGCCAAGCCGCTAAGCATAACAAGTGCAAAAGCTGTATGAACTGCTGTGCTTGTTTCTCCCAGATATGCTCCCCACCCCCCATCCACATTCTGACACCCAAGCACCCATTGTGCTGCGTTTCTAAAGTAGTCACTATCTTGTAAGCTAAAAGAAGACTCTATGGCTGAGATACAACGACAAGCCAAGAAAGTAGAGTAAAGACGACTCCGTAGATTTTTTCTTGGCCCCCATCCACCATCAGGATTCTGATTTCTCTTAATCCACTCAGCACCTAAAAGAATAGTTTTTGAATGAACTGACTCCTTTCCAGCCAATAGACTCAAGATTGCCCAAGCAGTCGGCTCAAGTGTAGGAGTATGATGACTTGACAGCATTGCCCACCCACCACGGTCTTCAATATCTTTGCCCTGAAATTGAGCTTCTCGCAAAGTGGTAAGAAGGGCCGGTAAAAGCCTATGATGTCTACTCAGGTAGAAAAGAATAAGGATCCCCTGAGCAGTAGCAACCTCGCCAACCTTTGACTCTCCAAGATATTGATGCCACCCTGTTCTGTTACCAATTACCTTTACATCTCGATCTAAAAGTGAAGCGACTTTTTGGTACGTCTCTTCTATATCTGAAAGTTTCAGGATTCGGAAAGACATCTGTAGCCCTCTTGAGTTTTTATACTCTGATTACTTTGGCACGCAGTCGCTTCACGGTAGTAACTATTCTTTCTGTTTCTGGAAACAAGCGCCAATTCCATCTTTCGGGAGCATTAGTGAAGGATGCCAATATTCGTCGCAAGTATTGCGGCTGAGCAACAGTTGCATCAAATACATATCTACTGCCATCTTGAGTTTCAACAAAAAAATAAGGGGTGTTGCTCTCGACTTGCAACTTCAGTTCATTATAGTAACGAATCTGGCGCCATGAAAATTGATTCTTTAGCATAGAGATAACATGATTAGCTATAAAGGGAAATGGCAAGATATGGAAATGAGCATGATCTACACATGATCCTCCACCTTCAGCTGGAGAGCCAGTTTCAGAATTGATCGGCATTGGACCGTGCTCAAAGGTAATAGCTGGAGCATAGATCTTTGTTAATGTTGAATGTATGCTTTGGTGGAGCGATGCCAGCTCCGAATGATACTTTTCAGGAATATGTGCCATTGAAGGATAATGTTCTTTAGAGAGAATAAGGAGATAACCCTCTACAATCGGGCCAAGACTTGCTATAACAGAGAAATGTTCGGTCTCACAGATTGTTCTCGAGGGTAATAAGTCACCTAAATATTTTTCGAACTCCACTGTTTTTCCTATATCTCCCGTGGCTACAAAGGCATTGCAAAAATCGCACCAGTATTGGTTGCATCTATCTCTAGTCATTTTTAATATCCCCCTTTTGCTCCTCCCGGATTTTTATTAAGGCGAAAATGCAATAATTCAAAATATCTCTGTACTCGGCCTCGATTCCCTCGGAAACTTTTGGTTTTTCACCCTTGGCTTGCAGTTCTTCTAAACGTCTGATGCGCCTTACTTTTATCAGGATCTGATCTGTAATAGAAGGAAGTCGCATCTCTCTCCAGGACTCACCATAGTCATGATTCTTTGCAGCCATTAATCTCTTGCATTCAGCAATAATAGAGTCGAAAATTTCTTCTGTACCTTGAGTAGAATAACTGGTCATATTGCAGTTTTCCTTTTTCAGGCAAGACTTTGCATGCCAGTCTAATGAGACATCAAAACATGCTGGCCGAGCTTGGTGAGGTGCTCGGCCAGCAATTTGATCTGCGTTGATTTGCCCGAACCGTCCGGGCCTTCGAAGGTGATAAACATGAAGGATGAAGGATGAAGGCGGAAATTTTTCATCCTTCCGCCTTCATCCTTCATCCTTCATCCTTAATCTCTGAAAATCCTCACCCGCCGCTTCGGCTCTTTGCCGTAGGAGTGCGAGATGAGATTCGCTTTGCGCGCCAGTTCGTGCTGCAAGCGCCGGATGTAGGCCGAGGCGGGCGGCAAGTCCACCGAGGGCGTTCCGTTCAATATGGAGGTAATCGCCCGCTGCGTTTCGGTTAAATTCTCGTCCAGGCCCTCTTCCCCCACGGGGACGCTCAAGTTGAAGAGATCGGAGAGGAAATTCTCCATCTGGCTCACGGTGTTGGTGCGCAGGACGTAAATGGGCAGGCCGCGTTCTTCAGCCTCGCTCACCGCCTTTTGCCGCCGGCGGTAATATGTTTTCAAAGTGACAAAAGCCTGCGCTTCCTCCAAATCATCCGTGACGAGCACCGGCAGATGCAAGCGCTTGGCCGCCTGCTCCAACCGGTTGCGCGCAATGCCATAGGCGTAAACACGCAGGGGACTGGCCGTTGGCCCAGGGGGCGGGAGATGCTTGGGTTCCGAGGGCGGAGATTTCTCCTCCGGAGTGGGGTGCGTCGCGCCCCACGGCATGCTCGCCATTTCGCGGACCCGATGACCATCGCCCCGGCGCGGCGGC
>Ga0209382_10012214_pt1 | contig 10617 bp, 10 predicted proteins | sample SoiMetdeltSBSDD5_FD_187599 | JGI IMG/M metagenome (GOLD analysis project Ga0209382, IMG submission 187599) | Bulk soil microbial communities from a Populus tree surrounding site in Tennessee, USA - Soil MetaG P. deltoides SBSDD5 (SPAdes) (version 2) | ecosystem: Environmental > Terrestrial >...
AGGCTGCATCAGCCACAGGGGGCACGGGAGCAGGCGGGAAAAGCAGACCGGAGGAGGAGCCGTGGAATCAATCGCCCTCCGTGCCGCGGGGTCGTCCGTCGCCGAGCGGGCCCGCCGCATCGCCATGCGCCTGATCCCGTTCCTCTTCCTGCTCTGCATCATTAACTTTCTCCTGAAATGAGGGCCAAGAAAATGAAGTGGATTATTCCTCTCCTCCCACTCGTCTGCTCGGCGACCGCGCTGCTCGCACAAGAACGACCAAGAATCGTGTCACCCGAAGTCCAAGCGGACCGGCGCGTGGTCCTGAGGCTGTGGGCCCCTCAGGCATCGGATGTTCAATTGTCCGGCGATTGGATGGGCCCGCAGCCACCTGTTAAGCTCGCCAGGAGCGATGATGGTGTGTGGAGCGTCACCGTGGGACCCATGGCACCGAACCTTTACACCTATGGCTTCCTCGTTGACGGCGTGCGGGCCAGTGATCCATCCTGCCGCTGCACCCTCACTTGGGCGGGTAGAGCTTCTTCGAGCAGGTTTGTCGTTCCTGCGGAGTCTCCGCAGGTCTGGGACAATCAGAACCATGCACCCGGGACGCTGCATCACGAAAGGTTCTTCTCCAAACGGCAGCAACGCATGCGGCGCTTCCTCGTCTATACACCCCCTGGCTACAAATCGTCCGGGTCTCGCGGGTATCCGACGCTTGTGCTGCTGCCCGGTACGCCAGGCGATGAAAACGATTGGACGAGTGGCGGCGGATTTGCAGAAGTCATGTTCGACAACCTCATAGCCCAAGGCAAGATGGTGCCGATGATCGTGGTCATGCATGCCTCTGACGTTCTCGAGAACACGAAGGAGCGCCGCGGTGACGACAATCTTCGCGAATTCGAGGCGATTGTTGTAGACGAGTTGCTTCCGGTTGTCCGCCAACGGTATCGAGTCAGCTCCATCCCACGCCCCTGGGCGATCGCAGGTCTCTCGCTGGGCGGAGAGTTTGGGATGTTTGTCGGGCTCAAGCACCCGGAACTGTTTCGCGCTGTCGCCTCGCTGAGCGGCTCGCTGGTCCCAAACTCCTTCGATAACCGCTTTGGTCAGGCCTTGGCCAACCTGAAGGCTGTTGCGCGGGACGATAGACTGATTTGGGTTGGTTGCGGTTCTGAGGATATCTTCTTTGGTGGCGCCAAAGCCTTCGCCGAGAGATTGCAGGCGGCCAACATACCGCATGTCTTCCGCCAGTTTGCCGGACCCCATGTCATGCCTGTGTTCCGACAAGAATTGGCAGAGTTGCTGCCTTTGCTCTTTCGGCGATGAGTCGGAGTAGGCACTCTCAACGAGGAAATTGACTAACGGCATGACAAGCCGCTGCCGCTGACCGCCCAACCTGTGCGTCAATTTGACAAAATCTCTCCAGAACCGTCCTGGCCAGTTCGCTGCCTCCATTACGAACGGGATTAAGACAGGCTGGTTCCACTGAAGACCGAGAAGTAGCCGACCGCCGCTCGCTCCGTCGCCGAAGACTCGGCGAAGCTCTGGGGGTGGGTCATCTTCCCCGAGAACTTCCGCGCGCCCCGGATCATGGAGCTGGGGCGGCTCCAGGCCTGGATGCTCAAGCCGGCGCCCCTGGGCCGGGAGCGAGGGTGTCATCCACGCCCGTTAACCCGCCGTCAGCGCGTCGCGCCCGAGCAACGTCACCGTCACCTGCAGCGCGACGGAGAGCCCCCAGTACGTACCCCCGATGAGCGCGGCCTCCACCCGCGAGCAGCCGGTCAGGGCGCGCACGGCGAGGACGAGCAGGCCGAGGTACCAGAGCTCGAAGAAGTTCACGACGTTAAGGACCGCCTCAAGGGTCGCGTGCCGCGTGCCGATGAGCAGGTTGAGCCCGAGAGGGACCTCGAGGTCGAGCGGGCTCCCGATCCGCTCCAGACCGCGCAGCCGCAGCACGAGCAGGGCGAAGGCGGACGAGAGCAAGGGGATGAGGTTCAGGTGGCTGAGCGCGCTGAATGCTCTCCGGTAGTCCCCGCGACCGCTGACGACGACGGTGAGCAGCGTCAGGACGAGGGCCGCGACGAGTGACTTGACGAGCAGCAGCAGCGGCGTGAGCGCGAGATTCAGTTTCTGGCCCAGAATGATCTGCCGCCGGAGCAACTCCGACTGCTCGGCCGGGGTGCCTGGAGGAAGGACCGACTCGGCGGCCCGGAGCGCGTAGGGCGCGCCGCCCCAGGCGAGGAGCAGACTCATGAGGCTGACCGCGAGGAAGGGCGTGAGCCACTCCGGGCGGCGACGTAGGCTCTTGAACAAATCCCCTGGAGCCCAGAGGAGAAGGAACATTCTCCCCAGCGGTCTCCCAAGCCACCGCCGCGCCCCGACCGGCGCACCCGCGGTCGTTGTCAATGACATGACTCCTCCGTTCAGTCTGATCGGATCGCGCGCTACTGTTGATCCCCCGCCCAGGAGAGCCGCGCCGGCGCGCGCCGGTCCGCAGACAGTTGCAGGAAAATTTCTTCGAGCGAGAACGCGCTCTGCTGCGACCGCAGCTCGGCCAAATCTTGCTGAAGAGCTACTCTGCCGTCCGCCAGAATGGCCACCTCATCGCACAGTTTCTCGACCAGTTCGAGGATGTGCGAGGTCAGGAAGATCGTCTGACCCCGACGCGCCAGGGCCCGCAGGTTGTCCATCACCAGCCGCGCGCTGAGCGCGTCCATCCCCTCAAAAGGCTCATCCAGGAAAAGAACCTCAGGATCGTGAATGAGGGCGCAGGCGAGCGCCAGCTTCTTCTTCATGCCGTGCGAGTAAGTCTGAATCCGCGCTGTGGCCGCCTCCTCGAGGCTGAACAGCTCCAGCAATTCAGCCGAGCGCGCGCGGAGCTGATCGCGTCCCAGGCCGTAAAGCGAGGCGGAGAAGGCGAGGTGCTCTTCGCCGGTGAGTTGCTCGAAAAGCCCGAGACTGTCGTGGACAGCGCCGATCCGCCTGCGCAGCCGGTCACGGTCGGGAGTCATCGTCTCCCCGAGCACCCGGACCGAGCCGCCGTCGGGCAGCAGGATGCCCGTCAGGATGCTCATCGTGGTCGTCTTGCCGGCCCCATTCGGGCCCAGAAAGCCGAACAGGCAGCCGCGCCTGACGGTGAGTGAGACGCCCTTGAGAACTTCCTTCTGACCATAAGATTTGCGCAGCTGCTCGGTGAATAGAGCCGTCTCATCACACATGGGGGTGGCCTTTCGTTACTCTGACATGTCATTGGGGCGGCGCCGCAAGCGTCGTATAAAGCTGCTCGCGGCGGGCGCGCAACCGCCCCTCCAGCCAGGGCCGGAAGAGAAGGCGTTGCGAACCGTCCGCAAGCAGCGCGAGCGCCACGCACGCCCCGAGCGTCACCGCCGGCCAGCCCGCGCGTTCGCCCACCGCCTGGATGATGATGAAGGGGGCGAGCAGCAGTTGGAGCCCGAAGACGATGACAAATGCGCCGGGGTTAGTCGAATCTGACTGCCCGCCTTGTGGGTTGATCGGCTCGGGGAAGATGACCGAACAGAAAAGCCCGAGCATGTCCCAGCAGCGGAAGAACGCCCAGCAGGAGACCAGCGTCATGGCCCCCGCGCGGGGCGTGAGCGAGATGTGCTTCGCGAGCAAGCCTGCGAGCAGAGTTTCGGCCAGCAACGCGCCGGCGAGCAGGTTGAGCGCCAGGCTCTTGACCCGGAGCACATCCCCCAGCCGGACCGGCATGGAGAAAAGGCACTTGAGCGCCGCGCAGTCGGTCCCGAGCATGTTCCCTTTGACATGCGAAAAGAGAAGCAGCGTGAAAATGCACAGCGCCTCGGCGAAATAGTGGCTCGTGAGCGGAATGAAGATCACAAAGAGCGGTAGGTACGAGGCCACGAAGAAGAGCATGATGCGGACACTCTTGAGACGCACCAGGCCCCACATCTCTTTGAGCAGGAGCGCCAGACCAGGCCGGCCCCCGGCCGCCGCCAAGAGTCGCGCCAGCCACGAACGCCGCGGCGCTGAGTCGATGACGAGGCGGCCAGCGAGGTAGCTGCGACGCAGGAAGGCCAATTCCAGCCAGGCCGCGCCGGCTACTGCAGCGGCGAGACCAGCGAGCCAGCCCGCGATGGCGCCCGCATCATGACGCGCCGCGGCGCGGTAAGCCCCGGCCAGCCACGCGCCGGGCAGCCATTGCCAGAGCGAGAACTTCTCAAGCCAGACTGCGGCCTCGCCGAAGCGCATGAGCATCGAGGTGTCGCCCATGACCTTGGCGCTGAGCGTGGCGAAGATCATCAGGTTGACGACGGCGAAGCCGCAGAAGATAAGGATCGTCGTCGGCAGCCCGCCCGTCAGCCGATCCCGCCAAAGTGCGATGACGCCGGTGATTTGATTGGCGAGCACGGCGAAGAGCATGATGGCAGGCACGAGCAGCGCGAAACCGAGCGGCCACGCCGCCTGCCGCCATGCCAGCCACAGCCAGGCCGGGAAGAACAGCGCAAGCCATGGGCCGAGCAACCCGAAAGCGATCTTGATCGCGTATAGTCTACGTGGCCCCCGCGGCAGACGCACGGCCCGCGGCCAATCGATCTGCCAGGAGAGATGAACGCTGAAAACCCCACCCGCCACTGTCCAGAACAGAAAGATTGAAGAGAAAAGATAGGTCAGGAGCTTGTGCGACAGCACCGGATCCTTCACCGCGCCGATCGCGCCCAACCCGCTGACGAGCGTCGGGCCGAGCACCAGCGCGAAACCTACGAGCGAGAGCAGGACTGAAAGGATGCGGACAGGTGAATCCTTAAGACCGGCAAGCCTGATTTTGACCAGCCAATGCAACAGCATCATCGGCGCTCCTTCAAGGTGGCGCCGGGTGGGCAAGGCGCCCTGCCCACCCGGCAGACTCTAACAGGCAAGTATGGTGGCAGGACTGTAGACGCCCGCCAGAGCCAACCCGATGACCGGCGCCGACGCTCCCGCGGTCGCGGCTATCGCGATCGCGCCGCCGAGCATGCCCAGGCTGAGGGCAAGGATGGCCATAGCGCAATCTTTGTCGGTGCGACCGCCGACGAGAGTTTGCAGGTTGGTGAGCGCTTCCGACCCTGCGACCGGTGAATAGTTGACCTCCCGCGTCCCGGCGCGCAATTCAGTGGCGGACGCGCGCGGGACGGAGGCACAGGAGGCGAACAGCGCGATCGTCAGCGCGCCGCCTAAAAAACGTCTGAATGGTAACCAGTCTGAGCTCATTTCTTCTCCTTTTGGAATCGAAGAACCAGAAGACATTGCGATTGGGCGTCGGGGCAGGAACGAGCCCTGCCCTACACCCTGACCTGCAAAGGTAATTGAAACCCGCTTTGGTGACAGCCGGTATGGCCGTCAGCAACGGAGGTTAGTCACAAAACCCACGACAATCGCCGTGATGCCGAGCGCCACGGCGGTAACCTGGGCGCCCGGGATGACACTGGCGACCCGGCTCGAGATGCCGAGGCCGGCGGCGAGGCCATAGCCGAAGCTGCAGCCTGCGCTGCCGCCGACCAGCCCGACGAGAATCGCCGCCGTCAGCGCGCCGGAGGCCGGCGTTCGAGTCAACACCAGACCAAAAGTCAAGGCGGCCAAGCCAATCACAACGAGTGTGGTTCGCGCTCTTAAGCGTTTCATTTTCCTTGTCCTCCTTTCGCGTGATGTTAACGGTGGCGCACATTGTCAGGCGGTGACCATCACGATCCGCGTCTCATCTCGAGCGGGACAATCCGTAGATCGCAATCATGATCGCGCCCAGACTACAGACCCAACCGATGATCTCCAGGATGAGGCGCTGACGAGATGGCTTCATGGCTGCGGCTCACTCCTTTCTCAGGAGCAACATTTCCCCCCGCGACTTCAAGAGGAAGAGTCGGCGGCTCATGATCACTCGTCCGAGCGCCGGGTCGACGTAGATCAGTTGTCCGGCGCCGGCGAGCGATTCGACGACGACGTAGTGATTGCGGTTGAGCAGCGCGATGGCCGGCAGCGGAATCCGGTCGAGATCGTCGGGCGCAATGCGCCAGCCGTCGGCACTCAACCCCCATTTCTCCGCCACCTGCTTGAGACGCAGCATCGAGCTCCCCTCGGGCCGGTCAATCACTTCCGGCTGCCAATCCTCCAGCGGCCGCGCGAGGCCGTAGTGGTCAAAGACCATCTTGAGCGCGGCCGCCCCGCAATCGTTAGCGCCCCGCTGAAAGACGACGCCGGCCCGGCCGAGGTATCGGCCGCCGCGCAAAAGCGCCGAGAGGCTGGGGCGCGCCTCCGGATCCCGGATCAATCGCCCAGACCCGGCCAGCCCGACCACCACCGCGCCGACGAGCACGCTCAGACAGAGGCCGGCGGCCGCCTGGGATCGGATCTTCGCCCGCCCGGTCATCCCCTCACTCCCCGGCCCGCAGGTCGAAGAAGGGCGCGAGCGAGCGCGCCAGGAATTCGGCGTCACGCTCCCCTTTCAGGAGCAGCCGCGTCACCCCTGCCTCGTCGACGACCAGCAGGCACGGCACGGCACTGATGCCCAGCGCCCGCCGCGCCCCGGACCGGTCAAAATAGACCTCGCCGTAGCTCCCGAACCGGGCCGCGAAGGCGCGCAGCTCCGCCTCCGCAGCGCCACCCCCGTCCGCCACGATCACCAGCGGAATGCCGCGCCGCGCCATTGCCGCTAGGTGGTCGAGCGTCGACAATTGCGACTGACAGCGGCGGCACTCGGGCTTGATAAAGAGGACGAGAGACTTCCGCGACCTCATGACCCGGCGCAAACTGACGGCCTCCCCCTCCCACCTGCTCACCGCAAAGTCGGGCAACGGCGTGCCCGGCCGAGGGCCGGCTGCGCGCCCCCTCGCCAGCCGCCGGTGCGCCGCCCAACACAGCGTGACTCCGCTCAAAAGCATACAAAATAAAAGACAAACCGCCCCCGTCCGCATACCCACTCCTCCTGAGCTGAAACGGAGCCGCCGAGCAAGATCACTTTGTCTGCTTAATATCGACGCAAAAGGGGAGGGGAGATTCCAAGGACGAAAAAAATGCATTCCGTATCAGATCGACGGAATGTCCAGGCCGAATCTGCGTCTCTATTCGACAAGGGAGAGTTGAACTGACCAAGCTGGCGTATCTAAATCGAACCGCAGAAGATGGGGACACATGTCGGGGCAGGGCTCTCTCCCGGCCCGGGTTGGCGGTGGCGCCACCACGGGCCGGGACCAGCCCTGCCCCGAAGATCTTTTCAACGCGGTGTCCAAATCTTGCGCCGCCTGATTTAGAATGGCCTGCCTTGGTCTGCCACGCGATCCGAGGATTTATAAGTCGCCGTCGCCGGTAAGTGAGTGTTGTTTCGACATAGGTTAAGATGACCGTGTGATTGCTGAGCATCTATTTGCAGCAATTCTCGTCGCCGAGCGAGACGACGGCGCCCGGTGAAAAGTAATTAGAGCGTAACGATCATTTATGAAGCGAACGTCTGCGCTCTGTAACGTGCAGAAGATCAGGGTGCGGCCACTTGTCATCTGGGGCGACATCCTCGTCCTCTGCACTTTGCTCACCCTCCTTTCGTCTGTCGTGCTGGCGCAGCCCCCGGCCGCACCGCTGCGTAGTGAGGACCAACTGATCGGCGCGCTGCTCGACTCACAAGTCGAGTCCCAATCAGCTGCCTCGGCGCTTCTCGATGCCCATCCGACGCTCGTCAACGGGCGCTTGTGGGATATTTTGATCTTCAAAGCAGGTGCTGCTTTTTATGATGTCGGACCCGCGCGCGCGATCTTCATCTATGAGATCACGCTTGAGGTTGCACGCCGCCTGATGGATGAGCGGCGGCTGGCGAATACTTATTACAACCTCGGGCGGACTTATAGCGGGCTCGGCCGCCCGGCCCAGGCCATACCAGCCTACCTCGCAGCCCGGCAGCACTTCACCGCTGCTGGACGGCCGCGCGATCTGATCTATATCCTCAGCGACCTGGGCGCACTCTATTCGTACGCAGGTGATTACGACCGGGCACGTACTTACGCGGAAGAGAGCCTTGCGCTGGCCGAGCACGTCAAGCGAGAGGCGGCTCCGGTCGGCATGTGGCCCGATAAGTACGGGGTGGCCGGGGCGCTCTCGGTCCTTGGCGAACTCAGCCTGCGTGAAGGCAATTACCCACAGTCGATCGACTATATTCAGCGGGCAGTTGACATTTACCAGGAACTTGATCGCGGGACTCCACTGTTCAGCTTCTACCTGGCAGTGAATTTCGCGGCGCTCGGCCGTGTCTATCGCGCGATGGGCAATCAGGTCGAGGCGCTCGTCTACCTGGACCGGGCGCTCAAGCTATCGCAAAGGTTCCTCCACCGCAACGTTGAGGCTGGCGCGCTCAACACTCTAGGGCTGCTGTGCATGGATCAGGAGGACTACGAACGAGCCACGGACCACTTCCGCCGGAGCTTAAGCCTCTACTTGGGTCAGCAGAATCAGACCGAAGTTATGCGCTTGAAGAAGAACTTAGGGCTGGCCTACCTGCATCGAGGTCAGTACGGACAGGCGCTGGAGCATCTCCGCGAGAGCTTCGCGCAGGCCACCGCCCTGCCGGACAAGGAGATAATGATGGTCGCCGGCGAAGGGATGGGCGCCGTCTACCGTGAGCAGGGGAACTACCCGGCGGCGCTGGCCGAGTTGGAGCGGAGCGAGCGGCTGGCCGAGGAGATCGGAGACCAGAAGCGAATGGCGGAGGTGCTCTGGCTCAAGGCGAAAGTCCATGACGCGCGGCGCGACTACGCGGCGGCGGCGGCGTGCGCCGAGCGCGCGGTGCAGATCGCCCGCCGGATGCGGGCTCCGAGACTCTCTTACCTCGCTCACCTGGCGCTCGGCCGGGCCTACCTCGGCCAGGGGCAGACAGAGCCAGCGTGGCAGGCGCTGTCGTATGCAGTCGAGCAGGTGGAGGAGATGCGCGACCGGGTGGCGGGTGGTGAGTATGAGCAGCAGCTCTTTTTCGAGCCCCAGGTCGCGGCCTACCACGCCATGGTCGACCTGTTCGCCGGCCGGCGGCGGGGGGCCGAGGCGCTGCTCTACGCGGAACGGGCGAAAGGGCGCGTGTTGCTCGACGCGCTCCGCAGCGGCCGCGTCGACCTCGCGCAGGCAATCACGCCGCAGGAGAGGGTGGAAGAGCAGGGGCTCAATCGCGAGATCGTCCGGCACAACCGGCAAATCCGGGAGGAGTTGCTCAAGCCGTCGCCGGACGAGACGCGGCTCAATGAGTTGACGGACGGGCGCGCCGAGGCGCGTCTGAAGTATTCCTCTTTCCAGCATTTGCTTTACGCCTCTCACCCCGAGCTGCTGACGCAGCGTGGCCGCCCGGCGGCGCTGACCCTGTCGGACCTCAGCGAGCTGAGTCGGGATCCACAGGTCGCCTTCCTCGAATATACCGTTACGCGCGAGCGGGTTTACCTATTCGTCCTGACCGCTCGGCGCGGGGAGCCAGGCTTCGACTTGCGCACGCATGTGATCGACCTGACGGCCGAGGAACTGGCCCGCAAGGTGGGCGGTTTTCGCCGGCGGCTGGCCGACCGCGACCTGGCTTTTTCGGCGCCGTCGCGGGAGCTCTACGAACTGCTTCTCAAACCCGCGGCGGCGGAGATCGCCGGGAAGCGCGCGCTCTACATCATCCCGGACGGCTGCCTCTGGGACGCGCCTTTCCAGGCCATGCGGTCCGCCTCCGGCCGGTACCTGATCGAAGACTTCGCGCTCTCCTACGCCCCGTCTCTGAGCGTTCTCCAGGAGATGAGGAGGCGGAAGAGTCAGGGCGCGCCACGCCCGCTGCCGCTGCTCGCCTTCGGCGACCCGTCGCGCGGGGAGGAGGGCGTGGCGCGGCGGCCGGAGTCCGTTGGCAGCGAAATCTCCGCCCCGTTGCCCGAGGCCGAATTCGAGGTGAAGGCGCTCGAACGCCTCTTCGGCCCCCGGCAGAGTCAGGTTTTCCTCGGCCTGCGCGCCCGCGAGTCGGACTTCAAGGCGCTCGCCCCCGGCGCGGGGATCATCCATCTGGCCACCCACGGCCTGCTCGACAACCTGCACCCGCTTTACTCCTACCTGCTGCTCGCGAAGACGGAGGACGAGGAGGAGGACGGGTTGCTCGAGGCTCGCGAGATCATGAATCTCAGCCTCGGGGCGGACCTCGTCGTGTTGTCGGCCTGCGAGACGGCGCGGGGCCGGATCGGGGCCGGCGAGGGAGTCATCGGGATGTCCTGGGCCTTTTTGCTCGCCGGTTGCCGGACGATGGTCGTCAGCCAGTGGAAGATCAATTCGGCCGGCGCCACGCAATTGATAACCAATTTTTACCGAGGTCTGACGGCGGGGGAGGAGGACAAGGCCCGCGCTCTGAGGAGCGCCGCGCTCGAGTTGATGAAGGGGAGCCGTTACCGCCACCCCTACTACTGGGCCGGATTCGTCCTGGTCGGAGCGAGCGAATAATGGCCCGCGGATGAGGCGGATCGGGCGGATTGGCATGGATTCCCAACCCATGTCAATCCGCCCGATCCGCCTCATCGCTTGCCTAGATGGCGGCGAGAATCTTTTCGAGGAATTCGCGGTTGGCGCGCGCGTTGGCGGTGACCGCTTCGGGCGTCGGTCCAAGGGCGCAGCACTCGACCATGACCGGCCCCGCGAAGC
>Ga0209382_10012216_pt1 | contig 10616 bp, 8 predicted proteins | sample SoiMetdeltSBSDD5_FD_187599 | JGI IMG/M metagenome (GOLD analysis project Ga0209382, IMG submission 187599) | Bulk soil microbial communities from a Populus tree surrounding site in Tennessee, USA - Soil MetaG P. deltoides SBSDD5 (SPAdes) (version 2) | ecosystem: Environmental > Terrestrial >...
TTGAACATCTTCCAACGCGACGCCGAGATAGTCGGCGAGAATCTGGCGGACGAAGCTGTGTTGGCTCTGCCCGCCCGGCGGAAAACCCAGCTCGGCGATGATTTTTCCGAAGGCATCGATGCGCAGCAGAATTCCTTCCGGCGACGATGTCCGGCTGAAAATGCGCGGTGAGGCGAGCGCCAGCATCGGCGGTCCGGTGAGACCGGGCTCGATACTGCTGACGACGCCGATGCCGAGCAACCGTCCTTCCGCGCGCGCCGCTTGCTGTTCGCGCCGCAGTTCATCGTAACCCGCCTTCGATAGAAGCAAACTCAAACTCGTTTCGTAATCGCCGCTGTCATAAACGTTGCCGGACGGCGAGACATAGGGAAATTGATTTTTCTTGATGAAATTGCGCCGGCGAACTTCGTTGGACTCCAGCCCCAACTTCTTGGCGGCGATCTCAATAAGCTGCTCGATGACCCAGAAGTGCGGCGGCAAACCGAAGGCCCGCAGCGGCCCTTGCGGCGTCTTGTTGGTAGTGACGCCTTTACAAGAATAATCGATGTTGGCGATGTGATAACAACTGCCGAGACAGAGCAGCGGCTTTAGCAGCATGCCGATTGCGAGCCACTCGGCAAAGGCGCCGAGATCATCGACAAGTTGCATTTTCATGCCTGCAATCGTGCCGTCGCGCTTGAGCGCCAGCTCGCAGTCGTAATGGCGGTCCCAGGCGTGGCTGCTGTTGCCGATTAAATGCTCGATGCGGTCTTCGGTCCATTTGACGGGGCGGCCGCCGAGCTTCTTGGCCATGAGCGCGATGAGCACCACATAGCGGGCAAAAGTCTTGACGCCAAAGCTGCCGCCTAACGGCGACTGGACGATGCGCACCTGCTGCGAGGAAATCCCCAAAGAGATCACCAGCGCCGGTAAGATAAGGTGCGGCGAGCGGTGACCACCGCGCAAGGTCAGCATGCCGTTAAACGGGTTCCAGTCGGCGATGCAGACGCAAGTTTCGATGGGATTGCCGCTGCTGCGGTGCCAGCGGAATTGTTCGCGCACCAGCAGATCCGCGCTCGCAAAGGCGCCGTCGACATCGCCGAAGACGAAGCGCCGATCATAGGCGATGTTGCTGTCTTTGCCTTCGAGGACGTTCGGTGCCGATGCCGATCCGGCCTTGAGCGCATCGACCACCGGCTCCAACGGTTCGTATTCGACTTCGATCAACTCCAGCGCATCTTCGGCGATGTAGCGGTCGCTGGCCGCAATGACGGCCACCGGCTCGCCGACCCAATGGGTCTTTTCCACGGCCAGCGCGTAACCGGTCCAGCCTTCGGGGACGCCGAACACGGGCCGCGACCAATCTTTGACTTCTTTGCCGGTCAGTACCGCCGCCACGCCGGGGAGCTTTTCGGCGCGCGAAGTATCGATCGACTTAATTCGAGCATGGGCGTGCGGGCTGCGTAGAATTGCAGCGTGCAGCATACCCGGAATGCGAATGTCGTTCCCGTACTCCACCTTGCCCGTGAGCAGCAGCGGGTCTTCCATCCGCGGGCTGTCTTTGCCAACGTAGCGGGGTTGGCTGATCGGAAGGTCGCTGGGAAGCTTGGGCTCGGCGGTTGCCACGCTAGTTCCAATGGTTCAAAGTTCCGTGTTCAAGGTTCAAGGTTACGGAACAAACTGCTAAAGCTTCAACCGATCCGATTTCAACATTGAACATTGAACTTTGAACCTTGAACGCTGCCTTGCAGCCTAGCGATTACGCAGCCGCGATGCCGCCAATTTAACCGACTCTAAAATATCCTGGTAGCCGGTGCACCGGCAGAGGTGCCCCGAAATCCACTCCTTGATTTCTTCTTCGTCTGCGTCAGGGTGTTTGCTCAACAGCTCGTAGGTAGTCATCAGAAACCCTGGCGTGCAAAAGCCGCACTGCAGCCCGTGCTTTTCGCGAAAGGATTCTTGAATCGGATGCAGCTCTCCGCTGGGCTTTGCCAGACCTTCCACGGTCATCAGCTCGGCGCCATCGGCCTGCGCCGCGAGCATGATGCAGGAGCGCACGGTTTCGCCGTTCATCAGAATTGTGCAGGCACCGCACACGCCGTGCTCGCAGCCCACATTCGTGCCGGTAAGACCGAGGTCCTCGCGCAGGAAGTCGACCAGGGTTTTGCGCACTTCCGCCGTGCCTTCGTAATCCGCACCGTTCACGCGCAATTTGACGGTTCGAGTGGTTGCCATCAGTTTTTCCCTAGTTTCTGTAGCGCGGCGCGGAGCGCGCGCTTGGTCAAGGTCGCCGCGACGGCACGGCGGTATTCTTCGGTGGCATGAATATCGTTAGTGGGATCGATGCCCTGCTTGGCGTTTTGCGCCGCCGCTTCGAAGGCTGGCTCTAAAGCGGCCTGGCCGATTAGCGCCTCTTCCGCTGCTGTGACGCGTATGGGCGTCGGACCCACGCCGAAGTAGACCAGTCGCGCCCGGCGGATGAGTTGGCGATTCGGGTCTAACGCCAATCCCGCAACGATTCCGGCGATCGCGAAATCGCCGTGACGCCGGCTGATCTCGATCACCGACCATGCGCTATCTTTGAGCGGCTCCGGAAAGCGCACCTCGGTAAGTATCTCGTTGGCCTCAAGGGCGGTGGTAAAAAAACTCTGAAAAAAAGTCTCGGCGCCGACGGTTCGTGTTGCCTTTGCGCTGGTTAGAGTCATTTCCGCGTCGAGCGCCAGCGCCAGCGCCGGCAGCTCCGCCGCCGGGTCGGCGTGGGCGATGCTGCCGCAGATGGTGCCGCGGCTACGAATCTGCGGGTGGGCGATGTAATACGCGGCTTCCTGGAGAATCGGCAACCGCTCGGCGATCAGCTTCTCTGTTTGCAAAGCGCGCTGGCGCGCAAGCGCACCGATGGCGATACCGCCATCGCTCGCCCGCACGTAATTGAGCTCTTTTATACGGTTGATGTCGACGACGACATTGGGCCGCGCCAAGCGCATGTTCAAAAGCGGCATCAGGCTCTGGCCGCCGGCGAGAACCTTGCCATCTCCTTGATGAGTGTCGAGAAGCGCCAACGCCTCTTCAAGACTCGTCGGATCGTAGTAGTCAAATTTTGCCGGCTTCATCTTGAATAGTGGTTCTAACTGCCAGCCGCGGCGCGATCCGCCCGCTCGGTGGCGCGGCGGCGCAAAAATTCGAGGCTGCGGCGCCAGCAATCCTCGGCCGCTTCTTGGCGATAGGCGGGGCCTTTCGCGTTGGTCCAGCCGTGATCCGCTCCTGGGTAAGTGTGCACCTCGAAATCTTTCTTGTGCGTCGTTAACGCGTTGCGATAGTCGTCGACGTCTTTCAACGGCACGAGGCGATCGGCTTCGCCGAAGAAGGCGATCACGGGCGTGCGTAAAAACGGAACTCGGTCCACCGGCTGGGTCGGCGTATTGGGATTTTTGGTATCGTTGGTCGGAAAACCGTGGAACGAGGCTGCTCCGGCCAGCTCATTTTGAAATGTCGGCCATAACATCGCGAAACGGCCACCCAGACAATAGCCCCATGCAAATACCGGTTGGTCGCCCATCCGCGGATGTTGCCGCAGCATGGCGAGCGCCGCGTTGAGATCTCCAAGGACCTGGTCGTCGGGCTGAGCGCCCGGCCGTTTGAAGATATCTTCCGGAACCCCCGGATGATCGAAGAAGTTCACTGCGAGCGCGACGAAATTCTCCGTTGCAAGTCTTTCGATGACGTCCCTGGCAAATTCATCCAGGGCTCTGATCGTCGGAATCATGATAACGCCGGGAAACGGCCCTTGCCCTGGCGGCAAGGCCAAGAGACCGCCGATCGTGCTCGCTCCGCTCGGAATTCGGACATTTTCGATTACCATGAACCCTTCTTAACGTGCCTCGCTGTATCTACTCAAACCGACGAATTTTCTCGGCGCGCCGCAAGGCGACTCTGCATGCATTGAAAGAACTGTCCCATCAACTGCTTGGCCACGCCTTCGAAAAGACGCTGGCCGACGCCGGCCATCACGCCGCCCACCTGGCCATCGCCGGAAACATGCACCGCGGTCTGATCGCCGGCTTCGTCCTGCAATGTCAGAGCGCCCTCACCGCGGACAAAGCCCGCCGCTCCGGAGCCCTCGATGATCAGCCTATAACTGCGCGGCGGGGTTTTTTCTTTCATCGAGATTTTGCCGTGAAAGATGCCCTTGATCGGGCCGATGCCGACTTCCATCGTCGCCTCGAATTCATCGGTGGCGATTTCGGTCAATTGCTTGCAGCCCGGCGTGCAATGTTGCAGCGACTGCGCATCAGTTAACAAGTTCCACACCTCCTGTGAAGAGGCGGGAAATATGAAACGTCCTTCAATCTTCATTTATCAATTTCATCGCTGCCGCATTATTCAAGCCCAGGGTTTATATTTGTACCTGATCACCCCCTCGAGGCATTTCACGCTTTTCCCCAAATCTCATTGCCCGTTTCCACTTTTTAGCTCTCAAACCGATATGTCGTCGCGTCGTTGGCGAAACCTCCCCTTGGGTGTACACGGTTCCGATATGTCAAATGTCGCGTGATGTCAAATATCCTTTTTTTGGAATGTCGTAACCAGGATTTAGCTATGCAGCCCAGAACGTAACGCATAAGCAGGTTAGGAATAGCGTGCCGTAACGGCCGCGTGTGCTTTGCCAATTCTCGGTTGAAGTGAGGAAACTTTAGCCTTGACGCTTTCCTCGTCGATTGTCCGCATACATCTCTCCAGCATTACCGGTTTTCCATCCACAAACACGCTTTCAACCGAATCGCCGTTTTCTGCAAGCACCAATTGGTCCGCGAGATTATTTAGCGGCAAAAGGGAGGTCGAGGGATTTAAAATTATAAGATCCGCCTTCTTTCCTTCCTCGACGGATCCGATGATCCGGTCCAGCAAGAGAGAGCGCGCGCCACCGAGAGTCGCCATTTCAAGCACTTCATCCGGTAAAACCCAATTCTCCGGAGACCAGAGTGATCTGGGCATGAGGGTCGCCAGCTTCATCTGATCAAAGACGGAGTAATTGGTTCCTGCGTTCACGCTATCGCAACAAGACCTACGGGATACGCCCGAGCGCATCATCTGCTTAATGCGGGCGACGCCGCTGCCCAGCCGCAGGTTGGCCGCGGGGTTATGAACGACCTTTACGTTGTATTTCCCCAGCAGACCAATCTCCTCGTCATCAAGCCAGATCGCGTGCGCGACCGATAAATCGCCATTCAAAAAGCCCAAGCGTTCGAGGTGCTTGACCATGGGCTCTCCATAAATCGCTTTGCCTATCTCGGCGTGATTCTTGGCCTCGGCTAGATGGGTATGAATCCCGACCCCGAGTTCCCGGGCGAGCTTCTGAGTCAATCCCAACAGCTGATCGCTGCATCTTTGAGGCGCTGAAGGCGCCAGCATAAACCCAAGCCGCGCATCGCGCCCATGAACCCTCTCGGCAACTTCCCGCGCCGTAAGGGAGACAACTTCGGCGGAGGTTGAGGTTGGCGCCACCCCTTGATTGTCCGGAGACTGGTCTCGAAAGGAATAGGCGAGGACGCCTCTCAGGCCTGTATCGATGACGGCTTTGCGAGCCGCCTCGACCTTGTCCAGGGCATTACTTGGATGGGCGGTGAACATATCGAGAACTGTGGTCACCCCGTGACGGACAAATTCGATACACGCGGCGCAGTGAATAAGATAGATTTCTTCGGCCGAAAAATTGACAAGATTATCAAGCGCAAAAGTCTTGGCTGACCAAGATTCAAAGGACTTCTCCTGCCATAACCCCCTTTGAGCCAGCCCGGAAAGATGCGAGTGTGCGCTCACGAGCCCGGGCATGATGATTTTGCCGTGACAGGATAGCTCCTCTGTATCGCCCCCTTTAGTAATGGAACCGGTGGGCGCAATTTTGGCGATCGCCGCTGCGTCCAGAAGCAGATCACAGTCGGAAAGCACCTCCCGACGCTGGTTCATGGTGACGACAGTGCCACCCTTGAGTAAAAGCGGCATAGAGATTCACCCTACTTGAACAACCCTTTGAGTTTCGCCAGTGTCGCGGGACTCATTTTGAGCAGCCCGCCTTGTCACTTCCAACCGCCTCACTTGTGGAATACCGGCTACGCAATTAGATTCCTGGATAAAGTCTCATTCCCAGTGAACGCGGTTGGTAGCGACCGAACGGCTCCGATGTGATTTCCGGCCTCTTTCCTCCATCAGGCCACTCCGCAATGGTTCTACCGCGGAGCACGGTCATGACGGGCCAACCTTTCATCTCCCTTCCCTCCCACAGCGTCCATCCCGCTGAGGTGTGAACCATGTCGCTGGTCACTTTGACTTTCCGATCGAGGTCCACGACCACGAGGTCCGCATCCGATCCCGGCGCGATGACGCCCTTCTTTGGATAGAGCCCGAAGATCCGTGCCGTGTTCTCGCAGCAGACTTGAACCATTCGAACCAGCGAAATCCGTCCTCGGTTCACACCGTCATTGAGCATGACCGGCAAAGCCGCCTCACCCCGCGAAGAAAACCCGGTTCTCGTTGCCCAGATATCGCCCGGCACTTCCATCTCTTTGCGTGGTCTGCCCGTGTTGGTGTGATCGCTGCCCACCGTGTCGATTCGGCCATCGGCGAGCGCTTCCCACAGGATGTCGATCGTTTCTGCGCTCCGAAGCGGCACGTTGATACGCCACATGTCTTCGGTGAGGCTCAGATAGTGGGGCCCGGTTTGCGCATATACGGTGGCGCCGTCCGCTCTTGCGCGGGTGATTTCATCAATCGTTTCCGGAGTGGTCGTGTGCTGGATGTAAAGCGGACATTTCAAAATGCGCGCATAATACGTATACGCGTGCACGTGCCCCGCTTCGCAAAAATGCGGCGAGCGCTCGTTCCAAACCTTGTATTCTTTGCGCCCGGCTTTTAAAAGACGCTCCTCGAAAAGACGCGCGATCTCCCAGTTTTCGCAGTGCATGCAGACGATGCCGGGAGGGCCCAGTTTGGCGACTTCTTCCATTCCGAGATAAATGGTGCCGTCGTCAAAGCCGAAATAACCCTGACTCTTTCGTTGGGGCCAGTATGTCGCCGTGCGCTCCGGGCTCATGAGATGAAGCTGGTATTTGAACGACGTCATGCCGAAGTCCCGCGCAAGCCGCGGAATTTCTAACGCGTGCTCGTCTTTTAGGATCTTCGGCGTAAGAAAAAAATCGACCATCGAGCGCGCCTCGCCTAGCTCCTTGAACAAACCGAACGCGTCGGCATAGAGCGGCACTTCATCTTCGGTTTTTTCAGCCTTGTAGGGCTGCCCCATGTTGGCGCTAGGCTGCATGAAGCCCCACGTCGTTATACCGTAGGCAGCAGCGCCGCGTGTTTCGGAGTCGAACTCATCGCCTACCCAGCGATGGCTGCCGAAATGGACTTCGGGATCAACGACTCCGGGAATAAGCACACGTCCTTTAAGATCGATGACCTTTTTGGCTTCAGGGGCTACTTCCCCTTGCCCGACAGCAACAATCTTTTCCCCGTCTACGGCAACAAACCCTTCAATGATTTTTCCTTGAGTCACAATCTTACCGTTCTTGAATAAAACCTCGACCTGCTTCATTGATTCTCTCCCAAGTTTACTTTGATTTTTTCTTGATGCTCTCCACGAATCCTTCCTTCACCAGCTCCTGTATTATGGAATTGTCATAGAATTCTTCCGGCTTACGACCCGCGCTCTTGTCTGACGGAATGGTTTCTTTTATCGCCACCGGATCATTCAGCGGCACCAAAAGAGTCTTTTTGCCGTAATAATCTTGAGTTTTGGATGCGATCTCCCGGTCGCCCAATTTCGTATACTTCTGCATGACGCGCATGGAGAAATCTTTGTCGTTGACGTAGACGTGGAGACCTTCGGTTAGAGCCATAAGGAACTTCTTGAGCGAAGCGCGATTTTCCACGAGATAATTACGCATGACGAAGAAAGACGACGTGGGATATTTGACCCCCAGGTCGCTGAGGTCAGCCAGAATCCTCAAGCCTTGCGCAGAGGCCGCAAACAATCCGGGAGGAGCGAGAACGGAAGCTGCCACTGTGCCAGTGGCGACGGCCGGAATTCTCTGTGCGTCCGGCCCCGCCTGGATCATAGTGACATCCTTTGGACTCAATCCGAATTTCTCGACAGCCAATTTGACCGCCAGCTCGGTGATCCCTCCAAAACGGGAGATCGCAATCCTTTTCCCCTTGAGATCGGCGGGCGTTCGAATGTCCTTGTGAACCACAACCCCGTAAGGTATCAGGTCATAGGAAGTGGCTATGATGACTGCGTCCGCCCCCTGGATTTTTGCCTGAACCGGAGCCGATCCCGAAGTGTTGGCGACTTGGGTTTCGTTGGCGAGCATTGCCTGCATGCTCTGCGAGGCTCCGGAGATCATGATTAGTTCGCCGTTCAATCCATGTTTCTTAAAAAGGCCCGCCTCCTGCGTCACCCAGATTGGGACGTTGTAGCCGGAGGTGCCTCCGTAACTGATCCTGAACGGCTGAGAATAGCCGAGTTGCGGCATCGCAAGCACCATAAGAAATAGAAGTAAGACGCTAGACCGTCGCAACATGACTTTCTTCCTTTCGTGGATGGCGTGATGGTCGTTACTATTTTTACGGCTCGCGTTAGATTGAATCCTTAAAAACTTTGAAAGATTTGCTGCAGCTTTCTCATGTCAATACGTTAATTTCCGTCGAAAGCAGCTTTCCCCGAACTAAATGGGATAAAGCTGATGGCCGGGCTTTCGCGGGATGTAGCGGCCAATAGGCTTGTCTAGCATGATTTCCGCGTTAGGCGTACCTTCCGGCCATTGCATGATGACTTGGCCTCGTAGGATGGTCATCACAGGCCAACCTTTGAGCTGCTGTCCTTCCCATATGGACCACCCGGCCGAGCTATAGATCATATCTCGTTGGACCTTCATAGTCCGCTGAAGATCAACCACAACAAGGTCGGCATCCGATCCCACGCTGATCGTTCCTTTTTTTGGATAGACGCCGAAAATCCGGGCGGGGTTTTCGCAACAAACCTCGACCAGCTTCTCCAAAGAGATGCGGCCCTTGTGAACGCCTTCGCTCAGCATCACTGGCAAGTAGGCCTCCACGCGCGAAGGGAAACCACTGCTAGTTTCCCAGACGTTCCCTTTGTCCATCTGTTCGCGCGACATTCCCCAATCCACATGATCGGTGCCAAGGCAATCCAGGTACCCCGCTCTTAGAGCTTCCCAAAGATAAGCCATGGTCGCCTCATCACGGAGCGGAACATTGAGCTTCCATACATCGTGACTGAGGGTGAGATAGTGATGCCCGGTTTGGGCATATATCTTAACTCCTTCCGCCCTAGCCTTTAGGATTTCCTGGATCGACTCCCTGGTCGTGGTGTGAACGATGTAGAGCGGGCAACCCGTGACGCCTGCGTAGTAGGCGTAGTTCCTGATATGCCCGGCTTCGCAAAAATGCGGCGAACGCTCGTCCCAGGCCGCCGTATCGGTGCGCCCAGCAATCTTCAAACGTTCCTCGAAGAGACGCACGATCTCGTAATTTTCCGGATGAATGCAGATCAACCCCGGCGGGCCGATCTCCGCAGCCTTTTCCATCCCAAGATAAATGGTTCCGTCATCAAAGCCGAGCCATCCTCCTTTCTGCCTTCCGGACCAGACGGTGTGAGTCGCGGGGCCTTGCATCATATGGAGATAGTACTTGAAGGAGGTCACGCCGAATTCCCGAGCTACCCGGGGAATATCGAGAGCCTGCTCGTCCGTCGTAATAAATCCCGTAAGGAAAATGTCGACACAAGAATTGCTTTCCACGAGCTCGACGAACTCCGGCATGACTTGAGAAAATGGAACCACGTCCTCCGGCCGAGGTTCATCGATGTGGTTCTTGCGCAATTTCGGGCTGGCCTGCATCATCCCCCAAGTGGTAACGCCGCCGGCCGCCGCCGCCTTTGTTTCGCTGGCGAGACTATCCTTTAACGGCCGGTGTGTGCCGAGATGGTTTTCAGGATCAACCAGGCCGGGAAGAACGTATTTGCCGGTGGCGTCAATGACTTGTCGAGCCGAATTGAGCGCTTCGTCGGGGCCGAGGACAGCAATTTTACCGTCTTTAACCCCGATGGATAGTTTCTGCACCCCTTCCCTAGTAACGACTTCTCCCCCTTTGATAATCGTATCCAATGTGATGCTGACCATAAGTCTTTTCTCCTTGAAAAATTCAGAGCACTGACACCCTGGCAATCTTGTCAATCTCCCTTTCCTCCGCACAAACAGGCAAAGCGCATAAAGGGACCCATTCTCGGAACCCAAAATTGCGCTTGTCATCAGTTCGGAGACTATACCGTAACGCCTTCAATCTTACCGTCCACCAGAACGGTGTCCACGGAATGACCTCCCTCACAAAAATCAACGGATCTTCTTTAGCAGCCGGGTTAGGATCCTGCCGTCTCAGGCAATCTCAGTGTGGAAGATGGATATCTTCTCTGTGGCTTCGACATACCTGACGAATCGTGTGAGCGCCTCCCGCGGGGGTATCCTCTTTCGTGGCCCTGGGACTTTAGACAACTCCACTTTAGCCACTATGAATGCGAGTCCCGGAGTAGTCAGTGCAGTCCTTGCGAGTTTCTGAAACGACTC
>Ga0209382_10012218_pt1 | contig 10614 bp, 2 predicted proteins | sample SoiMetdeltSBSDD5_FD_187599 | JGI IMG/M metagenome (GOLD analysis project Ga0209382, IMG submission 187599) | Bulk soil microbial communities from a Populus tree surrounding site in Tennessee, USA - Soil MetaG P. deltoides SBSDD5 (SPAdes) (version 2) | ecosystem: Environmental > Terrestrial >...
AATTGTTCAACTTCAAAGTCCCGCCGCCGTGCTGGCAGCCGCCCAAACAACGCGGCCGGCCTTCTTTAGCCACCCTGCGACTGACTCAGCAATGGGCTGCTTGATCACCCTTAAGTGCGGTGACACCGTTACAGAAGTAAAGCGGAGAAAACAGACGTAAAGGGAGAGGCGTCTACGCTTTTGACCCTAAAGAGACCCTTTCTCGTCTTCACAAACCTTATAATTGGTCTTACACTCAATGGCAATAGATTAAGCGGCAATCTGACGAGCCCCACCTTGTACTGGCTGTCGCCAGTAACGCCCCCTGGAGTTTCCACTCGCCTCTACAATCCAGGTCAATTTTCATGGGGAGGACTTATGTTTAAACAAACCAAAGCCAAGCTCCTATTCGCACTCATTCTTATTCCGGTCGTCCTCCTCAGCACTGAAACGTATGCGGACTCCGTCTCCGTTTCTCAGGCCAGCGGGATAGTCATGGCTGGCGCACCCGTCACACCCCGGAAATTCAGCGGCGATCTGCGCCAATTGCCGAAAGTTAATCCCAGCGTCAAGTCCGAACAATGGCCCGCCCTCTCGCCCGCATTCAACTCTCAAAAATATTCCTATTCCCCTTTCATGCATTCTGCGCTTCAATCTCAGCCATTCCAGTTTTCGGTCAGCAGCATGCCAAGTTCAAGCGCCAGTTTCAAAGGTCTTGACTTCAGCGCCTCGGGCTTTGGCTGGCCACCGGATGCCGTCGGCGATGTAAGCGCGAACCACTACATGCAAGCCGTGAATGACTCGGTGGGGATCTTCAGTAAAACCGGGACGGTAGTCATCACCGCCACCTTCGGCATTATTTTTAACAACCGCGGCACCGGAACCGCCTGCGATGTGCCTAGCTATCATCATGGTGACCCTCTGGTACTTTATGATCAACTGGCCGACCGTTGGATCATCGCTGACTTTGCCTGGATGGATGCGGCGAATGGCCCCTACTACGAATGCTTCGGCGTGACCCAATCGAGCGATCTGGTTATGGGTCCTTGGGCATTCTATGCGGTTCGGACGGATGATGCCGCGCATCCTTATCTAGCCGACTATCCCAAGATTGGCTTGTGGCCCGACGGCATCTACATGTCTGCAAACATGTTTGATATCCTGCCGAATGGTGACGAAGATTATAAAGGCGTCCGGGTTTGGGCCTTCAATCGGAGTGAGCTGGAAAGCGGCGCCGTCTTACATCCCCAGTATGTTGATCTGGACGCCTCCTATTTCTCTCTGCTGCCCAGCAATTTGCGCGGCGTCCAGCCGCCCAGCGGGAGTCCCAATTATTTTGTTTCAAACGATCTAAATGCCTTTCAACTGGATGTGTGGAAATTTCATGTGGACTGGGTCACCCCAGCGAACTCCACCTTCACCGGTCCCTTCGCCGTAACAACCTCGGCCTATACCCTGCCGCCGGCGACCGTGCCCGAACAAAGTGGAGAAGACCTGGATTCGCTCGGCGACCGGCTGATGATGCAGAATCAATATCGCAACCTTGGCGGCGCCGAATCGTTGTGGCTGACACATACGGCTGGGAGTGGCGGCGTGACCGGCATTCAGTGGTATCAATTAGATGTAACCGGAGGGGCGGTGGCAAGTTCACCCGTCCAATCCGGAATCTACCAACCGGATAGTAATTATCGCTGGCTGCCCAGCCTGGCCGTGGACAAAGATGGCAATATGGCGGTGGGCTACAGCGTCTCAAGTTCCAGTATGTATCCCGCCATCCGCTATGCCGGTCGTTTAGCCAGTGACCCCCTCAATACCTTAGGACAGGGTGAAACAACGCTCATCGCCGGAACGGGCGCGCAAACGGGCGGCTTTGGTCGGTGGGGTGACTATAGCGCGATGAGCATTGACCCCAGTGACGATTGCACCTTCTGGTATACCAACGAATACTATGAAACGACCGGTAACAGTTGGCAGACACGGATTGGCTCATTCAAATTTAGTTCGTGTGAATCCACGCCTCCCACCTCTACACCCACTAATACTAACACCCCTATCCCGCCGACGGATACACCCACCAAGACCAACACGCCAATTGCACCAACTGACACACCCACTCAGACCAACACGCCGGTCGCGCCGACTGACACACCTACCAAGACCAACACGCCGATCCCGCCAACTGACACACCCACTCAGACCAACACGCCGGTCGCAACAGCGACACCCACTCAGACCAACACGCCGAACGCTACCGCGGCACTGTTATTCTATTACGTGGACGCGACGAATGGGAGCAACACCAGTGGCAATGGCAGTCTCGCCTCCCCTTGGAAGACGATTACCTATGCCTTGAGTCAGGTTTCCAGCCCCGGCTCCGATATTCATGTCCTCGAGGGCACCTACAATTCAGCCCTGGGCGAAAGCTTTCCCTTGGTGATGAAGCCCGGCGTTAGTTTGCTTGGCGCGGGTTATGCCACTACCACCATCGCCGGCAGTTCCTCCGCCTATAACCCCGACTACTCCTTGCTCTATTTTCTTCCGACGGAGGCATACACGCTGACGACCGTCATCAGCGGTTTCACCATTACGAACGGATCGCAAGGCATTCGGGTGGACGGTTCGCCAACCGGCTCCGCCCCGACCCTCCAAGAGAATTGGATCACGGGGAATTATCTTGGCATTCAAAGTTATAGTATTTCCGGTCGCCAGAGCGACACGCTCATTAAAGACAACTTGATCTCCAACAACCAATATGGCTTGCATTCTACAGCGACCGACAATGGCTCCCTGGTCAAGTCCAACATTGAGAACAATCTGATTGTCGAGAATGCCCAGGCAGGCGTTTGGTGTTTTTCTTATTCGACCTCCGAGCCACGTTCCGCCTGCTCGCCCACGATCAAGAACAATGTCATCGCTAACAATAGCGAATCCGGCATCGTCTGCGCGATCGCCATCATCGGGTATTGCAAACCTTTGATCATCGGTAACCAGATTGCCGACAATCAAAACTGGGGATTCCGAGAAGAAAACAACTCCGGATGTTGCGGCGGCACCGGGAATGCCGATGCGTTGTTCATTAATAATTTTATTTTTGGAAACGGCTCGGGCGGGGCTTATTTTAAGGATGACGAAACGCCCACATTTATTAATAACACGATTGCCGATAACCATACGTATGGCATCTGGGGAAGTACGCGGAGTGACGCCATCGTGATTAATAGCATTGTTTGGGGGCAAGACCACAACCTGCTAACCGGCGTAGGAAATGTCAGCTATTCCGACATTGGTGATGGCGGCTACGCGGGTATCAATCACAATACCTCCGTCAACCCCAAGTTTGTGGACGCAGCGAGTGGCGATTACCACTTGCTGCCGAATTCGCCGGTATTAAATGCAGGCAACAACGCCGTAGCTAACTTACCCGCCACCGATATTGACGGCGATCCACGTATTCAGGAAGGTACGGTGGACATGGGCGCGGACGAGACTAGCTCTACGGCGGCCACTCCGACTCCCACGAGAACAAACACGTCGATTCCACCCACCGACACGCCCACCAAGACCAACACACCAGTCGCGACAGCGACAGCGACGCCGACTCTGACGGGCACGCCAACACCAACCCCCACCTCTTTGCTATCAAACGCCGACAAGATCGTCTTCGTGCGCCCTCAGCCCTTAGGGGATGGCAATCAAAACAGCGACATTTGGATCATGCAGGCCGACGGGTCAAACGAAACCCAATTAACTACCTTCAGCGATGGGGATCGTTGGCCCGCGCTCTCGCCGGATGGTTCAAAGATCGCTTATGTGTCTTACCGCAGCGCTCAGTGGACCCTGTGGGTGATGAATAGTGATGGCACCAACCCGGTGCAACTCCCCTATGCCGGCAATGTCCACGCGCCCACCTGGTCAACTGATGGAAACAAAATTGCCTTCGCCGGCGATGCAGAAGATGGGGAAGAAATCTGGACCATCAATGCGGATGGTTCGAACCCCCAACGCTTGACGACCAGTTCCGTCGCCGCCGGAAACCCGGCGTGGTCCCCGGATGGAAGTAAGCTCGTCTACACCTATGAGCCGCTTGATGATTACTCTGATCTCTACACTGTTAATAGCGATGGAACCGGACAGACTCTGCTAGTATCTGCCAGTGGCACCGGCTTCTCCAACGGCCAGCCAAGCTGGTCACCCGATGGGACTCAGATTGCTACCATTCACTCCTCAGCCGGCAATCAGGGACCGTATGATCTGTGGTTGATGGATGCCGATGGCTCGAACGGTCAAGTTTTGGTTCTGAACATCACCAACCCGAACGTCAACAATCTGGCCTGGTCGCAGGATGGCAACTGGCTAACCTTTACCAACAGCGGCCACATTTGGACCGTCGAGTCCGATGGCAGTAACCCGACTGAGATTGCGAACTCCGGTGGCTGGGAACCGGATACAAACGCAAGTGGATTTAGTGCATCAACCCCTACTCCCACTCCAAGTCCTGAAACTGAAAAGATTGTCTTCGTGCGCCCGCAACCGGAAGCGGGGGCCGACGCCAATGTTTGGATCATGAACCCAGACGGCTCGAATGAAACGCAGTTGACCACCTGGAATGCGGATGATATGGCGCCGGTCATTTCTCCCGATGGAGACCAGGTCGCTTACTACTCCCTCCGGAACAGTAGCTGGACGTTGTGGGTGATGAACAGCGATGGCACCAATCCGGTTCAACTAGCTGTGGCGGGCAACATGGGCGGTGCGCCGGCTTGGTCCCCGGATGGTAGCCAGATCGCCTACGGCAGCGATAGCCAGGATTGGTGGGAAATCTGGGTCGTCAACGCCGATGGGACCAATCCGCATCGGGTGACCACGCATGGCCCGGCGGCCGGGCATCCGTCTTGGTCACCGGACGGACAAAAGTTGGCTTATGGCGTTGAGCCGTCTGCCAAATATCTTGATCTCTACACGGTGAATAGTGATGGCACCGGACAAACCTTGATTGTTTCAGCCAGCAGCAGCGGCTCCAATCACCAGCCGGCCTGGTCGCCGGATGGCACCCAGATTGCGACCATCCATTGGCCCGCCGGCAGTGCCTCTGGCCCATACGATTTATGGCTAATGAATGCCGATGGCTCGAATGGACATACGCTTGTTCAAAATATTGACTCCGGAACCGTCAACAATCTGGCCTGGTCACAAGATAGCAACTGGGTGCTCTTTTCCAAAGGCGACCAACTCCGGCGCATCCGGCGCGATGGAACGGGATTGACTCAAATTACGACGGCGGGAGGGTGGCAATCGGATACGAATGCGGAGACTTTCTTCAACTCCAACGCGATTGTCTATGTCTGGCCACAAGCGCCGCTTAATCCAACCGATACGGATACCAACATTTGGATTATGGACCCAGACGGTTCCAATCAAACGCAACTCACGACGGCGACGGATCCGGAACGTCTGCCGGGCATCTCCCCGGACGGTTCCAAGATTGTCTACCAGGCCTTCCAGAACAACCTCTGTACATCATGGGTCATGAACCGGGATGGGACGAATCCGATTCAACTTCAGGTGAGTGGCTCGACTGGTAATTGTGGAGCGCCGGCGTGGTCACCTAATGGACAAAAGCTAGCCTTCAGCAGCGACGCCATTAGTTTTTGGGAAATCTGGGTCATCAATGCGGATGGAACGAATCCAATCCGACTGAGCAACACGCCCGGCGCATCCGGATCACCATCCTGGTCACCGGATGGGCAAAAGCTAGTGTTTCAGAGCGAACCCGCCGCCAAATATCTTGATCTCTATACCATTAACAGCGATGGAACTGGTCAGACGTTGCTCGTTTCGGCCAGCGGCACCGGCTTCTCGAACCAGCAGCCGGCCTGGTCACCCGATGGCACGCAGATTGCGACCATCCATTGGACTGCTGGTTCGGCAGTTGGCCCTTACGATTTATGGCTAATGAATGCGGATGGTTCCAATGGGCATGTGTTGGTCTCGAACATTGACTACTACGACACCAACAATTTATCTTGGTCAGCGGATAGCACTTGGCTGGTGTTTGGCAAGAACGGCCAAATCTGGCGCGTCCGGCGCGATGGCACCGGGCTGACCCAGATCACCACCATCGGCGGCTGGGAGCCGCACACCAACGCCGATACCTTTAGCAGTTCTGCACCGACAGCAACGCCGACACGGACTAACACGCCGACCCCGACACCAACGCGGACTAATACGCCAATCCCGCCGACCGCTACGGCGACTCAGACGCGAACCAACACGCCAATCCCGCCGACCGCCCTTCAGACGCAGCTTATGGCCTATTGGCAACTCGAGGAAGCAACCGGCCTCCGGGTAGATGCGACCGGTCGCGGGAATAACTTGTCGGACAACAACGGGGTTGGTCAACAGGTGGGAAAAATCGGAAACGCGGCCCACTTCACCCCGGCGAACAACACTTACTTGAGCGTAGCCGACACGTCTGATCTGAGCACCGGCGATATTGACTTTAGCCTGAGCACCTGGGTGTATCTCACGGATAAAAGCGAGGCTTATGATGCTTATCAGGTAATCCTGGGCAAAGGCACCTCCGCGACCTTTGCCGGCCAAGAGTATGAGTTGTTCTACACCAAGAATCTTGGCGTCGCGGATCGCTTTGGCTTCTTTGTCCAAAATGGCGCGGACCAGGGCCTGGTGTATGCCAACCAGTTCGGCGCCCCTGCGCTCAATACCTGGTACTTCATTATGGCTTGGCACGATGCCGGAGCGAATACCGTCAACATCCAAGTCAATGATGGCGCGGTTGATTCGGTGCCTTGGTCCGGCGGAAGCCAAGATACCACCCAAGAATTTACGCTAGGAAAGATCGCGACCGACCCCGGGTATTATTGGAATGGCGGCCTTGACGAGGTCGGCTTCTGGAAACGCACCTTAACCGCCGCCGAACGCACGACCCTGTACAACTGCGGATCAGGCTTAACCTATCCCTTCACAGCCCCCCTCTCACCTTGCCCGACTCCGACTCAGACTCCCACCCGCACCAACACACCGACCTCTACGCCAACGCGTACCAATACACCTGTGCCGCCGACGTCCACGCCCACGCCCGTGTCTTCCAATGGCAGTGGAATTGTCTTTGTCCGCCCACAACCAGGAACCGGAACTGATACTAACATCTGGATTATGAACTCGGATGGCTCTAATCAGACGCAATTGACCACGTGGAATGGAGAAGATCTCTGGCCGGCACTCTCACCCGACGGCTCAAAGATTACCTACGTCTCCATCCGGAACAATCAGCAGACCTTGTGGGTGATGAATAGCAATGGCTCCAATCCAATCCAACTCCCCTATGTCGGCAATGTCCAATCTCCCACCTGGTCACCGGATGGCAGTCAAATCACTTTTCAAGGTGATAGTGTGGATTGGTGGGAAATCTGGGCAATCAATGCGGACGGCTCAAACCCCCGGCGTCTAACCACTCATGCGGGAGCCTCGGGTGCCCCCGACTGGTCACCCGATGAACAAAAGATCATCTATACCAATGAGCCGAGTGCTATGGTTCACGACCTCTATACTATCAATAGTAATGGCACGGGGCAAAGTCTACTCATTTCGGCCAGCGCAACAGGCTTCTCCAACCATCGGCCGGCGTGGTCACCGGATGGAACTAAAATTGCTACTATTCACTACCCTGTTGGAAGCTTTGGCCCTTATGATCTGTGGTTGATGAATGCCAATGGCTCAAATGGACAAGTTCTGGTTCAAGGCATTGATTCCCCGAACGTCAACCATATTGCTTGGTCAGCCGACGGCAATTCGCTGGTGTTTGCCAAGAGCGGGCAAATCTGGCGTGTTCAGATGAATGGCAGCAATCTGATTCAGATCACAACAACCGGTGGTTGGGCGCCCGATATCTCTGATACACTTAGTGCCCCGAGACCGACCTCTACGCCAACGCGGACCAACACCCCGGTGCCGCCGACCCCTCTCCCCTCCAATGGGAGCAGCATCGTCTTTGTCTGGCCGCAGGCGCAATTTGATCCTTGGAATACTGACACCAACATTTGGATTATGAACTGGGACGGGTCCAATCGAACTCAATTGACGACTTCGACTGTACCGGAGCGCTTGCCGGTTCTTTCTCCGAATGGTTCCAAGATCGCCTACCAGGCCTTCATCAACAATCGGTGTACACTGTGGGTGATGAACCGGAATGGGACGAATCCGACTCAATTGCAGGTGAACAGCACCAGCAATGATTGCGGCTCTCCGAGCTGGTCACCCAATGGACAACAACTCGCTTTTAGCAGTGATGCTGTAGATTGGTGGGAAATCTGGGTGATCAATGCGGATGGTTCCAACCCCCATCGTTTGACCACGAACGCGTGGGCTGCCGGTGAGCCTTCCTGGTCGCCGAATGGGCAAAAGCTGGTCTATGCGGTTAATCCGGTCGCAGTCGGCTATGAAGATATCTACACGGTGAATAGCGACGGCACCGGCCAAACGCTGTTGGTTTCTAACAGTTCGGGTTTTTCCAACCATCGCCCGGCTTGGTCCCCGGATGGGACACAAATTGCGACGATCCGTTGGCCGGCCGGCAACAATGGTCCGTATGATCTTTGGCTGATGAATGCCGATGGCTCGAATGGGCACACGCTGGTTCAGAACGTTGACCACCCAAATATCAACCACCTTTCCTGGTCCACTGACGGCAACTGGCTGGTGTTTGGCAAGAACGGCCAAATTTGGCGTGTCCGGCGCGATGGGACCAGTTTGGCTCAGATTACGACGACCGGTGGCTGGGAACCGCACGTCGGCCCCGGCGGATCGTCAGCTTCCTTCCGAGTTTATCTGCCCATGGTCTCCCCGAATTATTGCGGGCCGCTTTACGCTGACGATTTCAGCAATTCCGCCAGCGGTTGGTTTATTGGCGATAGTGGCAGCGTCCTCTGGCAATACCTGACCGGCGAATATCGGATGCTGGTGCGGGATCCCGATTGGGGAGCCGGGTCGGCGACCAGCGCCAAATTCTCCAACTACCTTGTGGCGGTAGATGTTCGCAATCCCAGTGGAAGTTATGGCACCTACGGCTTGATCTTTGGGCTATCAGATAATTGGAGCCAGTTTTATTCCCTCCAGGTTGATCCGGCTGGCACCTACTTGATCTGGCGCTACAGTTCTGGAAACTGGACTCTCTTGACCTGGGGCACGTCCAGCGCGATTAACCAGGGGACGGCTACCAATCGTCTCAAGGTTGAGCGGAACGGTTCCCTGATTAAAGTATATGCCAATGACCAACTCCTAAACATTGTCTCGGATGGCTCCTTCAACGGATCGAGACGGCTGGGACTGACCGTCAACTCGTATGCAGATCCAAATGTAGATATTCGTTTTGACAACTTCAAAGTCTATCCCACCACCTGTGGGTCTATCAGCGGTCTCAGTGGATCGGGTCAACTTTCAACTGAAACCTCAAGCGTGGGAGTCGGCCAAACCGACCCAGGCGCTTCCATCCTGGAAGGGCCTAACCGGCTACCCACCCTGCTGCAGCAGAGCGGCGCCGCCACCGACCGGGAGCGATAGTGATTAACCGAATGGGCGATCATTTTCTATGAGAGTGTGTTTCTACCTCTGATCGCCCATTCGGTGACAGTTCCGGCCTCCAACTATTTTTAGAGAGCCTCCGGCCAACAGTGCTTATGTGTTGGCCGTCACTTACTTCACTTTTATCCGCTCAGAAAATTAGCGAATCAAGAACTCCCCGAAAAACTTCAGCCTATCGCCCGTCGGCCAAATTTCGTTCAGCTGTTTCATTGCAATAAGACGGGATAATAGATCAAACATTTAACGTATTTACAAGCTGCCTAATCAGCCCTATTCTCAATAAATACTGCCGGCCGGAGCCGCCTCCGGATTTTTACTTAAAACGGGGAGAGGCCTTATGGAAATCCAATTTTTTAATTACGGACAACTCAGAGCTTCTGCCGGACGCGCATTTATTCTGCTTCTCAGTTTGATTATCATCTTCAATCCACCGCTGGCGACTCTTTCTCCAGTGGCTCCGTTTGAGGAGACTCAAATTCATTCGAGTCTTCCCTCGCTACCAATCCTCAGCCGGCACCAGCCATTGGCTCAGCCAAGTGAATCGGCTGAAACTAAAACAGCGGTGGATGGCGTTTCTCAAGATTGGTGGAGCGCCACCCAACAAAACATTCGCCAAGCCGAATACAACCTCACCTGGCAAACGGGAACTTATCTGAGGGATCTCCCGGCTGCCTATCAAGCGCCCAACCGCGCTCACAACTTGCGCACCTACTTCACGCCCGAAGGCATTCGGGTCATTCCCCGAATTACGGAAAATTCACCGGCCTGGGAATGGAATCTAAATCTAACGGGTTACGGTTACGCGGATAATATCCAGCCCATATCGCCCGCCACCTTAACACCGAATGAAAACCGAATGGATTACCACCGTGGCACTTTGACGGAATGGTACCTCAACGCGGAAAAGGGATTGGAACAAGGCTTCACCTTGATTCCCTTACAGAATCATAAATTTGGCAGAGAGACAACTGGTTTGAGTTTGAGATTTGTCAAACGTGCTTTGAAAATAGGCAAGTCATGAAACCTGACCGACAGGCA
>Ga0209382_10012220_pt1 | contig 10613 bp, 8 predicted proteins | sample SoiMetdeltSBSDD5_FD_187599 | JGI IMG/M metagenome (GOLD analysis project Ga0209382, IMG submission 187599) | Bulk soil microbial communities from a Populus tree surrounding site in Tennessee, USA - Soil MetaG P. deltoides SBSDD5 (SPAdes) (version 2) | ecosystem: Environmental > Terrestrial >...
CGCCAGCGGCTCGATCTGTCGGTGAACATCCTTACCAACCACGCCGTCAACGCCGGCAAGATCACGGTGTTCGGCGGCGCCCAGAAGCGCCCCAACCTGCACGTGCAGGACATGTGCGATCTCTATTCGATGCTGCTGACGCAGCCCGACGCCAAGATCGCCGGGGAAATCTTCAATGCCGGCTTCCAGAACATGTCGATCATGGACATCGCCAAGCTGGTCAAGAAGGTCGTGGCGGAGGAGTTTCCCAGCAAGGGCGACATTCCCATCGTCACCACGCCCACCGACGACAACCGCTCCTATCACGTCAATTCGGACAAGATCCGCCGCGTGCTCGGGTTCGAGCCTAACCGCACCGTCGAAGACGCGATCCGTGACCTCTGCAAGGCCTTCCGCGACGGCAAGCTGCCGAACGCGATGACGGACGACCTCTACTTCAACGTGCGCAGGCTGAAAGCACTGCAGGCCGCATGAGCGAGAAGACAATTGCTGTCGTTACCGGTGGCGCCGGCTTCATCGGCAGCCACATGGTCGACCTGCTGCTCGAGCGCGGCATGGCGGTGCGCGTCATCGACAATCTCGTGGGAGGGCGCGAGCAGAACCTCGCCCACCACAAAGCCAACCGCAATCTCGCGCTCGAGCGGCGCGACATTCGCACGCTGGAGCCCGGGGACTCGCTGTTGGAGGGCGCCGCCTACGTCTTCCATTTCGCCGGCATCGGCGACATCGTGCCCTCGGTCGAGCGGCCGGTCGAGTACATGTCGGTCAACGTGCAGGGCACCGTGCATGTGCTGGAGGCCGCCAGGGCCTCCCGCAGCTTGAGGAAGCTCGTCTATGCGGCCTCCTCCTCCTGCTACGGGCTGGCAGAGACGCCGACGCGCGAGGACCACCCGATCCGCCCGCAATACCCCTACGCGCTCTCCAAGCATCAGGGCGAGCAGGCCGTGTTCCATTGGCACGACGTCTACAGGCTGCCGGCGAACGCGATGCGCATCTTCAATGCCTACGGCGTTCGCTCGCGCACCTCGGGGGCCTATGGGGCCGTGTTCGGCGTGTTCCTGCGCCAGAAGTTGGCGGGCAAGCCGTTCACGGTGGTCGGCGACGGCACGCAGGGGCGCGACTTCGTCTATGCCTCGGACGTGGCAACGGCGTTTCTGGCTGCCGCCGAGAGTCCGATCGCCGGACGCGCATGGAATGTCGGCACCGGCAACCCGCAGTCCGTCAATCGCCTGGTCGCGCTGCTCGGGGGCCAGACCGTGCCGATCCCCAGACGGCCGGGCGAGCCAGACGTCACCTGGGCCGACATCTCCCGCATCAAGGCAGACCTCGGTTGGCACCCGAAGATTTCCTTCGAGGACGGCGTGTCGCGCATCCTTGCCAATATCGACTACTGGCGCGAGGCGCCGCTGTGGGACCCCGCTTCGATCGCCAAGGCGACCAAGACCTGGTTCGAGATGCTGTCTGGCGAGCCGGAAAGGGAGGTGCCGTGATCGACGCGAAATACAAGGCCAAGATCAAGTCGATCGACGAGCTGGTCGCCGCAATCGGCCCGCGGCCGCGCAAGCGCAAGGTCATCATGTGCCACGGCACCTTCGACGTCGTGCATCCCGGCCACATCCGCCACCTCATGTATGCCGCCGACCGCGCCGACGTGCTGGTGGCCAGCGTCACCGGCGACGAGCACATCAAGAAGGCCAACTTCCGCCCATTCGTGCCGGAGCAGCTGCGCGCCCTCAATCTGGCGGCGCTGGACATGGTCGACTTCGTGCTGATCGACCGCAACGCCAAGCCGCTCGACAACCTCGCCCGGGTGCGGCCGGACTACTTCGCCAAGGGCTACGAATACGTCTCCTTCGGCATGCCGCGGGAGACCCGGGAGGAGAAGGAGGTGCTCGACTCCTACGGCGGCGAATTCATCTTCACGCCCGGCGACGTCGTCTACTCCTCCTCCAAGCTGATCGAAGCCTCGCCGCCGAACCTGGCGCACGACAAGCTGCTGGCCCTGCTGGAGGCCGAGCAACTCACCTTCGACCACTTGCGCCGTGCGCTCGACGGTTTTGCCGCCATCGACGTACACGTGGTCGGCGACACCATCGTCGACTCCTATACCCGAACGGCGATGATCGGCGGCCAGACCAAGACGCCGACCATGTCGGTGCGCTTCGAGGCCCAAGAGGACTTCGTCGGCGGCGCCGGCGTCGTCGCCAAGCACCTCAAGGCGGCGGGCGCCAAGGTGACGTTCTCCACCGTGCTGGGCAACGACAAGTGGGCCGAGTTCGTTCTCCAGGACCTGCAGAAGGCCGGCGTCGAGGCCGAGGCAATTGCCGATCCGACGCGCCCGACCACCAACAAGAACGCCATCGTTTGCGGCGGCTATCGCCTCTTGAAGGTGGACACGCTCGACAACCGCACCATCTCGGACCGCATCCAGGCGCAGCTCGTCAACCAGATCGGCTCCATCGAGGCCCAGTGCGTGATGTTCTGCGACTTCCGCCACGGCATCTTCAACCGCGAGACCATCCCCCGCTTCACCGCTGCCATGCCGCCCAGTGTGTTCCGGGTCGCGGACAGTCAGGTGGCGAGCCGCTGGGGCAACATCTGCGACTTCCAGGGCTTCGACATGATCACGCCCAACGAGCGCGAAGCGCGCTTTGCGCTGGGCGATCAGGACAGCGTGGTGCGGCCGCTGGCGCAGAAGCTCTATGAGCGGGCCAACTGCCGCAACCTCATCTTGAAGCTCGGCGAGCGCGGGCTCATCGCCTATCGCAAACGCGAGTCCATCGAGGACCTGCGCTCGTTCTTTGCCGTGGACTCCTTTGCCGAGCATGTGGTCGATCCGGTCGGGGCCGGCGACGCCCTGCTGTCGTACGCGACGCTCGCGCATATCTCCACCGGCAACGAGGTCGTGGCGGCGGTGCTCGGCGCCATGGCTGCCGCTGTCACCTGCGAGCAAGACGGCAACGTTCCGGTCGGGCGCGAGGACGTGCTGAACAAGATCGCTCAAGTCGAGCGTCGCGCCACGTATCAGGCCTGAACGGCGGGGCCTAGGCGGCGGAGGACGCCCACGCGTGCGAGTGATCGTTGTCGGCCTCGGGGTGCAAGGCGCCAAGCGCAAGAAGGTTGCCGGGCCCGATTTCGTCGCCGCGGTCGATCCTGTCAACGCCGACGCCGAGTTTCGCAACCTGCAGGACGTCCCCGTCGAGCGCTACGACGCGGCGCTGTGCTGCATCCCCGACGGCCCCAAGATCGAGCTGCTCACGTACCTGGCCGAGCATGGCAAGCACGCGCTGGTGGAAAAGCCGCTGTGGGCTGCGGACGACGCCGCGATCGGCAGGCTCGAGGCGCTGGCGCGGAAGAATGGCGTAGTGCTTTACACAGCCTACAATCACCGCTTCGAGCCGCACTATGTCGCCATGCGCGATCTCATTGCCAGCGCCCGGCTCGGACGGCTCTATCACTGCCGCATGCTCTACGGCAACGGCACGGCACGATTGGTGCGCGAGTCCGAGTGGCGCGATCACGGCTCCGGCGTGCTGCACGACCTGGGATCGCATCTCCTGGATACGGCGCGCTTCTGGTTCGGGGAGCTGAGCCAAGATTTCCGCGTCGTGTTTTCCTCCAACCACGAGAACCGCGCGCCCGACCATGTCGTGATCGCCTGCGACGCCGTCCGACCCAAGCTCGAGCTGGAGATGAGCCTTCTCTGCTGGCGCAACCACTTCACCTGCGACCTCGTCGCCGAGAACGGCAGCGCGCATATCGCTTCGCTTTGCAAGTGGGGGCCGACGAGCTTCACGGTGCGCACGCGCGTGCTGCCGTCGGGGCCGCCCCCGGAGGAGACGGTGACCCTGGTGCAGGACGACCCCACCTGGGAGGCGGAATATGCCCACTTCAAGGGCTTGGTGGCCATGCGCGCTCAGACCGACCTCGGCGCCGACCTTTGGCTCAACAGGCTGCTGCGTCGGCTGGGCGATGAGGCGATTGCCAGGATGAGCCGATGAGCACGCTCTCCGTCCCTCCCCGCATCGGCTATGCCGCCATGACGCATCTGGGGCTCAACTCGGCCGTGGCGGCGGCCGAGAAAGGCTTCGAGACCGTGTGCTTCGACGCCGATCGGGACTTGATCGACCGGCTCGGCAAGGGCGATCTGCCGGTGGTCGAGCCCGACCTGCCGGAGCTGCTCGCCAAGAACCGGTCGCGCATTGCGTTCACGGCCGAGGCAACCGACCTGAAGCGGTGCGGCGTGGTTTATCTGGCGCTCGACGTGCCGACAGACGATGCCGGCAAGAGCGATCTGACGGAGCTCGATAGGTTGCTGGAGCTGGTGATCCCGGCACTCGGGCCGAAAGCGACGCTGGTCGTGCTGAGCCAGGTGCCGCCGGGGTTCACGCGGGCGCGCCTGCGGCCGGGGCTCGGCCTCTACTACCAGGTCGAGACCCTGATCTTCGGCCGGGCGATGGAGCGCGCGCTCCGCCCGGAGCGCTTCATCGTCGGCTGCGCCGATCCGACCGAGCCGCTGCCGCCTGCGTTGCAGGCCTACCTGCAGGCGTTCGGCTGCCCGATCCTGCCGATGCGCTTGGAGAGCGCCGAGCTCAGCAAGATCGCCATCAACTGCTGCCTGGTCTCGTCGATCAGCGTCGCCAATACGCTGGCCGAGCTGTGCGAGGGCATCGGTGCCGCGTGGGACGAGATTGCACCTGCGCTCAAGCTGGATCGACGCATCGGCCAGCACGCCTACCTCAGTCCGGGCCTCGGCATCGCCGGCGGCAACCTGGAGCGGGACCTGGCGACCGTCATTCGCCTCTCGGAAGAGATCGGCAGCGACGCCGGCGTGGTGCGGGCCTGGATCGCCAACAGCCGGCATCGGCGCGACTGGGCGGCGCGCACCATCAAGCGCGTCCTGCTGGACAAGACACCCGAGGCGACCGTGGCCGTGTGGGGCCTCGCCTACAAGGAGAGCACGCACTCCGTGAAGAACTCGCCGTCGCTGGCCACGCTCCGGCAGCTGCCACACGCGCGGCTGGTGCTGCACGATCCCGCCGTTCCGGCAAGCGCGGCCGGGCACGCTCGGGCGACTGGGGTTGCCGAGCCGCTGCACGCGATTGCCGGCGCGGATGCGCTGATGATCCTGACGCCATGGCCGCAGTACAAGGCCATACCGCCGGCCGCCATCGCCAAGACCATGCGCGGCCGGATCGTGCTCGACCCCTACGGCGTGCTCGACACCCGTGCCGCGCGCGCGGCCGGTCTCGACTACCACACCCTCGGACGCGCGCCGGGCATCTAGCACCGTCATGCATCTGTTGCGACCGTTCGATTCATTGAGTAAGGCACACGCGCGGACCCCCCCTATGCCGAAGGCATGCCTTCGGCATGACGAGGGGGGAGGAAGACACGCCATGAGTTAGCTCCGCCGACTTGCGCCGACCGCTCCGCGCAACGAGGCCCGCGGAGCTAACTCATGTTTGGCGCGTCAAGGTGGGGGTGTCTGTGGCAAGCTCACCCCCACCAGGAACGCCATCGGACTTAGACGGCCGACGGCGTGTGTCGCTCTTGTCGAGGACGGCCGCCTAAGTCCGTGGCGTTCCGTCCTCCCCCCTCCAGGGGGAGGGGCGGCGCGCGAGAGCCTCGTGCGGAGAGTCAAAGATTTTGTGGGCCGGTATAGACGAGGCAGGAAAGGGAGAATGCTCGAGCATCGTAATGCACAGGCGCCGCGCCGCGTCGTGGTGATCGGCGCCAAGGGCTTCGTCGGCGGTGCCCTGGTGGCGCGACTGGCAAGCGAGCGCATCCCGACGCTGGCGCTGGGCCGCGGCGAAGTCGATCTGCTGCAGCCGGACGCGGCGGAGAAGCTGGCTGGGCTGCTCCTGCCGACCGACAGCGTGGTGGCCGTGTCGGCGCTGGCCCCCGTCAAGACCACGCGCATGCTGGCCGACAATCTGCGCATGGTGCTGGCGATGGTGGAGGTGCTGGCCAAAGTGTCCGTCGCGCACGTCGTCAACATCAGCTCCGATGCCATCTATGCCGACGGCCCGCTGCCGCTGAGCGAAGGCTCGCCGGCGGCGCCGACCAGCCTGCATGGCGCCATGCATCTGGCGCGAGAGTTGGCATTCCGAGCCGACGTGCCGGCGCCGCAGGCGCATTTGCGGCCCACCCTTATCTATGGCGCTAGCGACCCTCACAACGGCTATGGTCCCAATCGCTTCCGGCGCCTGGCGGCAGAGGGCCAGGACATCGTGCTGTTCGGCGAGGGCGAGGAGCGCCGCGATCACGTCTACATCGACGACGTGGCCGAGATCACCGTTCGTGTCCTCCAGCACAAGAGCGTCGGCGCGCTCAACATCGCCACCGGCGAGGTGCATTCCTTCCGCCAGGTCGCCGAGCAGGCAGCCGCGCTATCGGGCAGACGCTCCGCCATCAAGGGCTCGCCGCGTTTCGGCCCGATGCCGCACGGCGGCTATCGCCCGTTCGATATCGCCGCCTGCCGCCAGGCCTTCCCGGACTTCAGGTATACGCCATTGCGCCAGGGGATGAGAAAATCGGCAGGGGTTTCCTGAACGGCAAGGAGCAGCCATGACCAAATCCGTGCTCGGCATCGTCGGCGGCAGCGGGCTTTACGACATCCCCGCGCTCGAGATCGTGCATTGGGAGGACGTGGCCTCGCCATGGGGCAAGCCTTCCGACCACATCCTGTTCGCCGAGCTGGACGGGCTACCGATCCGCTTCCTGCCGCGTCATGGGCGCGGTCACAAGGTACCGCCGTCGGGTATCAACTTCCGCGCCAACATCGATGCCTTGAAGCGCGCCGGCGTCACCGATCTGGTCTCCGTCTCGGCGTGCGGCTCGCTGAAGGAAGAGTATGCGCCCGGTCACTTCGTGCTCGTCGACCAGTTCATCGACCGCACGTTTGCGCGCGAGAAGAGCTTCTTCGGCGCCGGCTGCGTAGCGCACGTGTCGATGGCAGATCCCGTCAGCCCGGCACTTGCGGACCTGATCGAAGCGGCGGCGAAAGCGGAGAAGATCGCCTACAGTCGCGGCGGCACGTATCTGGTCATGGAGGGCCCGCAGTTCTCGACGCGGGCCGAGAGCAACCTCTATCGCAGCTGGGGCTGCGACGTGATCGGCATGACCAACATGCCCGAGGCCAAGCTCGCGCGCGAGGCGGAGATCTGCTATGCGACCATCGCCATGGTGACGGACTACGATTGCTGGCACGCCGAACACGCCGAAGTCGATGTCGCCGCCGTCATCAAGGTCCTGCACGAGAACGTCGACAAGGCGCATGCCCTGATCGAGCGGCTCGCCCGCGCTTTCCCGCGCGAGCACCCGCCCTGCCCCGTGGGCTCCGACCGCGCGCTCGATGTCGCCATCATCACCCCTCCCGAGGCGCGCGACGCTGCCCTGCTCGCCAAGCTCGACGCCGTCGCCGGCCGCGTGCTGAAAGCTGTCATCCCGGCCGGAGCGCGCTAGCGCGGAGAGCCGGGACCAAGGGCGACGTTCTGGTACCTGGGTCCCGGATATTTCGCTTCGCGAAATTCCGGGATGACACCCGACGTCACTTGTTGTTGGTGGTGGCGATGAACTCGGGGTCTTCCTGGGCGCGGCGCTCGAAGGCCAGAAAGTCGTAGTATCCGCAGCGCCCGCCGGGAAAGCTGCGGCAGAGCGAGGGACGCGCCGCGTAGACGGTGCAGCAGCGCTTCTCGGTGTCGAAGAAGCGGCACACGCCGCCGAAAATCTTGTCCGCCTTGCGGCGCATGGAGTACTTGCGGCCCCAGCGCTCGACCGTGAACTTGGTCTTGGCCTCCCTGAAGGTGATCCCGAAGTGCTTGGCGAGCCGCTCCACATCGCGCTTGTCGAGGGGGATCAACGGATAGGAGCAGCAGTAGCCGGGGCATTTCTTGCAGTTGTACATGAGCAGACGACGCGCACGGGTTAAAGGATCGCAGGCCTACAATCCGTTAGCACGAATTCGTGCCGCATGCAGCGCAAGACGAGGAGATCGCCTAACATCGGCAGCGTCGATTTTCTCGGCGCTCGCCTCAACGACCGTCCGGGTCGGCGGAGCCGAGGTCGACACGTCTGCCGGCGCGAGCCCGGGTCTCGTACTTGTTGAGCACTTTGCGGGCATGCTCGAGGACGGAGTCGGCGATTGCCGCCTGTCCCTCGGCGGACGGGTGGAAGGCGCCCGAGTAGACGCTGGCGAGCAACAGCTGGACCCAGGCGTAGCCCTGCGTGTTGAGCACCTTCTGCATCAGCGACTCGGTGACATGGAAGTTGCCGGTCATGAACGCATCGTTGGGGGTGCGGAAGAGGCGCTGGCGCGGGGCGTAGGCACGCCATTGCGACGGATTGAAGGGCTCCCAGACGCCGTCGACCTTGCGCGGGATGCGCAGTTCGTCGGCCTGGGTCCAGGCGAAGACGCCGTAGCCGGCGCACAGGCCGCGGCCGCGGAAGGCGGCGCGATGCCCGTCGGCGAACGACCACAAATGCTGGCGGGCACTTTCCTGCATGATGGCGTTGAGGCGCTCCGCCGCCGTGTTGCCCTCGCGCGCCTTGGCCTCGCTCAATGCGAACTCGGGGAGCACGGTCATGCCGGACTGGCCGTCCGGGCAAACGGACTTGCCGTCGTCGAGGAGCGCCATCGGCGGGTAAGCGGTCAGGATGACGCGGTCGGACTCCGACCACGGTATGTGCAGGAGATTGTGCAGCGCGCGGTTCACCGATTTCAGCCGGTCGTCCAGGGAATCGAGCTGCGTGCCGGCCTCCGCGAAGCCGTGCACGTGGCCGAACCACCCTCCCAGACGGCGTAGGATCGACTTGTCGGCCAGCACCGCGTTGGCGACGAGGCGGGCAAAGCCGATATCGTTGCCACCGACCGAGAGGAAGAGCAGGTCGATCTTGCGGGCGCGCTCGGCATCGCACTTCTTGAGCACCAGGCCACCCTTGAGCTCGGGGATGGCCTCGTTGATGTGATAGGCCTCGGGCAGGTCGTAGTTGCGCGCACCCTTGCCGCCGCATTGCGCTTCGGCGACGGCCGAGATCTGCGGCAGGTCGGGCGGGTGCGGCACCCATTCGTTGCCCTTGTACTCGAGGAACAGGCCGAAGGTCGTCTCCGCCCCCGAGCAGGCGACGCCGACGAACGTCACGGCCCGATGTGGGTCCTCGACCGCGAGCTGCAGGGCCGCTCGGAGCTGGTGGGAGTAGAGGGAGCGGTGGCAGGCCTGGTCCTGCCAGCGGGCGTTCTCCTCGATGAATTTCAGGTCGCCGATCGCCTTCCAATCGCCGACGCGGGACGGATAGCCCGTGAGCGGAGCCTTGTTGGAGCCGATGCCGTAGTCGGTGGTGCGGTCGGGCGAGAAACGCACCGGCACGTCCGGGTTGCCCTCGCCGGAGGCGAAGCTGTCGCCCATGCCGACGATGAAGAGGTCGGTGACGCGGGCGGCAGCCTCGGCAACCTGCCGGCCGCCGATCTCGACGCTGATCCAGGCGCCGTTGGGATAGGGCACCTCGAGCTGCACCGGCGTGTCGCAGGGCAAGGTCACCACCTTGCCGCGCGGGCCGCGGCCTTGCGGCGAGGTGAGCCACGCGCAGTCGACCGATTGGGAGTCCTCGAGCCCCTCCAGACGCGCCAGGATGGTGTGGCTCTTAGGGCTGAGATAGTCGGCGCGGGCGCGGCAGGCGTAGCGATTGCGCCCCGGGTCCCAGCAGGTGTTGTGGAACACCATGGTGGCCCACCCATCGGGATGACGCTCGCCGAGCACCCGCTCCGCCGCCTGCACGGGGTGGCGACGCTCGGCCTCCGACAGGCTCGCCCAGGTCGCGCGGTGGACGTGCGTATCGGCCGCGTCCAGGAAGAAGCGGAAGGCGTTCTCGACATGCCAGTCGATGCGCGGCTGCGCCCCAGCGGCAGGGGCCTGCGCGATCGTCAGAAGGAGGGCCAAGCACAGGCTTCGGCCGATTTCGATCCGCATCGGGGCTGCTCCCTCAGGTGGGCGCTCGCTCTGCCGATCGCATCACACGCGGCCGAGCCAGTGCGCCATCGCGATCCGCATCACGCGCGTGAGTGGCGCAATCTCGGCAGAGCCGCGCAGGAGATCGCGTCCCGGCCGATCGAGTGCCCGCAGATAGGACTGGACCAAGGCCAAAGGAAGGAAGGCCGCGCGCGCCTCCCGCGGCAAATTCGCCACATGTTGCCGGCTCGTGACAAGGCTTCTGCGGACGTCGTCGCCGAGACCGGCAAGCAAGCCGGCAGCCTGAGGCCCGCCTTCGCCGGCCAGCAACTGCGCAGGCGTCAGCCCGGCGGCATCGAGGCGCGACTGCGGCAGCGGCACTCGGCCGTGGGAAAGGGCGCGCGGGAGGTTTGCCAACAACCGCGACAGACCGTAGGCATGGCCGCTCGCGGCCGCCGCCGTGTCGATGGCCGCGGCGACGCTTGGAGCAAGAACGCGTCCGGCCAAAGCGAACGCCGCGCCCTCGCTTTTCCACAGGTAGGCGTGCAGCGCGGCGTCGTCGGCCATGACCTCGCCGGTCAGCTCGGAGGAGCGGGCGTCGATTGCCTCGAGCAGCAGAGCGCGGGGAAGCGCGTGGTGCCGAACCGCGGCGCGCAGGGCATCGGC
>Ga0209382_10012221_pt1 | contig 10613 bp, 10 predicted proteins | sample SoiMetdeltSBSDD5_FD_187599 | JGI IMG/M metagenome (GOLD analysis project Ga0209382, IMG submission 187599) | Bulk soil microbial communities from a Populus tree surrounding site in Tennessee, USA - Soil MetaG P. deltoides SBSDD5 (SPAdes) (version 2) | ecosystem: Environmental > Terrestrial >...
GGTGCCCCACTCGTGAGCGTCGCGTTCATCTTCCCGGGACAGGGTTCGCAGAAGGTCGGCATGGGCAAGGCGCTGGCCGACGCGTTCCCCGTATGCCGTGAGACGTTCGCGGAGGCCGACGGCGCGCTTGGCGAACCGCTGAGCACGTTGTGCTTCGAGGGACCGGAGGATCGCCTGACGCTGACCGAGAACCAGCAGCCTGCGATCCTCGCGGTCAGCACGGCGGCGTGCCGGCTGTTGCACTCGAAGGGCATCCAGCCGGCGTTTGTCGCCGGCCACAGCCTGGGAGAGTATTCCGCGAACGTCGCCGCCGGCACGATGTCGTTCGCCGACGCGTTGCGGATCGTCCGCCGCCGCGGGCGCTACATGCAGGAGGCGGTGCCCGTGGGGATAGGTGCGATGGCCGCTGTGCTCGGACTCGATGCCGACGCGGTCGCGCAGGCGTGCCAGGACGCGGCGAAGGGCGAGGTCGTCAGCCCGGCGAATTTGAACGGCGCCGGCCAGGTCGTGATCGCCGGCGCCAGAGATGCGGTCGCGCGCGCGGGTGAACGCGCCAAAGAACTTGGCGCGAAACGAGTCATGCCGCTTCCAGTGAGCGCGCCATTCCACTGCGCGCTGATGAAGCCGGCGGAGATCCGGCTCGCGCCCGAGCTGCGCGCCCTCGCGGTGCACGAGCCGCGCGTGCCGATTGTCGCGAACGTGGACGCCGAACCGAAGCGCGTGGCGCGCGACGCGATCGAGGCGCTGGTCGCGCAGATCGTGTCGCCGGTGCGATGGGAGGCGGTCGTCGGCCGCCTTGCGAAAGAAGGCGTCACAACGTATGTTGAAGTGGGTCCGGGCACCGTGCTCAGCGGGATGGTTCGCCGGATCCATCGCGAGGCGACGGTCCTGAACGTCGGCAGCCCTGACGATCTCAACGCCATCGAAGCCCATTTCCATGTTTGAGCTCACCGGCCGCGTGGCACTCGTTACTGGTGCGTCTCGCGGCATCGGACGCGCGATCGCCGAGCGATTCGCCGGACAGGGCGCGATCGTCGTCGCCGCGGCACGCGGCGACAACGCACGCGCGACCGTCGACGCGATTGCCGCCAAGGGCGGCAAGGCCGAAGCGGTGGGCGTGGACGTCACCGACAACGCGGCGCTCGAGCAACTGCCCGGAAACGTCGTCGACACGCACGGGCGGCTCGACATCCTCGTCAGCAACGCGGGGATCGCGCGCGATCAGCTGCTGATGCGCATGAAGCGTGAAGACTGGGATGCCGTGCTCGCGACCAACCTCACCGCGGCGTTCACGCTGGCGCAGGCTGCCATGCGTCCGATGCTGCGGCAGCGCGCCGGCCGCATCATCACCGTGAGCTCCGTCGTCGGGCAGATGGGGAATGCGGGCCAGGCCAACTACGCGGCGTCAAAAGCCGGGTTGATTGGCTTCTCCAAGGCGCTGGCGCGTGAAGTGGCGTCGCGCGGCATTACCGTGAACGTGATTGCGCCCGGCCTGGTCGACACCGATATGACGCGGGCGATTGCCGAGAAGGCGCACGCCGACTGGGCCGCGCAGATTCCGCTCGGCCGCCTCGGAACGGTTGACGATGTCGCGGCGGCAGCGTGCTATCTTGCGTCCGACGAGGCAGCGTATATTACAGGGCACGTTCTGGCGGTGAACGGCGGCATGTACATGTAGGCACTGAGGGATCTGGTAATTGGGTAATCGGGTAATCGGGTAATTGGATTGGGATATTGAGGTGATTGCGCGATTGGATTGCCCAATGCAATCATTCAATCCCCAATCTCCAATCCAATTACCCAATTACCCAATTACTCAATTACTCGATTCGACTGTGACGACAGGAGGCGCTGATGGCGGTAGCCGACAAGGTCAAGAGCATCATCGTGGAACAGCTGGGTGTGGACGAGGAGGAGGTGACGCCGGACGCGTCGTTCGTCGACGATCTGGGCGCCGACTCGCTCGACACCGTCGAGCTGGTGATGGCGTTCGAGGAGGAGTTCGGGATCGAGATTCCCGACGAAGACGCCGAGAAGATCACGCGCGTCAAGGAAGCGGTCGAGTACATCGAGGGGCACGCCAAGAAGAAGTAATCCCCGGGGCGCCCAGAGGACCATGGTGAACAATCGGCGCGTCGTCGTCACCGGCATCGGGCTGGTGTCTTCGCTGGGCATCGGGACCGGCGCCAACTGGGCGGCACTCTGCGCGGGCACGAGCGGCGTGACGCGGATCACCAAGTTCGATCCATCCGGGTTCGCGACCCAAATCGCGAGCGAGGTCAAGGGCTGGGACCCGCTGCGCTTCATCGACAAGAAAGACGTCAAGAAAATGGACGTCTTCATCCAGTACGCCATCGCGGCGGCGCAGTTCGCGATGGACGACTCCGGCGTGCAGATCACGCCGGAGCTGGCGCTGCGCACCGGTGTGTTCATCGCGTCGGGCATCGGCGGGTTCACGACCATCGAGCGCGAGCACAAGGCGTTTCTCGCCGGCGGGCCGCGCAAGATCTCGCCCTTCTTCATTCCCTCGGCCATCATCAATCTTGCCGCCGGCCAGGTGTCGATCCGGTTCGGCGCGAAGGGCCCGAACGCGGCGACGTGTACCGCGTGCTCGGCGTCGTCGCATGCGCTCGGCGATGCCTTCGAGGTCATCGTGCGCGGCGATGCCGACGTCATGATTGCCGGCGGGTCGGAGGCGGCGATCACGCCGATGGGCATCGGCGGTTTCGGCGCCGCGCGCGCGCTGTCGACGCGCAACGACGAGCCGTCGCGTGCCAGCCGGCCGTTCGACAAGGATCGCGACGGCTTCATCGTCGGCGAGGGCGCGGGCGTCCTCATCCTCGAGGAGCACGAGCGGGCGCGCCGGCGCGGCGCGAGGATTTACGCCGAGCTCGTCGGCTACGGTATGTCGGCCGACGCCTATCACATCACCGCGCCCTCCGAGGACGGCGACGGCGCATATCGCGTCATGAACGCGGCTATCCGCCGCGCCGGCATCGATGCGACGTGCGTGCAGTACGTCAACGCCCATGGCACATCGACGGAGCACGGCGACAAGATCGAGACGGTCGCCATCAAGCGCTGCTTCGGGGACTACGCTGCCAGGCTCGCCGTGTCGTCGACCAAATCGATGACCGGTCATCTCCTCGGCGCGGCCGGCGGGCTGGAGGCCGGCATCACGACACTTGCTGTCTACCATCAGTGTGCGCCGCCGACCGTCAACCTCGACGAGCCCGATCCCGAATGCGATCTCGACTACATCCCGAACGTCAAGCGGACGATGGCCATCGAGTACGCGCTCTCGAACTCGTTCGGGTTCGGCGGCACCAACGGCGCGCTCCTCTTCAAACGCTATGACGGTCGTTGACCCGCCAGATGTAGGCCGGGTCCTTTCGACCCGGCATCACGGCGGGTCTAAAAAACAAGACCCGCCCTGCGACAGGTCATGAAAATCGCGGTCTGCATCAAGCAGGTTCCGACCCGCGACTGGCAGCCGAAGCTGAACGAATCCAGAACCTGGATTCGTGAGCAGGACGCCAGTTACGAGATGAACGAGCCGGACGCCTACGCGCTCGAGGAGAGCCTGCGCCTCAAGGAAAAGCACGGCGGCGAAGTGGTGGTCTGCTCGGCCGGACCGGCGCGCGTCGCGCAGGTAATCCGCGAGGCGCTCGCACGCGGCGCCGATCGCGCCATTCACGTCGAGGATGACGGGCTGGCGAGCGCTGACGCGTTCGTGATTGCCGAGGCGCTTGCCGGGGCGATGAAGGACGAGCAGTTCGATCTGATCCTCACCGGCCTGCAGTCCGACGATCAGGGATTTGCACAGACCGGCGTGATTCTCGCAGAGCGCCTCAACCTGCCGCACGCGACGATCATCATGGAAGTCCAGATCGAGAACGCCGCGACGCGGGTGAAGCGCGAGCTCGAGGGCGGCTGGTTTCAATGGGTCAAGATGCCGCTGCCCGCGGTCCTGACGATCCAGAGCGGCATCAATCAGCTTCGCTATGCGACGCTCAAAGGGATCATGGCGGCGAAAAAGAAGGAGATCCGAAAGGCGGCCGCGCCCGCGTCGACGACGCCACGACAGAAGATCGTGAGCCTCTACGTGCCCGAGAAGGCGAAGAAGACACAGATCATTTCCGGATCGCCCGCCGAAGCGGCAAAGACGCTGGTTCGGAAGCTGCGTGAAGAAGCGAGAGTCATTTCGTGATTCTCTGCATCGCCGAGCAGCGCGGCGGGAAACTGAATCGCGCGTCCTGGGAAACCGTGGCGGCCGCGCAGCAGCTCGCCGCAGGTCAGCCCGTGACCGTGATGGTTGCGGGGACCAACCTGCAAAGCGTTGCCGCCGAGCTCGCGGCCGCACAGGTCCAGGAAGTCATCACGGTTGAAAACGCGGCTCTGGAACCATACACGCCGGACGGCTACACCGCCGCGCTGAAGTCGGCCGTCGAGCAGATGTCGCCGGCGTTCGTGCTGCTGCCGCACACGTATCAGACGCGTGATTTTGCGCCCAAGCTCGCGGCCCGCATGAACCGCGCAATCCTGACCGACGTCACCGCCATCAAACAGGCAGGCGGGGAAACGGCGTTCGTTCGCCCGATGTTTCAGGGCAAGCTGACCGCCGATGTCGTGCCGCAGGGACCCTCCCCGCACTTCGTGACGATTCAGATCGGCGCCTACCGCGCGGACCAGGCGGCGCGCAGCTCGTCTGCCGCGCCGATTCGCGCGCTGCCGGTGACGCTGAACGCCACTGAAATCCGGCAGAAGCCTGAGCCGCCGTTCCAGGAAGCCCGGCAGGCTGTCGATCTCTCGCAGGCGGAGCGCATCGTCTCGGTCGGCCGCGGCATCAAAGAGCAGGCGAACATCCCGATCGCACAAAAGCTTGCCGAAGCACTCGGCGCCGAGCTGGCCGCCTCGCGGCCGATCTGCGATGCAGGCTGGCTGCCGATGGAGCGGCAGGTCGGCAGCTCCGGACAGACCGTTGCGCCAAAGCTCTATCTCGCGCTCGGGATTTCCGGCGCGATTCAGCACCTCGTCGGCATGAAAGGGTCGAGCGTCATCGTCGCGATCAACAAAGACCCGGATGCGCCGATCTTCGAGGTCGCCGACTTCGGGATCGTCGGGGACCTGTTCGAGATCGTTCCAGCGCTGACGAACGCTCTGAAGGAATAACCACGGAGGTCCGTGGTCGCGCATTTCGACACGATGTCCACGATCATCCTGTGGTTGCTCGTCCTGCTGTTTGCCGGCGCTTTCGCAGCGCAGGTGGCCACGCGGGTGCGCCTCATTGCTGCCGCTCCCAATACGTTTTCAGTCGATGACCTCGGTGCGCGCGGGAGGCGTTTCCTCGTCGACGTCGTCTTTCAGCGGCAGACCATCGCCGAACGTCCTGCTGCCGGGCTGGCGCATGCGTTCGTGTTCTGGGGGTTCGTGGCGTTCGGCGGCTATACGGTCACGGAGTTTCTGCACGGCCTTGGCATCGCCGATCTGACCGGCACCGGCTGGTTTTACACCTATCGCCTGGTGCTGACGCCGTTGGCGATCGCCGTGCTCGCCGGGATTGTGTTTCTGCTGATTCGGCGCGCCTTCGTCCGTCCGGTCGCCCTTGGCGATCACGTTTCGCTCGAGTCGATTGCGATCGGACTGTTCATCAGCACGCTGATGATCACGTTTCTCCTCAGCTGGCGCCTGGACGAGTCGTCGCTCGCCGGCCGCATCAACTGGTGGACGCATCTGCTCGTCATCCTCGCGTTTCTGGCGCTGATTCCGGCGTCGAAGCACTTTCACCTCGTCCTGTCGCCGATCACGGTCTTCCTGAAGTCGCTCGAGCTCGGCCGTGTCCCGAATCTCGATTTCGAGAAGGAGCAGGTCGGTCTCGAGACCGTGAAGGACCTGGGCAGTAAAGCGGTGCTCGACGCTTTCACGTGCGTCGAGTGCGGCCGCTGCCAGGTGAATTGCCCCGCGTGGGGTGCGGGGAAAGCGCTCAATCCCAAGAAGGTCATTCTTCAAACACAGGACGCGCTTCTTGCCGGCAAGCGTGAAACCAAGCTGGGCGAGATCTACTCCGAAGAAGTGCTGTGGCAGTGCACGACCTGCGGCGCCTGCGAGAATCAGTGCCCGGTCGGCATCGAGCACCTGCCGCTCATCATCGGCAGCCGCCGCGGGCTCGTCTCCAACGGCGACGCGCCCGAGTATCTGGGCGGTGTCTACAATCACCTCGAGCGGCGCGGCAACATCTGGGGCCTCAGCTACGACCAGCGGCAGAAATTTGTCGAGTCTGCCGCCCTCGAGACGTTCGACCCGGCCAGGCACGACGTGCTCATCTGGCTCGGGTGCGCCGGCGCGTTCGAGGCGGACTTCCAGAAATCGCTCCGTTCGTTGTTCGAGATCCTTCGCGGCAGGGGAGTCAGGTTCGGCGTGTTGTCGAAGGAACGCTGCAACGGTGATCCAGCCAAGCGAACCGGCAACGAGTACATGTTTCAGGAGCTCGCGAACGGGAACATCGAGGATCTGAAGGCGGCCGGCGCGAAGAAAATCGTCACCTCGTGTCCGCATTGCGTGAAGACGATCGGCGCCGATTACCGGCAGTTCGGCTATCAGGTTGAAATCGTCCACTCGGCCGTCTTCGTCGAGGAGCTGACGCGTGGACTGCGGGGCGCTGCGGCCGGCGAAACGGTGACGTACCACGATCCCTGTTACCTGGCGCGGTACGGCGGAAAGGTCGACGAGCCGCGCGAGCTCCTGTCCCGGTTCGGCGCCGCGGTCCGGGAGCCGGTTCGCAACCGCGAGAATCCCTACTGCTGCGGCGCCGGCGGCGGGCTGTTGTTCGCCGACAAGGAGGAAGAGCCCGGGTCGCGGATCAGCGATGTGCGGTTCACGCAGCTGCGCGAGACGGGCGCCAGCACGGTTGTGACCGCCTGCCCGTTCTGCTCGATCATGTTGAAGGGAGCGCAGTCGACCGCCGGAACGGATCTGCAGTTCGTGGATCTGATGACGTATGTGAACGGCAGGCTCAGCAAGTCGTGATATTGGCGGTTTTCGATCTGGTGATTGACGATTTATTGTCGATTCGAGCAATACATCGACGATCGAAAATCGACGATCGAAAATGAGTGAACGCTGGGAGGCATCGGCGAGCAGACGCATTCAGGCGCGCCTCATTTCCAGTGTCGGCTATCGCCTGATCGCCTTCCTCGGGTCGACGCTGCATTGGCGGACTGAGGGTCTCGAGCATGTCGATGCGATCGCCAGGGGCGGGCGCCAGCCGATCATGGCGTTCTGGCACGGACGGATCCTCCCGGCCGCGTTCTACTTCCGTCGCCGCGGCATTGTCGTGATTACGAGCGAAAACTTCGACGGAGAGTGGATTGCCGGCATCATCGAACGATTCGGATACGGCACAGCCCGCGGATCGACGTCGAAAGGCGGGCAGCGGGCGCTGCTGCAGTTGACGCGCGACCTGGCGGCGGGCAGGCCCGCGGGCTTCACGCTCGACGGTCCGCGCGGCCCGGCGCGCGTCGCGCAGCCCGGCGCGATCTGGCTCGCCAAGGCGACCGGCAACCCGGTGCTGCCATTCCACCTCGAGGCGGACCGGCATTGGACGCTCCGCAGCTGGGATCGCACGCAGATTCCCAAGCCGAGCGCGACCGTCGCCATCGCGATGGGCGAGCCGTTCGACGTGCCGGGAGATGCCGACGAGGCTGCCCTGGAGTCGGCGCGCGTGCTGCTCGAGACGCGGTTGAGCGCGCTCGAAAAACGAGCTCTGGAATTATTGAAGTAGGCCCGAGCTTCAGCTCGGGCGCAACGCTATGCCTCTCGTCCTGATCGCGTCCGAGCGCTTTGCCGAACATCAGACGCCGCCCGGTCACCCGGAGTCGCCGGAGCGGGCCCGCGTGCTCGACGCCGTGGCCGGCGAATGGCGGCGTCAGCGCGGTGAAGTGGTTGCCCCGCGTATGGCGACCGAAGAACAGCTGGCACGCGTTCATGACGACGCGTACCTGCGCAAGCTCGCCGCGATTGCCGGGCGCGCGGTGGCTCTTGATCCCGACACCTACACATCGCCGGAAACCTACGAGATCGCCCACCTGGCGGCCGGCGCGGCGATCGACGCGGTCGAGCACGCGCTCGGTGGACCCGAGCAGCGCGCGCTCGCGCTCGTGCGTCCGCCGGGCCATCACGCCGAACGCGGGCGGGCGATGGGATTCTGCTTTTACAACAACGTCGCGGTCGCCGCCGCGCACGCGCGTGTCCAGGGCGCAGCCCGCGTCGCGATCGTCGACTACGACGTGCACCACGGGAACGGCACGCAGCACATGTTCGAGAGCGATCCAGCAGTCCTCTATATCTCCACGCACCAGTACCCATACTACCCAGGCACCGGCGCCGCCGAGGAAATCGGCCGCGGTCCCGGCGCCGGGTTTACAGTCAATCTGCCGATTGAAGCCGGAGCGGTCGACGAAGATTATCGCTCGGTGTTCGCGAACGTCGTGCTGCCGGTCCTGCGCCAGTTCAAGCCGGATCTGCTGCTGATTTCCGCCGGGTTCGACGCGCACGAGCGCGATCCGCTTGGCGGCATGCGTCTCTCGACGGATGCATTTGCCGCGATGACGATGGACCTGCGGAGCGTGGCGGAGGAGTGCTGCGAAGGACGCATCGCCGCCGTCACCGAGGGGGGCTACGATCTACACGCCCTGACCGACTCGCTCAATGCGATCGTCGGTGTCCTGAACGCCACCCGAATCGATCCCAGCCCGTGGTCCGCTGCCGACGCGTTCCCCCCGTCGCGCGGCCGCGCTGCCGCTGCCGCCGCAAAGACTGCGTTAGCGACGTACTGGAAACTGTAATTAAGCATGGCCCCGACAGCGTGTACGAGTTCTTACTTTTTAATTTTGAATTCTTAATTTCCAGTCACAAAGCACGTGGGCTCCCGATATCCCTTCGAGATCGTGACGATGTTCGGGTTCTCGTCCTTGATGGCTTGAAAGATCGGCTCGGTCGCGCGCCAGAGGCCGTTGTACGGCGCGTCGTGATGCGCCGGCATGAAGACGCTCGGGTTGTAAGTGTGCACGTACTCGAGCGCCTGATCGACGGTCAGCCGGTTGAGAAATGCCGCCGAGGTGGCGCCGATCGCCAGGTCGACGCGTCCCGCACGCTTGAACGCCACACGCTCGACCTCGGTGACTTTGCCACCGCTGTCGCGATACGCAATCCGGAATCCGGATTCGAGCGTGATCAGATAGGCAATGGTTCCTTCGTCGACGATCCGGGGGTCCGAGGTGCCTCGAGCCCGGATAGCCGACTGCTCAGCCGCGTCATCCCGCGTATCGGCTCCCGTCGTCGACTGCAGCGCTCGGTTGAAGGCTGTCGTCACCTCGGCAGGCGGCTCGCCATGACGGCCGAGGATCGGTTCGATCGTGAACCTGCCGATTTTCAGCGTTTCGCCGCCGCGCCCGGTAACGGATCGCAGCTGCTGCGCGTCGACGTTCTGCGTCTTGAGCTTGTCGATCGTCATCGGCGCGCCGACCACCATCGCGCCGGTGCGGAGGGCGATCGAGGCGGCGTCGGACATGTGATCGAAGTGCCCGTGCCCGATCAGGATCCCATTGACTTTCCTGACATCGGCCGCTTTGAAACCCAGCGGCGGATAGATGCGGCCCCGATCGAAGTAGGCGTCGAGGAGCAGGATCTCGTTGTTGTAGGCCAGCTCGAAGTTCGAGTAGCCCGTCCACCGCACGGCCAGCGTCCGCGGATCCTTCGGAAACGCGCCGCCAGTCGAGACGAGCGTGGCCGCCCGGCACGCAGGATCTGTGGTGTCGAACCGGACTGAGTTGGCCGGAGGAACCTGCGCGAACGTTCCGGCACCGCCGAGCACGACCGCGATGGCGAACCAGGTGTTGCGCATGGCTCTCCCTATGCCAGCGAGAGCCCGCTGCCGACTCGCGTCTGGTCGTCGTGATATTTGAGGACCGGCTCGATGGACGCGGCCACGCGTCCACCGCCTGCCTCGCCGAGATAGGAGCAGACGGCGAACTCCGCCGACTTCTGCTGGTACTTCGCCAGCCACTCGTTGAACGCCGCCTGTTGGCGCGCATCGCGCGGAAACTGACCCGGCGGCGCGAAATGGTTCGCGCGCCATGGTTTCGGCGTCAGTCGCGCGCGAAAGCTCTTTTGCGCCTTGCAAAGCTGCACGTACGCCGGATCGGCCCCGACGGCTTGCATGATTCGCTCGGCCTCGCTCGAGCCGGGCGTGAACGTCCGTTCCGTGGCCATCAGACGATAGCCGCCCGCGGTGCCGTAGATGCGGAACGACGAGGTTGTCGCAGCCGTCAACTTGCCTGCGACCGCGCGCCACGCGTCATCGCCGCCGCTGGATTTGCCGAAGAGGCCGCCGAGGAAGCCCTTCGACGGCGGTGGCGCGGCGTCGACGTCCACGAACATGACGTCGGGCGCATTCAGCACCAGGGCGCCGTATGAATTCCGGGTCACGATCGCGGTCTCTCCCTCGCCCCATTTGCTAGCTCCCCAGCTCTCTAGCTCCCTAGCTCCCTAGTCCGTCACCACTCCCGGCAGGATATACCGCATCGGATTCACGGGCCGCCCATTCACATGGACTT
>Ga0209382_10012225_pt1 | contig 10611 bp, 9 predicted proteins | sample SoiMetdeltSBSDD5_FD_187599 | JGI IMG/M metagenome (GOLD analysis project Ga0209382, IMG submission 187599) | Bulk soil microbial communities from a Populus tree surrounding site in Tennessee, USA - Soil MetaG P. deltoides SBSDD5 (SPAdes) (version 2) | ecosystem: Environmental > Terrestrial >...
TCGGCGACGCGACGTGGCGCGCGCTGCGGGCCGAATACAGCGACCAGCAGATGATGGAAGCGGTCTTCACGGCGGCGCAGTATCAGTTGGTTTCGATGGTGTTGAACAGTCTCGGCGTTCAGTTGGATCCAGGGTTGCGACATCGGCTGCCGCGTGATCTGCCCTTGCCGCCGTTGGCGCGATGGGCGACCGGCGCGCGTCTATCCACACCTCGCATCCCGCCGCTCGGCTCCGAGCAATGGACGCCTCAACAACGCGAGATGATCGCCCCACAAATCCGCGAGAACGGGAGCGCGCTGAACCTTTACGCCACCATGCTCCAGCACTCCGGTCTGTACACCCCGCGCGCGTCGTTCGGAACGTACTTGCGGAGTGAAACGAGTCTGCCGCCCAGGACGAGAGAACTGCTCATTATGCGCACGTCGTTTCTGATCGGCGCCGAATACGAATGGGCGCATCACGTCGAGCGAGCGCGCAAGGCGGGCTTGACGGAAGGAGAGATCTCCCGAATCGCCGCAGGCCCGGACGCCGCCGGCTGGAGCGAGGAGAGCCGGGCCGTGTTGCGCGGCGCCGACGAATTGCGCCGCGAAGCGTTCATCACCAATCGCACGTGGAGCGTCCTGGCAAAGCGCTATGACACAAAACAGCTCATCGAGATCGTCTTCACAGTGGGTGGCTACACGATGACCGGGCTCGCCATCAACAGCTTCGGGATTCAGACGGAGCCTGGGTATCCGGCCTTTCCTCGATCTAACGGTACCGGGAGCGGTAGCGACCGGGCGCCATCGAAGACGCCCTCTCAGTTGGCGCCCGGTCGCTACCGCTCCCGGTACCGTACCGATTTGGGAGAGTGAACCATCCGGGACCGCGACGCCGGCGAAAATCCATGGGCACGTATCGCTTCCAGCGCGCAAGCGCGGGTTGAAGACCCCGGCATTGTTTCAGAGTGTCGCAAGCAGACATGAAGGCTCCTTTGAGACTCTATCAGAAGTTACTCGACGCTTCGTGGCCTGACCTGGATGTCGTACTGAGGCGTTTTCACGATTTAGGAGAAACGGTTCGCGCGGTTGGGGTGTTCAGAGTACGCCGAGGGAACAACAGGTTGGCGCGGACGTTGGCTCGACTCGCGCGTCTGCCGGCGGCAGCAGAAGCCGTTTACGTCGAGCTACAGGTTACTGCGCAAGAAGAGTGTGAGGAGTGGCGCCGCACGTTCGCAGGACGTCCTCTGGTGAGCATGCAGTCTGCCCGAGGCGCCGGGCTGTTGCTGGAGCGCTTGGGAATCGTGGAAATGCTGTTCCGGCTGAAAGTCGTCGGCGGAGCGATCAGCTACCAGACAGGTAGCGCGGCTTTGCGCCTCGGCTCCTTACGCATCCCGATTCCCTACCGGCTCAGCCCGTATGTCGCGGCTTGGGAGAAGGCTGTTGGCGATACGAATCAGATCCATGTCACTGTGGACGTGACCCTGCCGTTGCTGGGGCGTTTGATCGCCTACGACGGCATTTTGACTCAGATTGAGGCCAGGCAATGACGACAGCGCTATGGCTCCTCGCTATTCAAGGAATTATCGGAGCGTTCGACACACTCTACTATCACGAATGGCGCGCTCGACTCGCAGCGGGCGGTTCTGGAACAGCTCCAGAACTAAAGCTGCACGCCGCGCGTGATTTCCTTTACGCGGCGCTTTTCGCCGCGCTGCCGTGGTTGGAATGGCAAGGACTTTGGGCCGTTGTCCTTGCCCTGGTCTTATTGATGGAGATCGTATTGACCTTGGCCGATTTCGTTGTCGAGCGTCGCGTCAGAAAGCCTTTGGGAGACGTTTACGGTGGTGAACGTGTCACGCACGCGGTGATGGGAATCGTCTATGGGGCGATGCTGGCAAACCTGCTTCCCGAGCTGTGGCGCTGGCTCCTATTGCCGACTGCGCTCGCTCCAACAGAGACCGCGGCGCCTGAACCACTGCGTTGTAGTTTGGCGGTAATGGCAATTGGTGTCTTTCTCTCCGGCGCGCGCGATCTCTACGCGGCGGTCGGCTTGCCGCATGGAGAATGGCCCTGGAAGGCGGAGAAAGTGGAGGGACGGTCATGATCGCGCGGCGGAAATTTCATCGTGTGGTCTTCTTTGTGGCGGGCATTTACAACTTGGTCTGGGGCGCATTCTCGGTCCTCGATCCTCAGTGGCTGTTCCGTTTCGCAAGAATGCCTATGCAGAACTACCCGGAGATATTCGCCTGTCTGGGAATGGTCATCGGCCTCTACGGCATCCTCTATCTGGAGGTCGCCCGAGTTCCCGAGCGTGGCTGGCTCCTGGCTGCGGTCGGCCTTTTGGGCAAGACGCTAGGCCCGATTGGATTGCTGACTCTTGTTTTGCGCGGTCGCTGGCCTATTGCGACCTCGGTCTTGTGCCTCACGAACGATCTGATTTGGTGGATTCCATTTGGGATTTACTTGTACGATGCTTGGCCGGCGCGCCTTCCCCATTCGGGGAAGGCCCCGTTTTTGTAGTCTCCTCCGAAGATACCCTTGTAGTGACGAATTTATTCGTCACTTTACCGTCACGTGACGAATAAATTCGTCACTACAAGGGTAATTCTCATTTTTTCAGGGCGTCGCTTGTTGCGACATGGACGACTCCTCCGAAGATGCGGTTGGTCTTCTGATAAGTAATGTGAGGGCGGTTACAATGACTCGGAAAGCAGAATGCAGAATACTCGAAATAAACCAAACCAACGAAAGAAATAGTAAAAGTTTCGTTCGTTCGGCTGCTTTCGCGTGTTTCGTATTCTCTCTTGCGCTGGCGGCTGTCAGCCTGGACTATGACCGAACTTCAGCGGCTCGCAGACAGAGCAATCCGGCGAAGAAACAGCCGAACATCATCTGGCTAGTACTTGACGACGCCGGCCCGACGTTGGGTTGTTACGGCGATCCGCAGGCGATCACGCCGAACATGGACCGGCTCGCCCGCGAAGGCGTGCGCTTCACTCGCGCTTTCACCCACGCGCCCGTCTGCGCGCCGAGCCGTTCCGGGCTGGTGACGGGGATGTATCCGACCACGATCGGCTCGCATCACATGCGCTCGAAGCTCATCAACCCGCCCGAGACATTTTTGAGCCTGCTGCGCAAAGTGGGTTACTACGTCGCATGGCCGGGCAAGACAGATTTCAACTTCGACCCGGCCGACCCAAAAGCCGCGACGTTCGCGGCCGATCCGCCAGCCGGCTCCTTCGACAGCCGCGCGAACTGGCTCGAAGCCGCTCCGCCACAACAGCCCTTCTTCGCTTACCTTAACCTGGGCGTCACGCACGAAAGTCAGGTGCGGGGCGACGCCGCGCAACATGCGAAGAACACAGCGCGGCTCAAGCCGGGCGAATTTCACGATCCGGCAAAGATGAAAATCCCGGCTTATTACCCTGACGCGCCGGAGATTCGCAAAGACCTGACCCAGTATTATGACCTTGTCACGGCCGCCGATTATCAGGTCGGAGACGTCCTCGCGTGGATTGATAAACACGGCATCACGAGCGAAACCGTCGTCATACTGTTCAGCGATCATGGGCGCGGGATGCCGCGCGCGAAACGGTGGCTCTATGACAGCGGCATTCGCGTTCCGCTGGTCGTGTGGGCGCCCGGAAGGATCAAACCCGGCGTGACGCGCAATGATCTGGTCTCTTTCATCGACTTCGCGCCGACGATGCTCGCTCTGGCAGGGGCCGAGATTCCCGAGCGCTTACAGGGACATGTATTCCTGGGCGAAAAGCGGGCGAAGGCGCGCGAGTACGTGTACGCCGCCGCAGACCGGATGGATAACGCCGTTGATCGGATCCGCGCGGTTCGCGACGAACGCTTCAAATACATCCGCAACTTTCACCCCGAACTGCCCTACGCGCAGCGCATCCCATACAATGAAGAGAATCCGACGATGCGCGTGTGGAGAAAGATGAGCAAGGAAGGAAAACTCAGCGGCCCGCCTGCGCTGTTCTTCTCGCCCACCAAGCCGAAGGAGGAGCTCTACGACACGGGGGCCGACCCAGACGAAGTCCGCAATTTGGCGACTGATCCAAAATATCGTCGGACGCTGGAGCGGATGCGCAAGGCCATGGACGCCTGGATCAGGACGACGAAAGACATGGGCGAGATTCCGGAAGAAGAGTTGATCAAGCGCGGCGTCGTGCGGGATGTTTTAAAAGAGTAAGCGCCTGGGTTATAGGTTTGCAGAGCTAAGGCCCCTTGCGAGTAGTTTACTCGCGCCACACTTCACCACTCTCACACCAACGCTTAAGCAAATCAATTTCTTTCACGTCGTAGGACTTTTCGAGGAGGAAGCATATGGGTCATTCGTTATCTTTTAGAAGCCTCGCGCGGGCAATCAGGATAGCCCACTATTGCGAAGAGAACAACATCTCGACGAGTGAGGGCCTGGAGCGAGCCGCTGAAATAGAGGCCCGCACAGATGCGCGGCGCGCCAGCAGGCGTGAGTTCCTTGCAAACACGGGCAAGCTGGCCGCGGTCGGCGCGGTCGGATGGGGAGCCTCACCCCTTCGCCTCGGCCTGCCGTACTCGCTGACGGGTCAGGCCGTGAGAGTTGCGATCGTGGGGGCTGGCCTGGCGGGTCTGGCCTGCGGAGACGAGCTCAATATGAACGGGATCAGGGCGGACCTCTATGACGCCAACAACCGGGTCGGCGGCCGATGCTTCTCGCTGGACGGCTTCTTTCCCGGGCAGGTGGCCGAGCGCGGGGGCGAGTTCATCGACAACCTGCATAAGACCATGCTCGGGTACGCCAAGCGATTCAAACTTGAGCTTGAGGATGTCGAGAAAGAGCCTCCTGGGGAAGTCTTTTACTTTTTCAACGGTCAGCGATTTCCGGAGTCGGCAGTTGTAGAGGAATTTCGGGACCTTGTAGCCGCTATGCGTGACGATCTGCGTACGGTCGCTAAACCGACAGCGGACAGTCACACGGAAGCCGAGGTCGCCCTGGATCTGACAAACCTCCGCGACTACCTCGCCACGCGTGGCGCCGGAACCATTGCGAGCAAGGCCATCGAAGAAGCCTACATAGCCGAGTATGGACTCGAAATCGACCGGCAGAGTTGTTTAAGCTTTCTGCTCTTCATCCATGCGGATCGCAGGTCCAAGTTCCGGCCTTTTGGCGTATTCAGCGACGAGCGATATCACATCATTGGCGGCAACGATCAGATCGCCAAGGGTCTCCGTAACCGACTCGAGGGTCAGATCCAACTCGGGATGAGGTTGGTCAGGGCTCGCAAGAACGCCGGGGGCGACATTGAGCTCACATTTAAAAACGGCTCGCAGACCTTTAGTAAGACGTACGACGCCGTTGTCTTTGCCATCCCTTTCTCAACGCTGCGCGAGGTCGATCTGGACGCGAGTCTTGCGCTACCCGCCTGGAAGCTATTCGCGATCAACGAGCTCAGATATGGAACCAACGCCAAGATGATGGTCGGCTTCGACCGCCGTCCGTGGCTTTCTCAGGGGAGCAGCGGCCAATCTTACTCGGACCTTCCGAATCACCAAACGACGTGGGAGACAAACTCCGCAAAGGCTACAGATCTGCGCGCGGTGATGACGGACTATTCGGGCGGCGCCCGTGGCGCCAGTCTCGATACCCGACATGTTCAGACGGAGGCGATGCTCTTCCTCAGCGACCTCGATCGAGTCTACCCCGGAGCGCTGGCTGCGGCTTCGCGCCCAGCGGGCAGTCTGCGCGTACACCTTGAGCATTGGACCTCGAACCCGTTCGTGAATGGTAGTTACACGGCCAACCACCCCGGATACTTCACCACGATCGCTGACAACGAGGCGAAACCAGTCGGCGCCCTGTACTTTGCCGGCGAACATACGAGCTCGTTCTACGAGTTTCAGGGCTTTATGGAAGGAGCCGCCCTGTCCGGCATCCGAGCCGCGAGTGAGGTTCTTCACGATGTCAAAGTCGGCGCCCTGCGGTAACCACGACGGAGGAATTGTCGCCACAGGAGATGGCAGAGCTAGAAGCGCAAGTGTAAGCGATGGAGCATAACCCAGTAGGCGCTCCCAGCGCCGCGGAAAATGTGGGATGTAAAGGCAAAGTAAGTCTATGAAACTGCGGCAAGCTTCCGGCCAAAGAACTCGACGTACTATGGTTTGCCGGAGAATTGTCTGCCTCCACCGTGATCGAGCGCGCTGATATGTTGGTAAAAGACGATTGATTTTTCGCTATTGAAATGCAATCTTTGGCAATTCCGTTTTCGTAATCTTCATCAATGCCACGGTGGAAACAACAACTTGGCGGCTTATTCATCGCGCTGATCGGCGCCGGGTTCACGGCCTGGACTTGGCGTACGGCGCTGAACGAGGGCTATTACTACGCCCGGTCGAGCATGGTCTTCCCGGCGGTTTGCGTCGTCGGCCTGGGCTTGATCCTCTTCCCAGGATACAGGGATGAGCGGATTGTGCGCGGCGAGGACATCTCGGAAATGAACGGATGGGAACTTATCACCGCCCGCTGGTGGGCGATTCTTGTTGTGGCGCTTGTCGTAGGTGTCGGAAATTACTTCTTATTATCATCCTTGTCAAAATAACGATGGCTTCCGATGAGTGGTCAAAGGGCGAAAAGACGATTGCGCGGCGAGCCTTCGATCTCGCTTACGAAAGGGAATGCGCCGCCCTCGCCGACAAAGTCCGTCATATGGCCGATCGGATTGCCGGCCCAGGCGATATCTGGGAGATTCACGACTTCCTGAGAGGCAAGCGGAAGGCGATTGACCAAAAATATGATTATCGCTACTCGGTGTTGATCTTTGTCTTCGCTCGATTGCTGGGCGAAGGATGGCTGGAAGAATCCGAGTTGGCGGGCCTGAGCGACGACAAACTTGCCAAGATTCAATTCCTCGCGGGAATGGCTGATCAGCGATCTTAACTATATACATAATGGCTCTCAAGAAATCTGAACTCTACTCTTCCCTCTGGTCGAGTTGCGACGAACTGCGCGGCGGCATGGACGCCAGCCAATACAAGGACTACGTGTTGGTGTTGTTGTTCATCAAGTACGTCAGCGACAAATACGCCGGCATGCCGTATGCGCCGATCAAGATCCCCGAAGGGGCCAGCTTCAAGGACATGGTCGCGCTCAAGGGCAAGCCCGACATCGGCGACCAGATCAACAAGAAGATCATCGCGCCGATGGCCAACGCCAACAAGCTCTCGGACATGCCCGATTTCAACGACGCCACGAAGCTCGGCGGCGGCAAGGAGATGGTGGACCGGCTCACCAGCCTCATTGCCATCTTTGAAGATAAGCGACTCGATTTCAGCAAGAACCGCGCGGACGGCGATGACATACTCGGCGACGCCTATGAATATCTGATGCAGCATTTCGCCGTGGACAGCGGCAAGAGCAAAGGGCAGTTTTACACGCCCTCCGAAGTCAGCCGCGTCATCGCCCAGATCATTGGCATCCGCGACGCCCAAACGACAAACGACACCACGGTCTACGATCCGACCTGCGGCTCCGGCTCGCTGCTGTTGAAGGTGGCCGATGAAGCCCACGCGAGAGTCACGCTTTACGGGCAGGAAAAAGACGCCGCCACCGCAGGCCTGGCTCGAATGAACATGATCCTGCACGACAATCCGACGGCGCTTATCGCGCAGGGCAACTCTTTGGCCAATCCGCTATTCACCGCTGGGGAAGGTCAGCTCAAGACTTTTGATTATGTGGTAGCCAACCCGCCGTTCAGCGATAAAAGGTGGAGCAACGGCCTGCACCCGAACGAGCTTGGCGTCAAGACGGCAACCGACAGCGTGACCATCGCCGCCAAGGATTATGGGCGATTCGAAGGATTTGGAGTTCCGCCCGCCAAGCAAGGCGATTACGCTTACCTGCTGCACATCGTGCGTTCTCTCAAGAACCACGGCAAAGGCGCATGCATTCTGCCGCACGGCGTGCTCTTTCGCGGCGGCGCCGAGGCCGACATCCGCCGCAAACTGATCCGCAAAGGCTACGTCAAGGGCGTCATCGGATTGCCCGCCAATCTCTTTTACGGCACAGGCATCCCGGCCTGCGTCATCTTCATTGACAAGGAAGACGCACACGCCCGCCGGGGCGTTTTCATGATCGACGCCAGCGCGGGCTATATGAAAGACGGCAATAAGAACCGCCTGCGCTCGATGGACATCCACAAGATCGTGGACGTCTTCAACAAGCGGTTGGAGATTCCGAAATACTCGCGCATGGTCCCCGTCGAAGAGATCGAGCGCAACGAGTTCAACCTCAACCTCCCGCGCTACATCGACAGCCAGGAGCCTGAAGACGTTCAGGACATCGAGGGCCATCTGCGGGGCGGGATTCCTGCGGCGGACGTGGATGCGCTCGGGCGTTATGGGGACGTCTGCCCGAAGCTGCGGCGGGCTCTCTTCAAAGACGACCGCCCCGGCTACCTGGATCTGGCCGTGGATAAGCGGGAGATCAAGAGCGCCATTTACGGGCATCCGGAGTTCGTCGCTTTCATCGAGGGCATGAACGCGCTCTTCGCCGAATGGCGCGAAAAGAGCACCGCCAGGCTGAAAGGCTTGCGACCCGGATTCAAGCCGAAGACGTTGATTCACGAGCTCGCCGAAGACTTGCTGGCCCATTACTCCGGCAAGCCGCTGATTGATAAATACGACGTCTATCAACACCTGATGGACTATTGGGCAGAGACGATGCAGGACGACTGTTACCTGATCGCCGCCGATGGATGGAGGGCCGAGACCTACCGTCTGCTTGTCAAAAACAACAAGGGCAAGGAGGTGGACAAGGGCTGGGCCTGCGATCTCGTCCCCAAGACGCTCATCGTCGCCCGCTACTTCGCCGCCGAACAGGAGGCGATCACGAAGCTGGAGGCCGAATTGGAAAGCGTCGCCGCCCAAATGGCAGAGATGGAAGAAGAGCACGGCGGCGAAGAAGGCTCCTTCGCCGAACTGGAGAAAGTGAACAGAACGACGGTCGCCGCGCGGCTCAGAGATTTGCGATTCGAGAATGGCGATTCGGAGGAGAAGGCTGCGCTGGAGAAATATCTGGAACTCTGCGACCGGCAGGCCGAGCTGAAGCGCGCCCTCAAAGAAGCCGAAGACAAACTCGACACACTCGCCTACGCCAAATACCCGAAGCTCTCCGTGGCCGAAATCAAAACGCTGGTCGTAGATGACAAATGGCTGGCCGCACTGGAAGCCACGATACACGGCGAGACGTACCGCGTCAGCCAGGCTCTCACACAACGTGTGAAGGAATTGGCCGAACGCTACGAAAACCCGTTGCCACATCAGGCGAGACGCGTGGATGAGCTAGAACAGGAAGTGAATCGCCACTTGGAAAGGATGGGATTTTTATGGAAGTGATGCCGGGTTACAAACAGACTGAGGTTGGGGTGATCCCGAAGGATTGGGAACTAGCCACACTCGGCACGTTAACTTCAGAAATTGGGGATGGCATTCACGCAACCCCACTCTACTCACCCCATGGAGAATACTTCTTTATCAATGGAAACAACATTCGTGACGGTCGCATAGTCGTCACAAAAGACACAAAGACTGTCGATTATTCTGAATTCAAAAAGCACAGGAAGAATCTTGGAGACAGAACAATCTTGCTCTCCATCAATGGGACTATTGGCAACCTAGGGTTATATGCTGGCGAAGCAGTTCTTCTTGGAAAAAGTGCCGCTTACCTAAACATCAGAGGCGAAGTCGGAAAATTGTTTGTCTACTACTATCTGCAAACAGGAACTGTAAGGCGGCAATTCAATGATGGGTTAACCGGGACGACCATTAATAACTTGGGTTTGGCAACAATCAGAGCCACACTGATCGCTGTCCCTCCCACCAAAGCCGAACAAGAAGCCATCGCCGAGGTTTTGAGCAAGGCGGATGCCCTCATTGAAACCCTTGAGCGACTCATTGCCAAAAAACGCCTCCTCAAAAAAGGCGTTATGCAGAGAGTACTCCGCCCGAAGGATGGGTGGATAGTGAAGGCGCTTGGGGAAAACTGTGAGGTTATCACCAAAGGAACAACACCGACATCAATCGGGCGAGACTTTATCTCATCAGGAATTAACTTCCTGAAAGCAGAGAGCATCAGTGAAAGCGGAGAGCCAATTCCAGGCAAAATGGCCTTTATTGACGAATTTACGCACAAACTACTTAAGCGCTCGCAACTAATGGAAGGAGATATTTTGATATCAATTGCCGGCGTGCTTGGCCGCGTCGGTTTAGTTGAAAGAAATGTTCTTCCAGCCAACACAAATCAGGCCCTTGCAATCATTCGCCTTAGCAAAGAATCTGAGTTTGAGCGCAGCTATCTCTTCTATTACCTGCGCAGCTCAATGATTCAGAAGCAGATTAGAGACATCAACGTACAGGCTGCCCAAGCTAACATTTCGCTTCAGAACGTCAGAGAGTTTCAAATTAATTTCCCCAGTTCACGGGATGAGCAAACCGCCATCGCCGCCATCTTATCGGCAATAGACACCGAGATCGCATTGCTGGAAGCCCAGCTTGCCAAATACCGCCAGCTCAAACAGGGGCTGATGCAAAAGCTATTAACCGGGAGGATCAGACTGATATGAGCAGCAAGTTTTCCGAG
>Ga0209382_10012227_pt1 | contig 10610 bp, 12 predicted proteins | sample SoiMetdeltSBSDD5_FD_187599 | JGI IMG/M metagenome (GOLD analysis project Ga0209382, IMG submission 187599) | Bulk soil microbial communities from a Populus tree surrounding site in Tennessee, USA - Soil MetaG P. deltoides SBSDD5 (SPAdes) (version 2) | ecosystem: Environmental > Terrestrial >...
AGATTGCGCTGCACGGCTTTGTTGAGATTACCAGTGGTGACGCCGTAAAGAGCAGCCAAATCGCGGTCCAGCATCACCCTTTGCCCGCGAATCAGCAGGATCACCTGCTCGATTTGTTCAGGCGACGAGATTCCGTGATCGACTGCCAAGAAAGCAAGCAGCGCTAGCGGAAGACCAGCCTTACTCGCGGCAAAAACTTTGTGGTGACCATCAAGCAAATAGTGAGGTAACTGCGGGCTCGTCTTTCCCAGGTGGCGGGCTGTTTTGCTAGGCACCAGTGGGATGACATCAAGAACGCTCAGAGCAACCGCAGTTGGCGTGTCGCCGGCCCGCAGACGCGAGACGTACGAAGTCACGCGTTCCTCGTTGAGCCAGTTCTGAGGGAATGTTGGAATTATGAACTCGTAAAGAGCAGCGCGGTTTTCCATTATTTGGCTCGATGGCCTGTAGTATTGCGTCTTCGGATAATGTGGAAGTCCCGAAAAAGGGTCGATGCCCCACAGATCGACGCGTTCCTTCTCAAAGTAATCTTCTGCACTGTTGGGATAAACTAGCTTCGGAACCATACGCATTAGGAGGACCTGATACTTTCCATTTGGCATGATTTTTTTGATCTTCTCGACCAAAGCCAGATCGAGAACCGAAAGACCGCCATTCAGCTGCTCAACTAGTTCCTCCACATTGATACTGCGCTTGGCGCCCTCCATTCGCTCGAAGAAAAACGAGCAGGTTCCACAGACGTTGCCTATGTGAAACGCCCGCCTGCCGTCGATAGCGACGTAACGATCCCAAGCTGCCCAACCGTCGCCCCCCTCTGTCTGGAATGAGACGGGACTCCTGGAATCAGCGACCACTACTTCGGTCCTGTCAAGAAGGATGTCCATTGCTGATTTGTAGGTCTAACGTCAGGATGAGCGACGTGTTTTCCGCGTTCGCTCCAACCTTTTGTTATGCCGTTTCTTTGCGTCACGCGCGGCATACAAGGCTTCAGGAGCTATATCAACACCGTTCGGCCAAGCGAGTGTTCCTGCTTCGACGAAGAACTTCTTGAAAAGCTTCGGATCTTTAAGAGGTTCAAAGACTGGACCTTTGAACCATCGAGAAACATCAATCTGCTTCTCCGTTCCGTCATCAAAACGAGTTAAAACAATAAAGCCGCGTACATAGCGCGCTCCGACAACTTGTGGCAAATAATTCATAAATTACCCCAAAGGCTTGATTCGATTGAGGGGACGTCCATTCTCAATATTTCTCCAATTTATCATGAGTTCGAGTCTGTGACGACGAGCCCAGTCACGCACAAGTTTCCGGGCCGTCGCGGACGAAATACTTCCAACAAGAAGCTGGCCGTCAAAACCAAATGTAGCCTTCTCGCCTTGAAACTCAACATGAAAGTGTGGAGGATTATGATCCCCAAAATACATCCGAATAATAATTCCGAAAAACGTGGAAATGATCGGCAACGGTTTCTCTTATCAGACTGGGGCACTCAGGCATAACGTATAGCGTTTTATCCCCCAAAGCTTGGAGGTAATCAAGTTGCGACGAGCGCGCCGAAGTCTCGCCAGGGAGATAAGGCGAGAAAAGACTCCCGGTACATTTTTCTTCTTATCGTTATAACAAGCAGCGCAGCAAGTGTCGCATCGTAAGTACTCATCACAAACGTGTAGGGAACGAACAAAAGAGCCACTGACGCGAGGGATCGCCAGACCTCAGACGACAGGAAACCGCCACCAGAGAAACCCGCTGAAATTATCATACAAAAAGGGCCAAAGAACCAAATCCCAAGAAGCATCCATAACGCAATCGACGCCCGACTCAAAGGACTTACCTGAGACCTAACCAAAACGTGTAGTGTTAACAGTGCAGCGATAATCGGCAACAGCGTTATGAGAATGATAGCGGAACGGCTTGCGCCAAAGTCAGCACCTCGGATGCCGTGAACTTCCGCCAGCCAATCTCGCAGGCTGGGGGGCATCAAAAACAGTTGATCGGGTTCGTATAAACGATATTGCTTCGCCATGACGCTACACTACGGATCTCACGACATCCAATCAAGAAAAATGCATTTCTCGGACAAACTCCTAGGTAATTGCGATGCGGTCATTTCTATTTACGCTTTGGACTTTCAAGCCGGCCTCCGCATCTCACTCACGCTGGTGAGTCGCCTGCTCACCGATTCCAGTCCAACGACGATAAATGGTGCTGTCCGTTGGGTCCGAGCCGAGGATTTCAACGTGGCCAACGATCTCAAGTCGGTCCTTCACCGCACGAAAACCAATGTAGTGATACCAGGCGACGTCTATCTCGGTGATGGAGCTATGTTGTCTAAGAACAAGCCATTTGCGCTTGTGAAAGACCTCCATCGTCGGTTTCTCCGGTGAGAGATAATCCAACACACCGAGTAGATTCGTTCCATACTCCACGTTGGAATGATTGGCCGCCAACACTAATGCTGCGGAGTATTGCCCGTTAGATAAACGAATACTCAAGCAGTCGCCGGGACGAAACTTCGGCACACGAAGTACGATTTTCGGCGGTTTCTTGGGTCGCCGGTTTGGTTGCCCGATTTTGCTGATGAACTTTTCGAGCGCAGCCCTCCGGCGCGCAAGCCCACGCTGGTCTTCGGTCCAAGCGGCCAAGCTTCGACCAGAATCCAAATCCTCTTTGACGCGATTCAGGATTTGCGGTTCCAGTTCGCCGTAGGTCCATTGCATGTCCGCGAGCGCGATCAAAAAAAGCGGGCCATCATCGGCGTCTTTCATCGTAGCAGTGAACTTTGACCTCACGGCTTCAGTTGCCTCACAAACGCTCTTGCCGGCCTTCAAGAGATCTTCGAACACACCAATGACATCGCACACGAGATCGTCCTGCCGAATGCCATATCCCCAAGCGCCCATCGCACACTCCGCGTTTGCCGTCGAACGCTCAGGCTGAGAGGGCGAGACCGGCGAGCGCAGCAAGCAGGTCGAAAATCCTTCTCAAGCCGGTTGTTATGCCTGTTTAGTCCACGATTTTCAGCCGTACTGGCGTACCGTCCGGCAGGTCTTTGATCTGTCTCGCAAGATCACCTGATACTCGAATAAGTTCAATCAACGAGATCGTGGCAAGATTTTCGCCACCGTACTCACCGCCGAAGACCGTTGGAATCTTAAAACAGTACTTCCTACCCGGGACCAATGACCCGAGCCGTTCTTCAGCTTGCTCGAGAAGAGCACGCATGGACCAGTCGGCAACAAAACTGTGATCTAGTGAAACCGCATCAAGCTCATCCCGGTTGCTCGCCAAAACCTCACAAGAAAGCTCTTCAGGAGAAATGCGCCAATAGCTTCCGTGTTTGTCTTTTACTATCAGGTGACCGAAATCATTCTCTCGGACGATTTCCTCGGCTTCAATTCCAATCCAGCCCCACGCTTGCTGGACTTCTTCAGCAAGGGTTGTAGGCATACACAGTGATTGTACTAATCTGTATATTACGCTTCATTCTTTTCGCTGGAAATTCGAGTTTTCTATTAGCTTTTAACAAGATCATACTTAAGTGAGATGATATACAGACCAGTATATTCCCGATATACCCGCAAGCTGTTATCGAAAGGCATCTTTCTCGATTACACCTTTGCTAACTCGGCAACCGTCGCCAAAACTTCCTTGAAATATGCCGCAGCAGGAGCGTTTAGAAGTTGCGAACATTATGTCGATTTGTCAATCTGACTCGCTCATCTCAACGGTCACGCGACAATTCTTAAAGCGTCCCCCTGGTTATGGAGCGGAATGAGTTGCGCGTCGCGTAACGCTAGTTCGCAATAGGTTTGGCCGTCGTCATCGCAGAATTCTACCTCGTAGAAGTTCGGTGCCAGAATTTCCACGACTGCGCTAACCTCGCCGCGCTTCAGCCTGTGCGACGGTATATCGTGGATTAGTGCCACTGTGTCTAATAGTTTGATCTTGCGTTTTCGCATTATCGTATCCTCCTTTAGTCGCGCAATTTCCGAATATCGACTATTGCTCGAATTCCATTGGGCAAGAACATGGAGATAAATTACAACCAGCCGGGTCTGCTTGGCAAATTCGGCTCGGCGGAAATAAAGATGGGAAAACTCAACGCTGGGTCGAGGTGAAACTTTCACTCCTTTGTTAGATCGGCTACCGCCGCCAAAACTTCTTTGTACGTGCCGCATCGGCACAAATTCCCCGAGAGATAATCTCGCGTCTGTTCTTCGCTCGGATGCGGCTGCGCGTTCAGCAAGCCTTTCACCGCCATGATCATGCCGGTGGTGCAGAAGCCGCACTGGAAGGCTTGGTGTTTGAGGAAGGCCCGCTGCACGGAGTCGAGGTCGCCGTTTTGTGAGAGGCCCTCGATGGTCGTGATTTGTTTGTTTTCGATATTGCTCGCCAGCGTGAGACAGGAGCTGACCGGTTTGTCGTCAATGAGCACGGTGCAGGAACCGCAGACGCCGACGCTGCAACCTTCAACGGTTCCTTTAAGTTTAACGTCGTCGCGCAGAAACTCCAGGAGAGTTTGACTGGGATTGACGGCAACTTCTTGGCGCTGCCCATTGATAGTCGTAATGAGTGGAATCTTCATGTTGCGGTCTTCCTTTGCGGCTCCGAATGATGCGGTTCCTTCGTCACCGCATCCTACTTAGCGCGGCATAGCCGCAACCAGATCTCGGAATATTTCCCGCAAAGGCGCAAAGGCCGCAAGGAAAAAAAACCGATTCCGACCTTGGCGTTCTTGGCGCCTTGGCGCGAGGAGAATCTTATTTTCCAGACCGTTGAGGCGGTAGTTGTCATGTCAGTGTTTCTCCTTTGCTGCAGCGAGAGCGGCGATGATTTTGTCGGGCTTGATCGGCAGGTCTCGCACGCGAGCGCCGTTCAGCGCGTTGGCGATCGCGTTGCCGATGGCCGGGGTAGTTGGCGGCAGCGCGGCTTCGCCCATACCCTTGGCGCCGAAGGGGCCGTCGGGATGAGGCGTTTCGACGAGTAGTGAGTTGAATTCGACGGGATGATCCTGCATGGACGGCAGCAGGTAATCGAGAAATGTGCCGTTGATCGGCTGGCCGTTGTCGAAGCGCATTTCTTCGAAGAGCGCCGAACCGAGGCCGGCAATTGCCGACCCTTCGTTCTGCAGATCGCATTGCAGCGGATGGATCGCCTTGCCGACGTCGACTGCCGTAGCGACGCGCAGGACGCGAACTTTGCCGGTTTCAGTATCGACTTCGACCTCGGCGCCGGCGGCGGAGTAAAACCAGAACGACGATCCTTTGCCCTGGCCGGTCTTGGCATCGACGCCGCCCTCGGTGCGCACCGTGTGGTTGCCGAACAAGCTGCCGCTCGGGTCACCGAAGATCGCGCGGAAGAGTTGTGGAAATGTCAGGCTCTTTTCCGGGACGCCTTTGACCCGCAAGTGCAGGTCTTTGAGCTCTAGATCCTCAACCCGAGCTTCAAGTGCCTTCGCGCCGGCTTGAAGGAGCTGATCGCGTATCTGACCGGCCGCGATCTGCGCGGCGCGGCCCATGTGAAAAGTTGTGCGGCTCGAGCTGGTGGATTTGTCGTAGGGCGTAACATCGGTGTCGGGAAACGTGACGCTCACGCGCTCGACCGGCAAGCCGAGCACATCACCGACGATTTGTGCGAGAGAGGTATGCGCGCCCTGGCCGATCTCGGCGCTGCTCGTCAATAAAATTGCCGAACCATCGGCGTTAAGCCGCACACTCGCGGCGGAGGTGCTGGGCGTCGACGTGCTCTTGATCGCGACGGCCAATCCTTTGCCGCGCACGATTGGACCGCTGCGCAACGACTGCTCCGTTTTTCCGTCCCAGCCGATCGACTTGGCCGCTTGTTTGACGCATTCCGAGATGCCGACGGAAATCATCGGCTCGCCGGTGATGAATCGGTCGCCTTCCTTGAGTAGATTCATCAAGCGCAGTTCGAGTGGGTCAATATTCAATCGCCGCGCGATTTCATCCATCTCGCATTCGTACGCCCAGCAAACATGCGAAGCGCCGACGCCGCGATAAGGGCCGGCAGGCGGAAGATTGGTGTAAACGGCGTAGGTCGTGAAATCGCGGTGCGGAATGTTGTACGGCCCGCCGGCGATAAGGCAGGCATTCTTTGTGTTCGCCGGCCCGGAAAGCGCATAGGCGCCTATGTCGTAAAAGGCTTCGACTTTGCGGGCGATGATCCGGCCGTCGCGCTTGAAACCGGTTTTCATCTTTACCACGGCGCCGAAGCGCCGTCCGGTGAGGAAGACTTCATCGCGGGTGAGAATCCATTGCACCGGCCGCCGCGCTTTGCGCGCGAGCAGCGCAACCACAGGTTCGACGCGCGCGTGATTCTTGCCGCCATAACCGCCGCCCACCGGCGGCACGATGACGCGCACGCGATTGAGCGGCAGGTTGAAGACTCTCGCCAGTTGCTCGTGCAGCGGTGAGGGAGTTTGGCATGGCGAGTGAACTACAAGTCTGCCGCTCGAATCCCAGTAAGCCGTGACCGCGTGCGGTTCGATGTGACCGTGCTGGACCGGCGGAAGTGTGTAAGTGCTTTCGATGATCTCGTCGGATTCGTTAAATCCCCGTTCGATGTCGCCGCTCGCCGCGCGGTAGACGCCGTGAATGTTGCCGCCGGCTGCTTTATCGACATGCCGCTCGTGAATAATCGGTGCAGCGCGTTTCGCCGCGTCGAGGACGCCGGTGACCGCGGGCAATTCTTCATACTCGACATCGATCAAGGCGATGGCCTCTTCGGCGATCTCCCGGCTATCGGCAGCGACGGCGGCGACGATATCGCCGACGTAGCGGACCTTATCGATCGCGACGACGGGCTGATCTTCGACACCGGTGCCGAAGTACGGATTGAGCCCGCTTAAATCATCCCGAGTCACAACCGCTCGCACGCCGGCCAAAGCCGCTGCCTTGCTGGCATCGACCGCTATGAGCTTCGCGTGCGGATAAGAACTGCGCAGCGCTTTGGCGAAAAGCTGACCGGGAAACTCCAAGTTTGCGATGTAGTTCACCGCGCCGGTAACTTTGGCGAGTGCTCCGGTCATGGCGACATTGGTGCCGACCAGCGTCATGAGGTTCGCCCCGTCGTTTCGTTCGCCAGGGCGGTAAGCGCTCGGCGCGCCAAGACGCCAACGAGATGACGCTTGTAATCGGCCGGCCCGCGAACGTCTTCAATGGGCTCGACCGCCAGCGCCGCCTCCGCGGCGATGCGTTCGATCAATGCGGCGTTAAGGTTTTGGCCTCGTGCCAGCGCTTCGCCGGCGGTGATTCGAACCGGACGCGGCGATACGGCGCCGATCGCCAAGCGCAGTTCGCGGCAGATTGCGTTTTCCATCTGTACCAGCGCTGCAACGCCGGCGCATGGGCGTTCCTCGGACGAGCCGGTAGTAAACTTGATGTAGACGCCGTTGAACCCTCGTGCGAGCGGTGGAAGAGAAATCGCGGTTATCAGTTCGCCCGGCTCGAGCGCGGTTTCATAACTGCCGCGTTGAAATTCGCCCAACTTCATCTCGCGTGTGCCGCTTTGACTCGTGATCTCGACGGTTGCATCCAGAGCTGCGAGTACGGTCGGAGGATCGGACTGGTAATCGCCGTGCGCCAGGTTGCCGCCGATGGTCGCCATGTTGCGTATACGAATATTCGCGACGACATGGCAGGCCTCGGCGAGTGCGGGGTAGTGTGATCGAACTGCAGGCGAAGTCTCGATCTCGTTGATCGTCGCCAGCGCGCCAATGCGCAGGCCCCGGTTGGGATCGAAGCTAATCGCCGCGCCGTCGCGAATCTTTTTCAGATTGACCAGAGACTTGGGGAGCAGCAATCCCTGTTTGATGATTGTCAGGAGCGCCGTGCCGCCGGCGACCGGTTTGGCGTCCACAGCCGTCGCAAGAGCGGAGCAAGCCTCGGCGAGAGATCTCGGCTCCAGAAGTTCAAATTGGCGCATCTTAATCCCGACACATCGAAAACTTATCCGTGTGGGTATCACTCGACGTTGAGGTCCGTCAACTGTTTGCCGCGGTGTCTCAGAAGTTCGTAACCGTCATTCCGGGCAAGCTGGCGAAGCTAGCGCGACCCGGAATCCAGGAATTTCAACGGCGTCTGGATGCCCGTTTTCACGGGCATGACGGCAAAGCGGGGAATGACTTGTCAAACCAATTTTTGAGACAGGACACTAGACTAGCCTGTTTACTTCGATAGGAGAGGATTCTGATTAGAGGGAGAATCCAGGAATTCCTTAAACCGAAAGCGCTCGATACCCAGAATGGGCATCTGGGTAGCGATCAACCTCACTCGGCGACCAACCTTTGCGGTTATATGAGGACCCACTCGTGCGCGCACGGTAAGGCCATTATCAAGACGAACATGAAGAATGTGACGAACTTCCGGACTGCTGCTATTAGCGTCAGTTTCAAACGAAATTATCTCTCCTTCGACATCGCGCGTATCACCCGGTCCGTAACCGATGCAGTAGCTCAGGGCAATTAAAACCAAAAACACGATGCACGCGACGCCGACGCCTATGCGCTGCCACTGCTCGAAGGTGAAATGTAAGGCGGAGCCTTTCATGCAAAGTCAGTCTGGGGTCGATCATAGAAATGCTTCATGTAGCCGGCGGTCTTGGATAAGTTCTTGTGCTGTGCGTCAGGCCCATGCGCACTAGAATTTCCGCCGTCTGGATGCTGGTCTTGAGAGCATCCATCACCGGCACGCCGAGCGCTTTTTCAAACTCCGCTGGCGCGTATTGCACCGGCACCATGGTCACGCCCATCGGCACGATGATCTCGGCGTCGTGGTTTTCGATCAGATCGCGTGCGACTTTGATAAATCGCTCGCGCATGGCGTCGCGGTTTTTGGTGCTTTCGAGCAGTGGAATTTCTACGCTGCGGATACCGACGACCGAATCGGCCACGCGCCAGGCGTGCATCTGCTTGCGCATGAACGGAATGCTTTTCGCTTCGTAGGCAATGACGCCGAGTCGGTTGCTGAGCTGCGCGCCCAGGTGCAGCACCGATTGTCCGGCGCCGACGATGGGAATGCGCACCAGGTTGCGCGCGAGCTCGACCCCGGCATCGAGTGTGCCGAACGGCACCACGGCGTCGTACCCGTCGGCTTCGGCTTTTACTGCAACCTCGGCAACCAGCGGACCGGCGGAAAGGGAATTAACCTGCGAGTTGGAACGCCGAAAGAATGTCGCTTTGATCACGGCAAAACCGATTTCCGTGCCCGACGACGCGCATTTGAGAACAGCTTGCCGGCGCCGTTCGCCTTCTTCGGGCGGGTATTCACCCATCACGACGAGTATTTTCACGGGTATCTCCTTGTATCGTTTAGCGCAATCAAAATGAATTGTTGACGATTTTATCTGAGCTGCCCAAGATTTTTGCCAAAGCAGAAACGGTTGGAGAGACAAAGAATCCGGGAATCGATACATCCCGTCCGAAGATTTGCCGCACGCGGTTGAGCATGCGCATGAGTTGTAACGAATCGCCCCCCAGTTCAAGGAAGGAATCGTCGGCGCCGATCTGATCCAGGCCAAGGATGTCTTTCCAGATGGCGACGAGGCTGATCTCGCTTGGAGTTTTTGGCGGAGTCGCAGGTGCGGCGAGCAGGCGCTGCTTGTGAGCATGCGGCAACGCATTCCGGTCGACTTTGCCGTTGGCAGTTAGCGGCAGGCAATCGAGCTTTATCAGAGCAGAGGGCAGCGAATGACTTTCGAGGCGATCGCGCAAACGCGTCCAAACTTCGCTAAGATTTAACGGCTGGTCATCCTGTTCAGTATAGTAAACGGCGATCTGATTTTCACCTTGCATGTCAGGCTTTACTACCGCAACAGCTTCCCGAACGCCGTCGATGATTAGAAATTCGGCCTCGATATTCGCCAAATCCACGCGCCGGCCCCTGACTTTTTCTTGAAAATCTTTTCGCCCGAGATAATCGAGGCAGCCGTTTTCATCCAATCGTCCGAGATCGCCGGTGCGGTAAATACGCGCTTCCGGATCGTCGAGCGCCGGTTTGAAGGCTTCGGCCGTCAGATCGGGTTGCCGCCAGTAACCGACCGCGAGATAGCGGCTTTTTACGGCGATTTCACCGGTGTCGCCGCAACGCGCCGGCCGTCCCTGCTCGTCGAGCACCGATACTTCCATGTCTTCGACCGCATGGCCAATCGGCAGGGACCGGGGCGGCGGCGTTGAATCCGTGCCCACAAAGAACTGCCGGACAATGCCGCACTCGGTGGCGCCCAGTCCATTGACGAGACGGCAGGACGGGTGAAAATTTCTCTGAAATAGGGCGGCGTCGGCGGGGGACGCCTGATCGCCTTCCAGTCGAATGAGGCGCAGTTTGGTAAAGCGGCGTGCTTCGCCGGCGATCAGACGAAATATTGACGGGACCGAATGATAAATAGTGATCTCCTGCTCCGATATCCAATCCGCCAAAGCCGTCGGTCCTTCCCGGCGGAGGTCGAAAGGATAAACTGTGCCGCCGTTGAGCAGGGCGCAAAACAAACTCGATACGGAACCGCTGAAGCTCAAGGTCTGTAACAAGGTGATGCGGTCGTCGCCGGTGATTTGAAGATTGTTGGTGTAGCGGAGAATATTGTGCAGCACGTTG